>Ga0209049_1000035_pt1 | contig 24086 bp, 28 predicted proteins | sample WorMetulBAHAMAS2_FD_187398 | JGI IMG/M metagenome (GOLD analysis project Ga0209049, IMG submission 187398) | Marine gutless worms symbiont microbial communities from Max Planck institute for Marine Microbiology, Germany - Olavius ullae BAHAMAS.2... | ecosystem: Host-associated > Annelida >...
CAGGGAATGTAACGGACGAAATGGTTCAAGAATACTTGGAGCATCACCGTCACCCATCCAATATGGATACAGGAAACATTATCCTGGAATGATTTAGGACTTTCAGTCCAAGAGCAACCTATGCACTTTCAGTGCGTAGTGGTTGAGTTTGGATGACGGACCGAGAACCCCTAATCATCAAGGCTCTTTATGGATTCCGGACTGGTCGAAGAGGACGACAGTCGGTAGCACCATGACCGATGACGGAACAGGTAGCCTTTTCTCAACGATAACAGCAAGTTATACGACGCCCCTTTGGCTTTCTGAGAAGGCGAATTTGCGCAAAATATCCTACCAGTCTAGAATCCATAAAGAGCCATCATCAATTGCTTAAGTGAGGTTTATCTCTTGAGTTCCAATCTACGAGTCGGCGTGTTCGTCGACGCTGAAAACGTCAGGTACAACGGTGGCTATCAGATGCGCTATGACGTGCTGCGCCGCTTCGCAGCCCGCGAAGGGGGCCACTTGCAACGGCTCAACACCTATTTGGCCTTCGATTCGGAGCGCGCCAGGGAAGACCCGGATTACGCGAAGAAGTCCAGGATCTATCAACAGATGGTACGGGATTTTGGATGGAAGATTACGGTCAAGCAGGTGCGCCGTTATACGGATGAGAACGGCAATGTCACCACCAAGGCCAACGCGGATTTGGACATGGCCGTGGACGCTATGTTGCAGGCACGCAATCTGGACCAGGTTCTGCTGGTCACGGGAGACGGGGATTTCCTACAAGTGGTCAATGCCCTGCAAAACGTCGGTTGTCGCGTGGAGCTGATCGGTTTCAAGAACGTCTCGCGCCAGCTTCAACAAACAGTCGACACCTTCTACCCCGGTTTTTTGATCCCTGATCTGCTGCCTGTCTCCTATGAGCCCCGCAACGAATGGGGCCAGGCCGGTTCCTGCGTGCGCGGCATATGCACCAAGTGGTTTTTCGACAAGGGTTACGGCTTTATGCGGATCGTCAACCGTATCTCACCCAACCTGTGGGTCACGGATCCGCGCGAGCCGGACTCCCCCTATACCAGCGTCTTTTGTCATGCCAACGAGATCGCCGATGAGGTGACGGAAGAGATGCTGGTGAGTCGCGAGACCATCTTCGAGTTCTATCTCGGCGAGAGTGAGCAAAAGGACGATGGCCTGGTCGCCAGCAATGTGCGCTTGGCGTTTTCCATCAATCGCTGACGGCTGGGGCGCCTTGATAGATTCAGGGTAGCTGTAGGTAGCTAATGCCATTAAGTTAAGTCTTATTGGCTGTAGGTCGGGTTAGGCGCGCTTTGCGATGTAGGTGTGGGCAACTAGGCCGAACGCGCCGTAACCCGACATTCAAGGCTGGCTCGCGGCATCCTTGAGCGATGTAAGGTAGCCGGTGGGGCAGGGATGCCCCGCTTGAAACGGTTACGCAAGGCTGAGAAGACCTTGCCTTGCGCCGTCAGCTTACCGCATTGAACGTCAGTTCGCCCTGGACCATGAGTTTGAGCAGCAGCAGGGCCTCCTGGCGACGTCGGTGTGTATCGTAATCTTCCACCACGGCCCACGCCTTGCCGTTTTGGGTCAATACGAGAGGTTCCGATCCCCCTGTATCTCCCGCAGCAGTCGGCTGGCGTCGGACTTGAATTCGCTGAGGTTGATAATGGATTCCATCATGAGTCTCTTAAATTCTGTCTGAATTCGGTTTAGTTCAGTGTGGGCAAGTTACTGAGGCAAATCAAGATTTTTCTATCCGCAGATTACGCAGATTTTCATGGATGAAAAACGGAACAATCTGTGGAAATCTGCATAATCTGCGATTTAAACGGAACCTGTGGGACTAGGCATATTCGTATACCAATTTTACCCGGGCATGTGGAATATTCGGGCTTGCCGGATCAGGTGTAATCTCTCTCCGGCTCGGGGATACGACCAGATCCATATCTTCCATGGGAGGAACCGCACCCAGCAATATCTCGTCTCCGAGTACCAGTGCGCCGACGTAACAAAACCTGTTTCCGAAATCCACCAGGACCGGCCCGACATAGGGGGCCTTCTTATTCCGGCCGTCGGCTACGGAGACTTCCCGCTCTGATTCTGTTTCAAGTTTCAGCTGTAAGGCCAAATGCTCGGGTATACAGAGCATCAGTGAACCCGTGGCTGATGCCCTGTTTTCTCCAACTCGTCCAGGTATTCCTGCCACCAGGCTTTCTGGTTGGTCCCGAGCTGGTACAGGTAGTCCCAGGAGTAGATCCCGGTGTTGTGGGTATCGTCGAAGTGCAGACAGACGGCGTAGTTGCCTACCGGCTCGATCTTTTCGATGGCGACCTCTTCTTTGTCGATCTGGAGCACTCGCTGGCCCGGCCCGTGGCCCTGGACTTCCGCCGAGGGGGAGTAGACGCGCAGGTACTCGCAGGGCAGGTTGAAACGGGCACCGTCGTCGAAGGTGATTTCCAACACCCGGGATTGGCGGTGTAGGTTGAGCTCGGTGGGTACGGGCATGTTCGTCTCCGGTTTGCGGGGTTTTAAGAAGCGGTTCCGACTTCACGATTTCAGAGGATATACCGCGACAGGTCCTCGTCCGCCGCCAGTTCCGAGAGATGCTGGTCCACATAGGCCGCGTCCACGGTGACTGTGACCCGGTCGAGGTCGGCGGCATTGAAGGAGACGTCCTCCAACAGGCGCTCGAGGACCGTGTGCAGGCGCCGCGCTCCGATGTTCTCGGTGCGTTCATTGACCTGCCAGGCGGTCTCGGCAATCCGCCGAATGCCGTCTTCGGTAAAGTCCAGGCTGACGCCTTCGGTCTTCATCAGGGCCTTGTACTGATCGGTCAGGGAGGCGTCCGGTTCGGTCAAGATGCGGACGAAGTCTTCCGTGGTCAATGCCTTGAGTTCCACTCGGATCGGAAGCCTGCCCTGGAGCTCGGGGATCAGGTCCGAGGGCTTGGCCAGGTGAAAGGCCCCGGAGGCGATGAACAGGATGTGATCCGTGCGCACGGAGCCGTACTTGGAGGAGACGGTACAGCCTTCGACCAGCGGGAGCAGGTCCCGTTGCACGCCCTCGCGCGAGATATCCGCGCCGCTGGTGTGCTCGGAACGCTTGGTGACCTTGTCGAGCTCGTCCAGGAAGACGATGCCGTTCTGTTCCACACTCTCCACTGCATGCAGCTTGAGGTCCTCGTCGTTGATGCGCTTAACCGCTTCCTCGTCGGTGAGCAGCTTGATGGCATCGCGGATCTTCAGCTTGCGTCGCTTGGTACGGCCTTGGCCCAGGTTCTGGAACAGTCCCTGGAGCTGGCTGGTCATCTCTTCCATGCCGGGTGGGGCCATGATCTCTACCCCGATGGGCGTGGCGCTGATCTGAATCTCGATCTCTTTTTCGTCCAGGGCGCCGCGACGCAGCTTGTCACGGAATTTTTCCCGCGTCGCCGGGGAGGGGCCGCCGGAACGGCTGTCTTCCTCGAAGTTGGTGGGTGGAGGCAGCAGGGCGTCCAGGACCCGCTCTTCGGCGGCGGCCTCGGCCTGGGCCGCGACCTTATCCAGCTCCCGCTCCCGGGCCATCTTCACTGATGCGTCCACCAGTTCCCGGATGATGGATTCCACGTCCCGGCCCACGTAGCCGACTTCCGTGAACTTGGTCGCCTCTACCTTGATGAAGGGGGCATCGGCGAGCTTGGCCAGGCGGCGCGCGATCTCCGTCTTACCCACGCCCGTGGGGCCAATCATGAGGATGTTCTTGGGCGTGATCTCGGTGTGCAGGGGTTCTTCTATCTGCGCCCGCCGCCAACGGTTGCGCAGGGCCACGGCAACCGCGCGTTTGGCCTCTTCCTGGCCGATGATGTGCTTGTCGAGCTCGGCTACGATGCGTTTGGGGGTGATATCCGACATGGGTACTCAAAAATGTTGGGGCGCGTCAGCGCCACGAAGTGATGCGTAACCTGGAAGGGATCCTTTTAGGCTCTTTATGGATTCCAGACTGGTAGGATATTTTGCGCAAATTCGCCTTCTCAGCAAGCCAGAGGGGCGTCGTATAACTTACTGTTGCTGTTGAAAAAAGACTGCCTGTTCTGTCATCGGTCAGAGTGCTACGGACCGCCGTCCCCTTCGATCAGTCTGGAATCCATAAAGAGCCTCTTTTTAATCCGGAGATTATGGGAATTGTCACAGATTTTTCGTCTTTCATCCGTGAAAATCTGCCTGATCCGTGAAATCTGCGGATTCGGAATGCAAACGTGACCGCAGTTCCCGGGGCCGGGAAGGCCGGCCCGCCCGGTGGCAAGACAGGTCAGCTAAGGGCATGTTTTCAGCAGGATTTATACGCATTACCCGGGAGGTGTCCGGTGACGGGAAGCGCCTGGGTACGCATGGGGTATAGGGCCTATCCCGCTGCCGCGGGCAGCGCTTCCAACACCAACCGATGGTTGGTGTAGACGCAGATGTCGGCGGCGATGCCGAGTGCCCGCTCGACGATCTCACGGGCGTCGAGTTCGGTGCCCTCGAGCAGCGCTCTTGCCGCTGCCTGGGCGAAGGCTCCACCGGAGCCGATGGCCATCAGATCGTGTTCCGGCTCGATCACATCCCCGGTACCGGAGATGATCAGCGAGGTCGTGGTATCCGCTACGCACAGCAGGGCCTCGAGGCGTCGCAGCATGCGATCGGTACGCCAATCCTTCGCCAGCTCCACCGCCGAGCGGGTGAGATGACCCTGGTGTTTTTCCAGCTTGCCCTCGAAACGCTCGAACAGGGTAAAGGCGTCTGCCGTAGCCCCGGCAAATCCGGCCAGTACTCGCTCCTTGTAGAGCCGGCGTACCTTGCGCGCATTGCCCTTGATCACCGTTTGCCCCATGGACACTTGGCCATCGCCGCCGATGATCACTTGCCCGCCGCGTCGGACGGAGAGGATGGTCGTGCCGTGAAATGTTTCCATTGCTGCCTGTTCTGTTTGTTTCATGGGTATCTTGAAAAATCCACGGTCCCTTCGATAGGGATACCTGAACATCTATCGAGTGGGTCCGGTCGGTCTATTTCTCGGGTCTCGCGGCCGATTTTTCGACTCGAGTGTTTCGATTCAGGGCCAGAGATTGAGTATGGTCACGACGAGGCCGCCCACGGTCAGGGTGGTGGCATACGACCACATCATGAAGCGGTCGAGACGCCTCGTCAGTCCCTCGAAACGCTTGTCGACGGCATCGAAGCGTCTGTTCATCTCTTCCAGCAGGATTTCGAAACGCTTGTCGACGGTTTCAAAGCGTTTATTGACAGCCTCGAAACGCTTGTCGACGGCATCGAAGCGCTTATCTATCTGCTCCAGGATGGTCTTGATCAGTTCGCGCTGGTGCTTGAGCTCTTCCTCCACGCGTAGCATCCGTTCGCGCAGCTCGATCTCGTAGACGGCCGGCAGTTTACCCAGGGATTGCTCAGCGAGCCATTCGCCGAGGTGGTCCCTGATGAATTCGATGTCTTCTGCGGCAAGATTCATGGTGTCGGTGGATGCAGTGGATAGGCGACCAAGTATACCCTTGGATTCACCGCGATGGGGAACGAGGTCTTTTCGCTGTCGGGAGGGCGTCCGTAGCTTGCCTTTCGTAGCTTGCTTTTCGATTAGGGGGAATCTTTTTTTCTCGCCCGCGGGTGGGCCTGGTCATAAACCTGGGCCAAGTGTTGGAAATCCAGGTGGGTGTAGATCTGGGTGGTGCCTATATCCGAGTGGCCCAGAAGCTCCTGTACCGCGCGTAGGTCTCCGGAGGACTCCAGCAGGTGGCTTGCGAACGAGTGGCGCAACAGGTGGGGGTGGAGGTTACGGGTGGCCCCCCGTGCCAGGGCCCAGTGCTGCAATCGCTGTTGCACCGTGCGCGGATTGATGCGGTTGCCGCGCCGGCTGACGAACAGGGCCTTTTGGTCCCTTGCCGCGTAGTTGCCTCGCACCTTCAGCCAGTGGCCGATGGCCTCGAGGGTCTGGCCGCCCACGGGTACCCGCCTGGTCTTTGCCCCCTTACCCGTAACCTCCAGGGTGGCATCGCCCCCGTCGATATCCCCAATATCGATGGCGACCAGCTCTGCCAGCCGTAGCCCGGAGGAATAGAAGAGCTCGATCATGGCCGTGTCCCGCAGCATCAAGGGGTCGGCGTCCGATTGGTCGAGCAGGCTACAAAGCTGATCCGCGTCCAGGGTAGCGGGTAGCTTGCGGGCCGCCTTGGGCGCACGCACTCCCTGGGCCGGGTTCCGGTCCACTATCCCTTCCCGCAACAGATAGCGATAGAAGCTACGTAGGGCGGCCAGCTCTCTTTGCAGCGTCTTTCCGGAGACACCGCCGCGGTGGCGCCAGGCGACATAGCTGCGGACCGTCTGTTGGTCGAGCCGCTCCCAGGGGCCTGGTCTCCCACCCTCGAGCCAATCACGAAAGCGCGTGAGGTCGCGCCGGTAGTTGCTCAGGGTGTGATCGGATAGGCGACGCTCGTGGGCCAGGTGTTGTAGGAAGGCCGCGAGCAGGCCCTCAAGCCCCGACTCGGCAATCGATTCAGCCATCGACCTGGTGCAAAGTGCGTAATTTTTGGCTGACGATCTCTCCCAAACGGTCGAGGAGGTCGGTCCCCATGTCCGTGTCGAAACGCCTGCGGTCGCGGCTGCCGATGGCCAAGACACCGGAGCGGTCGTCCGTGCGTATCGGAATGAGAGCGGCCGAGCCGATGGGTTCGCGCTGTTCGTCGAAGAGAATGCCGTTGCGCTCGGGGTCCAGGGGGCCGCATAGGGAGCGTTCCCGGTCGAGGAATTGAACGAACGCGGCGACTTCCGGGTCCGCATTGGCGATGGCGTCGGATTTCAGGGGAAACAGCTTCAAGGTTACTGCTTCGGCGTCGAACTGCCGACACAGGACCTCGCGCAGCAGGGTTTCCACCTGCTCCAGGTCTTGCGCGGTCATAAGCCGCAGGGACAGCTCGTGAAGGCGTGCGGACAGGGCCTCGAAATCCCGGGCCCGTGCAATCAGCTGGGCAAGCCGTTGCCGCTCGGTCCAGAGCTGATCGCGCAACACCCCCACCTGGTATTCGATCAGGGATACGGCCTGCCCGGTCGCATGGGGCACTCGTAACTCGGCCACCAGGTCCGGATGGCGCTCGAAGAACTCCGGGTGCGCCGCAAGGTACTCGGCGACCGCGTCCTCGGCGATGATCTCCGCCGAACCGTAGTCCTCCTCTACCCGTTGGGTAGTCATGGCTCGAACTCTCCCTCAAAGACGCTCACGGCCGGCCCCGTCATCCGGATAGTCCCGGATTCATCCGGCCACTCTATCACCAATTCTCCGCCCGGCAGGTTTACCCGCACGTGCTCGGCAAGCAGTTCCCAGCGGCGTCCCACCGCGACCGCGGCGCAGGCGCCCGTGCCGCAGGCCAGGGTCTCGCCCACACCCCGTTCGTAAACGCGCAGCCGGATATTGCCCGCATCCAGGATCTGCATAAACCCGGCGTTCACCCGCTGCGGGAAACGCGGATGGCTTTCTATCAGGGCACCGAGCGCCGGGACCGGGGTGGTTGCCAGGTCCTCGACCGGGAGCACCGCATGGGGATTGCCCATGGAGACCGCGCCGATATTCAGCGTTCGACCCTCGACCTCCAGCGGGTAACGTTCGGCGGCGGCGTCCGCGACAAAGGGGATATGCTCGGGCTCGAACCTGGGTACGCCCATGTCCACCCGTACCATGTCGTCTTCCTCCAGGTAAAGTCTGATGTCCCCGGCCGCCGTGCCTACGGAGAGCGTGCGCTTGGCGGTGAGGCCCTTGTCGGTGACGAAACGGGCAAAGCAGCGGGCACCGTTGCCGCATTGCTCCACCTCCAAACCGTCGGCGTTGAAGATGCGGTAGTAGAAGTCCATGGTCGGGCTGCGGGGCTGCTCTACCAGGAGGATCTGGTCGCAGCCGATACCAAAGCGCCGGTCCGCCAGTCGGCGACAGAGCTCGGGCGTCGGCGTGAGCTTCCGGTCAAGGGCATTGAAGACGATGAAGTCGTTGCCCAGCCCGTGCATTTTAGTAAAACGCAAACTCATTTCCTGAGATGAACCTGAAAGTAAAGGAGGGTGTCGCAAAAGGCACCGATCTTCGCCCTTCGACCCCCTCTCCCCCCAACCCCTCTCCCGGCGAGGGTGCTGCAAAAGCCCATCCGTGAGGCGTAGCGCAGGCGTCCCCGCCTGCATTTTTCGATGCAAGCGGGGACCGCCTGCGCTACTTTTGCGACACCCTCCCGGCGGGAGAGGGGCTTTTGCGACATCCTCAGGGGAGGGATTGAGTCTTCGTAAAGATCCAGGCCGTGATCGTCGGGCATTGTCGATGGTGTGCGACAGTTTTGCCTGGGCCTTGTCGGGGCTGATCGCCTCATTGTCGCTCATCGCGTAAGCGATGGCATCGAGTTTTTCGAGGCAGTGATTGTTGTTTGTTACTCCGATGGACAAGGCGCAAGGTTGACAGGCCGTGACAGCCTCTTAGAGAATAACTAGTTTACTTGTATAGCATAACGTATCCGAAGGAGCGTTCAGTTTGGCCAATTCACTCCAAGCTCGAAAGCGCGCCCGCCAGGCGGAGAAGCGCCGTCGGCATAACGCATCTTTTCGCAGCGCGATGCGCACTGCCATGAAGAAGGTCGTCCGGCTCATCCGGGCAGGTGACAAACAGGCTGCGGCGGATGCCTTCAAGGCGGCCGTCCCGGTCATCGACAGTGCGGTCGGCAAGGGGTTCATCCACCGCAACAAGGCGGCTCGACACAAGAGGCGGTTCAACGCCGATATCAAGGCCATGCCCTGATGGAAAAACCGGCTTCCACGCCGGTTTTTCTTTGCTGTGAAGCGGCGGACACTCCCAGTTGTTTTCCCGGTCTCGCTGGGCGAGCAACTCGATTTATCCCTAACCGATCCGGATCGACCCATGACTGCCGAAAGCGCCTTTTTCACTGGTTATCCCCTAACCCGTATGCGTCGCATGCGCCGCGACGACTTCTCCCGCCGGCTGATGCGGGAGACACGTCTGACGCCGGATGATCTGATCTACCCGGTATTCGTCCTGGAGCGGACCGACCGGCGGGAGCCCGTAGCCTCCATGCCGGGGGTGGAGCGGATGAGTATCGACCTGCTTGTGGCAACGGCCCGCGAGCTCCAAACCCTGGGCATCCCGGCCTTGGCGCTGTTTCCCGTCACCCCGGCGGCGGCCAAATCCGAGGATGCCCGTGAGGCCTACAATCCCGACGGACTGGCCCAGCGGGCCGTGCGGGCCCTGAAGGATGCCGTACCGGATCTGGGTGTGATCACGGACGTTGCCCTGGATCCCTTTACCACCCACGGTCAAGACGGTCTCATCGACGAGACCGGCTATGTCCTGAATGATGAGACGGTGGCGGTACTCATCCGCCAGGCCTTGTCCCACGCCGAGGCCGGGGCGGACGTAGTGGCGCCCTCGGACATGATGGACGGGCGCATCGGTGCCATCCGGGCGGCGCTGGAGGAAGCGGGCCGGACCCACACGCGTATCCTGGCCTATTCGGCCAAATATGCCTCCGGCTTTTACGGGCCTTTCCGCGATGCCGTGGGCTCCGCCGCCAACCTGGGCGGCGGAAACAAATACATCTACCAGATGGATCCGGCCAACGGCGATGAGGCCATGCGCGAGGTGGCCCTGGACCTGCGCGAGGGGGCCGACATGGTCATGATCAAACCCGGCATGCCATACCTGGATCTGGTCCGACGCGTCAAGGACCGCTTCGGGGCCCCGACCTTGGTGTACCAGGTCAGCGGCGAGTACGCTATGCTCAAGGCCGCAAGCCGGAACGGCTGGTTGGAAGAACGGGCCGTCGTCCTCGAGGCTCTGATCTGCATCAAACGCGCCGGGGCGGACGCCATCCTGACCTACTACGCCAAGGATGTTGCCCGTTGGCTCCGGGATTGATCGGATCTGCTGAAAGCATGGCCGATAAGTACGCCGTCATCGGCAATCCCATCGCGCACAGCAAATCGCCGTTCATCCATGCCGAGTTTGCCCGCCAGACCCGGCACGACATGACGTATGGACGCATCCTGGGCAACCCGGACGATTTCGCCGGAGACGTGCGTCGCTTCTTCGCCGCGGGCGGACAGGGTATGAATGTCACCCTTCCCTTCAAAGAGCAGGCCTGGGAGCTGGTCGACGAACGCAGCCCCAGGGCCAAGCGCGTAGGTGCGGTCAACACCCTGACCAGGCTTCCCGACGGGCGCCTGGGCGGGGATAACACCGATGGGATCGGTCTGGTGCGGGATCTGTCCGAAAACCACGGCTTCGATTTCGGCGGCAAGCGGATACTTCTGCTCGGGGCCGGGGGCGCCTCCCGCGGGGTATTGCCTCCCCTCCTGGATATGGCGTTGGGTACCTTGGTCATTGCCAATCGTACTGTCGCCAAGGCGTTGGACCTGGCCGCGGCCGCCGCGGCGGATCGAGTCAGTGGGTTTGGGTTGGAAGGGCTGAGCGGACGCCGTTTCGACCTGATCATCAACGCGACTTCCGCCGGTCTCGATGGGGGCGTACCTGCGATTCCTCACGACTGTCTGGCCGTGGGCGGTTGGACCTATGACATGTTCTACGGCGATACGCCTACCCCCTTTCTACATTGGGGCAGGGAACAAGGGGCCGCCTGTGCCCTGGATGGTCTGGGCATGCTCGTAGAGCAGGCCGCGGAGTCCTTCTTCTTATGGCGAGGGGTACGTCCCTCGACGTCTCCCGTCATCGCCCGACTCCGGAGCGGTCAGGCGTACTCCTGATACGAGTTTGCCCTTGCACCCCAGAGGGGCGGATCGGTCAGGCAGCCCGTTTTCTGTCTGCAACAGGCTGGTCTGTGTGATCGACCTCGGCGCCGTCACCAAGGCCCCGCCGTACCAAGTCGGCCAACGAGATAGCATTCAAAAAGCTGAAGACCTCGTCGCTGAGTTGGTCCCAGAGGGTGTGAGTAAGGTAACGGTCACCACTGTGGCAGTCTTCCTGCCCGTTGCAGTGCGTGAATCCGACCCACTCATCCACGGCACAGATGATATCCGCGATGGAGATTTCGTCGGACGGTCTGCCGAGGTAGTAACCACCGCCCGGACCACGCACACCCCGGACCAGTTGTTTGCTGCGCAGGGCCGCGAAAAGCTGCTCCAAGTAAGACAGGGAAATACCCTGGTCCACGGAGATATCGGCCAGGGTCACAGGCCCCTTGCCGGAGTGCAATGCCAGATCCAGCATGGCGGTAACCGCATATCTTCCTTTGGTAGAGAGTCTCATGGTCGTTTTCCCTTGATTTAGGTTCGATGCAGACGGAATCCTTTGATTTCCCGTGTCCGAGATCGGGATCCGGGGCGGAGATGAAGGGCTACACGTCCTATGTTAGCCCTCATACACGCAAACCACCGGACAAACCCCTGATAAAAGCATAGCTATATCATAGTAAATTTAGTCAAAAATTTTCCTGCGCATTCGATAGCGGTGGGCACCACAGCCCATCCTACGGGTTCCGTTGATCGAGCTGCAACCTATACCCGTCACACGTGAATATTTCGCCGCGATGCATGCCACTCGCACCTAATAGCCGCGTTGCGACTCGTCGCAATAGGGCCTGGCTATTCCTCCTCGTCGCGCCTTGCTCTCGGGCACGATTAGCACACCTCGCTTACCATAATATTCACGTGCGACGGGTATATACCAACGCGGAAAAGGGCCGTAACCGGACCCAGGAATGATGAATGTCAACACGCTTTAGTATCATGTCACCATCCCTGATCGTCCTGAGGACTCGAGGCTGAACATGCACGCATCCGAGGAACCAAGAGAGGAACCGAGAATTGATGTCCGTCTGGGCGATTCCGAGCTGACCTTATTGGGCACCGCTCACGTCTCCCGCGCCAGCGCGGACAAGGTACGCGAGCTGCTTCAGAGTGGTGATTATGACGCGGTGGCCGTCGAACTCTGTCCCAGCCGACACCAGGCGCTCGTGGACCCGGACGCCCTGGCGCGTATGGACCTGTTTTCCGTGATCCGCCAAGGCCGCGTCTACATGGTCGTGGCGAACTTGGCCCTGGCCGCTTACCAGCAGCGGTTGGCGGATCAGTTCGGCATCGAGCCGGGGGCCGAGCAGCGGGCCGCCGTCCTGATGGCACGGGAGCGCCGGCTCCCGGTGTTGTTGGTGGACCGGGAGATCGGCGTCACCTTGAAGCGGACCGCAGGGAATCTCAGTTGGTGGAAGCGGTTCGGGCTCTTCTCGGGTCTGCTGGCGACGCTATTCTCTCGCGAGAAGGTCACGGAGGAGGAAATCGAACGCCTCAAGGCCGGTGATGTGCTGGAGACCACCTTTGCCGAATTTGCCGAGGATCGCCGGGATCTCTATGTCCCCCTGATCGAGGAACGTGACCGTTACATGGCCGCCCGGCTACGCGAGGAGATCGCGGGCAAGCGCCCCGAAAAGGTCCTTGCGGTGCTCGGAGCGGGACACCTCGAGGGCGTGGCGGGCCACCTGCGGGAGGTGCCGGGGCGGGACCCCAAGGCCGAGCTCGATCGGTTGCCGTCACCGCAACGCTGGCCCAAGCTCATCCCCTGGCTCGTCGTCGTCCTGGTCCTCGGGGGCTTCAGCTACGGCTTCTACCAGAGTCCGGGGCTCGGTCTGCGGGTCGTGCTGGATTGGGTACTCATCAACGGCAGCCTTTCCGCCCTGGGCGCCGCCGTCGCCGCCGGCCACCCGCTGACGGTGATCACCGCCTTCCTGGCCGCCCCCCTGACCTCCCTGAATCCCGCCATCGGTGCCGGTATGGTCACGGGCGCGGTGGAACTCTATCTGCGGCGGCCCAGTATCGGCGACTTCGGGCGCTTGCGCCGGGATACCGCCGCCATCAAAGGCTGGTGGCGTAACCGGGTCTCGCGCACCCTATTGGTATTCCTGTTCTCCACGCTCGGGTCGGCCATCGGTACCTATGTCGCGGGATTCCGCATCTTCGAGCGGTTGTTTGCTTGAGGATTCGGGGTGATATTAGTGCCGATCCGGCAGCGGGTTATATTTTACTTTTACTGATTCAGCATCGATTCAGGGTATGTAAAAATGACCGCCGTCACCCTCTCCAGCAAGTACCAACTTGCTATCCCTAAGGCCATTCGCGATGAGTTGGGGTTGTACGCCGGGCAGAAGCTTGCCCTGATTACAGAAGGATCCGTTATCGAGCTGGTTCCGCTGCGTTCCATCGAAAAATCCCGGGGTCTGCTCAAGAGGGCGAACCCGGAAAGGTACCGCGACCGCAGAGATCGCTACTGATGGAGGTGTTGGTCGATACCTGCGGCTGGATCGAGTGGCTGACGGATGGTGTTCTCGCGGAACGTTTTGCCCCTTTTTTGACCGAGCCCGAGTCGCTGATCGTTCCCACCTGCCTCCAGTTCGAGCTCTATAAGTGGGTCAAGCGTGAGCGCTAAGTGGGTCAAGCGTGAGCGCAACGAGACATTGGCTATGGAGGTCATGGCCCTGACCAACCAAACCCACGTCATTCCACTGACCACCGCGTTGGCGCTCTATGCGGCGGATTTGTCTCTGGAACATCACCTTTCCTTCGCCGATGCCTTGATCTATGCGACAGCGCGCCGCTACGAGGTGACCTTGGTTACCACCGACCGGGCTTACCGGCGTCACCTATTTCCCCAAGCGCCTGCTATCGGAGCCCTAATCCTTTGTAACTTCATTCCTGATCACAGCGATGGCCGCCTCCAGGTGCTGGAACTCATGATTCCCACCTGGGAAGATCAGGAGCCTGCCGCAGTCGCGATACAGCGACTCGGCGATGCGAAAATCGATCACTTCGTCGCCCTGGTCCAGAAACAGAGTAGTCGGGACCCCGTCGCAGGGGGTATCGATCCCGTATTTCCGGGTACTCTCGATCAGATCCCGATCGATGACGTAGGTCTCGCCGTAGGCGGTGGTTTGGGACGTACCCTCGAAACCCCGCAGCAGATCCCAGGGCGTAAGTGCCGGGTTGATGAGAAACAGATGCCTGAAGGTAAACTGCCGGGCCAGATACTGGGCGTAGAAGCCGCCCATGGAGCTGCCGACGACGATGGGTGGCCGTTCCTCGCGTAGCCCGCGGAAAAAATCACTGAGCTTTGCGATAGCTGCATCCGGTCGATGGGCCGGATAAGACGGCACCGGAACATGGCTGGGCGCCAACAGCTCGCGCAGCACCTCCGCCTTGTGGGATTGATTGGAACTATTGAGGCCGTGAAGATAGATCATCAACATCGCTAGTCTCGGGTAGTCGCAGCATCCGCTGCTTTTCTCGGCCCCTGATTATACTCGTTACCGGTTGTAATTCTTTCTCCTGATGCAGGGGCGGTGGGCACGGCTCCTTGCCGGAAGCAACTTGATAACCGAAAAGAAAATCCTCGACACTCGTCATGCGTGGCAGCAGGAGCTGAGCAGGGCGATTACCCGCCCGGAAGAACTCATCAGTATCCTGGACCTCGACAGGGGACTACTCCCCGCGGCGCGCGCGGCGGCGAAGCAATTCGGCCTGCTGGTGCCACGCGGCTATGTCGCGCTCATGGCGCCGTCGGAGCCCCAGGATCCCCTGCTGCGCCAAGTCCTGCCTCTTGCGGAAGAGCTTTGGAACCCGCCCGGCTTCAGCGCCGATCCGGTAGGTGAACGGGAAGCGGTATGTACCCCGGGCCTCCTGCGGAAATATCAGGGTCGCGCCTTGCTTCTGCTCACCGGCGCCTGCGCCATTCACTGTCGCTACTGCATCCGCCGTCATTTCCCCTACCGAGAGGACTCCGCCCAGCTCGATCGGGCTGCGGGTGCCGTCCGCCGGCTCGCGGAAGACCCCTCGATCCGCGAAGTGATCTTGAGTGGGGGGGATCCACTCATGCTGGACGACGAACCCCTCGCCGCACTGGTCGGCAAGCTCGGGGCGATACCACACCTGCGACGCCTGCGCCTACACACCCGGCTGCCGATCGTGTTGCCCGCTCGGGTCACCGAGCGTCTATGCCAAATCCTGAACACGAGCCGTCTGCAGCCGGTCGTGGTGGTACACACTAATCATGCCCGCGAGCTGGGATCAGCAGCCCGGAGCGCCCTGGAACGGTTGCGTGATGCCGGGGGCTCGCTCCTCAACCAAAGCGTCCTCCTACGCGGCGTGAATGACAGCGCACACCGACTGGCGGCACTCAGCGAGGCATTGTTCGAGTGCGCCGTTGTGCCTTACTATCTCCACTTGCTCGACCGGGTCCTGGGTGCGGCACATTACGAGCTGGAAGAGGCGACGGCGATTCAGATCCTCGATCAGCTGCGCACGCTACTGCCCGGCTACCTGGTTCCACGGCTGGTCAAGGAGATCGCGGGCGAGCCCTATAAGATCCCCATCGATTCGACATGAAATCCTGCGAACCTAAAGATCCGGAAGTTGCTGGACGAACAGCCCGGCTACGAGCAGGCAGTCGCTAAAGAGCGATTGCCGTTCCATTGGGGAGAATCCCTCGGCCAACATCCCGGTCGTTATCGAGCAAGCGATGACGGAGGCCTGCGCCGCCGACCCGGATCGGTCCTTTACCGAGATCGTCGAGGACCATCAAACCGTCCGGCGACCGGACGCCTACGAGCGCTGCAAGCCCCCGGAGGACAGGCCCTTGCGTCGTGTCGTGACGCTGACTAAATTTCTACATCGCCATCTTCTTCCCGATCCGAAAAACACCGAAGGCTACGGCAGCTACGAAAGACACGCCAGCCTGTCCGCGAGGAGAGAACAGTATCGGGACATGCTGAAAAGCAAGCCGGAGTCCTTGGATAGCGCGATTTTTTCCGGAACTACCGGCAGGCCGGGGGCACCCACCTGGTGGACCTTTCTGGAAGCAGGACGCCCGGCACCTCTGCCGATGCCGCTACCTACACGGAAGAGTTGATGCTGGATCAAAAGGATAAGGATATCGAGGCTATACTCCGAGAAGGCGGGTCCGACCGGACCATTCACTACAGTGAGTGGCAGCCCCGGTTAGAGAAGATCGACCTGGAGTGGCTGCGGCCATCCCCATGACATCCAAGGACCCAGAGCTCGAATACCTCGCCGGTCTGCGCCGTCTCCTGGGTGAGGAGGCCCCCTTCGATCCGGTCAAGCAGGTGATTCGCGCCCGCCTGGCCGGTGCGCGCGAGCCGGTGCAGGGCCTGGTCTCCCCACCCCTGGGGCGGGACGACCCGGATACCAGCCTTTTACTGCTGTATTTGTACGACCAGCTGCGGTTCGATCAGGATGAGCCTGCCAAGGAACGATTGCGCCGCGCGGTGGTGGAGCTGTTGGAAGAGGCCCTGACACAGTGGCGCCGGCTTTCAGGCAATCGATTGCCTGGGCCAACTGGTCGGCGCCTTCGAGGTCCGTCGCTCGGATCTGTTGGCGGGCCGGCTGCGCACCTGGCTCTGGGGCCATCTCGAGATCGGCCTGCTGCGGCCGGGCGAGGCACTGATCGAGCTGACCGGCGACGACCTGATCCACGCCCGGCAGATCCTGGATCTCTGGCTGGCGGTCACGCCGCCCTTGCCGTCCGGCTGGCCGGAACACTACGCAGGGAAAATCCGGTCGTTTTTCGATGGAGCCCTTTCCATTCTGAATGGCCGGAAGGACCAATGCCTCGACCAAGCGACTTTCCATCTGTTCACCCTGCTGTACCGAGGGCTCCTGAAGCTCGACCCGGAATATGCTGGTCTCCGGTACCCGACCCTGTGCCGGTTGGCCCACGAAAGCCGCGCGGGATGCCAAGGGGATCTGGCTGGCCCTGTGCTGGGAGTACGGCGTCCTCTTGGGTGCGCGGAAATAGCGCTGGCGTTTTGCCCAGGGATTGACTAGCATCGGCGGAGACGAAAGAAGGCGTTATCGCGAGCGTTCCGACCACCTCGGTATATCGGGGCCTGAAGGTAACCAGTAAACTGGAGGATAGCGCCAAGCGTCAGGTCTATTCCGACCCGGAACCGGAAAGGCCTTATCGATCTGAGTCCACACCGGGGTCTCTAGACCTGAAAATAGCCGACGAACCGGACGACACCGCTGGGTTGTATGGTTATTCCGGGTCGCAATCGGGAAAGTTTCACCCGCTCGGACTCGCCTCCAAGCGCCTACGCCCATTTGTGTTGGATTCCAAGCCGGTACCAGCCGCCTGAGTCGTGATGAAAATCATCAGCTTCTTCTCATTCAAGGGCGGCATCGGACGCACCGCCCTCCTGACCAATCTCGGGGCCTACTGGGCCAGCCAGGGCAAGGTGGTGGTCCTGATGGATCTGGACTCGCCTATTCGCCCCTGGTGGGTCCCTATCTCTACCCGGAGGGAAGAGGCTTGGGCATGAGCGACCTGATAGCCGCCCTACAGCCCATGATCGACGGACACGGACAGGGAAAGGACCAGGATCGGGGCCGACTGCTTGCTCATCGATGCCGGCAGCCATCCGGTCACCGGCGCTCCGCCGGGGTCCGACCGGGGTCCGACGGCATCCGGCACCCATCCCGCCGCGCCGGGGCACCCCGGACGAGAGCGACCGCCAGACCCTCTACCGCACCTGGCCTACCAGATGCGGGAGGATCTGGAGCACTGGTGGGTCCCGAAGCCCTACCCCACCGCGGGCCGGGCCATCGACTATCTGTTGATCGACAGCCGCACCGGCTTCGCCCCGAGCCGCCGGATCTCAGCCTTGGTTATCTGGCCGACCAGATCGTACTGGTCGCCGGCCTCAACCCGCGAACCTCAAGGGCCTGGAGCTGACCCTGCGTGCCCTCTGGCCCAGCGCGAGCGGATCCCCATCGACGGGCTCCACCGCCAGTTCTGCGCCGTCAGCGGGTTCCGGAATGGGGCGGGATCGTCCTGGGGGATGAGAATGCCGACTGGCGGCGGTATCTGCATGCACCCTAGCCGACCGATCGGAGCTGGAGACACTGGCCGAGCAGCTGCTCGAGCTCGATCTGCCGGAGACGACGCCAGTGGAGATCTGGAACCAGCTCGAGGAACGGGCGCGCCGACTGGCACCGGGCCATGATTGGCTGGATTTCTTAGTGGCGCGCCGGCTGCTGCAAGCGCCGGAGCCGGACCCAGCCCGGGCCGAGCAATTGCTGACACCTCTGCTGGACCATCCGCCCGACGACAGCTTCCGGTGTTTTCTCATGGTCGCCTTGGTAATCGGCGAGCTGCCGCGACTGGCGGTGAGGACCGAACCCATACTGCGCCAAGCCATTGCGCTAGACGACCTCTACCTGTTCGCGGGTCTGCGACCGGATGCCACCCCGGCCGCGGCCGCCGCCCGGCGGGTCGCCGCGCTGCTGGCGTTGCCTGCGGAGCAGGTCGCCCGCTTCTGTGACCGACCCAAACCGCCGGACTGGCTAGAACGCTACCGCCCCTTTGCCGAGGGCCGCAGCCGCGGCGCCAGCGACCCCGCCGACCGCGCCCAGTTCTGCCGCGAAGACCAACAAGGCGGGTAGTCATGGCGTCGGGGGTCCGACCTCGGCGACGTTTTCAGCGGGTGATTGACAATGTTAAATGGCTGCAACACCCTATCCGTGTTGGATTTAATGGCCGGACGACAGCGCACGGAGATCGATTATAAAGATCGCAGAAATGCAGTCACCGCGTCTTCGAGGGTAATGGCACCGTTGCGCACCGCCTCTCCGTAACGATGGTGCCAGCGCGCCAGCAGCACGCGGGCCTGGCGCCACTCCTCGAAGATGATCCGCGCCAAAGGCCCCCCCTGCTCGATGAATCCGGCTTCCATGAAATCCCGCTCGGTGCGCGCCCGGTCGTAGGGCAGGCGGACGATGTGGGTCTGCCACTGACCACCCCGCAGCGCCAACCGACCATAGCAGGCGCGCACGTCGTCGTCGAAGGGGGAACCCACGGAACCGACATTGAGGATACGGGTGCGTCCCAGCCGACGCTGGAGGGGCTTGTGAGTGTGGGCGCCGACGAACAGGGATACGTTCTCCGGCAGCCGACCATGCAGGTCCTGGTCCGTCGTCGTCGCGGATATGTCGACCCGATGACCGGCCATGGAGCCGTGGGTGACATGGACCCAGCTATCCTCGGTATCGGCGTGAAAGCTGATGTGATCGGGCCAGTCGAGCAGGGCCTCTTCGACTTCGGCGATCTCCCGGAAGGTCACGTCCGCGAAGCGGCGCATGGCGGCGTCGAGGGCGTCGAGGGGGCGCTCCCGGCCGCAGCGGAGCACCCAGGCCTCGTGGTTCCCCGTAATCGGCAACCAGCCCCGCTCACGGCGTAAGGCATCGAACAGCTCAAGGCAGGCGCGGCTGCTCGGGCCCCGATTGACCAGATCTCCCGCCATGACCACCAGGTCCGGGTTCCAACCCAGAATGTGCTCGACGGCGACCTCCATTGCCGGGAGATTGCCCTGGACGTCGGAAAACACGGCGACCTTCATGTGCTGTACCTTTAGCTCCGATTGCTCCATCATAATCCATGCAAGGCCCGCACGGGTCATGCCCTGGGGGAGGGCATCACCGACCTTACCCTACCGGCAGCCGGTGACCGGTGGTTGGAAACTGAAAGTTATCGGCGTCACGGCCCTCGTTACTCAAAGCGTGATGATGTCGGACTTGTCAATCGCCGTCGCCCCGTGGCTCGGCTTCCTTACCGCTCCCCTCTATTCCCTCCTCGGCCAGCAGGCAGTAAGACCTCTCTCGCTTGCAATAGAGGATTGCTCCTCTTCAGTATATATAATTACACGGGACATGACAGTTTGCACGCCAGCTCCGCTTGGGTACGCAGCTTCGCAGATCTCTTTGCGTTCTTCGACCCGTTTTTCCCAGGCGTTCTCGACTTCTTCGGTGCTTTTCTCACCGAACAGGGCCTGACGCAGGAACTGGAAGGCAAAATCCATCAGGATGAGGTCGTCCGTCTCGACTGCGTGAAAGAAGGCATCGTCGAGCTTGTAGGACCGACGGAAGTTCTCGCTCAGCACGAAGCGGCGGAACATGTCCAGGTTGTAGGAGGCCATGAAGAATACTTGCAGGCTCATCTCGGAGGGACGCCCTATACCCCAGGACCTGCGGACTTTTTCTTGAGGATCAGGCGGTACCAGTCCCGGTTTCGGTCGTCGTACTCCTTGCATCCCTGCTCGATGCGGTAGTCTTCGATACTGATCTCGCGGTCATCGAGATGGCCCTTGCAGTGGCTTTCGGAGATCAGGGAGTAGTTCTCTTCGGCCTGGGACGAATCCTTCTTGCGCATGTTGAGCAGGGCCGCCGGGTGGTAGTAGCGGCAGACGGTGGGCCGGTCCTCATAGACAGTGCAACCCTGTTCCCTGTCCAACAGCCGGCAGGTCCCTTCGTCATCGGTGCGCAGTTTGAGGCCGGGCACGCCGTCCTGGTCCATCTGGAAGGGGACCGTATAGTGCCTGAGAAATTCCTCGGAGGTCAGACCGAACTGCAGCTTCAGACGCAAGATGTCATAGGGGGCCAGGGTGACGTCGGCCCGCTCGCAGCAGGCGTTGAAGCAGGAGATTCCCTTGTAGCACCGGAATTTGAATCGGGTGTCGGCGGTGAGTAGCTGCGGCAGGTTGGGGCTCTTGAAGGGAAGGTCGAAGCCTTCGTCGTTCATGGTGCGGTCGCTCCTCGGGTGGAGCCCAACGCCATCGAGTCGGCTGCCGGCCGCTTGTCGTAGCAGGTCAGGTGTGTGCCTTGGCGTCCGTCGGAACGGGCCTGAACGCACCCGGGTGCGACGAAATGCGGAAGAGAACACTACGAATCACGCGAACCTTCGCGAATCGATTCACGAGGATTCGCGTGATTCGTAGTTTTTCCTCCTGTTTGCTGACCGGTAACGCTTAACTTGATGGTATTGGGGTGAAGCCGGATGTCTGGCTGAAAAAATCCGGGCACCTTACGGCGCCCGGATTTTCAAGCTCTGACAAACCGTCGAGGGTTACTTGAACAGCTTGGACTTGTCTACCAGGTCCGTGTGTGCCCGCTTGAAGCAGGTCCACTGCTTGGATTCCTTGTCATAGACGGAGTTCACGAAGCAGTGCCAGTTCTCCTCGTCGACCTTGTTGTGGTCCATTCGATAGTAGAAGCCAGGATAACGGGACTCCTTGCGGAACTGGATGTGTTTCATGTGGGCTTCCGCGGTAAGGATGCGGTGATAGTTCTCCCAGGCACGTAGCAGCTCGTGCAGGTCCTTGGCCCGCATCTTCAGGGAATCTTCCTTGAGCATCTCCAGCTTCTTCTCCGCCAGCTCCAACATGTTGGCGTTGGTGGTGTAGTAGGTCGCCACGCCGGCCACGTACTCGTCCATGATCTTTTGCAGACGGAACTGGAGCATCCGCGGGGTGATGTAGTTGGGGTTGACGTCGATCGTGGTGGAGTAGTCCTTGTGCTCCAGGTAGTTTTGGACCGGCCTGTAGATCTCCTCGATGAGGGTCTCCTTGTCGGTATCCAACTCGAGCTTGAGGTCCTTGTTGTCCATGACGAACTTGACCATGGCCTTGGCCGCGAGCCGGCCCTCGGCGTGGGAGCCGGAGGAGAACTTGTGCCCGGAGGCACCGACGCCGTCGCCAGCGGTGAACAGGCCCTTGACCGTGGTCATGCTGCGATAGCCCCAGTTCCAACCGGACGGCAGATGCTCGGGGACACCGGCTGCTTTCTCATCGGTAGGCGCACCCAGGTCCTCGGGACCCGAGACCCAGATCCCGCAGCAACCGGAGTGAGAGCCGAGCAGATAGGGCTCGGTGGGCATGAGCTCGGAGTTCTTCTTCTCCGGCTCGATATTCTCGCCCGCCCAGATGCCGCACTGGCCGATGCACATATCGAGGAAATCTTCCCAGGCCTCGGCCTCCAGGTGTTCGACCTCCCGCGGGGAAAGGGTTTCCCGCAGGTTCGCCAAGGCGTTGACCGTGTCCATCCAGATGGGACCACGGCCGTCACGCAACTCTTTGAGCATCATATGGTTACGCAGGCAAGCGGCGGGGACGGCGGCTTGGCCATAGGGGGGATAGTCATTCAACAATTCCTTGTTGCGCCGCGTGTAGACTTCGCCGAAACCGTTGGTCGCCTGGGACTTGAACAGCAGGAACCAGGCACCAACTGGGCCGTAGCCATCCTTAAAGCGGATCGGCACGAAGCGGTTCTCCATCATGGTTAGCTCGGCACCGACCTCGGCCGCCATGGCGTAGGTGGAACCAGCGTTCCACACCGGATACCAGGCGCGACCCTGGCCCTCACCCACGGAGCGGGGACGGAAGATGTTCACACAGCCACCGGCGGCGAGCAGGCAGGCCTTGAATTTGTAGACGAACAGCTTGTGCTCACGTACCGAGAAGCCCACCGCCCCGGCAATCCGGTTCGGGTCGTGCTTGTCGTTCACCAGCTTGACGATGAAGATATGCTCCTGGATGCGATCGCTACCCAGGGCCTTCCTGGCGGCCTCGGCCACGATCCACTTGTAGGACTCGCCGTTGATCATGATCTGCCACTTGCCGGAACGCATCGGCTTGCCGCCGTCTTTCAAGGGGGGCAGGCCCTGGGAGCCGTCATGGCGCTCGCCATTCTCATCGATCTTCCAGATCGGCAGGCCCCACTCCTCGAACAGGTGCACGGACTCGTCGACATGGCGGCCCAGGTCATAGGTCAGGTCGTCGCGGGTGATGCCCATCAGGTCGTTGGAGACCATGCGGGCGTAATCGGCAGGGTCCTGCTCGCTGCCGATATAGGTGTTGATGGCGGACAGACCTTGGGCCACGGCGCCCGAACGATCGATGGCGGCCTTGTCGACCAGCTTTACCTTGATGTCGCCACCCGCGGCTTTCACCCAAGGGTCGATCTCGTAGGCGGCACCGCAGGCCGCCATACCACCACCGATGATGAGGATGTCGACCTCTTCCTCGACAACCTCGGGTTTTCCGAATTCTCCGGCCATTCCGTTACCTCGTTGAATCTCTGAATTCTGACTTGATTTGGAGTCGACTGCAGGGGCCTACTTTTTGGTCAGCTCACTGGAATCGCCGGCGCGGAAGCCGTTGACCTGCACGAAGAAGCCGGGTTCCGTAATCTTGAAGATGTCGGCCTCGGACTTGCCGCCATAGGGATCGATGGAGCCCTCCGGGGTGGTGCGGATCGGAAACTTGAAGCGCTTCATGGTGCCGTTGCGGAATTTGATGGTCCACATGATGGAGTCGGTACCGCGCAGGGGCTGCACGGAGGCACCCAGGGGCACGATGTCCGCGTAGGGGCGTGACTCAATGGCCTGCTGCGGACAGATCTTGATGCAGGAGTAGCACTCCCAGCACTGTTCGGGCTCCTGGTTGTAGGCCTTCATGGCATGACCCGTCTTGGACCCATCCTTGTCGAGCATCATCAGGTCATGGGGGCAGATGTACATACAAGCAGTCTTGTCCTGGCCTTTGCAACCATCGCACTTCTCAGTACGCACAAAAGTTGGCATGGTACATTCTCTCCTAAGTGTTTCACTGCGGTGTAGCCGCCGCGATGGATAATACCCGGCGACCTGTGGCTTCCCGTGGACCCAAGCCTGCCGATACTCTGGATGATCTGCCGTCCTTGACATCGCGGCCGGTCTGCCGTCCCTGAAGTCACGTCGCGCGATTCGATCCGGGTTCTTTAAGACCCTCGTCCCAGCCGGGACCTGCCGCTTAATGAGGTAAGAAGATAATGATATACCCATGAAGGCATCAAAACAGTTTGGCTCTTTATGGATTCCAGACTGGTTAGGATATTTTGCGCAAACTTGCCTTCTCAGCAAGCCAGAGAGGCGTCGTATAACTTACCGTTTTCTGTTGATAAAAGACTGCCTGTTCTGTCATCGGTCAGAGTGCTACGGACCGCCGTCCCCTATCCTTGTTCTAGGTGTCAGGTCCCGTGTAATTATATACTGAAGAGGAGCAATCCTCTATTGCAAGCGAGAGAGGTCTTACGCCTGCTGGCCGAGGAGGGAATAGAGGGGGGCGGTAAGGAAGCCGAGCCGTGGGGCGACGGCGATTGACAAGTCCGACATCATCACGCTTTGAGTATAGCAATCACCCACCATGAACATCCAGTTGCACAAGAACGCCCGTACCCCACCGGCTATCC
>Ga0209049_1000037_pt1 | contig 24036 bp, 23 predicted proteins | sample WorMetulBAHAMAS2_FD_187398 | JGI IMG/M metagenome (GOLD analysis project Ga0209049, IMG submission 187398) | Marine gutless worms symbiont microbial communities from Max Planck institute for Marine Microbiology, Germany - Olavius ullae BAHAMAS.2... | ecosystem: Host-associated > Annelida >...
CTTTGCAGAACAAGGAAGCCCCGTTATGTCCGTGTGCGTAACTCCATGATAATCAAGGCATTCGAAAAGCGCGATTTATGAGCATCACCATGAAAAGTATTGAGCATGGGATTTTTCAAGGTCCCCTTAAATCCTGAATGATTTGGCGGGTAAGGGCACCTTAGAACACTACCCTCTAGCAAACGACTTCCATCGACTCGACGCGCTGGAAGCCCCGCGGCAACAGCTTTCCCCGCCGGCCTCGCTCCCCTTGGTAGAGATCCAGATCGGTCGGTTTGAGGGTGAAGTGGCGCTTGCCGGAACGGATGGTGAGGACGGTACCCGCAGGGACGACCGCCAGGGCGGCAAGGTATTCCTCACGCGCCTTGGATCTGGCCGCCGGGATGCCGATGATCTTGTTGCCCTTGCCCCGGGGCAGTTCAGGCAGCTCAGAGACGGGATACACCAGCAGGTGTCCGCTGGTGGTCACTGCCGCCAGGCGGTCGCCGCGCAGGTTCAGCACCGGCACCGGGGCCAGGACCTCGGCACCCAGAGGCAGGGTGAGTACGACCTTGCCCGCCTTGGGCTTGGCGTACAGGGCCTGCAGGGTCACGATGAAGCCGTAACCGGCATCGGAGGCGAGTAGATATTTGGCCTCGGGCTCACCGCCGAGCACCGCGATAAAGTCGGTACCCTTGGGCGGCGCCAGGCGTCCGGTCAGGGGTTCGCCCTGCCCCCGTGCCGAAGGCAAGGTGTGGGCCGGCAGCGAATAGCTGCGGCCGGTGGCGTCGAGAAAGACCACGGGTTGATTGCTGCGCACCCGGGCCGCGGCCAGATAGACGTCCCCCGCCTTGTAGCCCAGACCCTTGGGGTCGATCTCGTGCCCCTTGGCCGCACGCACCCAGCCCTTTTCCGACAGGACCACAGTCACCGGCTCGCTAGGGGTCAGATCGGTCTCGTCCAGGGCCAGGGCGGTACTGCGCCGGACCAGGGGTGAGCGACGCTCATCGCCGTATTTGTCCACATCCTGCCGGATCTCCTCGCCGATGAGCTGCTTGAGCAACCGTTCGCTGTCGAGGAGCTCCTGCAACCGGTCGCGTTCTTCGGCCAGCGTCGCCTGTTCGGCACGGATCTTCATCTCCTCCAGGCGCGCGAGGTGGCGCAGACGGGTATTGAGGATGTAGTCGGCCTGGGCGTCCGTGAGCTCAAAACGGGCCATGAGCACCGCCTTGGGTTCGTCCTCGGTGCGGACGATGCGGATCACCTCATCGAGGTTGAGGAAGGCGATCATCAGGCCCGCCAACAGATGCAGGCGGTCGAGCACCCGGTCCAGCCGGTGCCGCAGCCGGCGACGCACCGTCTCGGTGCGGTGGCTGAGCCACTCCGCCAGGATCTCACGCAGATTCATGACCCGCGGCCGGCCGTCGAGCCCGATCATATTCATGTTGACCCGGTAGGCACGCTCCAGGTCGGTGGTGGCGAACAGGTGGGACATGAGCCGCGGCACGTCCACCCGCTGCGAGCGGGGGACGATGACCAAGCGGGTCGGGGATTCGTGGTCGGACTCGTCCCGCAGGTCCTCGATCATGGGCAGCTTCTTGGCCTGCATCTGCTGCGCCATCTGCTCCATGATGCGGTTGCCCGAGACCTGATAGGGCAAGGCGGTAATCACGATGTCCCCATGCTCCAGCTCGTAGCAGGCGCGCAGCCTGACGCTGCCGACACCGCTCTCGTACATGCGCGCGAGCTCCTCCGGCGGGGTGACGATCTCCGCCGCGGTGGGGTAGTCGGGCCCTGGAACATGGACCATCAACTCCGCCGTTGTGGCGTCAGGGTGCTCCAGCAGGTGGATACAGGCGGCGGCCACCTCCCGCAGGTTATGCGCGGGAACATCCGTGGCCATGCCGACGGCAATGCCGGTAGCGCCGTTGAGCAGCAGATTCGGCAGCCGCGCCGGCAGCAGCTTGGGCTCTTCCAGGGTACCGTCGAAGTTGGGCTGCCAGTCCACCGTGCCCTGCCCCACCTCGGCGAGCAGGACCTCGGTGTAAGGTGCCAGGCGCGCCTCCGTGTAGCGCATAGCGGCGAAGGATTTGGGGTCGTCCGGCGAGCCCCAGTTACCCTGACCATCGACGAGCGGGTAGCGGTAGGAGAAGACTTGGGCCATGAGTACCATGGCCTCGTAGCAGGCGGTATCGCCGTGGGGGTGAAACTTGCCCAGCACGTCACCGACGGTGCGGGCGGATTTCTTGAATTTGGCGGTCGCCGCCAGACCCAGCTCGGACATGGCATAGAGAATACGTCGCTGGACCGGCTTGAGGCCGTCGCCCACATGGGGCAAAGCCCGGTCCAGGATGACATACATGGAATAGTCCAGGTACGCCTTCTCGCTGAACACATGGAGCGACATCCGCTCCAGACCCTCGTGGTTGTAGGTGGGGATGTCTGTCATTCGCGGGGCCGGCGAACAATCATCATTCACCGGTGGGCACGGGCTGTATCTCGAGGTGGTCTTGCCTGGAAGTTAAGGGTTTGTGACAGCCACAGGCTCATCAACCTCAACGTCCGAGTTATTAATACTATTTTCAGGGCCAAACAGGACGTAATCTATACTTATCCTGTCGTCAGCTATTGGACGAAATTGCTCATTTGCGTATGCAATATGCTCAGGATGATCTCGATAAGATGCAATCACGGATTCATTGGCAAATCTTATTAACCAACACCATCGATACTTGGCATCTGGCCTGACTGATTCACCGCTCCAAGTAGCTCTGACTCCTGGAATATTATCCAAAACTGCGGTGCCTGTTTGTGCCGCTTTCCTCGTTTGCTCGTCGCTTACGCTCGAATTGTAAATAATCAGATGTTCTATAGGTGCGTATATTTTGCATTTACTTTTTGCATTAACCGCCAGTCCTGTCGCGTCTACCCGGTCAACGATTTTTGACAATGAATCGATAACTGAGTTTGTTACGGCCGCTTCTAACTGATTCCAGGTGCTCACGTTCTCAATCTTTTTCACTAATGAACCAAATTCAACACTATTATCTATTTCCAAAAAATCGATTGCAATAGGGGACCTTGAAAAATCCCATGCTCAATACTTTTCATGGTGATGCTCATAAATCGCGCTTTTCGAATGCCTTGATTATCCTGGAGTTACGCACACGGACATAACGGGGCTTCCTTGTTCTGCAAAGATACCTTGAATTTTTCAAGGTGCCCAATAGACTCTTCCGGTTCGCTGACAACCCCACAGGAGTTCGCAGTCCGTTCTATCTCCAGCTTATCTTGTTCATTGCAATTATTCTCCAAAAACAGCGTTTGGCATCCCCTCCGTAATGCCTCGACGGCCTGGCTTTTATCAGATATCCTTCTTGCTACGAAAGACGACGCTACATCCTCTTTTCTCAGCAATTCCTCAATCGACGGAATTAACCCGTTTTCGACCTGGGATCCATCAATTGTCACCACGAATGGAATGTCGTGTTTCTTAGCCCATGCAACCGCACCTTTCAATACTAACAATGATTGCACGTTAATAGCGGGAAATTTATAGGGGTGAGCATCCGAGTGCTTTACAAGATCCAATAAGTTCAATATTGCCATAGTAGGAACCTATATGTTGAAGGCTAACGTTTGGGCTCAGGGACGACAGCGCTAGCGTTCCTTGGAGCCCTTTGTTATGTGCTTGGCTGCTCTTTTCTCAGACTTCCGATTAGCGCGCTTTGAGTTACCAATGCTTTCGAAAACAAGATACATGAATGGATTTCAGGACTCGGTGAGAAGGACGACCGCAAAGGCGGCGATACCCTCGCCGCGACCCGTAAAACCCATTCGTTCCGTGGTGGTCGCCTTTACGTTGACCCGTTCCACAGGACAGCGTAGGTCCGCGGCCAGGACCTCGGTCATGGCCCCGATGTAGGGCGCGAGCCTGGGGCGTTGGGCAACGATGGTCATATCCGCATTGTCCACGCCGAATCCACGTTCGTCGAGGGCATCCATCACCCGCCGCAGCAGAATGCGGCTGTCGATGCCGGCATATTGATCTTCATCATCGGGAAAGTAGCGACCGATGTCCCCCAGGCCAGCGGCGCCCAGCAGGGCATCACAGAGGGCATGGATGACCACATCACCGTCCGAATGGGCGACTAGCCCCCGGTCGTGCTTGATCCGAACCCCGCCGAGAATAAGCGGTCGCCCAGCCGCAAAAGGGTGCGCGTCCAGACCCTGCCCGATCCGAATCGACATCAGCCCAGACGTCCCTGCTGCCGGAGATAAAAATCCGCCAAGGGCAGGTTTTCCGGACGCGTGATCTTGATGTTATCGGCGTGACCCTCGACCAGTATGGGCTCGAGTCCCAGCAGCTCCACGGCGGCAGCGTCGTCCGTGACCAGGTGGTCCTGGTCCAGGGCCGTGCGCAGGGCGTGGCGTAGGAGGCCAAGCCGAAACGCCTGGGGGGTGAAGGCGTGCCAGAGGGCGTCCCGGGGGACGGTACGGCGCACCGCATTGCCTTCCGCGACCTGCTTCATGGTATCCCGCACCGGCACCCCCAGGAGGCCGCCCACCGGATGGTCCGGCAAGGCAGCCAGTAAATGGTCCAGGTCATCCCCGCGCAGACAGGGCCTGGCCGCGTCATGCACCAGGATCCAATCCGCAGCGTCCGCTTCTTGGGCCAGAAGGTCGAGGGCGTTGAGGACCGAGTGGCAGCGTTCGCTCCCCCCATCCACCCGCCGGATTTGGGGATGGTCGGCGAAGGCCGTGCGGGGCCAGAAGCGATCCTCCGGGTCCAGGGCCACGAAGACCCCGGAGATTTGCGGATGGTCCAAGAAAAGCCCCAGGGACCACTCGACGACGGGGCGACCGGCCAGATCCAGGTATTGCTTGGGAATCGATGCACCCATCCGGCGGCCGACCCCGGCCGCGGGAATGATCGCCCAGTATTCAGTACCCCGTTTCCCCTTATTTTTCATGTTTTAAGCGGTTGGCAACATCTTGATTTTCATTTTGGCTCTTTATGGATTCCAGACTGGTTAGGATATTTTGCGCAAATTTTCCTTCTCAGAAAGCCAGAGTGGCGTCGTATAACTTGCTGTTATTGTTGAGAAAAGACTGCCTGTTCTGTCATCGGTCAGAGTGCTACGGACCGCCGTCCCCTTTGATCAGTCTGGAATCCATAAAGAGCCTTCATTTTAGTGCAAAGGGATTTGATGGAACATACCTACCAAATAGCATTAAGTTAAGATAGGGGGATGCAACGGGAGATCGGTGTCGTCATGGACCCCATCGGGTCTATCAAGATCGCGAAGGACAGTACCTTCGCCATGCTGTTGGCCGCGGACCGCAGGCAGTGGCGTATCCAATACATGGAGCTGTCCGACCTGTTCCTGCGCGACGCTCGCGCCTGGGCGCGGATGCGGGAGGTCCGGGTCCGGGACGATGCGGCGCACTGGTATCGCTTCTGCGGCGAGCAGACACGTCCGCTGGATGCCTTGTCGGTGATTTTGATGCGCAAGGACCCGCCGTTCGACATGGAGTACATCTACGCGACCTATCTGCTCGAACGGGCCCAGGTCAGGGGCGTCCGGGTCGTCAACGATCCGCGCAGCCTGCGCGATGCGAACGAAAAGGTCTTCATCCTGCAGTTTCCCCAGTGTTGTCCACCGACCTTGGTCACACGGCGCAACGCGGACATCGCGGAATTTCTTGCCTGCCACACAGAGATCATACTCAAACCCCTCGACGGTATGGGAGGCCGCTCCGTCTTTCGGGTCAAGGCCGCGGATCCCAATTTCAATGTGATTGTCGAGACTCTGACCGATCGCGACAACCGGTTCTGCATGGCCCAGAAATTCATCCCCGAAATCGCGGACGGCGACAAGCGCATCCTGCTTATCGACGGTGATCCGGTACCCTATGCCCTGGCCCGCATACCCAAGCCCGGTGAGACCAGGGGCAACCTCGCCACCGGAGGGACCGGCGTCGGGCAACCCTTGACCGAGCGCGACCGCCGGATCGCCTCCCAGGTCGGATCCGAGCTGCGCCGGCGCGGCATCCTGTTTGCCGGCCTCGACGTGATCGGCGACTATCTCACCGAGATCAACATCACCAGCCCGACCTGCATCCGGGAGTTGGATGCCCGGTTCGGGCTCGACATCGCGGATGACCTCATGACCAAGCTAGAGGAACAGATGGGTGCCGGGTAGTAGTTAGAGTTTAACCCGAAATCCGAGGGAACCACGGATGACGATCAGGACTGGGGACATGTCTCGATTCCGGGCAGCCAATGCCGCCGCTGACACTGCGGTGGGCCCTTTTGCCGCGGCCCTGCTGATCGCCGGCCTTATCCACCTGATCCTGATTCTGGGGGTGGACTTGGCGTTTCCAAAGGCGAGCCCCGACGCGCAGGCCAGGCGTCCGCTCGAGATCAGGGTGCTGCAACGGAGGGGACCACCGAACGAGGAGCCCGAGGTCGCCGATACCTCCGCCCAGACCGCTCCCATGGTAGGCGATGGCGAGGGGGTCCGAGAGACCGACGATACGACCAGTGTCGAGCCGGCACCGGAAATACCGGGGCTCGATCCCCTGCCTGTTCTAGGGGAGACGTTTTCGGCCTCGGTCTCACTGCCGCTGCCCGGGCTTGCCGTGGGGTCGGAGGCCAAAGCAGTGGAGCAAACCGGGGAGCCGGTATTTCCTGCAAACCCCGAGCTCGAATCGGAACCCGAGCCACAGCCCATACTCGAACCCCGACCTTCGGAGACCCCCTTCCCCGAATCTGAGCGACCGCAAGTCGAGGCGGCCGAGATTCTGGCCAGTCGCAACCTGGCGGTTGCTGAGCTGACGGCCAGGATTCGGCACGGCTCCACCACTTCCGCGAACCGCCCGCGACGCAAGGCCATCGGCACCGGCACCCGTGAGTACAAGTATGCAAACTACCTGGAGGCCTGGTGCCGGAAAGTCGAGCAGGTGGGCAACCTGAATTACCCGGAGGAAACGAAACGCCGCAAGCTGTACGGCAACCTCACCCTGCAGGTTGCGTTGCGGGCCGACGGCAGCGTCGAGCGGGTGCGGGTCCTGCGTTCTTCCGGCTTCGACCTACTCGACGAGGCCGCCGTCAGGATCGTCGAGCTGGCTGCCCCCTTCTCGCCCTTTCCCCCCGCCATCAGGGCCGAAACCGACATTCTGGATATCACGCGCACCTGGCGGTTCCTGGGCAACAACCGTCTCGATTGGAAACGCTGATGTGGCTGTACCTCGATGCCACCAAACCGGCACAATTGTTCAACCCAGCTTTGTTTTTGCCATCCCTGGCACCGATCCATGGCATCCGGGATTCCGGCCCGTCTGCGTGCCTGCCGGAATGACGGGTAGGCGCCGAACGAACCGGCTTCATAATCCTTGAGTCAAGGACACTGGGTTGTACCTCTAAAATATCCGGGCTTGCCACTGCCCCAGTCCGATTGGATACTATGGTTATGTCCTTCATAACGTCCCTGACCAATCACTTCCTGATCGCGATGCCGAATCTGGAAGATCCGAATTTCTCGCGCACAGTCACCTATGTCTGCGAGCACACGGAGCATGGGGCCATGGGTATCGTGATCAACCGGCCCATGAACATTCGCTTGGGCGAGATGCTCGATCAGCTCGATATCGCGAGTAGCGACCGCCGAGTGCTCGAGGCCTCGGTGTATCTCGGGGGACCCGTGCAGCCGGAACGCGGATTCGTGCTCCACTCCACCACTGAAGGGTTCGACTCGACCCTCAGCATCACCCCGGAAATCAGCATAACCACCTCCCGAGACATCCTCGAGGCCATCGCCGACGGCAAGGGTCCGACCCACAGATTGATCGCCCTGGGCTATGCGGGCTGGGGTGGGGGACAGATCGAACAGGAGATAAGTGCCAATACCTGGCTAAGCGGCCCCGTGAACGAGGAGATTATCTTCCGGCTACCGGCCAGTGCGCGCTGGCAGGCGGCGGCCCATCTGCTGGGAATCGACATGAACCTGCTGAGCGGCGAGGCCGGACACGCCTGAACCGGACATACCTGAATGGACACCCTGCTCGGCTTCGACTTCGGTCCGCGCAAGATCGGTGTCGCCGTTGGCCAGTTGGTCACCCGCTCGGCCTCGGCCCTCACCACCATCCGCAGCCGCCGGAACGGGCCGGACTGGGCCAGAATCGAGCAACTGGTACACGAATGGCAACCGACGGGGGCAGTTGTCGGTCTACCCTTCAATATGGACGACACGGAAAGCACGGTGGCACCGGGGGCCTGGCGCTTCGCCCATCAGCTCAGGGAGCGTTTCGGACTCCAAGTGCATCTTGTGGACGAGCGTCTTACGTCACTGGAAGCGCGCCGACGGCTCGGTCGGGACGCGACCTCCCCGGAGGCGATCGACGCCATGGCGGCCAAGCTGATCCTAGAGACTTGGCTGGCGGATAGGGCGCCCTCTTGATTCGTGGTTCCGGAAGGCGGTTCATTCCCAAAGGTTATTTCTCACCAGAGTAGTGGTTAAATTCAAAGTGACATGGTTGTGCGACTTAACGATTCGACCCCCACTGCTTTTGCCATCCCTGGCGCCTGGATTCCGGCAATCCCTGCCGGAATGACGGGGTAGGGGTCGGCAGACTTCATCACTTAAAATTTAGCCACTACCCTCACCAGAATCTAAATAAGAAGGTAAGTCATGCTGACCGATCAGGAAAAGAAAGAGTTAAGACAAAAGGCTCTTTATGGATTCGAGACTGCTAACGTAGCAGCAAACCGAGAAGGGAATCCAAGGGAATCCAAGAGTCCTTCAGCAAGTCATCCAGGGACAGCAGGAGGGTCTCACGCAACGCTGCCACCACCGCTTCCTGGGCCGTGGCGTGGAGCCGCTGGGGGGCGGTGCGAGGCATCTTCCACCCCCTTGCGTTGGCGCCATTTCGCAACCGTGTGACGGTTGAGGTGGTAAGCCTCGGCCAGTGCCCGGTCGCTCACCGACTCGGGCTGAGACTGTAATTCCAGGCGGATAGCCGGTGGGGTACGGGCGTTCTTGTGCAACTGGATGTTCATGGTGGGTGATTGCTATACTCAAAGCGTGATGATGTCGGACTTGTCAATCGCCGTCGCCCCGCGGCTCGGCTTCCTTACCGCTCCCCTCTATTCCCTCCTCGGCCAGCAGGCGTAAGACCTCTCTCGCTTGCAATAGAGGATTGCTCCTCTTCGGTATATAATTACACGGGACATGACGGCTAACAGCCAAGCATGAGAAATCTTCCGGGAGCGGACGATGGGCGACCACGCCGAATTGAGCATCCTCAAACCCGACGATTGGCATCTCCACCTGCGGGACGGAGAGCAGCTGGCGTCGATAGTCCATTATACGGCGCGTCGTTTCGCCCGCGCCATGGTGATGCCGAATCTCCCGGCCCCGGTTACGGATACCACCCAGGCTATCGCCTACCGCGACCGCATCCTCGCCGCCCTACCCGCGGGGCACGGCTTTCAGCCCCTGATGACCCTGTATCTCACCGACGACCTGTCGCCCCGGGAGATCGCGCGTGCCGCCGCGTCCGGGGCGGTCCATGCGGTAAAGCTCTATCCGGCGGGGGCCACCACCAACGCCGCCCACGGCGTCACCCGCATCGACCGCGTCTACCCGGTGCTGGAGGCGATGCAGCGCCTCGACCTGCCGCTGCTCATGCATGGGGAAGTGACCGCCAAGGAGATAGACATCTTCGACCGCGAGCAGACCTTCATCGACCAGGTCCTCTACCCCCTGATCCGGGATTTCCCCGAGCTGCGGATCGTCCTGGAGCACATAACCACTGCCGATGCGGTCCGGTTTATCCTCGCAGCACCACTGCGGTTGGCGGCCACCATCACGCCCCATCACCTCTTGTACAACCGCAATGCCGTCCTGGCCGGCGGCATCCGGCCCCATTTCTACTGTCTGCCGGTACTCAAGCGAGAGACCAATCGCCGAGCACTCGTCGAGGCCGCAACCAGCGCAAATCCGAAGTTCTTTCTCGGTACGGACAGCGCCCCCCATCCGCGCACGGGCAAGGAGACCGCTTGCGGATGCGCCGGGATCTTCAGCGCCCACGCCGCAATCGAGCTCTACGCGGAGGTCTTCGAACAGGCGGGGGCGCTCGACAGATTGGAAGGCTTCGCAAGCCGGTTCGGGGCCGATTTCTACCGCCTGCCCCACAACCGGGAACGCATCCGCCTGATTAAAGAGACCTGGCAGGTTCCGGATTCCTACCCATTCGATCAAGACCGGCTGGTGCCGTTGCGGGCCGGCGCGACAGTGGCCTGGCGCTTGGTTTGATCAGAAACATGGGACCGCACATGCACAATGCTTTCAAGGCTAGAATCCGTCCGTAGTAAAACAGCCCTATGCCAGACAGGCTCTCAGAGCCTGTTTACGATCTTTGGATTGACAAGGCCAGAAACGCCAAGGTCACAAATTGCACGCTGGTATTGAGTTTTCGCTCGCAGTTTTTCCATAACCGTCGACATTTTTCCAACCAAGCGAAAGAGCGCTCGACAACCCACCGTTTGGGCATCACTGTAAATGTGTGCAGTTCGTTTCGTTTGGCAACCGCGACCGTCGCCCCCAGCATTTTCCGCACGGCAGCTGCAAAGGGCTGTCCCGTATAACCGCCATCAACCAACACATTTTTCACCGCTGACAAATTGTCCTGATGTTCAGAGAACGCCACCAATGCCCCTGCTCGATCGGTGACATCCGCGGTCGTAACGGCTATCGCGTGGGGAAGCCCTTGCGTGTCCACGGCAAGATGTCTTTGATTCCAGATACCTGCTTGCCCGCGTCATAACCCTTCTGTTCCGCGGTATCTGTATTCTTCACGCTTTGGGCATCAACGATCACGAAGGTTGTCTTCTCGTTCCGACCACGGTTGATACGGACCTCGCCAACCACATTTTTTCTACGCCTGCTCAAGCAGGCTGAACTCATCATCAGAGGGTTTTTGACTCCAGTGACGAAAGTATTTATACACCTCCGGCCAGTTTGGAAAATCACGGGGGAGCATTCGCCATTGGCAGCCACTTTTCAGTACATACAAAATGGCGCACAAAACATCATATAAATCAACCACTCGCGGCTTGGTCTGCTGCTTGGACTGCTCGAATATAGCTTGTAAGGGCTCAAACTGCTCTCGGCTTATATCACTGGGGTAGGAATCTCTCATCGCTTTTCCTCGGGGTCAAAATCACTTTGACTTAAAGATCGTAAACAGGTTCTTAGACCTCGGCGATGCGGCCGTTGAAGCGTTCGATCATACCGTTGGTCTGTGGCGTTCTTGGTTTGGTCAGGCGATGTTCGCTGCGGTTGGCGGTGCAGACGCGATCAAACGCGTGGGCACCCGTGGGCTGGCGCTGGCCGGTGGCACAGAAGCGGTCGGTAAATTCCTTACCATTATCGGTGAGGACCTAGGTGATCGTGAAGGGGGCCTTGTCGATCAGGCGCGAGAGGAAACCGCCGGCAGAGGCGGCTGACTTGTCCTGGAGGCGTTCGACGTAGACCCAGCGGGTGGCGCGGTCAATCGCGGCAAAGCGGTACTGCCGATGGTCCTCATCCGGCATGTGGGGCAGATACTTGACGTCCACATGGACGCAGCCGGGATCATACGCCTTGACGGGCTTCACCGGCATCTTGGCGCCGGCCTCCCAGGGCATCAGCGTCTCGAGGTTAGACACGCCGTGGCGGCGCAGACCGCGGGCCAGGCCAGAGCGCGAGACCTCGGGGTGGATGAACTCGCGGGTCACCGCCAGCAAGTCATCCAGGGGCAGCAGGAGGGTCTCACGCAACGCTGCCACCACCGCTTCCTGGGCCGTGGCGTGGAGCCCGCTGGGGCGGTGCGAGGCATCTTCCACCCCCTTGCGTTGGCGCCATTTCGCAACCGTGTGACGGTTGAGGTGGTAAGCCTCGGCCAGTTCCCGGTCGCTCACCGACTCGGGCTGAGACTGTAATTCCAGGCGGATAGCCGGTGGGGTACGGGCGTTCTTGTGCAACTGGATGTTCATGGTGGGTGATTGCTATACTCAAAGCGTGATGATGTCGGACTTGTCAATCGCCGTCGCCCCGCGGCTCGGCTTCCTTACCCCTCCCCTCTATTCCCTCCTCAGCCAGCAGGCGTAAGACCTCTCTCGCTTGCAATAGAGGATTGCTCCTCCCCTTGCACCCAAGGGGAGTGTCGCAAAAGCCCATCCGTGAGGCGTAGCGCAGGCGTCCTTGCCTGCATCGAAAAATGCAGGCAAGGACGCCTGCGCTACTTTTGCGACACCCTCCCAAGGGGAGAACGACGCGCTCGCCTTGACGGCATTGGCCGTCGAGGCGCGATCCAGGCATACTTAAGAGCCTGTCTGACATACGGCTGTTCTACTGCGGAATCGAGGCGGCCGACCAGATTTCCTGCTCGCTTTCGTTAGATAGGCCTACTATTCGTCTCAATCGAACAGAAAATCTGCCTCGATCCCTCGATCCCTCGATCCCTCGCTACGAACGCGTAAGCCAGACAGGCTCTAACCCCGACGAGGAGGGACGATGAGGAAGGATACCCGGACCATACGTCTCGACAGATGTAGGAGAGCCCTAGATGACGCTCGCGCGACGTGAATTCATCAAGTTGTTAGGAATGGCCGGCGCGGCCGGCATGTTGCCGGCGTCCGTGTTCGCCGCGATGCGGCAGCCGTCGGACCTCTACGAGGTGCCGGGATTCGGCAATGTCACACTGTTGCACATTACCGATACCCACGCCCAGCTCAATCCCGTTTACTTCCGCGAGCCCAACGTGAACCTGGGCATCGGCTCGGCTTTGGGCAAGGCGCCCCATGTGGTGGGTGACGCATTCCTGAAGCACTTCGGTATCGCGCCGGGCGGGATCAAGGCCCATGCCCTTACGTTTCTAGGCTTCGACGAGGCCGCCCGGCGATTCGGCAAGGTGGGCGGCTTTGCCCATCTCAAGACCCTGGTGGATCGCATCCGCGCCGAACGGGGCGACGGCAACAGCCTGTTGCTGGACGGCGGCGATACCTGGCAGGGCTCGGGTACCGCTTACCGGACCCGGGGTAGGGACATGGTCGGCGCCTGCAACCTGCTGGGGGTGGACGTCATGACCGGGCATTGGGAGTTCACCTACCGCGACGAAGAGGTTATCGGGAATATCGGTGCCTTCAAGGGCGATTTCGTGGCCCAGAACATTGCCGTGCGCGACGAGGCCCTGTTCGATTATCGATTCCCGGAATTCACCGGTTTCGACGAGGATGCAGGTCTGGCCTTCAAGCCCTACACCATCAAGACAGTGGGTGGCGTCAAGGTCGCCGTCATCGGCCAGGCCTTTCCTTATACCCCCATCGCCAATCCGCAACGCTTTATCCCGGACTGGACATTCGGGATTCAGGAGGGGCGTATGCAGGAGCTGGTCGATAAGATTCGCGCGGAGGAGAAGCCCGCCGTCCTGGTGGTCCTCTCCCACAACGGCATGGACGTGGATCTCAAGCTGGCCTCCCGCGTCACCGGCATCGACGTCATCTTCGGCGGCCACACCCATGACGGCATACCGGCCCCCGGTATCGTGGCGAACGCGGGCGGCAAGACCCTGGTCACCAACGCCGGCTCCAACGGGAAGTTCTTAGGGCGGATGGACCTGGACGTCAAGGACGGCAAGGTGCGCGACTTCCGCTACCGGCTGTTGCCGGTCTTCTCCAATCTGCTCCCACCCGATGCCGAGATGACCAAGTACATCGAAGAGGTGCGCGCGCCCTACCGAGAGATGCTGGGGGAGAAGCTGGCGATCACCGAGGAGACACTTTACCGACGCGGTAACTTCAACGGGACCTTCGACCAGCTCATCTGCAACGCCCTGCGCAAGGTCAAGGACGCCCGGATCAGCCTATCCCCCGGTTTCCGCTGGGGCACCAGCGTCCTGCCGGGCCAGACCATCACCATGGAGCATGTCATGGGTCAGACCTGCATCACCTATCCGGAGACCTATCGCCGCGAGCTGAAAGGCAGCGAGCTCAAGGCCATCCTGGAAGATGTCTGTGACAACCTCTTCAACCCGGACCCCAAATACCATTAGCTCGGGCACGAAGCAGTGATTCTCCATGCCCATGAAATCCGCAAAGAAAAGGGCGACTTCAAGTTTCTGTTCAACAGGAAGGTGCGGGAGCAGTTCCTGGGTGGTCTGACCACCCTCATGCAACGTTTGCCCTATACCCTGATCGCCGGTGCCATCGACAAGGAGCAACTGAATCACCGATATGCGGACCCCGACAACCCCTATTCCATCGCCATGCGGTTCTGCCTGGAGCAGGCCTTCTCCTTCTTGCGAGAGCGAGCGGAGAAACCGACCTATGTTCTGGTGGAATCGCGGGGGCGCAAGGAAGATGGAGACCTACGGTTGCCGTTCGAGGTGGTGTTCGTGGACAAAAAGCAGAACCTACCGGGCCTGCAACTGGCCGATCTGGTTTGCTACTCGATAAACCGCCATCTGCTTAAACCCGACCAACCGAACCGGGCCTATGATGTGGTCGAGAAGAAGCTGCACCGCAGCGGGGAAGGAAGGCTGGCTGGGCATGGACTGAAAACCCTGCCCTGAAAAGCCGAAGGGGCGCGGTTTCCACCGCACCCCAACGCCGATCGGGAACTCCCAATCCATTTATGTCGACAATAACAAAAGGCTCTTTATGGATTCGAGACTGCTAACGTAGCAGCAAACCGAGAAGGGAATCCAAGGGAATCCAAGAGTCCTTTGCCGCGGTTTTTGGCGTTGTGGACGAACTCGAAAAAGCCCAGATACAAGGGTAAGTGCTCCTGGGAAATCTCCCGGTGTGGCCGAAGCCAAAAGCGCAGCTAAGGACCAGAACCCTTCCATCGTGTTGACATGAATTTCGTGGAAGCCATCACCATCTTTGTCCCGCGCATCTTCCCCGGCGTTGTGGTAGACGGTTTGGTGCTCGAAGCCCCATTCAGGTAAGCGCTTGTAGATTGTGTACTCGTCGGTCGGTACCAAGGTTCCCGGTCGAATCGTAGCCTCGATCAGGGGCTGACTCGTGGTCTGGCGTACGTCCTCCAGGATCCGGATGCCCACTTGGCCACCGCGTTGGATCATGCCGAAGATCGGGGGTTCCTCCTTCGACAATACCCTCGAGACGCGCTGCCGGCTTGTGTTCGACAATGCCGTCTCGGAGCTGAAGGGCCATCGCTTGCACCTCATCTTTGTTGAGGTCTAATTCGCGGGCAATCTGTGAATTAGACAGATTCAAGCCCATGAAATACAAGCACAAGATCCAGACTCGCAAGGGTTGATGATGGCCTTCGAAAATGGTCCCTGTCAGATCGTCGAAGTAGCGCCGGCAGGCGCTGCTTTTGGGTGGAATCGAAGCCGTGCTTGAGGCGGTGCTCGTCACCGCAAAACGGGCACCGAACCCCCTCGGGACAACGCAGTTCGCGTACTTTCCGGTAGCAATTCGCATCGTCGATCAGGTCTTGAATGTCGACGACACCACGGCCCATAACAGGTTCCATCACGAGATCGCTCTCCTCCGATGAGGGTTTCCAAACGGCCCTACGGAGGTGCGGGGCCGCTATCTACCCACACCGAGGTTAAGCCCCAAGCGGGCACCAGTCTGGAATCCATAAAGAGCCTAAAATTTATAGCCTTTTTACTCATACAACTTCAGATAATTCTCGACGGCTAATGGTAACCATCAGCGGCACGCACCTTTGGCGCATCCACTGGATGGTTTTGTTAGCCTTGTATATTGGTATCAATCTAGCACACTATCCAAGCGAACAAAACGCCCGAACGCTGTCTCTCTTCGGTCTTCCTGCCTCGTGTTGTTTTCGGGTCAGTAAGCCGCAATTAGTAATCCTGAGTTATTTGGCGTTGTCTGGGGAATTTGACGTGTCGCGTTTCGACGCAAAACGGCTCGTTGATCTACGGCCAGCCCGTGTAGGGCGGGAAAGCGCAGCGCATCCCACCAGAACCTTCCGGCGGGTTGCGACCACCGTCCCTGGTCTTACCCGCCTTACGAGTTCTGTCATCCCGAGCATAGCCAGGGATCCTCAAACCCAATGCCATTAAGTTAGTTGCTGACCGCTCGTCATGGTCGGTCAGGATGCGGAAAAGAAAACCACGAATCGCGCAAATCGGCGCGAATCCATTCGTGAGGATTCGCGTGATTCGTCGTTCTTTTCTTACTTTGCCGACCGGTTGCGTCAGCCGCGCGGGGAAACGCCTCGGGAGGCACGGCGTCGAACGCGGCGTAACGCAACACGACGCAGAGAAGGGTCTCGATCCCCTGCGTTGGCGCAAATCTTGCTTGATCTCACGGATTATGCGGTTACGATATTTCGTAACAATCACGATGTGGTACCTACTGTACCATTTGGTATCTAATGGTAGGTTGCGCCGAGCCCGCATAGCGGCCGCCTTCCGGTTCACCGGAGTGGGGCTGTGGACACTTAGATTTTCGGCGAAGGCGGTTGCGGGAAGGGATCCTGGACATAGGGTGGGCCGTGCCTACCGAGTTAGGCGCAATAGTGGTGGGCACATGGTGGGTACAGTCCACCCTACGGGTCCTGTTCGCCGGCCTGCAACCTTATAGGTCACGCGGAAAAGGGCCGCAACCGGATCTTAAAGAACGACAAATGTCAACACGCCCTGCGAAGAGGGCCACTTGACCCCCCCAACACACGCCGGATGGAAAGGGCCTTGGGGAATCCACCGCCGGAGGCGGTGGCTTACTTGCCATTGGGTTATGGGCAACGGACTTGACCAAATCCCCTAGCGAGACGTAACGAGCCGTCCGACGGCGGCAGAGGAGTACAGTATGTATCAGGCCGAGGCCAAGGTCTTACTGCGGAAACAGGAGATCCCGATGGTCGGGGTCGACACTCGAGCGGACCTCGACAACACGCGGGAAGACGAGGGGAGCTTCAGATTTCCGGGTATCGAAACCGTCATCCACGGCAACGGGGCGATTGCCCATGTCATGGGGCACGTCTGCGGCGGTGTGATCGGGTATCCCATCACGCCGTCTACGGAGATCTCCGAGCTGTTCGAGGCCTATCGAGCCAAAGGCGGCTGTAATGTTTGGGGTAAGCACCCCTTCTTCTTCGAGCCGGAGGGCGAGCATTCGGCCCAGAGCGGCGCCATGGGCGCGGCCCTGACCGGCGGCCGTTATATCTCGAACGCCTCTTCCAGCCAGGGCATTCTGTACGGGCTGGAGTCCCACTATGTGACCGTGGGCAAGAAGATCGGCGGTTTTGTGCTGCAAATCGCCGCGCGTTCGGTGTCTCGGCATTCCCTGAACGTGATGGCCGGGCACGACGACGTCTATGCCCTGTTGCCGTCCGGGTATACGGTGCTGTTCGGGAGTAACCCCCAGGAAGCGGCCGATCTGGCCGCCATCGCCTACAAGGTGAGTGCCCTCTCTCTGATCCCGGTCGCCAACGCCATGGACGGCTTTGCCACCAGCCACATGCAGAGCGAGGCCCGTATGCCGGAGCCGGAGCTGCTCAAGGAGTTTCTGGGCGATCCGGCGAACCGAATCGAGGCGCCGACGGTAGCGCAGGAGATCCTGTTCGGCGCCAAGGGACGTGTCTTCCAGCTCGGGGAATACCTGAAGCGTCGCGCCGGGGACATTATGCCGGAAGCGCTCGCCGGGCTCCGTGCCTTCCTGGCGGAGCGGAGCGCGGATGTCGAACGGGACAACGGCGGCGCCATGATCGCGGAGACCCTACGATGGGTCCCGGAGGAGCTGCACGAGCAATGGCGGAGACAGTGGCTCAATGCCTTCGAGAAGGGCACCCGCCGGCGGGTGCCCTCGTTGGTCGACGTCCAGGACCCGGGGTTGACCGGCGGCGTCCAGAATCAGCCGGATTTCCAGGCCGGGGCAGTGGATCACCACACCCATTTCGCGCGCGAGGTGCCGGGATTCGTCGCCCAGGCCATGGACGAATACGGGGACCTGACCGGGCGCGTCTATAAGCCCGTCATGGGGTATCGGATCGAGGACGCCGAGCATGTGATCGTCGGACTCGGCTCGGTGACCGACGACGCGGAGGCCGTGGCGGCCTATCTGCGTACCCAAGGGAAGAAGGTGGGCGTGGTCTCGATCAAGCTGTTGCAGCCGTTCCCGGAGGGGAAACTGATCGAGGCGCTGGCCGGGAAGAAGGCGGTGACCGTGCTCGAACGCTCCGACCAGACGGCGCTGACGGATTTGGTGATGAAGGCCCTGTTCAAGGCCCGCGAGAACGGCGGTCTGATTCGTCACCAGGGCATTCCGGCGATCACCGACCTGCCGCAGGTGAGTACCGGCATCTTCGGCCTGGGGGGCCATGATCTGCAACCCCGCGACCTGATCGCCGCCTTCAAGAATATGGAGAGCGCGCTCAACGTCCCCTTCTTCTACCTGGGTTCCCGATTTTTCCAAGACAACCCGTCGCCGGCCATCGCCGAGCTCCAGGCCAGATTGAGGGCCGCCTATCCGGAAACCGAGTTCATGGCCCTGCCGACCAAGGACAATCCGCGCCTGCTGCCGCCCGACGCCTTCCGGGTCCGCTTCCATTCGATCGGCGGCTACGGGACCATCGCCACCGGCAAGCTGCTGACCGATATCCTGGCGGGCGTATTGGGTCTCCACTCCAAATCCGCGCCCAAGTACGGCTCCGAGAAGAGCGGTGCCCCCACCAATTTCTATATCTCTATGAGCCCGGAACCCATCAAGATCACGAATGCGGAGCTGGAAGCCGTCGAGATCGTCGCCTCTCCCGACCACAAGGTCTTCAGCCATACCGATCCGTTGCGCGGGCTGGCCCCCGACGGCACCTTCATCTTGCAGTCGCACGAGACCCCGTTGGAGGTCTGGGAGCAGCTCCCCGCTTATGCCCGCAGGATTATCCGCGAGCGCAAGATTCACCTGTATCTGGTCGATGCCTTCGGGGTCGCCAAGAAACACGCCCCGGCCCCCGATCTGGAGATCCGGATGATGGGCGTCGCCTTTATCGGCGCCGTGTGCGGGCATGTGCGCCAGGTGGTCGCCGATGCCTCGGAGGAGACCGTCCTCGCCAAGATCCGCCAGCAGGTGACCAAGAAATTCGGGGCCAAGGGAGAGGCGATCATCGAGAGCAACATGGCGGTGATCCGCGAAGGGCTGGAATCGACGCGCAAGGTGGACTATGAAGCGGCCGATTTCAAAGCGGTCGAACAGCTGGTCGCCGTGCCCGCCGGACCCGATATTTCCGTATCCGCGTCCATGGTCCGGGCCGCCCGCGGCGCGGCCACCTCCCCCCTGTTCGACCGGGACTTCTACCAAGAGGTCATGGCGAACCGGTTCCGAGACGGCACCATCGGCGAGGCGCCGGTCATCCCCGGCGCCGGGTTGTTCATGCCGGTGGCAAGCGCCGCCTTCAAAGACAAGGGCCTGTTCCGCCTCGAAGTACCCGAATACACGGCCCATCTCTGCACCGGATGTATGGATTGCGCCTTTGTCTGCCCGGACGCAGCCATACCGAACAGCGTACATGAAATCCACGACCTGCTGCTGACCGCGATTCGCGACCTCGAGGTAACCGATCAGCAAAAGAGCGCCATAGAGAGCCATGTCTTCGATCTGAGCAAGGCCATCCGCGACGCCTACCGCAAGCTGCCGGCCAAAGACCCCAAGCCCTTCCACGAGCTCGCCGCAGAGGCGGTGACCGGGCTCGATCTGGAAAACGCCACCCTGGAGCGGGGCTTCGCGGACATGATCGAGGCCCTGTCCATCTTCCCGGTGGCCAAAACCAAACCCTTCTTCGGCGCCATGGAACAGGCCATGCCCGGTTCCGGCGGGCTCTACTCGGTAAACATCGACCCCTGGAAGTGCAGCGGTTGCCTGGAATGTGTCGATGTCTGCGGTTCCGGGGCCCTCAGCGCCCGGAAACAGGATGCCGAAGTGCTCCGATCCCTGAAGCAGGAATTCGAGTTCCTGAGCAAGACCCACAACACCCCCATACGCTTCTGGGAGACGGCGACCGAGCGCGGCGGAGACGCCAAGCGACTGCTCCTGAACCGCAACAACTACTACGCCCTATCCGGCGGTCACGGCGCCTGCCGCGGCTGCGGCGAGGTGACAGCGCTACGCATGCTGATGGCCACCAACCGGGCGATCCACGAGAAAGAGCGCTGGCGGCACGTCAAGGAACTGGAGGACCTGATCGAACGTCTCACCGTCAAGATCGGGGATTTACCCTTCGACGACCATGACCCGCGGCGAGCGGAGCGGATCGGTTGGGTCATCGAGCGGCTCCAGGCACGACTCTACCGCTTCGAGAGCGGCCCCACCGGCCGTGGGCCGGCCGGGTCGGTGATCGCCAATGCCACCGGGTGCAGCAGCGTCTACGCCTCCACTTTCCCCAACAATCCCTATTCGGACCCCTGGGTGAACAGCCTGTTCCAGGATACGGTGCCGGTAGCCAAGGGGTTGTTCGAGGGCCTGAGCGCCAGCGCCGTCAAGGACTTCCGCGCCCTGCGCACCGCCAAGCTCGACCTCGAAGACCACTACAACCCGGAGATCCACGAAGACTACTTCCGCACCCTCAATTGGGAAATGTACACCCAGGAAGAGTTCGCCCTGCTGCCCGCGGTGATCGCCATCGGCGGTGACGGGGCCATGTACGACATCGGCTTCGGCGCCCTGTCGCGGCTGCTGGTCACCCACACCCCCCTCAAGATCGTCGTGCTGAACACCGGGGCCTATTCCAACACCGGCGGCCAGGCCTCCACCGCCAGCTTCACCGCCCAGGATTCGGACCTGACCCGCTTCGGCGTCGCCCATATCGGCAAGCACGAGGACCGCAAGGAGCTGGGGCTGATCGCCGCTTTCCACCCCAAGGTATTAGTGATTCAGACCAACGATGCCCTCCAGGGCCACTTCATGAAAAACGTCATGGAGTTCTTGAGCTACAACGAAGCCCCCGCGGTCTTCGATACCTATACCGCCTGCATGTCCGAGCACGGGATCGCCGACGACGCCGGGAGCCGCCAGGCGGAATTGGCGGTACAAAGCCGGATGAGCCCGGTCTTCGTCCACGATCCGCGTCGGGGCGATACCTTGGCCGAGCGCTTCGTCCTGGACGGCAATCCGGACATCGGCAAGGACTGGACCACCACCACCCTGACCTATGTGGACACGGACGGGCAGGCCCAGCTCATGACCATACCCTTTACCCCGGCGGACTTCGCGGTCTACGAGGGTCGCTTCAAAAAGCACTTCCAGCCTGCCGCGGCGGACGCCGACCTGGTCCCGGTACCTGAGTATATCGATCTGAACGAGACCGAACGCCACGGCAAGACACCCTTCATCTGGTCGACGGACGCCGACCGCAGGCTGATCAAGCTGGCCGTTTCGCCGGCCATCGTCGATCTGACCGAAGAACGCCGCCGCAACTGGCGCATGTTGGAATACCTGGGCGGTCTGCATGTCGATCGCATGCAGGAGGACCATCGCCGGGCACTGGAGCAGTGGCAACGCAAATACGAACAGGCGGACACCCAGCGGGAGGACGCCATCGATGCCATCGCCAGGGGCATGGCCGAGCTCGCATCCGGCTCGGATGCACCGGCCACGCCGGCCGGCCAGTCGGTGGTCCCCCTAGACGCGATCACCAGGGGCCCGAGTGTCGGCACCGCGCCTACAACCGACTCCAAGGCCACCGACGCGCCGCTGGTGCGGATCACGGAAGAAGACCTGCCCAAGTGCACCAACTGCAAGACCTGCTACCAAGACCTGCGGGAGCTGTTCGAAAAGACCACCATCATGGTCGAGGGTGAACCGAAGGAGGTCAGCCGCGTGATTCCCGGCGTGCTCGACAAGATCGAACTCACCCCCGAGTTGATCCGAACCGCCGCCCGGGTCGCCAACGACTGCGACGCCGAGATTATTCGTTTCCAACAGCCAAGTAGTTGAGAATGCTGAGAATAACCTCCGTCGATGATTGTCCCCAAGTTTGTCGAGTTTCGAGACAGCGCCTTTGCTGACCTACGCGCCTTCCCCGCTTCGGTACGGCGCAGGGTGGGATATCAGCTCGACCAGTTACAACACGGGTTGGAGCCGAACGATTGGAAACCAATGACGACGGTCGGCCCCGGGGTCCGGGAAATTCGGGTTCGAGACGCTTCCGGCGTATTTCGAGTCATCTACGTGGCGAAGTTTGCCGATGTCATCCATATGCTGCACTGTTTCCGGAAAAAGACGCAGAAGACCAGCAAGGCGGATTTGGCCAGGAATCGCTATCGAAATCTCACGCAGGAGATGAGCCGATATGAAGCTCCGTTCGGTACTGATGATGGCCCTGAAAGAACACATTGCCCGTACCGGTCTGAGTCAGGTACAGGCCGCTTCGTTGTTTGGCGTCACGCAACCTCGAATCTCCGATCTCGTAAGCGGCAAGATCGATCTTGTTCAGCCTGGATAGCTTAATCGACATGGTGTCGACGGCTGGACTGCACATTGAAATGCAGGTGTCGGAAGCCGCATGAATCTGTGTGCTACGATCTTCAAAGCCGGACAACACCGGAGGACCGAACATGTTACTCGCCGAAGTCATCTACGAGCACAGCCTCCACCTGCCGGAACAGGCTGCCCGTGAGGCACTGAACTACATCGAATTTTTAGAAGATCGTCACGGGATCGTGCGGTCCGCCGATGCCGGAGCCGAAGATACGGAACGTTTTCTCGCGGCCGTCGCCGGAGGGTTGAGCGACGACTTTCCTGACGACATCACGGACGAGGACTTAGGCACGGATGTGTCACGCCAGTACCTCGATTGATGCCCTATCTGTTCGATACGAATGCCGCGAAACGGGGTCAGGTCTTGATCCGAGAATCTCGATCGATTAGATGGAAACCAGTGCTTACGCGAAATCCCAAAAACCCAGCGGCGTCCAGTGGCCCGACCATTGAGACGGAGCATGATTTGAATTCCCTTGATATCGGAAATCAACGTTCCCGAAATGATTCATCCAGTACCCATATTACCGGATACAGGAAATAGGAGATCACCGATCGTTTCCCCGTCACAATCTCTCCCGCGAGCGTCATGCCGGGAAGCAGGCGGGCCGGAACAGGGACATGATCGAGGCGTGTTTCTTCCAGATGGATACGGACCAAGTAGTAGTAACCAACCCACCGAGGGCGTTCTGACGGCTGAAGGCATAGGCGCTCACGTTGATGACCCTGCCTTTTAAGGCGCCATGCTTTTGAAACGGGTAGGCATCTATCTTGACGCGCGCTTCATCTCCTATCCGGACGTCGGCCACGTCGGATGAGCCGATCTCCACCTCCGCTTCCAGTTCGGCCTCCAGGGGCACCAGCACGAAAAGTGTTTCGGCATCCTCGACAACGGAACCCACGGATTTTTTACCGATCTCCAACACGATGGCATCCTGGGGCGCCGTCAGGGTGACCAGTTTGGAGCGGAGAGTAGCCTTGGTGAGTTGATCGTCGATCTCATCCCGTTCCTGGAGTGTGGTAGAGCGTTTTTCCATCACCTCCCGGCGCTAGTCCTTGGAAAATGCCATGCGTTCCGCTTCGGTCTCGGCGGCCTCGTGCCGGATCTCCCTTTCCCGGTTTTGCGCAAGAAAATACTCGCGCTCCACCTCCAGACGCTGCTCTTTGATCTCCAGCAATCTGGCCTCACCGACGAACTGTCTGTCCTTGAGTCTGCTGTGCATGGACTCCAGCTTCCTGAGCGCTCTGACGCGCCTTGCCAGGATTTGCTGGTCCTGCCGGTTGGTCTTTGCCGAGGCGTACAATCGCTGGATGGCCTCTTCGAACTGCCGCATCCTGGCCGAGTAAGCCGCCTGTTTTTCCGCCAGCAGTTCCACCAGGGTTAGGGTATCTCGGCGTGAGCCCAATTGACTTAGAACCTGTTTACGATCTTTAAGTCAAAGTGATTTTGACCCCGAGGAAAAGCGATGAGAGATTCCTACCCCAGTGATATAAGCCGAGAGCAGTTTGAGCCCTTACAAGCTATATTCGAGCAGTCCAAGCAG
>Ga0209049_1000038_pt1 | contig 23987 bp, 25 predicted proteins | sample WorMetulBAHAMAS2_FD_187398 | JGI IMG/M metagenome (GOLD analysis project Ga0209049, IMG submission 187398) | Marine gutless worms symbiont microbial communities from Max Planck institute for Marine Microbiology, Germany - Olavius ullae BAHAMAS.2... | ecosystem: Host-associated > Annelida >...
ACTATAAGGCTAGTCTTTCTTCATCCAATCAGGAGAAGGAGGAATGACCTGTGGTGTTCCGCAAGAGAAAAGACTCAGACACTTGGCACTGGTGCCGTAACTGCAGAAATTGGCCTACTGATAGTTATAAGGAAAAACATAAGCCACCAACAGGCGGTGAATTATGCAACGAATGCCAAGCGAAATGGAACAAGCAGATTTGTCAACGTACTTAGCTCTGTCAACTTGCGTTTGTTGCCGTATCCTCTGACAGAAACGATCATGTCCAGACACCTGAAGGCATTCACACTGGGCTGTCAAACATCTCAGCGCGGTGCGAACGCTTGTAAGAGAATGCTATTTCTTCATCATCGCCAACGCCGCGATCTCGATGATATCCACCACCGGTTCCGCTTTGAATCGATCTGTGTTCACCACTAAATCGGCCGACGTGTTGTCGTTGATATCGATGCCGTAAAGGCGTTGGTAGCGCCGACTATCGCGCTCATCCCGCTTAGCCGTTTCCCTCATCTGCTCATCCAGAGTGCCGCCTTCCCGTTCCTGGATTCTCCTGGCACGGGTTTTGGGCGACCCTGTGAGATACACTTTGAGATCGGCATCGCTCAGCATCCAGATAGCCAGACGGGTACCGAGCACCGAAGGCGCCATATGGGCTCTTTCGACCTGTATGCGATCTACCCTGTGATCATATTCGTCGCTGAGTTCGGCCCGACGGCACACTTCCTCGAAGCTGATCTGTTCCTCTTTCGCGATACTCCTGAAGGTATAGTTCACCAATGCCAAATTCAATCGCTGAGCCAAGAGCCGGCTCACCGTTGTATTACCACATCCGCTGCGGCCGGAGATGGCGATGCTAATTCCCTTACTCGACATTGCGCAGCTGTTCCTTCACCTTCTCCAGGGCATCTTTCATATTCACCACTTCCCGGCTCAGCACAGTATCGGGGCTCTTAGAGCCAATGGTGTTTATCTCCCGTCCCATTTCCTGAGTCAGAAAATCCAGTTTCCTGCCCATGGCACCCTCACCGGCAAGTTCCTCCCTAAATGCCGCGAGGTGAGAGTCGAGACGAACAATCTCCTCATTGATATCCATCTTAGCAATCCAGGACGCGGTTTCCAAGAGTATACGCTGTTCGCCGGCATCATCCCCCAAAACTTCCACAAAACGACGGCGCAGGTTTTCTTCGACGCCGTGTACAAGTTCGGGCGAGCGGCCGGATATCAGCTTGAGAGAGCGTTCGATGGAAAGCAGCTGAGCCCTGATGTCATGCAGCAGCTCATCCCCTTCCCGCCTACGCATCGCTTGCACCTGCTCAGCGGCCCGGCCGAGCAGCTTCTGAAGAAGATTCCAGTATTCCTCAGTTTCCCGCGGTTTCCCGCTTCGGAGCACCCCCTCCCGCTCGAGTATCATGGGCAGACCAATCTCCTCATCGCTGTTTAAAACATGAGCAAGGTCTTCCAGGGCACTCTTCCAGTGAGACGCGGCATCCTCATCAACCCCCATAGAAACCTGTCCTTCAACATCCCGGCTGCGAATCGTCACATCCACTCGTCCGCGTTTGAAGAGGGGTTTCAATTCATCCCGAATACGGCCTTCCAGCACAGACAGCGAGGGCGGCAGGGAAACGAGCATGTCCAGATATCGAGTGTTGAGGGACTTGATTTCCACCGATACGAGAGTTCCATCGACTTCTCCCTCGGCGTAGCCGAAACCGGTCATGCTGATCACGCGGCAAGCTCCCTGAGCATACGGATACCAAGGGATCGATTGTTCCCGGCACCCAGTGTGAGAAACAAGTCCCCCGGACGCAGCGTGTTCATTAGGGCCGCTGCCGCATCATCCATCGTCTCATAGTACAACGTCAATTTCGATGGGCGGCGTTGCCGAATATGTTCAAAAAGCCGCCTGCCCGATATGTCTCTGTGATCAATCTCCCTGGCCGAAGCATAAATCGGGTGCAGCAGGAGAACCTCGGCATCGGCAAAGCAGTGAGTGAACTCCTGGAACAGCTTCGCAGTGCGGCTGTAAGTATGCGGCATGAAATCCACCACAAGGCGTCGGTCGGGATAGAATTCACGAATACCCCGAAGCGTCGCGGAAATCGCTGTGGGATGATGCGCATAATCATCCATCACCAGCACGCCTTTAGCGTTTCCCATAGTCTCACTTCTCCGTCTACTGCCGCGAAACCCGGCTAATGTCGCCGCGGCCAGCTCGGCATTCATTTCATTCGGCGATCCCTCGCTATCACTCTTCATTTCCCTGATGAGCGATGCTGTCAGGGCCAAAGCGGCTACCGCGTCGAGTGCCAGATGACGGCCGGGAAGCGCCAGATGGAAATCCGCATCAATGGCTCGGACCCGAAATCGATTCTCCCCCGCCGAGGGCGAGCCGAAAACCAACCCCCACGGGCCATCGGCCTTTCTACCGTAGGGCGTGAGGACGATGTCCGATCTCTCTCTCGACACCAATTCCACAGCCCGAATCGCCCCCGAATCGTCAGCGCAGTAAATCAGTTCACCCCCCGGCGGCAGGGTTAATAGAAAATCTGTAAAAGAGCCTATAATCGAATCCAGATCGGGGTAATAGTCTTGGTGATCGGACTCGATGCTGGTAAGCACTATGCGCCGGGGGTGGAAAAGAAGGAAGTGTCGGCGGTATTCACAGGTTTCGGCCACGAAAAATCGCTCGCCCCCATTCCAGGTGGATCGGTTATCGAAACTGGACACGGCGCTGCCCACTAGCACCGTAGCCGGGAGTTTCAATGCCTTGAGTAGGGTGCCCGCGATGGCCGTTGTGGTTGTCTTACCATGAACACCCGCTACTGCCGATGAATCGTATCGTCGGGACAAGGCGCCCAGGGCCTCAGGGTAGCTGAGTATGGGCAGGTCGCGCCTCATCGCCTCGAACACAACCGGGTTGCTTTCATCATAGGCGGCGGATCTGATGAGCAAAGCCGTATCCGCATCTAGGGACTCCGCGTGAAAGGGGCGGACTACAACACCGATTTGGGCCAATATGGCATCGGTGTAAAATTCCTCATCGATATCGGAACCGACCACCCGGGCCCCCGAGCGAACGAGAAGCTCCGCCAGAGCGGACACACCCGTACCCTTGGCGCCAACGAGATGAATCGGCAGTCCTTCGAGAGATTCAGACCATAGCATGGGCTGAATATAGCTCAAGCGTCGCGTCCGAAGCAAGAAAGGACACGCGGAAAAGGAGTAACACCTGGAAAAGCCAAGTTCATTGTATCACAAAGGCCTTTCTATTTCAAGTGGATTTCTCATTCAGAATTTCATCACTCATCCCGGCGGCCGCCTTCTCCAATCCGAAGGCGAATTCCCTCGGGGAAGTCGCTGTGAGGGCACTTAGCGCCCTCTTCCAGGCCCTGGATCCCGGTTTCCCAGCGAAGAGATTCATCAGCGGCTGTATCAGCAATCCCCGTGAGATCCCTTCTTCGAAGCGCCTGATGGCATAGGGAATGCAGGTCTCTAATACCTCCTGTCGACTCGGCTGAGGTTCATCGGATCCAAACCAGCGCCGGTCGACAGCGCTGAGAAACCAGGGCCTATCCAACGCGACGCGGCCGAGCATTACCGCGTCCACATATTCCAAGGCCTCATCGATGCTGTCTGAAGATTGGTAGCCTCCGTTGATTTCGATGAAAAGCCGAGGGAATTCGGCCTTCAGACGATAGACATCCTCAGGACGCAGCGGCGGTATGCGGCGATTCTCCCGGGGACTCAGGCCATCCAGGATGGCAATCCGCGCGTGAACAATGAACTTCCGGCATCCGGCGCCCGCGACAATTTCTGTAAAACGTCGCAGATCGCCGTAGTCTTCTAGGCTGACGCGGGCCTTCTGGGAACGTATACCGATGCGATTTTTCACGGTAATCGGCAGGCTTGTCGATTCGGCCATGGCCTCCACAAGACGAGCCACATGCTGAGCCCTGGCCATCAGGCTGGCACCGAATTCATGCCTCTGAACCCTGCCGCTGGGACAGCCGCAGTTCAGGTTGATCTCATCATAGCCGAAGTCCTCCGCGATGCGGCAGGACTCGGCCAATATGTCCTCTTGGTCCCAACCAAGTTGAAGAACCAGGGGTTTTTCCGACGGGTCGAAGCTCAGTAGCTTCCGGCGATTTCCCCGAATCACGGCCGGGGCGGCAATCATCTCGGTGTACATCAATGTGTGTTGGGTGAGACGACGCATCATCCAACGCCAATACCGATTGGTCCTGTCGATCATGGGGGCTAGGCTGATTACCTGCCGACTATGATACTCGCAATTCGCTGATGTTGGCTCACGCACGGTTTGATCATGCCGAAATTGTTGGAGCTTGACCACTGCCGGGGGTCGAACCGGAATATCGAGAAACAGGAGTCACTGAGGCCGAAAAATCCCCATTGTGAAGAAAAATTTGTTTTTTGAGCTGGGCTGCGCTATATTGACAAAAGACCGGAAATCGATTCTAGGAGGTTTTCCGTGAGAAAAGCTATCGTCTTTGCTGTGTTGAGTGTCTTAGTGGTTGGCCCGGCAGTGGCTGGTGAACTGACGTTCCATGTCGGTGTGGGATACCATATGTCGTTCTATGATTCTCCTCCTGATTTTCAGCTTTCTGAAGGCTCTAACCCGAAGGAGACCGCGGAATTGTTACAGGTTCTGCCATTAGGGGTTGGTGCTTATGCCGGATTGGGATATGGTTTTGGTTTTAAAGCCCTGCTGAGTCTGGGCCTCGAACTTGCGCCATCTTGGTCTTTCAGTGTTTTCCCTGCTTTTGTCTCCAATCTCGGATACCAGGCAAGGGTGTTTCTCAAGGTTAAACCGATTGACGCCATTACCGCGACTGTCTTCACCGGTTGGGCGGGGGATCAATTCTCTGGGGGGGATATTGAAGGCTGGCAGGATACGGATATTGGGAATGGGGCTATAGGCGCCCGATTGACCATTTTCCCCGTTTATATTGAATACGCGGCCATCGTCCCATGGGATTTTTCCACACTGATGAAAAACGAAGTGGGCATCGGCTTCGCGCTTTACCGTTAACAGCAAAGAGCTCTCTCTTTGAGAAAGCGGTATCTTCTTTGTGGGGATACCGCCTGTGCTTAAGGACATTCAAGAGCCCCCTTCGATAGGGGGTCGCTTATTCACGAATTCCACAGCTTTTGATTCATCGAAATAATATGATGGCGTGAGTGGGCTGTTCTTAGGCTGGATTCTAACCCATCGGCCGCATTAGGATTGTTTCTTCCCGAAAACGGGCTCCTTCTTTCCCCGAGATGTACCATCAAGAACCACCATGGCTCCTGGGGTTACCCAGCACGGCATACCGGGCTATAGTCGCTTTAAGGATATGTCAGATAAAAAAACCATCACAGCCGGGCCCCGTCTTGGGGATGTATTGACCATTTCTGTCCCGATGGTACTCAGTCAAACCTCGGAGACCGTCAATCTCTTCGTCGATCGACTCTTTCTTTCCCGTCTGGGCAAGCTATACATAGCCGGGGCTATGAGTGGGGGGCTAAGCACCTTCAACATCATATCGTTCTTCGTCGGTATCATCGGGTACGTGAACGCCGTGGTGGCTCAGAACGATGGCGCGGGAAGACTGCGTTCCTGCGCGCGTGCCACGGCTCAATCGGTCGGGCTGGCCTTTATCTCCTGGCCCCTCTTGTTGCTGACAATCCCCCTAGTCCGACTCTTCTTCGCGGCATTGGGGCATCTCCCGGAACAGGTACATCTGGAATTCACGTATTTTCGCATCCTTATCTATGGTTCTATTTTTTCCCTCGTACGTCACGCGTTCGCGGGGTTTTTCATCGGCCTCGGACGAACCCGCATCGTTATGATCGCGAACCTCATGGGCATGATTATCAACATCCCGGCAAATTGGCTTCTGATATTCGGGAAATGGGGCCTTCCAGCCCTGGGGATAAGCGGCGCCGCTCTCGGGACTCTGCTGGGCTCGTTCACTACCATGCTAGTTCTCCTTATGGCCTATCTTTCGAAGGAATACCGCCTGAGATTCCACACAAGCACAGAAATCCGTTTCGACCGCAAACTGACGGGCATACTCCTAAGATACGGCACTCCCGTCGGGGTGGAGACCTTTCTGAATGTCGCGGCTTTCAATCTATTCGTTCAGCTCATGCATTCCTATGGACCGGATACACCGCCGCGGCGGTGACGATAACCTTCAACTACGACATGCTGGCGTTCATACCCATGATGGGCTTGGGATTCGCCGCCACCACCCTAACGGGTCGCTATGTGGGAGCCGGCGATATCCGGGGGGCGGAGCGGGCCACAGTACTCACCTTGCGCACAGCCCTGAGCTTCGCTTCGGTTTTGGCATGTGCCTTCGTGTTCGCTACCCGCCCACTGGTAGGCCTTTTCACTTCGGGAATGGAGGGTGGCGGTGAAACCGTCGCTCCACTAGCTGTACGAATGCTACGGCTGGCGGCCATCTACACATTGGCGGATGCGACCCAACTCATATTCGCCGGCGCCCTAAGAGGCGCGGGGGATACGAAATTTGTCATGTGGCTCTCTTCGGTGATTCACTGGATTTTCGCGGGCCTGGCCTGGTATTCCATCAAGCTTGCTCGGGTAGCCCCTGTACTGATGTGGCAGTTTTTTATTGGATTCGTTCTCATACTGGGTGTGGCCATGTATCTCCGTTATCGCTTCGGCAAATGGCGGAGCATGAGCCTGGTGTAGAACTCAAAAACCCCAACGCCTTGATGCATGAGGGTTTCCACTTCAGCCCCCGAGAGATTCTGGCGTAACCCAAGTTCATATGCTTCGGTAGTTTTAACGGCCATTGCAAGGACCCAGTACAGCCGACGAGAAATCCAAGGCATTGCCGCGTATTTCTGATTTCAAGCGTCTACAGAAACGAATTCAAATTTGCTGACATCGAATAGCCCCCTGGCGGTGAGTTTGAGTTCGGGTATAACAGGAAGAGCCAGAAAACTCAACGGCATGAAGGGATCGAGTTCATTGTTCACATGAAGTTTATCATGGGCGATGGCTATCAATTCATCAAGCTGCGCGGCAGTAAGCTCTCCCTGCTGATCGCTCATCAGGCCGCCAAGAGGAAGTGGGAGGATGCCAAGCATTTTGCCCCCGCTAGCGGCGAGGGATATGCCTCCGCCGCTGTCAACCAAAGCACGCAAGGCCGCGAGTATGGCATCATCATCGTCTCCGATCGCCACGAGATTGTGCGAATCGTGGGCTATGCTGCTGGCGACGGCACCTCCCGCGAGTCCATAGCCTTCGACAATGCCGAGACCCAGCTTCCCGGTGTTATGATGGCGTTCAACCACGACAAGCTTGAGCAGGTTTGTATCCGAATCGGCGGAAAACCGTCCTTCGGCATCCCGAACAACGTTTCGAATCACATTGCCGGTTATCAATGTGCCGGCCTTGATGCTCACGACTCGGGCCTTATTCGATGCAAGCTTCAAATCCAGATCGTGCTTGCCCAGAGGAGCCAGTCTCACGGTATTACGAACGGGGGTATCGTCGATGAGCGCCGGGTCGTCAATCAGGCGGCTGTTCTCTGCCACGAGAATACCACTTCGATAGACTTCATTCACCGAGAATTCATCAAGTTCACTATCGAGAACCACCAAGTCGGCACGACGATTGGGAGACAGGGCGCCCCGGTCTTCCAATCCATAGGCTTCGGCACCATTCAAAGTAGCCAGCCGCACGGCATCGACAGGATTGATCCCGTGCCGAATGGCCTCTCTGATGTTGAAATCGATGTGCCCCTCCGCTAGGATGTCTCCGGGAAGCTTGTCATCCGTACAAAAGGCACAACGTCGGGCCACTGAAGGTTCAACGCCGGCGATGAGCACAGCAAGATCTCTGGAGGCCGTTCCCTCTCTGATGAGTATCCTCATACCCATGCGAAGCCGCTCTTTCATTTCCTCAAGAGTGGTGCATTCATGATCGGTTCCGATACCCGCGACCGCATAGGCTGCCAGCTGCTTCCCTTTTATCGCGGGACTATGCCCATCCACTCTCTTCCCACACTGCCGGGCAAGGGCTATTTTCGCGATTATCCTCTCCTCTGCGTCGACTACGGCCGGATAATCCATGGCTTCACCAAGACCCAACACTCTCGGATGATTGATGATTTTGGCGATATCAGCGGCCTCAAGGACCGCGCCAGCATCCTCGAATGGTGTGGTGGGCACACAGGAGGGAATCATCACGAACACGGACTGAGGCACTGACTTGGAGGCATCCAATACCCACTGTATGCCCGCCATCCCACAGACATTGGCAATCTCGTGGGGATCGGCAATCACAGTGGTGGTTCCCCGAGGCACCGTTAAACCAGCGAATCCCGCCGGTCCATGCAGGGAACTTTCGATATGGACATGCGCGTCAATGAGCCCCGGTACAACGATGCGGTCATGAAGAGCGATTTCCTTCTTGCCCCGATAGCTGCCCTCTGTGCCAATCGCCATGATGCGCCCATCACGGACGGCCATGTCACCGTTGATAAGCTCACCGGTAAACACATCCAAAAAACGTCCTTTTCGAAAAACGATGTCCGCCGCCGATCTCCCCGCGGCCACATCTATGTCTGCATGCATCTGGATTTTCATAGTGGAAGCATTATAATCCTTTATGGCAATCAGATGGACAAAAAAATGAAAAAATCACGAAAACTATATAGGCGGAAACGGTTTGTGGACTCTATTCCGCGGCCAACACATCAAGGAAGGCACTGATTACCTCAATGGTCTGCTGTGGGTCGGCATAATTGATAATGGCTAACTTGAACAGATAGGCCTGTATGAAATCCAGGATTTGCATGGAGGTGGCTTCGACGGAAATGGTTCGGATTTCGCCGCTTTCCATGCCTTCCCGAATCATTCGGCGCAGTAGATAATCAAGCTTGACGGTGCGGCGACGTATCGTCTCAGGGACATCGAAGCCTTCGTGCCGTTTCTGAGAAATGAAATCCCCCAGACTGATAACAAAGTCCCGACTATGCCAGCTCCTTGTAATGATATCGGCAACAATTTTCCGTATCTGCAGGAGTACGGGCCCTGAGTGCGAGGCGACATCCCTGTAAACTGAAAACATCTGGTCGGTGTAGTACTTCATCGCATAGTTAAAGATCGCTTCCTTGTCCCTGAAATAGTGATAGAGTGTGGGACGAGAAATATTGCAGACTTCGGCCAAGTGGGAAAGGCTGGATTCCTGATAGCCGTTTTTGGCAAATAGTCGAAACGCCTGCTGAAGAATGGCAATTCTCCGTTGTTCATGATCGACAATCTTCGGCATGACTGACTTCGTTACATCCTATGTGAAGTTCTTCGTGTATCCAGTGCTCTCTCTTCCCACGATCCACGGGACCGGTGATAATGACAGCTCGCTTGAGCGGCTTATAGCCCAGATCCCTCTTCGCCGCTCACAGCTAGCCCCGGGTATCTACCTCGGCCGCGTAATCGACTCCATCCCAACCGAAGCCATGAAGATGCAGAAAATCAGTACGGAAACCGTCGATATCGCTGAGCTCCCGAATGTTCTCGGTTGTAATCGAATCCCATTTTGCGGTAACGGCCTCCTGCACATCTTCCCGCATCTCCCAGTCGTCCATACGAACCAGGCCTACTGGGTCTCTTAAGACTCCCTGTTCACCATAGACTTTGGTACTGAGCATTCGGTACATCTGTTCGATACAGCCTTCGTGAAGGCCCTTCTCCTTCATCACCTTGAAAAGCAGGGAGATGTAGAGCGGAACTACGGGTATCACCGAACTCGCTCTGGTAACCAGGGCCTTGTTCACGGATACAAATGCCTCGCCCCCAATCGCCTTGAGTGAGGAATTGAGCGCAACAGCGCTCTTTTCCAGATGTTCTTTCGCGGCTCCAATCGTTCCCGCTCGATATACCGCGAAGGTAAGCTCAGGGCCCATGTATGAGTAAGCGACCGTCTTCGCCCCATCGGCCAGGACTCCCTCATCCAGAAGGGCCTGAATCCACAGCGTCCAGTCCTCACCACCCATCACCTTGACGCTGTGAGCCTCATCGTCGCCTTCGGCAGGTTCAATAGTCATTTCTCCAACCGAGCCATTCAGGAAATCCACGGACTTGGCGGTATAGGCCTGCCCCAGAGGCTTGAGTACTGACTTATACAGTTCCCCACTCTCCGGATCCTTGCGGGCGGGGGATGCCAAGGAGTACACAACCAAATCCACCTGGCCGAAGAGTTCTCTGATGCGCCCAATGACTGTATGGCGAGTCTTGTTTGCAAAGGCATCCGCATTCAAACTCTCAGCTATCAGCCTGGCATCATTCGCGGCACGGTCGAAATACTTGTTGTTATACCAGCCCGGGCTCGCGGGTTTGCGATCTGTGGGTTCGCGCTCAAATGATACATTGAGAGTACCGGCGGAACCGGCGAACGCGGCGGCAATCCGAGTGGCAAGACCATAGCCTGTGGAACCACCGATAATGAGAACCCGTTTGGGCATTGTGATGGCTTGCTGCCTGGTTACATAGGCTATCTGTTCGTCCAGGGCCTTCTTCAAACCTACAGGATGCGCCGTAAGGCATACCCCTCCGATAATCTTCGGCTCCAAAACCATCATGCTGAGTCCTGCTTGTCGCCCACAAGACAGAGCCACGACGCCTCGGCGGCTACTTGATCGTCTACATAAGCCTTCCCCGACTGTCTGATGCCACGGGCACTAACCTGAATATTTTCCACCTCAAAACGCACAGTATCGCCAGGCAATACCTGGCGGCGGAATTTCACCTTGTCGACGGTGGCGAGAAAAAAGAGCTTATCCTCCAGAATACCTGTCTGAGCCACACCGGCGCCGCCGCATTGGGCCATGGATTCCACCAGTATCACCCCCGGGACAACCGGGTATCCGGGAAAATGCCCCTTGAAGAAGTACTCATCATCGTTGTATCGCCGGGTGCCGACAATCCGGTCGGCTGTCGCGACATCGAGCTTGTCGACATACAGAAACGGTGTCCTGTGGGGTATTAACTCTTTAACATCTTTCATATGCTCTTCCTTCACTTCTTATGAGGATTAATTCCTGTCTATTCCTCGAATTTTTTGAAAATTATCGAACCATTGTGTCCGCCGAATCCCAGGTTGTCGGATAACACCGCCCGAAGGTTGGCCTTGCGTCCCACCTTCGGAACGTAATCAAGATCGCAGCGTTCATCAGGATTATCCAGATTGATTGTGGGGGGGACAAAACTATCCCGCAATGCGAGGATACTGATAATAGCCTCCAGTCCGCCGGTGGCGCCCATCAGATGAGCCGTCATTGACTTGGTGGAAGATATCAGCATTTTGTGCGCATGCTCGCCAAAGGCCATCTTGATAGCCTTTGTTTCGAGAGGATCGTTTGTAGGAGTGGAAGTACCATGGGCATTCAGATAACCGATTTCCGAGGGGTCCATCTCGGCGTCCCTGAGGGCCCATTGCATCGATTTCGCCGGTCCATGTCCCTCAGCATCGGGACTGGTAACGTGATAGGCGTCACAGCTCATTCCATACCCAGCCACTTCACAATAGATATCAGCGCCACGGTTAAGGGCATGTTGGAGTTCTTCCAGAATGAGTATGCCCGCGCCTTCAGCCATGACAAACCCGTCCCTGTCCTTATCGAATGGCCGACACCCTACTGGAGGATTGTCATTGAATCGGTTAGTAAGAGCAGTCAGTTTCATAAACCCGGCAATACTGAATGGCGTGATGGCCGCCTCCATACCACCAGTGACAGCCATATCGACCTGATTGTAGCGTATGGCATTAAGTGACGAGCCAAGGGCATCCGTTGCCGATGTGCACGCCGTGACAACGCTGTAACAGGGGCCGTAAAAGCCGTATCTGATAGCGACATTGGCCGGTCCCTCATTGATAATCGATTTGGGAATGGTCATGGGTGGTACACCCCGAGGGCCCTTCGCCACCAGTTGACGAATACTTTCTTCGACCACCCCGTAGCCGCCGATACCGCAGCCAAGAACGATGGCAACCCGTTCAGGATCGACGCCTCCCTTGTCGAGCCGCGCATCTTCCAGGGCCTGAGCCGATCCGGCCATAGCGAACTGAGTGAATCGGGCCAGTTTCCGGGCCTCCTTCTTCTCCATCCAGACTTCTGGGTCGAAATTCTTCACCTCACCGGCAATTTTGCAGCTAAAGCCCTCCGTATCGAAAAGGGTAATGGGACCAACCCCGCTTTGCCCATCCTTGAGAGACTCCCAAGTCTGAGGCACATCATGGGCCAGGGGGTTAACGGTTCCCAGTCCAGTCACAACAACTCGTTTTCGTTCCATTTCCACTCCTCAGCTTGCCTTACATCACCAGTCCGCCGTCAACGCGGATTACCTGACCGGTAACATAAGAAGACAAATCGCTCGCCAGATACAGCACGGCATTGGCAACATCTTCAGGACTGCCCATACGCCCTAATGGTATCGACTTGGCATATTCGGCTTTGACATCATCGGGAAGCTTGTCGGTCATGGCGGTTTCAATGAACCCGGGCGCTACGGCATTCACCCGCACATGGCGTTTGGCCGTTTCCCTGGCCAAACTCTTGGTAAACCCAATAAGACCCGCCTTGGATGCCGAATAATTTGTCTGACCGGCATTCCCCATTTGACCCACCACCGAAGCCATGTTGATGATGCTTCCAGATTTCTGCTTCAAGGCCATGAATGCCGATACCTCCCGGGCCACCAAAAAGGCACCGGTGAGATTCACCTTGATTACCGTTTCCCACTGCTCCAAAGACATACGGAAAACCATTCCATCCCGTGTAATGCCGGCGTTGTTCACCAGCACATCAAGCTTCCCATCCGTCGTGATGCTTTGTATCAGAGTTTTCACCTGTTCTTCATCGGTGATATCAGCTGTATGGAAGCTGACTGTCGCCCCCCCCCTCACGGCGGAGTCCATTTCATCCTTATGCGGGCCCTCATTGAAGTCGCAGTAATGAATAGAGGCCCCTTCTGAAAGACATTTCATGATGATTTCCTTGCCTATACCCTGGGCACCACCTGTAACAAGAACTCTTTTTCCCTCAAGTAGCATTGTATAACCCCTATGTTCTCTTATTGATACTCATGATTTCCCCGAGCTTTCCCGCGGGAAGGCATGTTCCAGCCAAGCCTGATTTAGCCCACAGCCCGCACAGCACCTTCCCAGGACCCACCTCGAATAATGCCGAGGGGGAAGACTGAGCAATCGATGCCTGGAGGTCCACCCACCTTACCGGATGGGTTACCTGTTCCACTAAAAGAGACCTAGCCTCATCTCCACTTTTCACCGGAGCGGCCGACACGTTGGACCAAACGTTTTTCACCGGATTGTTGAAGCTGATTCCGGCCAACACCGACTTCATGGATTCTTCCGGGCCGGCCATAAGGGGCGTATGAAAGGGACAGGATACCTTCAGGGGAATTATCTTCCTGGCACCCGCATCCAACAATGCCTTACGGGCGCCTTCCATTCCCGCATGAGTACCGCCAATGGCCACCTGTAACTGAGCATTCTCATTAGCGCTCCAGACATCTTCCATCCCGTCGAGAACCTTGCATACCACTTCTGGTCCGATCCCAATAACCACAGCCATCCCGACTGGGCCTTTCCGGGCGATAATCTCAGCCCCGGCGGCAGCCATGAACTTCCCCCGAGCCGTAACCGCTTTCAGGGCATCGCCGGCAGTCAATACCCCCGCGTCCACCATGGCCGTATATTCCCCCAGACTGTGTCCTGCCGCGCCAATGGAGCTCATACCCTCAACCTTCATACCCTCCAAAGCCGCCAAACTCGCTAAAACGATGGCCGGCTGGGCATTTTCAGTTTCAGTAAGTTCCTCATCCGATGCCTCGAAAACCAATTTCCTCATATCCCGATCACAAACCTCGCTGGCCATGTCAAACAAGCTTCTCACCGATTCATAGTGATCGTAGAGATCGGCTGCCATGCCGGGAAACTGACTGCCCTGACCAGGGAAAAGAAAAATTGTGCTATTTACCATACAATGTAGTTCCCTCCATAGGTAAGACCGCCGCCGAACCCAACCGTGAGGATTTTCATACCACGCTTCAGCAAACCCTTGCTGTCCATCTCGGCCAGGGCAAGGGGAATGGACGCCGACGAGGTGTTGGCAAATTCCTCTATGTTCAAATAGTACTTCTTCAGAGGAATTTTGGCCCGTTTCGAGGCCGCTGAGATTATTCGATAGTTTGCCTGATGGGGCACGATGTAATCGATGTCTTGGGGGGTGAGCCCGTTACGTTTCATCAAATCCATGACAATTTTCACATTTACATTCACCGCGAAGTTATACACCCTCTGCCCGTCCATGGTAAGGCAGAGGTCTTCTTCGGATACTCCCTCCAGCTTAAAAGGTGTCGCCGATCCACCGACAGACATGTAAAGGGCATCATAACCCGAGCCATCACTGCAGAGAAGGCTGTCGACAATCCCCTTTTCAGACTCTCGGGGTTCCAGCACAACCGCCCCGGCGCCATCCCCGAAGAGCACCGCGGTGCTGCGGTCTTTCCAGTTGGTAATGGCCGATAGCTTCTCAGCACCGATTACCAGAACATAGCGGGCGGTATTACTCAGAATCAGTCCCCGCCCGATCTCCAAACCGTAGGCAAAACCCGTACAGGCTGCCTTCACATCGAAAGATCCGACATGGTCGATATCAAGATTGCGTTGCACCAGATTGGCAGTGGCGGGAAAATCCCGGTAGTCGGGAGTAATCGTGGCAACGATGATGTGATCTATTTCGTCCTTGGTAATACCGGCCATCGACAACGCCTTTCTGGCAGCCTCGGTAGCCATGTAGGAGCAGGTTTCCTCATCCGAGGCGATGTGCCGATTGCCGATGCCCGTATGAGAACGAATCCACTCATCAGTTGTGTCCATCGTTTGAGCAAGCTCATTGTTGCTCACTCGCCGCGCGGGTATGTATGAACCCACTGAAGCGATTCCCGCAGTCATCAAACCTCCCCCATGTATCATGAACCTCTCGGCAACAGAATATATTGCATCCTGAGGATTATCTACATATTATCGAAAAGTGTCAATATTGACAGCCAATACTTTGATTGTTAGTATCCAGAAACACTGAAATCGAAGGAAAACGCGCATGGATCAGAAGCTGATTTCCAATCTGATAGCTCAATTCCAGAACAGTCGCCTCGCAGAACTCAAAATGAAGATGGAAGGGTTTGAAATCACACTTAGGAGTGAGGCCGCATCCCGGCATGCTGTCCCTTATCAGAGCATGCCGCTAGCGCCTGAAGCCATAGCGGCATCTTACGCCGAGAATAAAACCACATCTCCAGCCGCCGATGCGAAAGAGACTGCGTCGGAGAGTGAAATCATCAGCTCGCCGATGGTGGGAACATTTTATCGCTCCCCGGCACCCGACGCTCCCCCCTATGTCGATAAGGGCAGCAGGGTGAATAGCGGCGATGCTATATGCATCATCGAAGCCATGAAGATAATGAACAAATTGGAAGCCGAATTTTCCTGTGAAATCGTAAAAATCATGGCTGAGAATGGCGCCCTGGTGGAATACGGATCGCCGCTATTCGAGGTGATACGGAGGTGATCCGATCCCTCCTAATCGCCAACCGCGGGGAAATTGCTGTCCGGATTATCCGAACCTGCCGCGAAATGGGGATCCGTTCAGTAGCCGTTTATTCCGAAGCCGACAGTGACGCCCTCCATGTGAAGATGGCCGACCGGGTAGTGTGCATCGGACCGCCTGCCTCCGCCCTAAGCTATCTCAATCAGGATGCACTACTCACCGCCGCCCTGGCCACAGGCTGCGATGCCATTCATCCCGGCGTCGGCTTCCTGTCTGAGAATGCCGATTTCGCCGAAGCCGTTCGCAAAGCCGGTCTGGTATTCATCGGAGCCGAACCCAAAATCATCCGCCTCCTCGGCGATAAGGTTCAAGCAAAGAAAACCGCACTGGCTGCAGGACTTTCCCTGATACCCGGGAGCGAAGGGGTGGTTCACAATATCGATGAAGCTATCAAAGTAACCAAACGCATCGGCACACCACTCATTGTCAAGGCAGCCGGCGGTGGCGGTGGACGAGGAATGCGTATCATTCGCAACCCCGTAGAACTCGATGAATGCATCCGCATCGCCTCCTCGGAAGCTATAAGCTTCTTCTCCGATGGCGCCGTATTCCTGGAGCGATATCTGGAAAACCCCCGCCATGTCGAAATTCAGATACTCTCAGATGGCAAGGGAGAAATTCTTTATCTGGGGGAAAGGGACTGCAGTGTTCAAAAAAACTACCAAAAGCTCCTGGAAGAGAGCCCCTCAACCGCCGTGAATTCCAAGCTCAGGGAAGCCATGCGCAAGGATGTTATCCGCCTGTTCCGAAAAATAAAATATGTCGGGGCCGCCACAGTGGAATTTCTGGTAGAGAATAACCATTATTACTTCATGGAAGTAAACGCCCGGGTACAGGTAGAGCATCCGGTAACCGAACTGATGTGCGGTGTCGATATCATCAGAGAACAGATACTCGCCTGCACCGAAGGTCAGATGGACATTACCCAGGATTCCATCCATATCAGAGGATACGCCCTGGAAACCCGCATCAACGCTCTTACACCCGGCGAAGTAAGTCTGTTTGTCGCACCCGGTGGACCCTTCGTGCGAACCGATACCTTTCTCTACACCGGCTGCAGCGTATCGCCTCACTATGATTCCATGGTAGCCAAAGTGCTCATATGGGCACCGGATAGAAAAATCGGACTGGCCCGGATGTCCCGTGCCCTCAAGGATCTTCAAATCGAAGGAATCACCACTAACCTGAGCGAACAGCTTGCTATACTCGAATCGCCCCAGTTTCGCAGTGGCCGATTCGGTACCAACCTTTACAGTACGATTATAGAAGCGCCAACGGAGTGAATCATGGGAAGTGAATTCAACATGGGAAAGAAAAAAAGAAAACCGAAAGGTTCAGACAAGCTGCCCAAGCCATTTTCCACTGTTACTGATACAGAATGTCGTGAATGCCTCCACGAAATAAAACGAGCTGATCTGATAGCAAGTCTCCTGGTTTGTCCGGAATGTGGTTTTTGCATGCCCATGCATCCCTACGACCGCATCGCTACACTAGTGGATGAAGACAGTTTTCAGGAATTCTCCCAAAACCTCAGCAGTCTCAACCCCATCTCCCTCCGCGGTTATGAAGAGAAACTCACCCAGGCCAAAGACAAATCCGGCATCAACGACGCCGTGGTAACCGGATTTGGCCTAATCGAGAAACGAAAAGCTGTACTGGGTGTCATGTCTTTCCAGTTCCTCGGCGGCAGCATGGGTTCGGTAGTGGGCGAAAAAATCACGAGGGCCATACTTGTGGGAGCCGATAAGGGTCTGCCCGTGATACTCATCACCTCCTCGGGGGGGGCCCGCATGCATGAGGGAATATTCTCCCTGATGCAAATGGCTAAGACATCCAATGCAACCGCCTTTTTGGATGGCTTGGGAATACCCCTGTTCATCGTTCTTACCCATCCCACCACCGGTGGAGTCACCGCAAGCTTCGCCATGCTCGGGGACGTTATCATTGCAGAACCATGCGCCCTTATTGGATTCGCTGGGCAGAGAGTTATCGAAGGCACCCTCAAGGAGAAACTCCCCGAAGGGTTCCAGAAATCGGAATTCCAGCAGGCAAAAGGCTTCGTTGACATCATCGTACCCCGTGAGCAGTTGAGAAAACACCTCAGTTTCCTGCTTCAAACCCATGAATCGGAGAAATGAAATGGACGAATCGGCAATACGCAATAAAATAGAAGAATTGAAAGTCCTGGCAAATAAAGAGAACATCGACATCACCCAGGAATTGAACGACCTGATGGCCCTCTACACCGGGAAAACTGACAGCAGCGACGACACCTGGAACAAAGTTCAGCTCGCCCGTAGCATCGACCGTCCCAACACATCGGATTACATCAATTTCATTTGCGACGATTTCGTGGAACTCCACGGCGACCGCTGCTCTGGAGACGACCCTGCCATCATCGGTGGCATCGGCACCATCGATGGCCGACCGGCCACCCTCCTGGGTCATCAACGAGGTCACAACATGAAAGAAAACATCGCAAGGAACTTCGGATGGGCCTACCCCGAAGGATATCGCAAGGCCCTCAGATTGGCCAAGCAAGCCGAAAAATTCCGCCGCCCCGTGATTACCTTCATCGACACCGCCGGCGCCTATCCAGGCGTAGCTGCCGAGGAACGCGGTATTGGCCAAGCCATCGCCGCGAATCTCAAGGCATTCAGCGTACTCAAAGTGCCCATCATCTGTTTCATCATCGGGGAAGGGGGCTCCGGCGGTGCCCTGGGTATCGGCGTGGGTGACAAAATCTACATGCTCGAAAATTCCATCTATTCGGTTATCAGTCCAGAGGGATTCGCGTCCATACTCCTGCGCGACCCCGAACGCGCCAAAGAAGCCGCCGAAATCATGAAGGTTACCTCACAGGATGTCGCGAAATTTGGAATCATTCACGGCATAGTTCCCGAAGTTTCCGGGGGTGGCGCCCAGATAAACCCCCGCTTCACCGCCGATGCCATCAAGAAGATAATTGTAAAAGACCTGAAGGCACTCATGTCCAAATCCCCCGAACAGCTTATCCGATATCGTTCCAAAAAAATTCGTGAAATCGGCCATGTGCATGAGGATAACTCACAAGATCTGTTCGGCATCTTCAAGAAGGTGTTCAACCGAAATTGATTCATCGCAATTCACCATGGACACAGAAGATATCCATAGGCGGCTTGTACCGATGAGACGGGAATTCCAGTATCAGCCCTGGCATATCTGACTCGAGATTGGCATTTTTTAACCCACATTGGGCAATATTGACACAGCTATACTCGGAGCTCTGCTAACTGACTCAAAATGTCCCATCAAGGGCGTCTTCCATCATTCCTTAAGGGATCAACACAGCACTGAATTTCGAAATATCGAAGCTGAAATGGTCGATAATTCTTTATATCACATATGTTTATTCTTTTTATCATATGGGTTGGCACAGAATATGCTTCATAGGAAATGGTTAATGTTAACCCGAAAAACCATGCAAGCATTAAGGAGGCATGAAATGAATTACTTGGCAAAGAATAGACCGCTAGGTCTTATCAGCGACATTGACCGCGTCTTCAACCAACTGACGACGGGGTTCAGTGTTCAGAATTATCGAGGGTTCGCCGTGGATATCGCCGAAAACGACGATGCATACCAGATTGAAGCTGAGCTTCCCGGGTTCGAGGCCGCGGATGTGGATCTGAGGGTGGAAAAGAACCTCTTGCACATCGAAGGCAAGGTATCCGAAAGCTCTCAAGAGGAGTCCGGCGACGAGTCTAGGTGGCATGTCCGAGAGCGTCGGCTGAATGGATTTCAGCGCACGTTTGTTCTACCAGACGATGTTAACAAGGATGCTGTTGAGGCGAATATGAAAAACGGAATTCTTCTGGTAACACTCAAGAAGAATCCGGAAGCTAAAGTGCTCACGGTAAAGGTGCACGATAGCTAAATTTACAGGTTGTGACAGGCCACAAAATGGCCGGAGCCACGATCGATGAGCTGTGGTGTCACCTGATAGCATCGCTTTGAAACGAGCGGGCATCGGGTGGCAAAACGGCATCCCTCCGGTGGATCTATGGGCGAGGGCATATCACCTTCCAATAGAATGCGTTTGTTCTGCCTGGTCTGGATGGGATCGGGTGTGGGTATGGCTGATAGTAATGCCTTTGTATAGGGATGAAGAGGATGTTTGTACAGTTCGTCGCTGTCGGCTGTTTCCACCAGCATGCCCAGGTACATCACGCCGATGTGATCGGAGATATGCCGAACCATGGACAAATCGTGGGCGATGAACAGGTAGGTGAGGTCCATTTCATCCTGAAAATCTTCTAACAGGTTTACTACTTGTGCCTGGATGGAGACATCCAGGGCCGAGATGGGCTCATCACAAACTACCAGATCGGGCTCCACGGCAAGGGCCCGGGCGATTCCTATGCGCTGACGCTGACCACCGGAAAATTCGTGGGGATAGCGGTTGGCATGCTCGCGTTTCAATCCGACATGATTGAGGAGTTCGAGTATGCGCTCCTGCCTCTCATTGCCGATGGCGATGTTGTGAGTAGTGATGCCTTCGCCGATGATGTCGGTAACGGTCATGCGTCCGTTCAGAGATGCGTAGGGGTCCTGGAAAATCATCTGAATCCGTTTGCGGTAGGGCAGCATGTCACGTTCCGTAATCTTGGTGAGATCAGTTCCGTCGAATTTCACTTCGCCGCCAGTGGCCTGGTACAATCGGATGATGGTTCTACCAGTGGTGGATTTACCGCATCCGGATTCACCTACTAAACCCATGGTTTCTCCCCGGTTGATAGAGAAAGTCACACCGTCTACGGCCTTCAGATAGGAGGTGGGCCTACCCAGGAATCCGCCGCCGATTTTGAAATACTTACGGAGGTTTTGCACCTCCAACAGAGTTCGGCTGGTATTCAACGATTCTTCCCCCCCTGTTGATTGGGTCGAGGCGCGTCTTCGTGGAGCAACCAACAAGCCGAGCTATGGGTTTCGCTCAAGGGGAAAGTAGGAGGGGGCTTCTCCAGGCAGATGTTCATTGCCTGCGGGCATCGTGGCGAAAAAGGACATCCCTTAGGGGGATGCAATAAATCCGGCGGCGTTCCCTCAATGGGTACCAGTCGTTTGTTCTCGGCGGACTCGGAAACCTTGGGTATCGATTGGTGGAGACCGATGGTATAGGGATTTTGAGGATCGTAGAATATGTCGTTCTCGGTTCCTTTCTCCATTATGGTGCCACCGTACATAACAACGATGTGGTCGCACACTTCGGCGATCACGGCTAAATCATGGGTAATCAAGATGATGGAGGCGTCTATCCGTTCTCTCAGGTCGTTCACTAATTCGAGTATCTGGGCCTGGATGGTAACGTCCAAGGCCGTGGTGGGCTCGTCGGCTATAAGGAGTTTCGGCCCGCAGGAAAGGGCGGTGGCAATCATCACGCGTTGTCTCATGCCACCGGAAAACTGATGGGGATAGTCCCTAATACGTCTTTCTGCCTGGGGTATTCCCACTAGGCGTAACATCTCAACCGCCTGTGCGGCGGCTTCCTTCCTGCTTAGAGAATCCTTATGACGTCTGATTACTTCCACCATCTGATTCTCAATGGTGTAAGTCGGATTCAATGAGGTCATGGGGTCCTGGAAAATCATGGAGATATCATTCCCGCGTATTTCGCTCAGTTCATTTTGAGTCTTTTTGGTCAAATCATCCCCATCGAACAGAATCCTACCCTCCTTGATTCTTCCTGGGTATTCTATGAGACCCATGATGGACAAGGCGGTAACACTCTTACCGGAACCCGATTCGCCGACAATACCCAATACATCACCTTGATGCAGGGTGAAGAACAATCCCCGAACTGCCTGAATCTCCCCAAGATGAGTAAAAAATGAGGTGTGCACATTGTGAAGCTCAAGCAGGGGTTTGCTCATCGCGGTTTTCCTAACCTTTTCTCAGACGTGGGTCGAGGGCGTCACGTAGGCCGTCCCCCAGGAAATTGAAGGACAGCATGGTAAGGGCAATGGCCAGGGATGGGAAGAAAAGCTGGTATGGATAAGTCAACAGACCCGAGAGAGCGTCATTGGCGAGAGTTCCCCAGGATGCCTTGGGTGCCGAGACCCCCAGACCGATGAACCCGATGAAGGCTTCGGCGAATACGGCGGTTGGTATCATCATGGTCATGGTTACGATGATGGGACCGATGGCGTTGGGAATGAGATGTCTGTAGATGATATTCCTCCGATTCACACCCAGGGCACGGGCTGCCAGTACGAAATCCTGTTCCTTCAGGGAGAGCACCTGCCCCCGAACCAAGCGTGCCATCTGAACCCAGTAAACCGAACCCAGCGCGAAAGCGAGGGTCCACAGGCTGCGGTTTCCCACCAATACCATGATGAGGATGACATAGATTAACAGCGGAATGGAGTTGAGAATATCAACAAAACGCATCATCAAATTGTCGATTCGTCCGCCTTCGTAGGCGGCAATGCTGCCATAAACCACACCTAACAACAGATTGACCAGAGACGCCACCATGGCGATAGTGAGGGAAATCCTCGCGCCATACATCACCCGGACGAGCAGACTACGGCCCAGATCGTCGCTTCCGAAGGGATATGTCTTATTGAAAACCTTCTTGAAGGGCTCGCTTATCTCCGGCCCGCCGTTCGCGGAGAAAGTGTAATCGTACTCGGCCCCCTTGCCGGGAAGCAGGTTGTATGAAAAATCCAGGGCTACAGAGAAATTGCCGTTGACATAGGTGTAGATTTTGTTTATCGTGTCTTTTTCTACCAACTCCAGCCGGGACAATATCGTGCCCTTATCACTCACTCGGAGCAATTTGTAATCCTGAACCAAATAAACGTAATAGTCCTCGGCCACCCTGTAGATGTTCATCCGTGAAGGCGTGTTGGCAAAATCAATGTTCTGATCGGAATAGGAGAATCGTGAAGTTAGTGGGCCGAAGATGGCAATGAGAACGATCAGGACGACGCCGACGAGGCCAACCATGGCTAGCTTGTGGTGTTTCAGCCGTCTCCAGGCATCCTGCCTGTAGGTAAGGGATTTTCTGAGTATTTCCTGCTTGTCGGCGTCTTCCCTGGCGGCAAATTCGAAACTGTGGGCTTCCATGAATCAGCCATGCTCCTTCTCGAATTTGATGCGGGGATCGATGAGTGCGTAGAGTACATCCACCAGAAACACCATCATCACATAGAATGAGGCATAGAGCACCGTAACGCCCATGATAGTGGTGTAGTCCCGGTTGGAGACGCTCTCCACGAAATAACGACCGATTCCGGGAATGGCAAAAATACGCTCCACCACGAATGAACCGGTCATAATCACCGCGATTGTTGGTCCTAGGTAGGTAACGACGGGAATGAGAGTGTTTTTCATGGCGTGTTTACCTATAACTGAGAGTTCTTTCAGACCGTTGGCCCGGGCGGTGCGGATGTAGTCCTGTCGGAGAACCTCCAGCATGCTCGATCGCGTGAGTCGGGCCACGAAGGAAAGCGAATAGCCACTGAGGGCAAGCACCGGGCCGATGTAGCCTAGGGAAGATGAGAGTCCAAAGGGCGGCACCCAACCGAGTTTCCCGGCAAAAATGAATATGAAAACGGTGGCCAGAACAAAACTCGGTATGGTAACACCGAGTGTCGCCATGAACATCACGAAGTAATCAATGGGACGATTCTGTCTGAGGGCCGATATGATGCCGACAGGGACGCCCAGGGTAGTTATCAGGATTACCGCGAATAATCCAATCCGGGCGGTGATGGGAAACCCGGAAATAATCAGATCGTTGACAGAGGTACCAATCTTGGAAAACGATGGCCCCAAATCGAAGGTGATTAAACCCTTAAGGTAGTCGAAGTACTGGACAAGCAGGGGATCATCGAGATGATACTTCGCGTTTAAGGCGCGCAGAATTTCCGGCGGCACAGGCTTCTCGCGGGTGAACGGACCGCCCGGAATAGAATGCATCATGAAGAACGTCACCGTCGCGATCAGGAAGATGGTGAGCAGTGAGTACAAGAAGCGCCTTAAAAAATAGTTCCTCATAGTCTCCTAGCCATGATGAGAATTCAGGCTGATCCTGCCCCAGAAAAACGGACAGTCAGTTAAGCCACATCTTCAAGTTCATAATACTTGCGTTCTTTCTCATCCGGAGTCAACCAGTTATTTGCCGAATGCTTCCTAATCCGGTTGTAGTAAATCTCGATATACCAGTAGAGATCTTTCTGCAGTTCCTCTGTACTCCGGTATTTCTTGTGATAGATCAGTCGTGTCTTCAATGTGTGGAAGAATGATTCGGCCACTGCATTATCCCAGCAA
>Ga0209049_1000039_pt1 | contig 23755 bp, 24 predicted proteins | sample WorMetulBAHAMAS2_FD_187398 | JGI IMG/M metagenome (GOLD analysis project Ga0209049, IMG submission 187398) | Marine gutless worms symbiont microbial communities from Max Planck institute for Marine Microbiology, Germany - Olavius ullae BAHAMAS.2... | ecosystem: Host-associated > Annelida >...
TGTTCCTGATCTACGACGACATCGTCGCCCACTGCTGCGAGAGCTGGAACAAGCCCATCGATCAGCCATGGCGCATCCGGTCAACCGGATTGCGGGAACGGGATCATGGGTCATTGACCCCGCTCGCTGGTATCACGTCAAGGGCTAGGACACGCCGGGCCGTTTCGGAGGCGAGGAGTTCGCCATCGTATTCCCCCGCACCTCGGTGCTCGGCGCCAGCACGGTGGCGGAAAACAACCGCCGGCGGCTCTGCGAAATCCGGTTTATCCTCGGCCGCGACGGCAGCCCGATCGGCGAGGTCTCGGTCTCCTTCGGCGTCACTCAGCTGCAGCCGTCGGACAGCATGTCCGACCTGGTCAACCGCGCCGACGAGCTGCTGTACCAGGCAAAGGAGCTGGGGCGGAACCGGGTCGAGGCCGACATGTAGGGCGGGCGAGCGGTACCGCCGCAGGACCCCTCACCTGTCCTCTCCCCTTGCAGGGGAGAGGGACGAAATCCCTCCGTGAATCCTCATCCCCCGGGTCCGCGCTGAGGAGCGGGCGTCCTCTCGCAGAAGCGGAGAGGCGGCCCGCGCCGGCGACGACGGCGCCCCGTTCAGACCGGCTGAATCACACCGCCCTGCAGCCGGACGGTGCGGTCCATGCGGGCAGCGAGATCGTGGTTGTGGGTGGCGATCAGGGCGGCGAGGCCGGTCTCGCGGACCACCTCCAGCAGCATGTCGAATACCAGTCCCGCCGTCTCGGGGTCGAGGTTGCCGGTGGGCTCGTCGGCCAAGAGCACCCGCGGGCGGTTGACCAGCGCCCGGCAGATCGCAGCCCGCTGCTGCTCGCCGCCGGAGAGCTCGGCCGGGCGGTGGCTGCGCCGATCGGCTAGGCCAACCCGGTCGAGCAGTTCGCCAGCGCGGGCCAGCGCCGCCGGCTTGCTCTGCCCCGTCGCCATCGCCGGGATCGCCAGGTTCTCCTCGGCGGTGAACTCTGGCAGCAGGTGGTGAAACTGGTAGACGAAACCGATCAGGCGCCGCCGCGCCGCGGTGCGCGCGGCATCATCCAGGCCGGAGACCTGCTGGCCGGCGATCGACACCGTGCCGCCGGTTGGGGTGTCCAAGAGCCCGGCGATCTGCAGCAGGGTCGACTTGCCCGCGCCCGAAGGGGCAACCAGGGCGACGATCTCGCCCGGGCGGACGGTGAGGTCGGCGCCCTTCAGCACGTCCAGCGTCCGCCTGCCTTGCGCAAAATGGCGGGTGATGTCGTCTAGCCGTAGGGCCGTGGAGGGCGCCTCACTCATAACGCAGCGCCTCCACCGGATCGAGCCGCGCCGCGCGGCGCGCCGGGTAGAGGGTGGCCAGCAGCGCGAAGGCCAGCGACACCGAGCAGGTCAGCGCCACGTCCTGCACCATCAGCACCGCCGGCACCCGGGTCAGGAAGCGGATCTCCGGGTCCCACACCGAGGTGCCGGTGACCGCCTCCACCGCGGCCTGGATGTCGTGGATGTAGACGGTGAACAGCACCCCGGCGATCACGCCGAGCACGGTGCCAACCACGCCGATTGCGACGCCGCAAATGAAGAAGACGCGCAGGATCGCCCCCCGGATCATGCCGAAGGTGCGCATGATGGCGATCTGCCGGCCTTTCTCCTTCACCAGCATGATCAGGCCGGAGACGATGTTGAGGGCAACGATGACGAAGATCAGGCTGAGGATGATGAACATCACATTGGCCTCGACCTTCAGCGCCGCTATGAAGGCGCCGTTGGCGCGCTGCCAGTTCCAAAGGTAGGCATTGGAGCCAATCAGCGGGTAGAGCCCGGCGCCGATCTCCTCGACCCGGTCGGGCTCGGTGACCATCACCTCGATGCCGTCGACCCGGTCCGGCTTGCGGAAATAGGCCTGGGCCTCGGCCAGCGGCATGAACACAAACGCCTTGTCGTATTCGCTCATTCCGATGCGGAAGATGTAGGCGACCTCGTAGGACTTCACTCGCGGCGCGACCCCGAAAGGGGTGATGAGCCCGCGCGGGCTGATCAGGGTGATCTTGTTGCCGACCGAAAGACGCAGCTTGCGCGCCAGCCCCATGCCGATGGCGACGCCGCTCTCATAGTCGTCGAGACTGCCGACGAACTCCTCAGGACTGGCGACCCCCGGCAGGGTCAGCACGTCCTCCTTGCGCATGCCGCGGACCAGAGCGCCGGAGTTGCCGGCATCGGACGAGGCCATCACCTGACCTTCGATCATCGGCGCCACCCGGGTGACGCTGCGGCTGTCGATGATCTCGGCAGCGAGCCAGTCGTAGTCGGCGAGCCCCTCCGCCGATGAGGGCAGCACGAGGATATGCGGCTGGGCGCCGAGGATGCGGCCCACGAGCTCGGCCCGGAAGCCGTTCATCACCGACATCACCACGATCAAGGTGCCGACGCCCAAGAAGATGCCGGCGAGCGAGAAACCGGCGATGACCGAGATCGCCCCTTCCTTGCGCCGGGCCCGCAGGTAGCGCCAGGCGATCATCCATTCCAGATGCGAGAACGGCCGCGGGGTCGTCTCCGGCGCGCTGGCGGTTTCGGTCATCCTGCCCTCACAATCCCCGATAGACCTCGGCCATGCGGGCGACGGCGGCCTCCGGCGCCAGCTTCTGGGTCTCGCCGGTGCGCCGCGAGGTCAGTTCGACCACGCCCGACTTCAGCCCGCGCGGGCCAACGGTGATCCGCCACGGCAGGCCGATCAGCTCCATGGTGGCGAACTTGACCCCGGCGCGCTCGTTGCGGTCGTCGTAGAGCACGTCGAGCCCGGCCGCCGCGAGTTGGTCGTAGAGCGCCTCGCAGGCAGCGTCCGCCGCTTTGTCGCCCTGCTCGAGGTTGACCAAGCCGACATGAAACGGGGTCACGCCCTCGGGCCAGATGATGCCCGCCTCGTCGTGACTGGCCTCGATGACGGCGCCGACCAGCCGGCTGACGCCGACGCCGTAGCTGCCGCCGTGGATCGGTACCTTGTTGCCATCGGGATCAGCGATCAGCGCCCCGAACGGCTCGGAATACTTGGTGCCGAAGTAGAAAATGTGGCCGACCTCGATGCCGCGGGCGTTGACCCGGCGCTCTGCCGGCACTGCCGCATGGAAGGCCGCCTCGTCGTGGGTGTCGTCGGTCGAGGCGTAGGAGCCGGTCCACTCGTCGACGATGTCCTGGATCTGCGCCTTGTCGTTGTAATCGATGGCGCGGTCGCCGAGGGTCAATTCAACCAGGCTGCGGTCGAGGAACACCTCCGACTCGCCGGTCTCGGCTAGGATCAGGAACTCATGTGCGTAGTCGCCGCCGATCTGGCCGCTTTCGGCGCGCATCGGCACCGCCTTCAGCCCCATCCGCTCGAAGATCCGGATGTAGCTGACCAGCATCTGGTTGTAGCTGTGGATCGCGCCCGCCTGGTCGAGGTCGAAGGAATAGGCGTCCTTCATCAGGAACTCGCGCCCACGCATCACGCCGAAACGGGGCCGCACCTCGTCGCGGAACTTCCACTGGATGTGGTAGAGGTTCTTCGGCACATCGCGGTAGGACGAGCAGTAGGCCTGGAAGATCTCGGTTATCTGCTCCTCGTTGGTGGGCCCGTAGAGCATGTCGCGCTCATGCCGGTCCTTGATCCGCAGCATCTCCGGCCCGTAGTCGTCGTAGCGCCCGCTCTGGCGCCAGAGGTCGGCGGACTGGATAGTCGGCATCAGCACCGGAATGGCGCCGGCGCGCTGCTGCTCCTCGTGCACGATCTGCTCGATCCGGCGCAGCACCTTGTAGCCGAGCGGCAGCCAAGAATAGATACCGGCGCTGGCCTGGCGGATCATGCCGGCTCGCAGCATCAGCCGGTGCGAGACGATCTGGGCCTCGGCCGGGGTCTCTTTCAGCACCGTCAGGAAGTAGCGGGTCAGGCGCATGCGTGTCCTCGGTCTTTGGTCTATTGCGGGCGCATCTTCGTCACGGGTCGCCGCCGGTGTAGGCATATTGCGCCAGCAGGGCAAGCGCGGCGCGTCAGGGCAAGCTAATTCTGAATGCGGGCAATGGGCAGCGGCAGCCGCGCGCGACAGATTGTGATCGAACGGGCGCTATGAACGCAATTTCCGCAATGTGGAAATCCCGAATCTTGCTTGGTGACAACCGTGACGCGATCCGGTAACGCTTTCGTCACGAGGACGGAAGCACGCACATTCGGCCCAAGTCAACGGGAGGAGACGGCCTGCATCGCGCAGGCCGTTTTTCATTTCGAGGGGGTCGCCAGCCATCCTGGCTCGCTGCGCAGCGCCCATTTCAGGCCCAACGCATCGGCCAGGCTCGACAGCCGCTTCTCCACCTCTGCCCCGGCAAGTTCCGCGGCCGACCCGAACAAGGTCAGGTCGAGGCCGGTGTGGGATCGGGTCAGGCGACAGCCGCGCAGCATCCCCGGGACCGCGCCCGACAGGACCACGCCGAGCCGGAAGGCCAGACCGAGCTGCACTGCGCGGTCGACGGTCTCGTCGTCCAGCAGCTCCGGCAGCCGCGAGCGGTCCAGCACCGAGCGCGAGTTCTTGTAGCGGGTCGCCAAGATGATGCCGATGAAGGCCCGTCCGGCATGGCCGAGGTCGGTCATGGTTACCCGGGTCACGGTCTCGAAGCTGCCGGTGACGCGGTAGTCCGGGTGGGTTCGCCAGTTCACGTCCGCCAACCGGGCGGCGGCCTCGATCAGGCGATCCTCGGCGTCTTCCCGCGGCGGCAGAACGGACTTGACCCAGCTCGCGAGCTCGACGCCGAAGCCGGGAGCGCGCGCCCGCCGCCGCTCCTGATCGTCGCTGCCCGCGAGCAGCGGGTCCTGGGCGCGGACCAAGAGCGGCATGTGCTCCAGGCAGATCCCCTCGCGGAGCCCGAAGCTGGAGATTATGACATCGCCAGGGTTGAGGCTCTGCACCAGATGGCGCAACAAACGTCCTGCCATCGGCAGCATCGGCCCCCGGCTGGAGGACACCCCGCGCAGCACCGCCAGAGTGCCGGGGCTCGCCGCCGCCGACCAGTCGGCGAGGTCGAGCGCCTCCTCGGCCGGGATGCAGTATTCGTGCAGGATGCGCAGCGGGTAGTCTATGCGCTCCATATGCGCCCGCGCCAGCGCCCGCCAAGAGCCGCCGACCAGGTAGAGCCGGCCGCCGTCGAGCCGGAAGTCCTCCGCGGTCTGCGACAGGCAGGCGGCGATATCGGCGGCGAAGGTCCGCCCCTTCGCCAGCGAGCTCAACGTCAGAGCGCCGAGGGGGGTGGTCACGCCTCGCCCCGGCCTGCCATCGGCGATACGGCAGAGCTCCAGCGAAACGCCGCCGAGATCGACCACCACGCCCTCCGCACGCGGCTCGCCGTAGAGCACCCCAAGGGCGGCGAAGCGCGCCTCGTCGGCGCCGCTGGCCACGCGCGGGCGGATGCCGGTCACCGCCTCGACCTCGGCGCAGAATGCCGGTCCGTCGCTGGAGTCGCGCACGGCGGCCGTGGCCACGGCCGCCAGCGCGCCGACATGGAGACCGGAGGCCATCGCGGTGAACCGCCGGATCGCCGTCAGCGCCGATTCCCGGCCGGCCGGATCGAGGGCGCAGGTCGCCGCAAGGCTGGCGCCGAGGCCGCACATCACCTTCTCGTTGAACACCACCGCCGGGCTGCGATGGCCGCCCTCGTAGATCACCAGGCGCACAGAGTTCGACCCGATGTCGATGACGCCGATCCGTTCCGCCAAATGCGCCAGCCCGGCGAAGGAGCGCGGCTGATTGGGGAAGAAATCCCCCTGCCCGCCGGTCGTGTCGATCGCCGGTGCCTGCTCAAATCCCATGCTTGCCGGATCAGCCAGCGGCCCGTCCTCCCTACCTGTCAGAGCCGCCGGCGGTGGTTAGGCGCGGCACGTCGGCGGCGCCGCCACGGCCACGGCCGGACAGCGACGGATACTTCATGAAGAACTCGTGGCAGTTGAATGGCTCGTCCCCTTCAACCCAGCTGGCGCGAACATAGGTGCCGTCGGGCATCAGCACCCAGCTCTGCGCTTCGTCGCGCAGGTTGGCGGCCATGATCTGATCGATGATCTGGGCGTGAACCGTGGGGTTGTCGATCTCCACCAGGGTCTCGACCCGGCGGTTGAGGTTGCGGTCCATCCAGTCCGCCGACGACATATAGACCCGGGCCTCGCGCGAGGGCAGCCCCTTGCCGTTGCCGAAGCAGGCTATCCGGCTGTGCTCGAGAAAACGCCCGACGATCGACTTGACCCGGATGTTCTCCGCCAGCCCCGGCACGCCAGGCCTGAGGCCGCAGATGCCGCGAACCACCAGGTCGATCTTCACACCCGCCTGTGAGGCGCGGTAGAGGGCATCGACGACCTCATCCTCGATCACCGAGTTCATCTTCGCCCAGACCTGCGCCGGCCGGCCGGCGCGGGCGTGCTCGACCTCCTCGTCGAGGCGTTCGAGCAGAGTCTTCTTCAGTGTCAGCGGCGCCACCTGGATCTTCTCCAACCGGTCCGGTTCGGCATATCCGGTGGTGAAGTTGAAGATCTTCGCTGCATCGCGAGCGTGGACCGGTGAGCAGGTGAACAGCGACAGGTCGGTGTAGATCTTCGCCGTGATCGGGTGGTAGTTGCCGGTGCCGAAATGCGAGTAGGTTAACAGCCCACCGCCCTCGCGCCGCACCACGGTGGAAATCTTGGCATGGGTCTTCAGATCGACGAAGCCGAACACCACCTGCGCCCCGGCCCGCTCGAGCTGCCGCGCCAGACGGATGTTCGCGGCCTCGTCGAACCGCGCTTTCAGCTCGACCAGCGCGGTCACCGACTTGCCGGACTCCGCCGCCTCGCACAGCGCCTGGACGATCGCGCTGTCCTTTGATGTGCGATAGAGGGTCTGCTTGATTGCCACAACGTCGGGGTCGACTGCAGCCTGTTGCAGGAACTGCACCACCACCTCGAAGCTTTCATAGGGGTGGTGCAGCAGCATGTCCTTCTGCCGGATCGCGGCGAAAATGTCACCGTCGTGATCGCGCACCCGCTCGGGGAGACGCGGCTGGTAGGGGTGCCAGCGCAGCTCGGGTCGGTCGTCGACGACCAGCTCGGCGATATCGGCGTTGCCGACGATGCCGTCGACCTCGATGATTTCCGTCGGAGTGATATCGATCTCTTGGCAGACCAGTTGTTTCAGCGCCTCCGGCGCGCAGGCGGTCAGCTTGAGCCGAACGGCCATGCCGCGGCGGCGGCGTTTGAGCGCGGTCTCGAACTCGCGCACCAGGTCCTCGGCTTCTTCCTCGACCTCCAGATCGCTGTCGCGCAAAACCCGGAAGACGCAATGCCCGGTCGCGGTATAGCCCGCGAAGAGCTGGCCGAGGAACAGCTGCAGCAGGACTTCCAGCGGCAGGAAGCGAATCTGTTCGCCCGCTCCGTTGGCGAGCCGGATGAACCGGTCGAGCTGCGACGGGATCGGGATCAGCGCGCGCATCGGCTCACCGTCCCTGTCGCGGCACAGATCGAGTATCAGCGCCAATCCCTGGTTCGGGATGAAGGGGAACGGATGCGCCGGGTCGAGCGCCAGCGGCGTGATCACCGGAAACACCTGGGTCAGGAAATACTCTTCCAGCGCGGTGAGGTCGGCTTCCGTCAGGTCCGAGATCGCGACGACATGAATGCCCTCTTCCGCTAGCAGCTTGCGCAGGTTCTTCCAGGTCTCTTCCTGCGCCTGGAGAAGCGCGAGCGCGTCCCGGTTCACCACCTCGAGCTGCTGCACCGGACTGCGGCCGTCGACTGAGGGGCGCTCGACCCCAGCCCGCACCTGGGCCCAAAGACCGGCGACGCGAACGGTGTAGAACTCGTCGAGATTGGCGCCCGAGATCGACAGGAAGCGCACCCGCTCCAGCAACGGTTGCCGCGGGTCGTCCGCTTCCTCAAGCACCCGCCAGTTGAAGGCCAGCCAGGACAGCTCGCGGTTCTGGAATCGCTCCGGCGATTCGGGATCGAACTCCGCCAAATGCTCCTTCGGGATCACCTGCTCGGTCGTGTTCAGGAAATCCGCTCTCATCCTTCAAGCCCTTTCTGCGGGGGTGTCGAATATCTCGGCCGCCATCTTGCGCGTTACCGGCTTCTTGCGCTCCAGAGACAGGCGGTCAAGTGTCGCGACCGCGCCTTCGGCGGCGGCACAGGAGCGTTCGATGCGCCGGGCCAGATAGGAGATCACCGGCGGCACCACCTGGAGCTGCCGGTCGGCGAAGAGCTTGACCATCAGCGATGACAGCAGGGCATCGTCGGGGGGCGCGACCCGAGCCACCGGCAGCGCCGCAAGCCGCGAGGCCAGGTCGGGTGTCTCGACCGGCCAGCGGGCCGGCGCCTCGCGCCCGGTGACCAGCAACCAGGCGCCCTCGGCCGCAGCGAGGTTGCAGAGGTGGAACAGCGCCCGCTCGGCCGCGCGGCGGCGGTCCGGGGCAAGCGAGGCGAGCAGGTCGACATCCTCGGCCACCGCCCGCCCGTGGCGCGCCAGCCGCTCGGCCGCGGCTTCGTCGAGATCGGCGGCAACGCAAAGCTCGGCGCCGGTCTCGTGCATCCAGACATGGGTGAGGTGCGTCTTGCCGGCGCGCTCGGGGCCGGTCAGCGCCATTCGGCGTCCGGGCCAGCCGCGCCAGTCCGACATCAGCCGCACCGCCTGCGCATTGGAGGTGGAGACGAGGAAATCCGCCCGGCCGAGCGCCGGCCGGTGGTCGAGCATCAGCGGCAGCTGCTGCGCCGGCTCGATCATTCCTGCTCCCCCTCGCTCCGTTTCTGCCACTCGGCGCTGCCGAGGTAGAGGCCGCCCTGTTTGTACTGCTCCACCAGAAAGCGGCTGACGACGCCGATCGCCGCCGCGGCCGGCACCGCCACCAGCAGGCCGACGAAACCGAACAGTGAGCCGAAGGCAGTGAGGGCGAAGATCAGCCACACCGGATGCAGGCCCACCTGGCCGCCGACCAGCTTCGGGGTGAGGAAGTTCCCCTCGGCCACCTGCCCGACCACGAACACCGCCAGCACCGCAGCGATCCACTCGGGCTGGTCCCAGAACTGCGCCGCCGCAACGCCGACCGACATGACACCGCCCAGGATCGTGCCGACGAAGGGGATGAAGCTGAGCAGCCCGGCAGAGGCGCCGATCAGCAAGCCGAATTGCAGACCGATCAGGCTCAAGGCAATGCCGTAGAAGGCGCCGAGGATCACACAGACCGAAAGCTGGCCGCGCACGAAACCGGACAGCACCCGGTCGAGGTCGCGCAGCACCCGGTGGATGGTGTCGCAATGCTGGCGCGGCACGCAGTCGTCGATGGCAGTGACCATGCGGTCCCAATCGAAAAGCAGATAGTACGCCACCACCGGCGCGATCACCACCAACGAGACGAAATCAACGACCGCCAGGCCGCCGCTCCACAGCGTCTTGAGGGCCGAGACGCTCCAGCCGTCGGCTCGGGACCGCAGCCCCTCAAGCGTCCGGCGCAGGGCCGAGTCCTCGTCCGCCAGCGACGGCAACTGCGCCGACACCGCCTCGCGCAGCGACTCGATCGTGGCGGGTGCGGCGGCGATGGCGTGCCGCGCCTGCTCGATCAGCGTCGGGATCACCAGCACCAGCACCAGCAGCACGAGACCGAACGACCCGGACATGATCACCGCCGTCGCCAGCAGCCGCGACCATCCCCGCCGCTGCAGGCGGTCGGCGATCGGGTAGGTCAGATAAGCAAAGGCGGCACCTAGGACAAAGGGAAGCATGACGTCGGACAGCAACCACAACAGGGCGATGAAGACGGCGAAGCCAATCCCCCACCAGCGCAGCTGTTTGCCCATGGTCATTCGGCCTTGCCTCTCACGTCGCCGCACCGGCGTTGCGACCCGCCTATCGTACTGCGATTAACGTACCGGGGACGCGGGTGCAATCGCACCGCGGTCGGGTCAGGTCTGGAACTGCTCGCGCAGCAGCCGCTCTTCCAGGCCGTGGCCGGGATCGTAGAGCAGCTTCAGCTCGATCTCCGACGCCGCGGCGACATCGACCCGGCGCACATCGCGCACCTCGATGTAGTCCGCCGTTGCCGAGACCGGCCGCTTGGCGCATTTCAGCACCTCGAAGGTGATCTCTGCCTCCCACGGCAGGATGGCGCCGCGCCAGCGCCGGGGTCGGAAGGCGGAGATAGGGGTCAGCGCCATCAGCCGCGCCCGGATCGGCAGGATCGGCCCGTGCGCCGAGAGGTTGTAGGCGGTCGACCCCGCCGGGGTGGCGACCAGGATGCCGTCGCAGATCAGCTCCGACATCCGTTCCTCGCCGTCGAGGATGATGCGGATCTTGGCTGCCTGCCGGGTTTCGCGCAGGAGCGAGACCTCGTTGATCGCCAGCGCCTCGGTGACGTGCCCGTCCTTCTCGTGGGCGGCCATGCGCAGCGGGTTGATCACCGCGCGCCGCGCAGCCGCCAGCCGCGTCGGCAGGTTCTCGGGATCGTAGCCGTTCATCAGGAATCCGACGGTGCCCCGGTTCATGCCATAGACCGGCTTTGCGATCTCCATCGTGCCGTGCAGGGTGTGCAGCATGAATCCGTCGCCGCCGAGCGCCACGATCACGTCGGCGGCCTCGGCCGGGGTCTGGCCATAGCGGTGGCGCAGATCGCGGAGCGCCTGCTGCGCCTCCTCGTCGTCGCTGGCCAGAAAGCAGATCCGTTTGAAACGCACGCGGCCCCCGCTCGGCGGTGATGTCGGTCGCCGAACCATACCGGGCGAGCGGCGTATGAGCAACGGCGGGAGCGGGCCTGCTATCGCCAGGGGTCGTTTTTCGTATAGAAGCCGACCCGAGGGATGTGATAGCGCGGCGCGTCATTGCCGCCGCCGACGAAAAGAATGAGGAGAGACCCGATGGCTGCTGCCCCCCGCAATGCCGGATTCTTCACCGAAGCTCTGGCGAGCCGCGACCCCGAGCTCTACGGCTCGATCACGGACGAGCTCAAACGTCAACAGGACGAGATCGAGCTGATCGCTTCCGAGAACATCGTCAGCCGGGCGGTGATGCAGGCGCAGGGCTCGGTGATGACCAACAAGTATGCGGAGGGCTATCCCGGGCGCCGCTACTATGGCGGCTGCGAATATGTCGATGTCGCCGAGCAATTGGCGATCGAGCGGGCCTGCAAGCTGTTCAACTGCGGTTTCGCCAATGTGCAGCCGCATTCCGGCGCCCAGGCCAACCAAGCGATCAACATGGCGCTCCTGACCCCGGGCGACACCATCATGGGCATGGACCTGGCCTCGGGCGGGCACCTGACCCACGGCGCCAAGGTCAACCAGTCGGGCAAGTGGTTCCACGCGGTGCAGTACGGGGTGACCCGGACCGACAACAATGTCGACTATAACCAGGCGGCGGCGCTGGCGGCGGAGTGCAAGCCGAAGCTGATCATCGCCGGCGGCTCGGCGATCCCGCGCCAGATCGACTTCAAGCGTTTCCGCGAGATCGCCGATTCGGTCGGGGCCTGGTTCATGGTCGACATGGCGCATTTCGCCGGGCTGGTCGCCGGCGGGGCGCATCCGAACCCGCTCGACCATTGCCACGTCGCCACCACCACCACCCACAAGACCCTGCGCGGCCCGCGCGGCGGCATGGTGCTGACCAATGACGAGGCGCTGATCAAGAAGATCAACTCGGCGGTGTTCCCGCAGCTCCAGGGCGGGCCCTTGATGCATGTGATCGCCGCCAAGGCCGTCGCCTTCGGCGAGGCGCTGCGGCCGGAGTTCCGCGCCTATGCAGCGCAGGTGGTGACAAACGCCCAGACCCTGGCGCAGACCCTGCTCGACGGCGGGTTGGCGATCGTCACCGGCGGCACCAACACCCATGTGATGCTGGTCGACCTGCGTCCCAAGGGCGTCACTGGATTGGCCGCAGAGCGGGCGCTGGGTCGCGCCAACCTGACCTGCAACAAGAACGGCGTGCCCTGGGACCCGGAGAAGCCGACGGTGACCTCGGGCATCCGCCTCGGGTCCTCGGCCGGCACCACCCGCGGCTTCGGGGCGGTCGAGTTCGACGAGATCGGCCGGCTGATCGTCGAGGTGGTCGACGGACTCGCTGCAAATGGAGAGGAGGGCAACGGCGCGGTCGAGGCCGCGGTGAAAGCCAAGGTCGCGGCGCTCTGCGAGCGGTTCCCGATCTACCCGGACCCCTGACCCGGAGTACCCTCGGGGTTGCGCAAACGCTCCGGCGCCTGACGGCGCCTCTGCTTTTCGCGCGGCGGCCCCGCCCCCACTCCCGACACCGCCCCGGCGCACGTTCCACGCGCCGGGACAGTGACCGTGGCGCGGATCGGGATGCGCCAGATTTTGCGCGTCTCCACAGCCCTCTACACAATCGATTGCCATGGCCCTATAGTGCTTGTGTGCATGTGGTGAGGAGAGCGAGATGCGCTGCCCGTTCTGCGGAAACATTGAGACCCAGGTGAAGGACTCGCGCCCGGCCGAGGATCATGCCGCGATCCGTCGCCGGCGCAGCTGCCCCGGCTGCGGCGGCCGCTTCACGACTTACGAGCGGGTGCAGCTGCGCGACCTGGTGGTGGTGAAGAAGAACGGCCGACGCGAGGATTTCGATCGCGACAAGCTCGCCCGCTCGATCCGCATCGCGATGCAGAAGCGGCCCGTGGAGCCGGAGCGGATCGAGCAGATGATCTCCGGAATCGTGCGCCGGCTGGAGAGCTTGGGCGATACCGACATCCGCTCCGAGACCACCGGCGAGATCGTGATGGAGGCCCTAGCCCGGATCGACACCGTCGCCTATGTGCGTTTCGCCAGCGTCTACAAGAACTTCCAGGAAGCCGACGACTTCGAGGATTTCGTCGCCGAGCTGCGCCCGCCGGCCGACACCCACACCCCCTCCGAGACCTGACCGGTGGCCGGGGCTTTGAGCCCGGCGCAGGACGCCCGCTGGATGCGGCTGGCGCTGGGTCTGGCGGCGCGCAGCCTCGGCCGGGTGGCGCCCAATCCGGCGGTGGGGGCGGTGCTGGTGCGCGCGGGCCGGGTGCTGGGCCGCGGCGCCACCGCCGATGGCGGCCGGCCCCATGCCGAGGCGGTGGCGCTGGAGAAGGCGCGGCAGCGCTACGGGGCGGCGGCGCTCGGCGGCACAACGGCCTATGTGACCCTAGAGCCCTGCTCCCATCACGGCTGCACCCCGCCCTGCGCCGAGGCGCTGATCGAGGCCGGGATCGCCCGGCTGGTCTGCCCACTGGAGGACCCGGACCCGCGGGTCTCGGGCCGCGGCTTCGCAGCGCTGGCGGCGGCCGGGGTCGCGGTCGAGACCGGGCTGATGGCAGGCGAGGCGCGGCAGCTGAATGCCGGGTTCCTGTCGCGAATCGAGCGCGGCCGGCCGTATCTGACCCTGAAGCTGGCGACGACGCTCGACGGGCGGATCGCCACCCGCAGCGGCGAGAGCCGCTGGATCACCGGGCCGGCGGCGCGGGCACGGGTGCACCTGATGCGGGCGCAGGCCGATGCGGTGCTGATCGGCGCCGGCACCGCCCGCAGCGACGATCCGATGCTCGATGTCCGCGAGCCGTGGCCGCGGACGATGCAGCCCATGCGGGTGGTTGCCGATGGCGGGCTCACCCTGCCGCCGGACGGACGGCTGGCGGCGAGCGCGCGGGCGATCCCGGTGCTGGCTCTGCACAGTGAGGAAGTCCCGGCCGAACCCCGCGCGGCGCTTCGGGTGCTCGGGGTCGAGACCGTGGCGGTCGGCGTAGGGGACCAAGACGGACGCCTGCTCGACATGGGCGAGGCACTTCGAGTGCTCGCGGAAGCGGGGGTCACCCGGGTGCTGTGCGAGGGCGGCGGCCAACTGGCGGCCGGGTTGCTGGCGGTCGGGCTGGTCGACGAGATCGCGCTGTTCACCGCCGGCAAGGCGATCGGCGGCGACGGCACGGCGGCGGTGGCGGCGCTCGGGCTCGACCGGCTGGCGGCGGCACCGGGGTTCCGGCTCGCGAGCGCCGAGCCGGTCGGCGGCGACCTCATGTCGATCTGGCGCCGCGGCGACGGTTGAGCCCACCCCGGCGCGACGGGCGGACAAGCCTGTCCGCCCTTGGACACGGATCAGGGCGGCGGCGTGGCGAGGGTCTTGACCGAGCCGGTGAAGGTCACCAGCGGCGCCACCGATTGCAGGATCTTCATCCAGTTGGTGAACGGCGCCGCGGTGACATAGAGGGTGTCGCCATCGCGCATGATGAATTCGCGGGCCAGGAACAACCCGCCGGGCCGGGTGAAATCGAGAAGATAGACGATCCGACGCGGCTGTCCCCCGGCGCCCGCGGGCAGCACCTTGGCGGCGACTTCCGCCGACTCGTTGCGGAAGATGAGAACGCCGGTCGGGTCGGCGGTGGAGTCGACCAGACCGCCGACCGTGCCCATCGCCCGCTCGGCAGAGAGATCACGCACCGGGAACGGCACCGTCGCCGGGCGGCCGACGGCGCCGAGGGCGGTGAAGATCCACCGGTCGCGCTCGGCGATTACGGCATCGCCGTTGCGCAGCGCCACGTCGTTCCTCGGGTCGTCATAGACGTCCTGCACCCAGACCTCGCCGGTCTGCATCCCGCGGCGCAGCTTGAGGCGCACCACCTCCGGGTCTTCGGTGACGCCGCCGGCCCGCGTCAGCATGCCGAGCAGCCGCGCGGTCGGCCGCTCGATCGGGTAGAGCCCGGGCGCTTGCACCCGGCCCTGGACGCTGACCACCCGGCCCTTGTCGTTGACCGGGAAGACGTTGACCTGGGGGTTCAGGGTCTTCTCCGCCAGCCGGGCCTGGATCGTCGCCCGCAGCTGCGCCAGCGTGCGCCCGGCGGCGCGGACCAGCCCGACATAGGGCACGAAGATGTAACCGGCCTCGTCGACCTTGACATGCGGCAGCGGGGTGGCGCCGATGCCCTGAGGGTTGAGCAGGCCCTGGTCGATGTTCTCCCATACCGTGATCGCCATCACGTCGCCGGGGGCGACGGCGGCGGTGTTCTCGGGCGCCGCCTCAGCGAAGGCCGGCGGGAAGCCGCGGCGCTCGTCGACCCGGGTCGCGGTGGCAACCGCCGCGGTTACCCGGACGATGTCGTAGTGCAGGTCCGCGGGCGCGGGGGCGGTGATCTCGCCATAGCTTGGGCCGCTGCGCGGCAGGGCGCAGGCGGAAAGGCCGAGCAGCAGGCCCACCGCCAGGCAAAGCCGGGCTAAGCGGGCTGCGGGGACGGGGGAAAGCATCGGATACTCCTCGTTCTATGGACGCCTAAGAACGGCGGTCTGGCGCCGGCTTCGTCGGCATGGTGTTGATCGCGTCGTCAGCCCGCGGCCTGGCGCGGGCACGGGACCTCCAGGCTCTCGGCGGCCAGCTTGGCGGTGACGGTGCCGGCCGCGCGGCTGTGCGGAGCGGAGCGGGACGCGGCGAGCTGGGCGACGGGCACCGCCGCCGGCCTGCGCTCGGGCCCCGCTTCCAGCACCCGCTCATAGGGATCGACCGGCGACAGGATCGCCGCCAGAAGCGTCGCCAGCAGCGCCGAGATGCCACGGCGGGAGTAGAACGACCCGCGCAGCTGCGAGGTCTGCAGCAGGAACTACCGGAACTGTCAATTAGCTTTCCGGTCCGGCGGCTGCGGGGCGGCGAAGAACGCCGCCAGGTCTTGGTCCGCGACCAGCTCGGGCTTACCGTAGATGACGCGCCCGAGAGCCGCCACCGGCAAGCCCCGCCAAAGCGCCTGCTGCGCCGCCGTCGAGTTGATCGTCACCGCCGTCGCTGCGCTGTCGAGCAGGGTCGCCAGCGACGGGCCGCCATCGACAAACAGGATCCGGTCGGCAACGCCGGCCCGGGCGGCAGCGGTGGCGATGGCCCGGTCGAGCCGCTCGCGCCCGTCCCCGAACGGGTGCGACTTGAACACCAGCATGTCCGCTGCCGGTACGCCGTCGGCAAAGGCGGCGATGCAATCGGCGGCGAACTCCGCCGAACAGGCGAAGCGGGAATGCACCTGCATCGAGCAGTCGAACGAGAGTTGCAGCAGCGCCAGGTGGTACCGCCGCCGGCTCTCGAACAGACGGCGGGCCTGATGGCCCTGGCGGCGGCGGCGCAGCGGCATCCCGGCGAGGCGGGAGAGGTAGTTGACGAATTCTTGCCAGAGCGTCAGCCCCCGCCGGCTGCGGTAACGCCCGTAGCGGCGCGACGGCAACAGCAGCCGGGCGTGGTACAGCATTAGAGTACCAGAGATGTGCCCGGTGGGCGCCCCAGCCATCCTCCGGCGTCTCCTGCGGCGGCGAGAGCGGGCCCACCGCTTCGCCGATCCGGTCCAGCGAGATGCCGAGCAGAGGCGAATGGCCGTTGTTGCCCCAGCGCTCATAGGTCACCCAGTGCGGCCGCAGATACCCCTCCTCCAGGCATTGGCAGAGCACCCCGAGGGGCCGGGCGACGGCGATGGCCCGAGCGGGCTCGGGCCGGGTGTCGCCGTAGAGCAGGATGTCGGTGACCTTGTGCCGGGTGAGGTAATGGACCAGCCATTCGTCATAGCATGCCAGCGGCGCTCGATAGCGGTCGATCGGGCCGACCCCGGCCCATTCGGCATCGTCGGCGGCGTTGAAACAGAGCCGCCTGATCTCGCCGCCGGCGGCGGACAGCCGCGCCGCAAGCTGGCGGAAGAACCGCCCGTGCGGCCCCTGCAGGAAGAGAAAAACGCGCCCGGCCGGATTGTCCATCGCCGCTCTGACCTCGTTGCCGCCGCATCCGCCTTTGCGCCCGAGGGCTAGCACGCGGAGAGTTAACGAAGCGCTTACGGCGCAGATGCCTTGCCCGGCCGAGCCGCATTCTGTATCGCTGGCTGCAGCAATCGGCGAGGCTTTCATGTTCACCGGAATTATCCGCGAGGTCGGCACCCTCCTCTCCCGCCAGGACGCTGGCGACAGCTACCTGCGCATCGCCTGCGGTCGGGCGCCGGAGAGCATCGAGATCGGCGCCTCGATCGCCTGCAACGGCATTTGCCTCACGGTGATGGAGACCGGTACGCAGGACGGGCAGAGCTGGTTCGAGGTCGCCGCCTCGGCCGAGACCAAGGCCAGGACCACCCTCAGCGTCTGGCAGCCGGGGCAGCGGATCAACCTCGAGCCGGCGCTGAAAGTGGGCGACGAGCTCGGCGGCCACATCGTATCGGGCCATGTCGACGGCGTCGGCGAGATCACCGCGATCCAGCCCGAGGGCGACAGCCACCGGCTGACCATCCGGGCGCCGGCGGCGCTGGCCAAGTTCATCGCCGTCAAGGGCTCGATCGCCGTCGACGGCATCTCGCTAACGGTGAACGAGGTCGCGGACGACGCGAGCGGGACCAGCTTCGGGGTCAACATCATCCCCCACACCTGGTCGGTGACCAGCCTCGGCGGAGTGCAGGCGGGGGCGAAGGTCAATCTGGAAATCGATCTGCTGGCGCGGTATGTGGCGCGCCTGAACGAAATGACGCCCTGAGTCCCCCTGCCCTGAGTGCCCAGCCCTGAGTCCCCCTGCCCGGAGCCGGCGATGAACGACACCCACTACCGAGACTACATCTCGACCGTCGCCGAGATCATCGACGAGGCGCGCAACGGGCGCATGTTCATCCTGGTCGATCACGAGAACCGGGAGAACGAGGGCGACCTGGTGATCCCGGCCCAGATGGCGACCCCGGACGCGGTGAACTTCATGGCCACCCACGGCCGGGGGCTGATCTGCCTAGCGATGGAGGCCGACCGGCTCGACGCGCTCGGCCTGCCGATGATGGCCCCCACCAACCAGTCGCGCCACGAGACCGCGTTCACGGTCTCGATCGAAGCCCGCGAGGGAATCACCACCGGCATCTCGGCCCATGACCGGGCACACACCATTGCGGTGGCCATCGATCCGCGCTCGACCCCGGCCGACATCGCCATCCCCGGCCATGTGTTCCCGCTTCGGGCCCGCGAGGGCGGGGTGTTGATGCGGGCCGGCCATACCGAGGCAGCGGTCGACATCGCCCGGCTCGCCGGGCAGACGCCCGCCGGGGTGATCTGCGAGGTGATGAACGACGACGGCTCGATGGCCCGGCTGCCGGACCTGGTCGCGTTCGCCGAGCGCCACTGCCTCAAGATCGGCACCATCTCGGACCTGATCGCCTATCGCCGCCAGTACGACAACCTGGTGCGCCAGACGGTCGCCCGGACGATCCATTCGACCATCGGAGGCGACTGGGAGATTCGAATCTTCCACGACCTGCCCGGCGGCGCCGAGCATATCGCGCTGATCAAGGGCAAGATCGACGACGGCCAGCCGGTGCTGGTGCGCATGCATGCGCTCGATCCGCTGGAGGACCTGCTGGCGCTACATCCGGACCGCTGGCAGCAGGTGCCCGATTCGATGGCAGTGATCGCCGCCGAGGGACGCGGCGCCGTCGTCATCCTGCGCGACATGTCGGCGACCTCGATCTCGACCAAGCTGAAGGGCCACGCCGCCTCGCCGAAGGCGCTGCGCCAGTACGGTGTCGGCGCCGAGATCCTGGGGGTGCTGGGGGTGTCGGAGCTGGTCATGCTGTCCAACTCGCCGCCGCTGAAGGTGGTCGGGCTGGACGGCTATGGCATCACCATCGTCGGCACCCGGCCGATCCCCAAGCGCGGAGGCTGAGCGTGGCGTCAACGGAAGAGCACGGCACCCTGTTCCCGCCCGCGCTGTCGCCGCCGCCGCGGGTGCTGATTGTGGCGGCGCCGTTCTACCGCGCTGTCGCCGACGGGCTGATCGCCGGCGCCCGGGCGGTGCTGGATGCGGCCGGCGCGACGCATGAACTAGTAGAGGTGCCGGGTGTCCTGGAGGTCCCGGTGGCGATCCGCCTCGCCGCCGAGTCCGGCGCCTGGGAGGGCTATGTGGCGCTCGGTTGCGTGATCCGCGGCGAGACCACCCATTACGAGACGGTGTGCAACGATTCCTCGCGCGCGCTGATGCTGCTGGGCATCGACCGGGGGCTGGCCATCGGCAACGGCATCCTCACCTGCGAGACCATGGCCCAGGCCGAGGTCCGGGCCGATCCCCGGGCTGATCGGGGTGGCATGGACAAGGGCGGCGGTGCGGCCGCCGCGGCGCTGCACCTGATCGCGTTGGCGCGCCGGTTCCGCGGCCTGCCGGGCGGCGACAGGTCGCTGCCCGACGACGCCGACATCCTGCTGGCCGCCGCTAGCCAGCCGCGGACCGCCTGAGATGCCGATGCGAGCCCATGAGGAGGCGCGTCTGGCGCGCTCCGCCGCCCGCCTCGCGGCGGTCCAGGCCCTTTACCAGATGGAAATCTCGGGCGCCGACTGGCAGACGGTGCGGCGCGAGTTCGAGAACCACCGCCTCGGCGCCGAGATCGAGGGCGTGCAGTACCGCGAAGCCGACGTCGAGCTGTTCCGCGATATCCTCAAGGGGGTGGTCGCCCGCCAGGCGGCGATCGACCAGCTCACCGACCGGGCGCTGGTGGAGAAATGGCCCCTCGGCCGGATCGACGCCACCCTGTGCGCCGTGTTCCGCGCCGCCGGCTACGAGCTGACAGCGCGCCCGGACATCCCACCCAAGGTGAGCATCGGCGAATATGTCGATGTGACGAAATTCTTTTTTCAAGGCGGCAAAGAGGTTAAATTCGTCAACGCCGTGCTCGATCAGATGGCGCGGGCAGCACGCCCGGGAGAATTGGCGCGCTGAGCTCACGAGGGAAGGACGGAAATGCCGCGACAGCCCGCACCCCTCCCGCCGGGTCCGTCTCTCGCGCCCATGAGATGCATGTACGCCGCGCTGGAGAGCTGGCGCGGGATATGCGCGTGCATGGTGGTGCTCTGGCACGTGCCTGCAATCGGTCCGATCCACGATACCTGGCTGATCAGAGGCAGCTATCTTTTCACAGTTTTTTCTTTGTCCTCAGCGGCTTCATCATTTTCGAAAACTACTATGACCGGATCCGCAACGGCTTCGGGTTGATGCGTTTCATGTTTTTGCGGTTCGGCCGGCTGTACCCCTTACATGCGGCCGTGCTGGCGATGTTCCTCATCGAGGAAACGGCAAGGGTTTTCAAGAATGTGCCAGGCGGCCGGGCCGCGTTCTCCGATCCGAACTCGATGGAAGGTTTGCTGCTGCACCTTTCCCTGCTGAACGCGCATGGGCTTTACCCGGTTCCGACCTGAAACTTCCCTGCCTGGAGCATCGGCGCGGAATTCTATGCCTATCTGCTGTTCGCGCTGGTGATGCGCGCCGCCGGTTCGGCCATTTTGGTGGCCCTTGTTGGCATATTCGCTGCGGCCATGTGCTTGCTTCTGCGCTCTGGCCACGAAAACCTGGACGTCGTAGCCGATCTCGGCTTCTTCCGCTGCATAGCAGGATTTACCATGGGCGCGATCTGCCAGCGCCTCCTCAGCGCGCCGTCGCTCGACAGACTAGGCACTCTGCGACTGACGGCGTCCTCCGAGTGGATCCTGGCTGGACTGGTCCTTGGCTTCGTTGGCATCAGCGCATCCAGCCGTGTCTCCTATGCAGCGCCGGTGATCTTCTCGATTGTGATCATCGTCTTTGCATGCGAGGCCGGAAACCTCAGCCGCATCCTGAAGATGGCACCATTTCGGTTCTTGGGCACGATCTCGTATTCCATCTACATGGTGCACATGTTCGTCTTAACCATGACGCCCAACATGCTCCGCGCGGCGGAACCTGCGATCTGCCTGCCCTTGACGACGACCATTCACATGACCAACGCGACAATCGTCGCGCTCGGCGCGGCGCCTTGGCAGGGGAGCGTGGCATATGTCGTGGCGTTTGTGGTGGGAATTCTGGTCGCCAACGTCGCCTACCGTCTGGTCGAGCTCCCGGCGCGCCGCTGGTCGCGCAGGATAGCCCTGCGGATCGATGCTGGAGACGCGAGCCGCATCGCCTAACTTCGGTGTCATGAACACCCTGCCCCCCCGAATCGAGCCGCCCACCCGGCCGCTGTCGCTGCTGCAGTCGCTTGCCGAGGCGCGGCGCAACGTGCTCGGGATCATCCCGGCGCTGGCCTATGTGCAGCCGATGCTCTCGGGCCGGCTCGGCAGCCGCTGGCATATGGTGCAGGACCCCGGGGCGCTCAGGCGGATCTTTCTCGACAACGCCACCAACTACCCGAAGGCGGAGTTCATGCTGCGGATGCTGCGCCCCGCGGTCGGCGACAGTCTGTTCACGGTCGAGAGCGAGGAATGGCGCAGGCAGCGCCGGGCGGTGGCTCCGGTTTTCGCCCAGCGCAACGTCACCGCGCTGGCGCCGGTGATGACCGCCACCGCCGAGCGTGCGGCGGCGCGGATCGCCGCCGCGGAGGGCCAGCCGGAGATGGTGGCCGAGATGCTGTCGGCCACCTTCGACGTGATCTGCGATGTGGCGCTGTCGGGCCGCGAGCATTTCGACGCCGCGGCCTACGGCGCCGCGATCATCCGCTATTTCGAGACCGTCGGGCGCGCCTCGATGCTGGATTTCCTGCATGCGCCCTCTTGGGTGCCGCGGCCGGATGCGATCCTCGGCCGCGGCTCGGTCAGGACAATGCACGCCATGGTCGCGCGCGCCATCGACGAGCGGCGGCGCAGCACCACCTACGGCGCCATCGGCGGCGCCGACGACCTCCTGGACCACATGCTGAAGGCCGAGGACCCGGAGACCGGTCGGCGGATGACCCCGGAGGAGCTCTTGCACAACATGCAGTTCTTCATCGTCGCCGGGCACGAAACCACCGCGCTGGCGCTGGCTTGGTCGCTGCTGCTGCTGGCCGGCGACCGGGACGCACAGGCGCGGGCCCGCGCGGAGGCCCGGGCGGCGCTCGGCGACGCGCCGGCGGGGGCCGAGCATCTCGAGCGCACGCCCTTCGTCCGCCAGATGATCGAGGAGGCGATGCGCCTCTACCCGCCGGTCGGCATGTTGGCGCGCAGCGTGCGCGAGCGCGATCTGCTCGCCGGGCGCGAGGTGCGGCCGGGGAACCTGCTGTTCCTGCCGATCTACGCCCTGCACCGGCACCGGATGTGGTGGGACCAGCCCGACGCCTTCGACCCGGACAACTTCGCCCCCGAGCAGGTGGCGAAGCGGGACCGCTACCTGCACCTGCCCTTCGGCGCCGGGCCGCGGATCTGCGTCGGCGCCAACTTCGCGATGATGCAGGCGCATATCATCCTTGCCACCCTGCTGGCCCGGTTCCGTTTCGCCCCCGGCGACGGCCCGCCGCCCGAGCCGGTGATGACGATGACCCTGCGCCCGGAAGGCGGGGTGAGACTGGCGGTCACGCCGATCTAAGCGATTTTCGCTATTGCCGTTGAACGCACCCGGCCCTAGTACACGGCAGATGTCCGTGACCGACTCTAGCCAGTATGTCGACGACGACCGCGCCAGGCGGTCGTTGCCGATTCTGGTCTGGGCTCAGGCGGTGCTCGGCGCCCAGATGGCGGTGCATTTCATCCTCGGCAGCCTCTCCGGCAGCCTGCTGGCCGAGAACAAGGCCTCGCCACCCTGCCGATCACCATGATCGTGCTGTCGGCGGCGCTGACCGCCCCGGTGATGTCGCAGATCATGGGCCGCTGGGGCCGGCGCGTACCGGCTTTCTGATCGGGGCCGTTGCAGGGGCGGTCGGTGGCGCTCTGGCCATGCAGGCGGTGATCGACAAGAGCTTCGCAATGTTGCTGGTGGCCAGCGCCGTCACCGGCATCTACATGGCGGCGCACAACTTCTACCGTTTCGCCGCCGCCGACCTGGCGTCGCGCGACTTCCGGCCCAAGGCGATCTCCTGGGTTCTGGTCGGCGGCCTGGTCGCGGCGATCATCGGACCCGAGATGGTGGTGTGGTTCCGCGACGCGCTAGCGCCGATCCCCTATGCCGGCGCCTACCGGGCGATGGTGGCGTTGAACCTGATCGGCGCTATCCCGATCCTGTTCCTCGACATCCCGCCGCCACCGCGCGGGCCGCGCGGCTACCGCCACGGCCGGCCCTGGCGCGAGATCCTGGCCGAGCGCCGGGTGGTGGTGGCGATCCTCTGCGCCATGGTCTCCTACGCGCTGATGAACCTGGTGATGACCTCGACCCCGCTGGCCGTCGTCGGCTGTGGCTTCGGCACCGACCATGCCACCGGGGTGGTGCAGGTGCACGTGCTGGCGATGTTCGCCCCCAGCTTCGTCACCGGCAAGCTGATCGCCCGGTATCGCTCGCCGCCGATAATCGCCTTGGGCCTGGCGATGCTGGCGGGCGGATCTGTGGTGGCGCTGACCGGGACCGCGCTGATCAACTTCAATGTCGCGCTGGCGCTGATCGGGGTCGGCTGGAACTTCAGCTTCATCGGCGCCACCACCATGCTGGCCGGCGCCCATCTGCCCGAGGAACGGTCGCGGGTGCAGGGCCTCAACGACTTCCTGGTCATGGGGATGGTGACGCTCGCCTCGGCCAGCTCGGGCGCGTTGATGTCGTCGCTCGGGTGGGAGGCGGTCAACCTGGCGGCAATCCCGTTCCTGGTGTTGGCCTCGTCGGCCTTGATCTGGCTGACCCTGTGCGAGCGCAACACAGTGGCGTGACCCGCAAACGGGCCGACGCGACGGCAGCCAAAGGGCGTCTTACACCAACCGCCCTGATTATTGAGTCGTCCGTGAACAAATCCTAACGTCCTGATCAGACGACGGTATTCTGCTTTCTCAAGAATTCGGAATTGCAGGATACCGGGGTTTGGCCCGTCGATTTCTTGCGATTTCGGCGACGTTTTGGGATTCCCTCGGGCGCTCTGGCGTGATTCCATGGCCGTGTTGTTTGGAGGG
>Ga0209049_1000040_pt1 | contig 23412 bp, 28 predicted proteins | sample WorMetulBAHAMAS2_FD_187398 | JGI IMG/M metagenome (GOLD analysis project Ga0209049, IMG submission 187398) | Marine gutless worms symbiont microbial communities from Max Planck institute for Marine Microbiology, Germany - Olavius ullae BAHAMAS.2... | ecosystem: Host-associated > Annelida >...
CCACAACGCCGGGGAAGATGCGCGGGACGAAGATGGTGATGGCTTCCACGAAATTCATGTCAACACGATGGAGGGGTTCTGGTCCTTGCTGCGCTCTTGGCTTCGGCCACACCGGGGGATTTCCCATGTGTCTGGGCTTTTTCGAGTTCGTCCACAACGCCAAAAACCGCAGCAAAGGACTCTTGGATTCCCTTGGATTCCCTTCTCGGTTTGCTGCTACGTTAGCAGTCTCGAATCCATAAAGAGCCTTGAATTAAACCGATCGAGCCGTAAGATTCGGCTATCATACAGCCATCCGCATATCCTCGCATTGCTCCGAGGGCTGGAGGGAGCGGTATTTTTTGTTCCAGGTCCACACCAGTGCCGGTGCCCGACGTGCAGGAGTCACCCCGATGCCGAGCTTTGCAGGAAAGGTCGCCGTCGTTACAGGCGCCGCCGGTAACTTGGGGCACGTTGTCGTGCTTGCCCTCACCGATCAAGACGCGGGTGTCGCTCTCTGGATAGATTCAGATACCGGAGCCCTCGGGACAGTCCACGCGGAACTCCTGTCCGGGACCGGGACCAAAACCGCCACATTCGCCGCCGATCTGATCGCACCCGAATCCGTGACCGGAATAGTCGAACACGTCCGGGGGCGCTTCGGACACATCGATATCCTCGCCGATATCGCCGGCCGTGTCACCGGGGCCGTCATCCCCGTCTACGGTCGGAGTTGAACACAGGGTATCCGGATGGCACGGAATGGGATGTATCTGCCCGTCATACCTGTACTGCAACTGCGGCAGTCACGCCGGCGGATTGGTGCTGGCCCCGCTGTACTCGCAGGGCTTTTCCTGGCAGTGAGCCTGCCGCTGCTCTCCGCCCAGTCCCTCCTCGACACGGAGACCAAGGAGCTGCTGGTCGCCGCGGTCGAGGCCGCCGCCGAGCTCGATCTTTACAATGCCCGCTGTCGCCGCGACCGCTCAGGTCGTCATGTGGATAATCTCAATAAGGAGCTGGTGAGCAAGCTCCGCATGACCGTCCTGCAGGTCGAGGATGAGCTCTTCCCCGAACGCTCCTATCGCCGGGTACAGAAACGCCTGCAACGGGAGTCCTTGGCAAGGCTCAAACAGGCCGGCGGCTGTGAGGAGGCAAAGAAGGCGGGGACACCGAACCGGTTGCGCGTGCGCTACGGCGAGCTGATGGGGAAGATCGATCGGCTGCCCTGACGTCGGTGGCGGTTCGTGCAGGCGACCAAAACTGTATATTCGGCGCGTGCTGGTGCAAAATCCCGCCCGCATCGGCCGGTCGAATCCGAACTTAGAAGTATTACAAATGAAGCGACAGACAGGTTTTACCCTGATCGAACTGATGATCGTGGTCGCGATCATCGGTATCTTGGCTACCATCGCGATTCCCGCGTATGAAGACTACACGATCCGCACCCAGGTCACGGAGGGATTGAATCTGGCGGCGGAAGTCAAAGCGGCCGTCAGTACCTTCAACGCAGTGCGCGGGAATCTTCCCGCCACCAATGACGCCGCCGGTGTCGCAAGCTCTAAATCTATTACGGGCAATTATGTTACCGACGTTGCAATCGGCAATGAGGGCATCATCACCATCACCTATGGCAACCGGGCAAACAAGGCAATAAAGGGCAAGAAGCTCGGTCTCCGTCCCGTCTCGAATGCGGCCGGCGGATTGATCTGGGTGTGCGGAATGGCCGCCCCCCCGACAGACGATGACACAACAGGGGTAGACAATAACGAAACAGACACTAAAACAGCCACGACTATCAAGGCTCGCTACCTCCCAGCCGACTGTCGTCAGTAAAGGCGCAAAGGATAGTCGCGTAGAATACGGTGGGTGAGACGATCAGTTTTGGGTGCGAATTGCCAATAGAAATCGTCCATTTGATCCATTTGGAAGGCACCTGAAAAATAGGTATTTTCACCGTCCGAGCGATTCTAACCCGTTGATTATTCAATCGTGCTGATGACGAAAACCATGTTTTTCAAGGTGCTCCGGAGTAATGTCATGATTGCGGTGCCCGCTTCGGCCGCTTGCCGGTGTCCTGCCGCCACTCGCCGGTGGGCGTATGTGGCCCTGTTCCTTGCCGCGGTAGCGGTCGTCATGCTCGCCGGTTGCGCCGGTAGTGAACCCAAGCAGCGGATCCGGGCCGACCAGGTGGTGGTCGAAAAATCGAAGCGTAGGCTGATGCTCATCCAGAATGGGGAAGTGATACGCGAATACCGCATCGCACTCGGCGAACGGCCGCAGGGCCATAAGGTACGGCAAGGTGACGAGCGGACACCGGAAGGCAATTATTTCCTCGATTGGCGCAATCCCAACAGCCGTTTCCACAAGTCCATCCATATCTCCTATCCCAATAAATGGGACAGTCGACTCGCTCGCCTCAGGGGGTACGACCCGGGTGGCATGATCATGATCCACGGCCAACCCAACCATATCCGATCCAAAAAGTTCAAGGAGCGGTACCTGAGCCGGGACTGGACCAATGGTTGCATTGCCGTCCGGAACCACGAAATGGACGAGATTTGGCGGCTGGTTCGTTACGGCACGCCGATCAAGATTCTACCCTGAACCCTGAGACCAGGACGGATGGCTGGAAATCGAGGTCACATCGGGAAGGGTGCAAGGATACCCCATATCAGATTCGGAAAGGTCCATACGCGCCCGTTCTACCTATAGCCTTGTAGGTCGGATTAGGCGCGCCTTTCGATGGTGTGGGATGCAAACACCTTCGAACGCGCCGTAACCCGACATTCGATCTCTAAACCTTAACCACTACCGGTTCAGGGACAACCCCGGCTTTCCTTGCCCCCTCTCCCGCCGAGGGTGTCGCAAAAGTAGCGCAGGCGTCCTCACCTGCATCGAAAAATGCAGGCAGCGCAGCGAGGAGGCCGGGGAGCGGGAATCAAAAACCGGAAATGGGGCATAATGAATCGCTCCACTCTGACCATTTAAAAATGGCTCTTTATGGATTCCAGACTGATCGAAGGGGACGGCGGTCCGTAGCACTCTGACCGATGACAGAACAGGCAGTTTTTTCTCAACAATAATAGCAAGTTATACGGCGTCCCTCTGGCTTTCTGAGAAGGCAAATTTGCGCAAAATATCCTAACCAGTCTGGAATCCATAAAGAGCCTAAAAATTTACCACTACCGTAGTCCATATGTTCAACTATCCACAATTCGATCCTGTCGCCCTGTCCCTGGGGCCGCTCAAGGTCCATTGGTACGGACTCATGTACCTGTTGGGTTTCTTCGGCATCTGGGTGCTCGGTCGTTACCGCGCCTCGGATCCTAGCTCCGGGTGGAATGCCCGCATGGTAGACGATATAGTCTTCTACGGTATCCTTGGGACTATTCTGGGGGGGCGCTTGGGATACATGTTTTTCTACGGCCTCGATCAGCTGATCGCCAATCCCCTGAACGCACTCAAGATCTGGGAGGGTGGCATGTCCTTCCACGGCGGCCTGATCGGGGTATCGATCGCGCTGTGGCTCTTCAGCCGCCGCCACGGCACAGGTTTTTGGCAGGTCACGGATTTCGTCGCCCCCCTGGTACCGCTGGCGTTATTCACCGGGCGGATCGGCAACTTCATCAACGGGGAGCTCTGGGGACATCCTACCGACGCCCCCTGGAGCATGCGAGTCCCCTGCGAGCGATTCGGCGAGTATTGCGGGGGACTGCCGCCGGGCACCGAGTGGAGCCCGCCGCTGCATGCCTCCCAGCTCTACGAGGCTGCGCTAGAGGGCCTAGTCCTGTCTCTGATCCTATGGATCTTCTCCGCCAGACCGCGGCCTACCATGGCGGTGTCGGGCCTGTTTCTGCTCGGTTATGGTGTCTTTCGCGTGCTGGTCGAGTTTGTCCGCCGGCCGGACGCTCACATTGGTTATCTCGCCTTCGACTGGCTCACCCTGGGTCAAGTCCTGACCCTACCGATGGTCTTATTGGGAGTGCTTTTGCTGATACTGGCCTACCGGGGCAGCCGGCCGTCGGGGACCGTGAGGCGATCGTCCCTTCCATAAAAAGGCCCGGCTTGCGCCGGGCCCAGCGTTCTTCCCGCAAGGAGGGAAGCGAGAGGGACTCCCGATCGCCGGGAACCGCGTCCCCCATCACACAGGTTTGGCTCACATGTTCGGCGTTATCTTGCGGAACTTTTCGGAGAGTTGGTCCACTTCTTCTTTGATAAAGCCGGCATACTTCTCCCGCACCCCGGTGATCGTTTCCATGCGCTTCTTGGCATCGTCTACCAGGCGATCACCGATTTCCTTCGCCACCGTAGCCTGGGCCTCGAAGAAGTCTTGCAAGCCTTTAATGTCTTTGACCTTGGTGGCCAGCTCCATCTGACGCTTGGTCTGATCCATCACGAATTTCATGTCGTCCATCTGGCTGGAAGTGATCTCCTTCATGGTCTCCATGTTGAGCTCGGCGAGCTTGTTCAGGTTCTCCATGGCCTTGCTGCCCATCTCTTTCATCGCGTCAAGGTTCTTTTCTGGGTTCATGGTGTAGCTCCGCTGTGTGAAAAATTAGGTAGCCTCCAGTAATTGCTGCGGTGCAGCAATTACTGTGCTGCACAATAATGGCCCCGAACGATCTTGTCAAGGGCTTCTAAACCCATCGTGACTTGTCGAACTCGGATTGCGTCGAACCGGGGGGCGTTTGAACCGGTGAAAGTACAGGTGATACCTGGGTAACCGGGCGGATCAAAGCACGGCTGTAACCATCGGTTAGCTCCGTCGCGCCAGGTCCCAAGCAAGGCCTCGATCAGGTTATCGGTCATAGGACCCCCGCCTCGCGGGCACTCGTTACCAGATCGTCCAATCCCAGCAGGCCGCACTTGTGGCCGGCCAGTGCGTTGCAGTGGTCGAGGAGTGCCGGCGGGGCGAGGTCGGCGAGCAGACCGTCGATTACCGCGGCGTTGAAGACATCTCCGGCCCCCAGGGTATCCCTGACCAACGGCGGTCTATGGGCAGGCGCAAAGCAGACTTCCCCGGCGCGAGGTTGGGCATAGGCCCCCACCTCGCCCCAGGGCAGGATCAGCAACCCGGCGTCCGTGTGTCCCCATTGATCACACAGGAAGCGGCGCGGATCCGTATACCCGCGGCTCCGGGCATAGTGGCGGGAGAAAATCAGGACATCCGGTCCCACGAACAGGACCTCGATCCCGGGCCTCGGCTTTTCGATCTCCAGCGAGATCCCGAGCTTCGGGGAGTGCCGGACGCAATCCCGCAACATGGCTTGGGTTTCCTTGGGATCACGACCCTCGAAGTGTACCCAGTCATAGCCGGCGAGCCGAATCCAGGCGAAGTCGGCCGCCGACAGCTCGGGTAGATCGCGATAATGAATGATGGTGCGGCTGCCGTTGGCCCGACTCAGAATCGCGTAGGAGGTGGGTGTGCTGCCGTGCGGATGGAAGACGCAAGATCCAGTGTCGATGCCGCGGCGTTCCAGGTCCTTGAGGACCCACGCCCCCTCGGCATCCTGACCCAGGATCCCCGCCCAGGCGCAGGCATGGCCCAACTGGCTGAGCACCGCCAGGGTATTGGCGGCATTGCCGCCCCTGACGATGCGCCGATCCAGGGCGCGCAACTCCGCATCCTCCGTCGGATAGGCTGCCACCTCATTGATGATATCCAGGGCGGCGACACCCACCACGAGGATACGCCGACGCCGCTCAGTCATCGCGTACTACTCGGGGGACGCAAAGTCAGGGTGTTGCCGCGCTGTATGAGCTCGAACCGCTTCAGGTAGCTCATTCCCAACAGAACCTCCTCTCCCGGCATATTGGGTAACACCGACGCCCGCACGCGGCGGGCCGTCAGACCTCCCAGGTCGACGCTGCCGAGCCACGTGCTCCGGATCCGGATATTGCCGTTCGCCGTCTTGGCCATGCGTGCCGCACCCAAGGGCACACCGAGCCAGCGCGCCACCCGGAGCGGAAGTGCAACATCCGTGGCGCCCGTATCGAGGAGAAAGACGACCGGCTCACCATTGATCCGGCCATTGGCTACGTAGTGCCCGGACCGATTGCGTCGCAGGACCACCTGGGGACGACCCTGCGCGTCCGGGGCCACCTCGATATCTCGGTTCGGGTTCTCCTGATCGTCGAGCAGACGCTGGAAGAACAGGGCAAGTACAGCCAGTCCCACCACCCAGGCCGCGAACAGCATGATCCGACCGAGCCGTGAAGGCAGATCGTCAGTGCGGGGCAAATTCCGATTCATAACGGTGAACATAGGGACCGACCATCAGAAAAGCGAGGCACTGAGCTCATATAGACCGCCTTCAGCATATCCGCATCGTCGGTCAGGGCCTGGGCGATGGCGCTCCGACAGGCAGTGACCGGGGCAACGCCGGAGACGATCAGTTTGGCGGCATGGACCAGGAGTCGCGTCGAGGCACCCCCGTCGAGGCCCTGGCCCTTGAGGTTGCGGGTCATGTGGGCGAACTTGACCAACTGGCGTGCTTGCTCCGGGGCCACACCGGTCTCCTTCTCCAGGATCCGCGCTCCAACCCGGCCTCCGGGTAGTCGAACTCCAGGGCTACGAAGCGCTGGCGCATGCTCTGCTTGAGGTCCTTGAGCGCGCTTTAGTAGCCCGGATTGTAGGAGATGGCAAGACAAAAACCGTCGGGCGGCCGCCAACAACTCCCCGGCCTTTTCCATGGGCAACACCCGCCGGTCGTCAGCCAGGGGATGGAAGCGCGTCTTGCCGCATCCGGTAGGCTCTTTCAGTAGTACCGGCAGCCCGTTGCGGTAAACGGCCTCGAATACCGCAATCTCGTCGCCCACGGACTCATAGTAGGGTTCCTCCTTGATGAAGTACTCCTCGGGCTTCAATATCTGCAATGCCTGCTGCACCGACGGTCTCCTGTTTCAGAACCCGGCCTCAATGGGCGTGCCCAACATCGATGTTGGGCACGGGCCATCCATTGATGCGGTTCGCGCGGGGAGTACGTGCACTGACCGGCAAGCTCAGAACCACTGCGCTCACCGTATCCTACGTCCTTTACCCAACCTACGCGGCGCATGTGGTCAGGCATGCAGGCCCGCGGGTAATGCGGGCGTAGGTTGCGTTAAGGGCACCTTGAAAAATTCAAGGTGTCTTTGCAGAACAAGGAAGCCCCATTATGTCGGTGTGCGCAACTCCATGACAATCAAGGCATTCGAAAAGCGCGATTTATGAGCATCACCATGAAAAGTATTGAGCATGGGATTTTCAAGGTCCCTTTAAGACGCTGGCACGGCCACGGCAGACGATCAGCGGGCCTTGGGTGCGTCGTAACGCAACACGTCCGCTCTATAGACTAGATCGTCTTCTCGGACTTCTTTTTGCTTGTCTTCTCGCTTTTCTTCTTCTTGGATTCAGACTTTTTCTTGTCGCCTGACTTGCGCTTGCTTTCGGACCTCTTTTTGTCGCCTGATTTGGACGACTTGCTCTTGCTACCAACCCTTTTTCGTAGTCAGAAATGTGATAAATGAAGGCTCTTTATGGATTCCAGACTGATCGAAGGGGACGGCGGTCCGTAGTACTCTGAACCGATGACAGAACAGGCAGTCTTTTCTCAACAACAACAGTTAAGTTATACGACGCCCCTCTGGCTTGCTGAGAAGGCGAATTTGCGCAAAATATCCTACCAGTCTGGAATCCATAAAGAGCCTAAATGAAAGCCCGATGGTCAGCGCGAAGGTAGCGGGCGCCATAACGGCTTTTTTTCCGAGCATGATTTCATACCCCCTTGGGATTGACAGTTGGTCTGTGCCGGCCGCAAGACGCATGGCCCATACAGGATAAATACTCATCCGTCCGGCGGCGACGCACCGGAAAGTAACAAACCATACGTGATGTCGCTACCTTTATTTAACCGTCTGGCGATCACGACCAGCGGAACGAGGTATGCAAAGGATCCGAGAAATCAGGAAGAGAAACCTGGGAAATCTGATAGACAGCAGATTTTAATCGATTCAGGCATCGGCCTTGAACTCGTCGCCTGGTGTCAGGCCGGGCATGGTTGTCTGCGCGGAACTGCCCTGTCCGGAGCCGGGCCGGATCGTCAGTTCGGTCGATGCGGATTCTCAGGTTCAAGCCGGTTTTCCACGAACAGACCCGGTACGCGGGAGAATCCTCGCTCATTTCGGGAGAATCCTCGCTCATTTGCGGTGACCAGGGTCAGACCGAGCGTCAGGGCATGGGCGCGATGAGCATGTCGTTGCCGCCGATAGGCGTACCCGAACCCGTAGGGCGGGCCAGGCGCGTGCACCAAGCGCCGCGATTGCCGCAGCGGTGGGCGCGCCGTCACCCACCGGATGGCTGACCTCGGTGCATAACAGCAACGATCTGCACCTCATGATTCACAATGCGATAAATGAGGGAGTAAGGGAATTTAGGTAGTAGTTAAATTCAAAGTGACATGGTTGTGCGACTTAACGATTCGACCCCCACTGCTTTTGCCATCCCTGGCACCTGGATTCCGGCAATCCCTGCCGGAATGACGGGGTAGGGGTCGGCAGACTTCATCACTTAAAATTTAGCCACTACCGGAATTTAAAAAGGGGTTTGCGGCGGAGCTCCCCATAAACAACCGGGCAAGAAAAAGGGGCGCCGGACAGTTGACGAAGTGTCTTGCCGACTTCGGTCAAGAGAGTATCGCCAAGTCCGGGGTTCTTGTCGTCATAGTAGTCGGCCGCTTTGGCCAACTCGTGCTTGGTGCGAGGATCGAAACGGACGTTCTTCAATGGTTGCGATTACGAAGACTGTCGAGCACATCTCGCGCTGGAATCAGTTCCACTTCACCGGTATCGATTTGGCGACAACGATATTCTACCTCTCTGAACCAGAGCCGTTCGATTTCTACCTCATCTACCGACTCGGCGTTATCAAGACTCGCAACCAATCAACCACTATGCACTTTCAGTGCATAGGTTGCTCTTGGACTGAAAGTCCTAAATCATTCCAGGATAATGTGTCCTGTATCCATATTGGATGGGTGACGGTGATGCTCCAAGTATTCCTGAACCATTTCGTCCGTTACATTCCCTGTTGTCCAGGCACCATACCCTATCGCCCAAAATGCTTTCCCCAATATCGTTTTTTAGCTCTGGGAATTCGCTTTGAAGAAGACGTGATGACCTTACTTTAACCCGCTTTACAAAATCGCTTATTGATAACCTCGGCGGATATTCAACATGCATATGTATATGATCCTTGCTTACGACTCCCTTCAGAATATGAACATCTTCCGCATCACATACCTGAATGATAAGTTCTCGGCATCGCTTTTGAATATTTCCTTTTAATACTGGGCAACGATATTTAGTGACCCATATAATATGGACCAGCAAAATGCTAACCGTATGACTACCGCGTCTTTGATCACTCATTAGCTAATTGTAGCATACCTGTGTAGCAGCTAAAGCCTTGCACTAAAGGGCATAGTTTTGGACTAGCGTGCTTAGTGCAAGGCTTTAGCTGCTACACAGGTATTCTCTCAAGCAATTCATGAGTGGTGGAAGACGTGGTCATCATACCGTCTCTTCACAGCGAATGTCCGGGGCTAAAAAAACGATCCGGGTGAAAATCTGTTCGGATGATCGGATCGGGTGTTGGGACAACAGGAAATGTCAGCTCCCGAATGATTGCGGACTTTCAGTCCAAGAGCAACCTATGCACTTTCAGTGCATAGTGGTTGAGTCCGTCAGGCCAGCTTAATCACATTGTCCGCTGCTTTGTGAACGGGCTCACGTATCAGGGTATCCGCGGATATGCCGAAACCGGCACTGAGCTTGCGGATCATGCTCAGGCTCAAGGGGCGTTTGCCGTCGAGGACTTCGCAGACCTTGGAAGACAGAGCCGATATACCGGGCAAGGTCTTTCCGGTTCAGGCCTATCTGGTCCATACGAAACCTGATCGTCTCGATGGGAGTCGGCGGCTCGATGGGATAATGCACACGCTCATAATGCTCGATGAGCAATGCCAGAAGGGCCAGCTCATCGGCCTTGGGGGTACCGTCGTCCGGGTCGAGGTCCATCAGCTCCATCAAGCGTACAAGTGCTTGCTGGTGTTCGCTTGCGGTCTCGATGATTTTCAGCCGGTTCATAGTTTCCCCTCTCAAAACCCCTTTTTGGTGTATTCGGCATGGGTTCCAACCCACTCGATTACCACCAGACCCTTACGGTAGTACATTTTTATCACCAGACGGTAGTACCCCGTTTCACATGATTTTGTGGTAGGGAACGCCCTCCGTGGCGTTCCGAACGGCCTGCGGAACGGCACGGAGGCCGTCCCCTAGAAATGCAAAATGAGTGAAACGGCGTAGTAGTGGTTGCCCTTGATCTTGAAGATCACCCGGTTGTCAGCGAGAAAATCGGCACTGGCATAACGATCCTTGATCGCTTCGGGCGTCGCCCAAGTGGCTTCTGCGCCTCTTTGAACCATGCCTCCAACGCGCTTCGGGCGTTTGCGTGGTGGCGACAGAACTTCACGAGCTTGTCCCGTCCTAATACTTGTTGCATTCACCAGCCCGTTTCACCTTATTTCAGATTCCCTTGAATCGAGCCCACGTAGCCCACACGCCATCTCCGAAGCAAGCTGAGCCGCAATCTTCGTACTCAATCCGCTTTGGAATCCATCAGTTTCTCACTCTTTTGAGCATACAAACCAGGATGGCTCTTTATGAATTCCAGACTGGTAGGATATTTTGCGCAAATTCGCCTTCTCAGCAAGCCAGAGGGGCGTCGTATAACTTACTGTTGTTGTTGAGAAAAGACTGCCTGTTCTGTCATCGGTCAGAGTGCTATGGACCGCCGTCCCCTTCGATCAGTCTGGAATCCATAAAGAGCCACCAGGATTATGCAGTCAACCCACAAAAAGGGTGGAAAGCAGCCTCGAAGGCTCCCTCCCGACCCCAAAAAACCATCGTCCCCTACACCCCATGCCGCTGCCGGTTCCGGTCTTCCTGCGCCCGGTATTGCTGGAATCTGGGAATGAATTTGTCCCAGTCGATGCCATGGGCGTCGATCTCCGGGCCGTCGATACAGGCGTGTTTGCGCACCAGCTTGCCGTCGCTGGTGACCGGGACCATGCAAGCGCCGCACATTCCGGTGGCGTCGACCATGATGGAGTTGAGGCTGGCGATGGTGCGGACGCCGTAGGGCTGGGTGAGGTCGCTGACGGCGCGCATCATGAGCGGCGGACCGATGGTGACGACCTCGCCGACGGTACGGCCGGTGCCGGCCTTGGCCGCATCGAGTAGCCCTGCCAGCGGTCCGGTGACGAAGCCCTCGACGCCGAAGCTGCCGTCGTTGGTGGCGTAGATGACCTCGAGCGTATCCGGGAACTCGGCCTGGAGGCGGCCGATGCGCGCGTCCGGCTCTGCCCAGAACACGAGGTCCCGAGTGCGGAAGCCGGCGATCAGGGTCACGTGATTACCCATCCGCAGATGCTCGCGCATGATGGGGTACACCGGTGGCAGCCCGACGCCGCCAGCGGTGAAGACAACGGTCTCGCCCGCGGTGTAGCGGTGCAGTTGGCTCGGGAGTCCGAGGGGTCCGGCGATGCCGGTGAAGGCGTCACCCACCTGCATCTTGTTCATGACGATGGTGCTGCTGCCCAGCCCCTGGATGACCAGGTCGATAGTACCGGCCGCGGTGTCCCAATCCGCCAGGGTCAAGGGAATCAACTCGCCCTTCTCCCAGGCCAGGACGCGCACGAACTGGCCGGCCTTGGCAGCCTTGGCGACCAGGGGCGAGTACAGGACGAACTCGACGATGCCCGCAGCCAGCTTGATCTTGTCCAGGATCTTCGGCGGGGCCTGGCCGGTCTCAGTATAGCGCTCCGCGTGCGCGACCAGGGATTTGAGCTCGCTCGGGCTGAAGGGGTTTTCGCCCATGATCTCGCGGGCGGCCTCCTGGCCGTCGCCGGCGGCCTTGATGGCGGTGGAGCCGCCCCGAGCCGCGTCGCCGCCGGTGTAGACATCATCCACTGAGGTCTCCTGGGTCCCGGACCGGATCTCGATGGTGCCCCACTTGCTGGTCTTGAGTTCCGGCTCGGCGTCCTTGACGATAGGGTTGGAGGCATTACCGAGGGCCATGATGACCAGATCGACGGGCATTTCTTCGATGGCACCGGTGGCGACGGGACGCTGGCGCCCGGAGGCATCGGGTTCTCCCAGCGCCATGACGTCGAGCAGGGCGCGGGTGATGAACTGGGTCTTGTGGTCGCCGACGAACTCCTGGGGTGCCCGCAGCACCTTGAGCCGGATGCCCTCTTCCAGGGCATGGTGCAGCTCCTCGACGCGCACCGGCATCTCGGCCTGGGTGCGGCGGTAGACGATAGTGACCTCGCCCCCCAGGCGGCGGGCGGTACGGGCGGCGTCCATAGCGGTATTGCCGCCGCCGATGACGATCACTTGTTTGCCCGCAGTGGCGGGTAGGGGCGTCTCATATTCCTCCTTGTGGGCCTGCATCAGGTTGACGCGGGTGAGGAATTCGTTTGCGGACAGGATGCCGAGCAGGTGTTCGCCGGGCACGTTCATAAAGCGGGGCAGGCCGGCGCCGGTGCCGATGAAGATCTTCCAGAAGCCAGCGCGCTTCAGGGCCTCCAGGGTCGCGGTCTTGCCTACGATGAAGTTGCGGACGAATTTGCCGCCCAGCTGTTCGACCTTCTTGACCACATCGTCGATCAGCTCGTTGGGCAGGCGGAATTCCGGGATCCCGTAGCGCAACACCCCCCCCAGCGCGTGGAAGGCCTCGAACACCGTCACCGGGTAGCCTTCCTTGGAGAGCAGATAGGCATTGATCAGCCCGGCGGGGCCGGAACCGACCACCGCGATGGGCGGACGCTCGGCCTTGGCCCAGGGGCTGATGGCCCGGGGTAACTCCAGGTACTTGTTCGGATTCAGCACCTTTTCACTCTGAGGCAGATACCATTCCAGTTGGCCGATCTCGATGGGGCGCTGGTTGTGGGTACAGACCCCCTGGCACTGGATTTCCTGCGGGCACACCCGGCCGGTAACATTGGGCAGGGGGTTGGACTCCTTGATCAGCTCCAGGGCCTGGCGGAACTTCCCCTCCCCCATCAGATGCAAGAGCTCCGGGATGTGGATCTTGACCGGACAACCGCCCTTGTTTTCGCCGCCGTCCATGACCGGCAGACCGATCTCGCACGGGCGATCGTCGCACTGTTTGTCCCGCAGTACCTCCAGCCAGACAAAGAGCTCCACCTCGCGGAAGCTATAGCCGAGCCCCATGTAGCCCAGGTAGCCCTGGTTGACCAGGTCGAAATCCTTGGCCCGCTCCTCGGGCGGGCGGATATAGGGTGGGATGTTGTTCTCTCCCGGCCAATTGACCGCCAGCCCCTTGAACATAGGATAGCGGTCGGAGAGGTGCGCATCGATGGCGCGGATGAACTTGCGCTTGGATTTCAGGGGGATATTCCAGAGGAAGCGCATCAGGAGGGTACTCATGTCATCCCCCCGCAACAGCAGGTCCCAGAGCTTGTGGGTAAAATCCGGGTCCAGCTCATCCTTCCGAAATTCCCAGGCGACGGCATCGATGCCCTCGGAAATGAACAACTGGTTGAAGTACTGGGGATCGGTGACCAGACGCTTCTGCAGCAGGGCGATCTGTCTCTGAAAGACCTCGACCGCCTCGCTATGCTCCAGCGCCTGGATCTCGTCCTGGGCATCCCGGAGCCGGTCGCGATTGGAAGTGACCGCTTGGTTGGCCCGGTAGTAACGCTCCAGGTCTTCGTGCTGGTAGGGACCGGGAGGTTGCGGGTCGGCGCCCGGAGGCGACGCTTGATCCACGACTTGATGTGACATTAGGTTTACCTTTACCGGTGCGGTGGAAAACGTAGCCGGGAGAACCGGCGGCCGGCACGAATGGCCCGATGCTTGATCTCGGCGGCGGACGGGAGCCTACTGCGATTTTCGAGAAACAGCAGAAAGGCTCGGGTGCTCACTTTGCGACAATTGTCCGGTAAGAAAAATCCGGCCCGGGCAATCTTGTGATCCTCAAACAAAAACACACCCGTCTGCGGAGGCGATTCCAGAGCAAGCTCGTTCAGCACCTCCTGAATCGCGAGTTCCCCGAGATTCGCCTTCCGGGGTGGCGAAACCGAGTCGGTACGCACCCTTTGATAGTGCGCGTATGTTCGGGTGGAGAGAACCTCGACCTGCCGATCCCGCGCCCATTCCGCCAGCTTGTCACTGGTTGGCGTTTCGTTTCGGGTAACCTCGTGCAACACCATATCGACCAGGGCCAGGCTCCATCCCGGTTCGAGGAGCAAGTCCAACGCGTCCGCGTAGGCCAGGGTGATGAGAGGACCGGCATCCGGTAGCAAGAGAACCTGCCGATCATCGACAGGCTTCTTTTCACTCATGGGATCAGGCTGTTCAATTCATCGACCATCCCCTGGGTCATCGAATCGCTCAGCTTGGGCATTGGTAGATGGGCTTGGGCCATCATCAGAAAGAGGTCTTCCTCATGCTCGAGTCCCAAGGACTCCATCGTGGTCAAATCGTCGATGCGCCCCAGGGAAAAGTACAACAGAGTCCTGAAATTCCGATTGCCCGCGACCTCCGACGCCTCGAACGTCTCGACGAGATAACGAAGCTCCGAACTGAAGAGGGCATTGACCGAGGTCTCCGTCTTGGCGGCAACTACCTTGGCTCGCTTGAGCAAATCGCGATCGACCGAAGCGGTAAAGTTGACATTCGTGGACATATTAGCCTCCTACCCTATAGCACACGAATAAGTGTAACACATGAATAGGTGCCGGTTTTTGTCCAGGATCTCCGGTGCCGGGCTCCCGAATGATAAACCCATGGAAAGCAAGAAGTGTCTACTCGGCCTCAGTCCCAGGGCGACTATCGGTTGGCCCCCCGCGGAGCTGATTGCCTTGCGCGTCCAGTTCATAGGCCAGGTGGGCAAGGATCTCGATGTGCCCGCCGTCCACGTAGAACTTGCAGGGCTCACTTCCCTTTTTCCATCTTCTCCCGGTCCGGCGGTGGTCTCGATCCGGTATTCGCCCGGTTCCTCGGCCTGGGCTTCCGCGCCGGGTTCGCAGGTCAGTACCTCTTCCTTGGTTTCGTAACCCTGTTCGTCGATGGTGAGCTTTTCCTCGCTTTCCGGGTAGCCGTCGAAATCGGGGTCGGCGAAGTTCCGAGTCGCGGAGCCGGTGTAGTCGAGGATGTTGAACCAGGTCTTGCCGTAGTCTTCGCGGATGCGGGTGCCGCGCCCGATGATCTGCTTGAACTCGGTCATGGAGTTGACGACAGCGCTCTCCTGGAGGGTGTCGCAAAAGCCCCACTCCCGGTATCCGGTTCCCACACAGCGCCTGGGAACGAGAAAAGGGTGGCCTATCCCCAGACCATGCAGGCGAGACGCCTGCGCTACGTCGGGCGTCATCTTTTTCGACACCCTCGCCGGGAGAGGGGTTGGGGAGAGGGGACGCAGCAGCCGGCTCGGGAGGTCGATGCGCCGGCTTCCTCCTCAACCACCCCCGACGGCGTGGATGATCTCCACCTGGTCGCTGGGGGTCAGGCGGTGCTCCCTGAAACGGCTGCGGGGCACCAACTCCTCGTTGACCTCCACAGCGAGGCGCTGGCCGGTCAGCTCCAGCCGTTCGATGAGGTCGCCCATGGCGATGCCGTCCGGGACCTCGGTCGGATTTCCGTTGAGGATAATCTGCATCTTGGACTCCTGCTGCGGTGTGTCCTGGTCGGGGGACGAATTTTACCTCACCGCCCCCCGCCAAGGGATATTTACCCGGTGGCCGTAGCCTCCGTAGGGCGCGGGACAGGCCAGGGACGGACGGTCGTCAGGGGGCATGTCAGGAGGCAGCAGTTGTCAGGGGGCAGGAGCGGCTTCCGTAGGATCCGGTAGGGTGGGCTGTGCCCACCGACGATGGCTCGGTGGATACAAGGATGCGGTGAGCGTCTAGCCGCGTGTTTGTCTGTGTGTGTCCGCCTGTGGTTCCAGGTCCCGTAGGGCGGGACAGGCCAGGGATGGCCGCATCCCGCTGAGACGTCCGGAAAAACCCCAGGCCCCCTTCAATTGTTCTGGATCACGATCCGGGGGAACTTGGCCGCGTAATCCTTGGCCTGCAGGGACAGCTTGGCCGCAGTCCTGCGGGCGATCTCCCGATAGACCTCGCTGATGCGCGAATCGGGCTGAGCCACGACGGTCGGTTTGCCGCCGTCCGTCTCTTGCCGGATGTCGATGTCCAACGGCAGCGCGCCCAATAGTTGTACTCCGTATTGCTCGGCCATGGCCTGGCCCCCGCCTTCGCCGAAGATGTGTTCCTCGTGCCCACATTTGGAGCAGATGTGGATGCTCATGTTCTCCACGATGCCCAGCACCGGCACCTCTACCTTCTGAAACATCTTCAGGCCCTTGCGGGCATCCAGCAGCGCGATGTCCTGGGGCGTGGTGACGATGACCGCACCGGAGACAGGCACCTTCTGGGCCAGGGTGAGCTGGGTATCGCCGGTGCCGGGCGGCAGGTCGATCACCAGATAGTCCAGATCCGACCAATTGGTGTCATTGAGCAATTGTTCCAGGGCCTGGGTCACCATGGGGCCACGCCAGATCATCGGCGTCTCTTCGTCGATCAGGAAACCGATGGACATAGCCTGGAGGTGGTAGCTGTTCATGGGCTCAAGCGTATTGCCGTCCTTGGAGTCCGGCTTGCCGGTGATGCCCAACATGCGCGGTTGCGAGGGACCATAGATGTCCGCGTCCAGCAGGCCGGTCTTGGCGCCTTCGGCGGACAGCGCCAAGGCCAGATTGACCGCGGTGGTCGATTTACCGACGCCACCCTTGCCGGACGCCACGGCGACGATGTTCTTGACGCTGTCGATCGGCTTTAAAGATTTCTGGACCGAGTGTGCGACCACGGACCAGGTGACATCAACCTCGGCCCCGGCGACGCCTTCCAAGCCTTCCACCGCCGCTTTGACCTCGGCGGCGATTGCCGCTGCCACGGTCTTGGCCGCCGGAAAGCCGAGAACGACCTCGACCTTGACCCGGTCCCCCTCGATTTCGACGGCCTTGACGCATCCGGCGCTGACCAGATCCTGTTCCAGGTGGGGCTCTCGGTAGCCCGTGATCGCTGCTTCGATTTGTTCTTTGGTAACTGCTGACATGGTTTGCTCCGTCTGGTCAGGCGCCGAATCTGTCGGTCCGCCCCGAAGTCCGCGAGGACACAATAAACGACCTGATCGTACATTCTATCCGAATAGTCGCCGATCACCCCGCGACAGTTGGTCTTCATGTCGGGATTTCAAGCTCGGACCGACTCCTTCCCTTGCATCCGGGCCGTGAGCCGACTATTTTCTCTGCGGTTTCTTAGAGCCTGTTTACGATCTTTGGATTAACGCTGACAAATTGTCCTGATGTTCAGAGAACGCCACCAATGCCCCTGCTCGATCGGTGACATCCGCGGTCGTAACGGCTATCGCGTGGGGAAGCCCTTGCGTGTCCACGGCAAGATGTCTTTGATTCCAGATACCTGCTTGCCCGCGTCATAACCCTTCTGTTCCATCGCGCTTTTCGAATGCCTTGATTATCATAGAGTTACGCACACGGACATAACGGGGCTTCCTTGTTCTGCAAAGACACCTTGAATTTTTCAAGGTGCCCTTATATCACTGGAGATCAAGAACCGGACCGGGTTCGAGCTGCGGCGCTGGTAATGACGCCCAGGTTCTGTTCGATCCAGGCTTCGATGGCGCCCTCGACAGGATTCGAACCTGTGACCTATCGCTTAGGAGGCGATTGCTCTATCCTGCTGAGCTACGAGGGCGGGGTGATGGTGGAGCCGAGGACTACTGCCAACAAGTCTCTCGCCCTCCGCTGAAATCAGAAATACCTTTTGTTTACAGCATATTGTACTGCTGTACATTCCGTCAACTTCCGCTATAATCGTCCCTGTTCCCCATTCTAAGGGGGGGTCTATTGGGGGGCCACCCCCAAACGAAGCAGACCCCGATACGGCTGCCACCGCATCGAGGCCCTGACCACAACCCAACCTGACGAAGAGGTTCGGCCATGGCGGACTATGATTCTACTCTCACTCTCACCGGCGAGACTATCGCTGGCATTCGGGATGCCCTGCTGATCGGGCTGGCGTCCTACGGCGAGATCGAGCGGTTATCCGCCGTCCAAGAGCTCTGGGCAATGCGGGGAAAGCCGATCAGGAAGGACCTGCGGGTAGTCCATCCGACCGGCGCGGCAGACACGGTTTCCCACTTCGCTGACGCCCTGCGTGCCTTGGGTTGAGCCATGGGCAAGCTCACGGCCCGCAAAGCGGCAACCGCTGACCCCGGCAAGCATGAAGACGGCGCGGGGTTGCGGCTTGTTGTTTCGCCCGCCGGGAGAAAGAAGTGGGTGTTGCGGTACACCATCGACGGTAGGCGCCGGGAGATGGGTCTAGGCGGCTTCCCGGACGTGAGTCTTGCCGAGGCCCGCGTCCTGGCCGCCAAGTATCGCAAGCAAGCCAAAGCCGGTATCGATCCCATCGAGGCCCGCCGGGATACCTGCAACCGGCCCACCTTCACCACCTGCGCCGCCCGGTACATCCGGGAACACCGGCGCGGGTGGCGCAACATCCGCCATGCACGCACCTGGCCGCGTAGTCTCAAGACCTACGCGGCCCCCGTCATCGGCACCAAGCCGGTAGACGCCATCAGCACGGACGACGTGCTGGCAATCCTGACCCCGATCTGGAACACCAAGACCGAGACCGCCAAGCGGCTACAGGGACACATGGAAAACGTGCTGGACTACGCGGCGGCGCACGGCTACCGAGACCAAACCAACCCCGCCCGCTGGCGCGGCCACCTGGACAGGCTGTTACCCAGGCCGACCAAAATCAAGCGCCCGGTACATTATCCCGCCATGCCCTATGCCGACCTGCCCGCGTTCATGGTCGAGTTGGCGAGCAATCTGAGCGTTTCTTCCCTGGCCCTGCGCTTCCTGATCCTGACCGCCACCCGGACCAGTGAGACCCTGAAGGCCCGATGGGACGAGATCGACCGGGAAGCCCGGATCTGGACCATCCCCACATCCCGGATGAAGAGCGGACACGAGCACCGCGTCCCGCTGTCGGATGCGGCCCTGGCCGTGCTGGAAGCCGTGCCGAAGGTTCACGGCAACCCCTACCTGTTCCCCGGCGCGAAGCCGGGTAGGCCGCTGTCCAACATGGCCCTACTACAACTCATGCGCGGGATGGGGTACGGCGTCAACGGCACCCGTGGCGACTATGTACCCCACGGCTTCCGTTCTAGCTTTCGGGGCTGGAACGGCGAGGTATCGAGCTTCCCCCGCGACGTGGCGGAGCTGGCCCTGGCCCATGTCATCGAGAACAAGGTCGAGGCCACCTACCGACGCAAGGACCTGTTCGACAAGCGCGCCCGGATGATGCAGGAGTGGGCGGGGTTTGTGACCGGCGCGCCGGCGACCGTGATCAGCTTACCGGCGGCTGAGAAGCCGGAAGCTGACGGCGCGCACACGGAGCCCGTGTAGGTAGTGGCTAAATTTTAGGTGATGAAGTCTGCCGACCCCTACCCCGTCATTCCGGCAGGGATTGCCGGCATCCAGGCGCCAGGGATGGCAGCAGTGGGGGTCGAATCGTTAAGTCGCGCAACTGGACTACTTGGCTTTCTTCAACGAAGGAATCATATGAGAGAGAGTAGTATAAGTTGGCTCTTTATGGATTCCAGACTGATCGAAGGGGACGGCGGTCCGTAGCACTCTGACCGATGACAGAACAGGCAGTCTTTTCTCAACAATAACAGCAAGTTATACGACTCCCCTCTGGCTTTCTGAGAGGGCAAATTTGCGCAAAATATCCTAACCAGTCTGGAATCCATAAAGAGCCATTAAGTTTGACAAATGTGATGGGAAAATCCACGTCCAAACTCGGCGGTCAGTTCGGCGGAAAGGTCCTTCAGGAGGGCCTTGCCATGCTCCGCCCGTTCCGCTCCTCGTTGCTGGTGTTCAACGATTCGGCGCCCAACCTCGAAATTGGTCAGTACCTGAATCAGATCTACCGAATGGACTACTGCCCGCCGGGAGGAGCGAACCAGCTCACGGATTTCGGCAACCAGTTCCTTCACTCCGTCACCTCCCGCAACATCCCCATAATCCGCCTCTCCACCGCCGCCAGCTCCGCATCGATCTCTGCCAGTGGCCGCGGCGGCCGGTATTTGAAAAACTCGCGGTTGAAGTTGATCTCGTAACCCACCTTGCCGATGCCGCCGTCCTGCTCGTCTTCTGACTTGCGGTCGATCCAGGCATCGGCCACATAGGGCCGAACCTCGCGCAGGAAGTAGCTGACGATGCCCTCTTTCAGAGGGATGTTTTCGAAGTCCTTGAGCTTGGGGTCAGGCTCGTACTCGGTCTGTTTCTTTCCGTCCTGATCCGGATAGACGCCGAACAGATGATCGATAGCTTCGATGTCCATCCCTTCCGGCAAGGACTGGTTGGGGAGGTCCGCCCAATGCACCGCCCGTGCCCGTTTGCCGTGCTTGGCGATCACCGGCTCGGCATCGGGATCGGTCTCGGTAAAGCAGTCGCGGAACAGCTTCTTTTGGGCCGTGCCCTTGGCGCCCTTGGCCCAGTCGCTGTCGCTTTCCTTGACGATCCGCTGCGCCTCGGCCCAGACGGCGTTCCAGTCATAGTGGGGATCGAGGCCGAACGCCTCTGCTATCTCCAGCACCGCATCGAGCAGTTCCGGGCAGGCGTCGAGAAACTGCTCCTTGGCCTCTTGGGTAATCCGGAACTTCAATCGTAACGGCCGCTGTACGGTGATGCGCTGGTAGCCGAAGTCGGCATTATCGAATAGCTTGCTGGTCTCCCCATCGGTCTCACTGGCCTCGAAGGCTCCATGCTCGCGGGTCACGGCGTCGATGGCCTCCCCGCTCAGATAGCGGCGCTTGTCTCCCAGGCTGCGCTTCATTGGCGTCTAGCGGTCGCGGGCATCGATCAACTGGATCTTGCCGCCTCGCTGAAGCCCTTGATCAACAGATCGGATGCCGACACGGCATAGGAGCGCGGGTTGTAGTCCTGGCCGAATACGCGCCATGCCGCCGGTGCCGCAGGCCGGATCACCTCACGCGGGGTGAAGTGGTCGCCCGCCGTCTCGTTGGCCGCCTCGTTGAAGCGCCGGATCAGGTCCTCGAACACCAGGCCCATGGTGATATTGTCCACCACCTGGGGATGCAGGTCAATCTCAGCGAACTTGGAGACCACCAGATAGAGGCGATTGGCCTCCTCCATCTTCTCGATCTCCTTCTCGAACTCGAAATACTCGAAGATTTTGCGGACGTTTTCCGAGAAGTCGTTGATGTAGTCGGTCTCAGATGCTGTCCGACGTTGTCCGGGTCGCCCTTGAACGCCTGGAAATCGAGGGCGCTGTGGTTGTGGAAGCCCAGCGGCTTGCCGTCTTCGCCCTTGGCGCGACTGTTCAGCACCCGGTCAACGAGCTGGCTGTCCTTGTGCTTGTATTTCTCATACTCGTCAAGGACTGCTTTCTTAGTCGTCCCCAGCACGCAGTCAAACCGGCGCAGTACCGTCATCGGCAACATGACCCGCTCGTACTGAGGCGGCCGATAGGGGCCACGCAGTAAATCGGCCACGGACCAGATGAAGTTGGAGAGTTGCTGAAAGTTTGCAGGTGTCATGGAAATAGTCTTGTCCTTATTGTTCAATCGAACGAACCAGGATTCTCGATAGCCTCCCAAATGATTTCGGTATGCGCACGCGCGCGCGAGGAAGACAAGCGGTGCTGAGCGCCGGAAGCTGTTCGGCCTGGACACACCTACCTTAACCGACCCGAACGGGGAGAAGGAGGCAAAAGGGGTAGTGATCTACCTACCGAACAACGGACGGGACTCCGAGTTGCCGGAATCGGCGATACCGGAGAGCGAGTTACCGAGGTAAGCACCGTTGCAAAGGGGACTAAAAGGGGGGGCCGCATAAGGGAATGGAAGAAAACTTCCTTGTAAATCAAAAGATTGAAAATACGATTGGTGGAGCCGAGGGGGATCGAACCCCTGACCTTCGCATTGCGAACGCGACGCTCTCCCGGCTGAGCTACGGCCCCGATCTGAGCTACCGTATACACTTGGCGGTGGTACACCCGGATTTCGCACCGCGCTCCACCGGGTGCGCGCCCGATGGTGACACTGCGCCCTCTCCTCTATCCGTAGGGCCCACGGGTGCGGGTAGAGTTATAGAGTTAAACAGTCCCAATTTAGGAGCGAAATTTTAGCATTTCTGCCTGGGTGGGCGTGTATAAATTTCCTTCCCGATCGACAAGCGGCAAGGTCCGCCTCAGCGTTGCAGGATAAGCTCCAGCACCGCCTTGCTGCCGAAGTAGGCCAGAACCAGGATGACGAAGCCGCTCAAGGTCCAGATGATAGCGGTGCGACCGCGCCAGCCGTAGCGCAGGCGCCCCAGGAGCAGGGTACCGAAGACCAGCCAGCCGAGGGTGGAGAGTACGGTCTTATGCACCAGGTGCTGGGCGAACATGTCTTCCAGGAAGGCAAAGCCGCTCGCCAAGGCGAGGGTCAAGAGCACGAAGCCCACGCCGATCATCTTGAACAACAGGCTCTCCATGGTCTGCAACGGGGGCAGGGTGCGCAGAAAACCGGCTTGGTGCCGACTGTGCAAGTGATGATCCTGTACCGCCAGCAGGATTGCCTGCACGCTGGCCAGGGTCAGCAGGCTGTAAGCGAGCATGGAGAGCAGTACGTGGATCTTGATGGGCCAACCCGTAGCTTCGCGCATAAAGCCCTGGCTCGGGTAGCGGACTTCCAGAAACAGGGTCAGGGCCGCTACGGGCAGGATTAGAATCCCGAGATTCTCGACCGGCTTGGTCTGGCTGGATGCGAGCAGGAGCGCGACGACGGTCCAGGAGGCCAGGGCCAGGGCGTTGAAGAAGGCCAGGTTAAGTCCCGGCTGGCTGAAGATGGCATCGTAGATGAGCCAAGTGTGCAGAATAAGTCCCGCGAATCCGACCGTCAGGGTGGGGGTGAGTCCGGGTAGGTGAGGCTTGTCGCGGTAAAACAGCCGCAGAGCGATAAGGGAACCGCAGGTCAAATAGAGCAGGATGGCGATATATGAAATCAGGGAGTGACTCATGATGATAGATGATGACATAAAGCAGTGCGTCGGGAAAAGCCGGTGCTATTCCTGAGGTATCCCCACAAATCGGTCTCTCCGGCTCCCACGCTCCGGCGTGGGAGCACAACCCGGATGCTCCAGCGTCATGGAACCTTGTCCCGAGTGGAGCGAGGGATCTCGTCCGCTGGAGCGGCCACAACGGCGTTCCCACGCTGGAGCGTGGGAACGAGCCAAGGGCACCGATCTTCCCCTTTGACCCCCTCCCGCCTTTTGCC
>Ga0209049_1000041_pt1 | contig 23313 bp, 25 predicted proteins | sample WorMetulBAHAMAS2_FD_187398 | JGI IMG/M metagenome (GOLD analysis project Ga0209049, IMG submission 187398) | Marine gutless worms symbiont microbial communities from Max Planck institute for Marine Microbiology, Germany - Olavius ullae BAHAMAS.2... | ecosystem: Host-associated > Annelida >...
CTGCATTGGGTGCTCGACGTGCATCTCGGCGAGGACCTGAGCCGCGCCCGCACCGACCATGCCCCCGCCAATGCCGCGCTGGTCAATCGGCTGGCGCGCAACCTCCTGCAACTCATCGACACCCCGAAGACACCGATCAGCCACCGCATCCGAAAATGCATGTGGAGCGACAACTACCTCATCACCGCCCTCTCCCATATGCGATAGCCCTGCCCGCGAGGGGGAGGGGGCGCCAACCCCGGCGACGCAAGTGGATAGCCCCTCCCCTGAGAGGAGAGGGGTTGGGGAGGGGTCCTGTGCCGTCGCTCACATGGCGATATGGGGAGGGCAGCCCGCATCACAGCACCCGGTCGAGCGCCTCGATCAGCTGGTCGATCTCGGTCGGCGCGGTGTAGTGCAGGAAGGAGAGCCGGAGCACGCCATGCGCCGGATCGACGCCCATCGCCTCGATCGCCCGCGGCGCGTAGAAGTCGCCGCCGCCGGCCATGATCCGGTGGGTGGCCAGATCGTGCGCCAGTTCTTCTCCCGGCCGGGCATGGTGCAGGGCAATGGTCGGCGCCCGGCCCTCTGGGCGGTCCGGCCCCAGGATACGGACGTCGTTGCGCCCGCGCAGGTAGTCGAGCAGCGGCCGCATCAGCGCGACCTCCTGCGATCGGAACAGGTCGTGCAGCGCCCGGGCGCGTCGGTCGGGCGCTACGTTGCTGTGGAAATGGCTGTAGTAATGCTGTCGAGATAGTCGGCGATCCCCGCCAGCGCGGCGATCTGGGCATGGTCGGGGCCGGCTGGCGTCAGGCGCTTGTGGATCTCGCCGGCGTTGAAGGCGTGGCCCTGGTTCTCCGCCCGCTTGGCGAGATCGGGGCGGATCACCATCACCCCCTGGTGCGGCCCCCAGGTCTTGTAGGTCGAGAACAGATAGACGTCGGCGCCGAGCGCCTCGACATCCGGCAGGCCGTGCGGCACCGCGGCGACGCCGTCGACGACCGAGATCGCGCCGGCGGCGCGCGCCTTGGCGGTGATCTCGGCCACCGGGTTGATCTCGCCGATGACGTTGGAGGCGTGGGGGAAGGCGACGATGCGGGTTTTTTCGTCAGCAGGTCATCGAGCCCCGCCGGGTCGAGGTGCCCGGTCTCCGGATCGACCCACCATTCGCGCACCACGATGCCGGTTTCGGCCAGGCGCCGCCAGACGCCGGTATTGGCCTCGTGGTCCTGGTTGGTGACGACGATCTCGTCGCCCGCGGCCATCAGCGGGCGGGAGGCGCGGGCCAGGACATAGGTGTTCTGGCTGGTCGAGGGGCCGAAATGCACCGCTTCCGGCTCGACCCCGAGCCAAGTGGCGAGAGGCGCTCGTCGCTCTCGTCCATCCACGCCCCGGCCCGGCACGAGGCCGGATAGGGAGCGTAGGGCTGCACCTTGGTCTTGAGGTAGAACTCGTGCAGCCGGCGCACCATCGCCCCGGCCGGGTAGGAGCCGCCGGCATTCTCGAAGAAGGCCCAGCCTTGCAGCGTAGGCTCGGAGAAGGCCGGGAACTGGCCCCGGACATAGTCGGGGTCGAGCTGGGTCATGGAGGGCTCCGGGCAGACCGCGATAGGGTGGGTTTCAAACCCACCCTACGAGCAGTCAGGCGTTGACGTCGACCACGACGCGGCCCTTGACCTGGCCTTTGAGGATCGCCGGACCGAGCTCCGGCAGGTTCGCCAGCGTGGCCGGCGAGACCATCGCTTCGAGCTTCTCCATCGGCAGGTCGCTGGCCAGGCGTTGCCAGGCGACGATCCGGTTCTCCCGCGGCTGCATGACCGAATCGATGCCGAGCAGATTCACCCCGCGCAGCAGGAATGGGATCACCGTCGCCGGCAGCTTGGTGCCGCCGGCCAGGCCGACGGCGGAGACCGAGCAGCCATACTTCATCTGGGTCAACACCTTGGCCAGCATCGGCCCGCCGACGGCGTCGACGCAGCCGGACCAGGTCTCTGTTTCCAGCGGTCGGCCTGAGGGTTCTGCCAGCTCCTCGTGCGGGACGACCTCGGTCGCGCCGAGAGAGGTCAGGTAGTCGGTGGTGTCGACGCCGAGCCCGGTCACCGCCGCCACCTCGTAGCCGAGATTGGCGAGAACTGCGGTGGCGACCGAACCGACGCCCCCGGACGCACCGGTCACCAGCACCGGCCCCTGTCCCGGCTTCAGGCCATGGTTCTCCAGCGCCAGCACCCCCAGGATTGCGGCGAAGCCGGCGGTGCCGACCGCCATCGCCTGGCGGGTGGTGATGCCGTCGGGCAGCGGCACCAGCCAGTCACCCTTGACCCGCGCCTTCTGGGCGTAGCCGCCCCACCAGACCTCACCGACGCGCCAGCCGGTCAGCACCACCTTGTCGCCGGGCTTGTAGGCGGCGTTGATCGAGGACTTCACGGTGCCGGCGAAGTCGATCCCCGGCACATGCGGGTACTTGCGCACCAGCCCGCCGCCGCTGGTCAGGCAGAGGCCGTCCTTGTAGTTGAGGGTCGAATACTCGACCGCTACGGTGACATCGGCTTCGGGCAACCGGTCCTCTCCGATCTCCTCGATCGACCGGCTGGCGGTGCCGTCCTCGGCCTTGTCGACGATCAGTGCCTTGAATGTCATGGGGTCCTCCTGGGAAACTCCGGCCGGCTCGCTGCGGCGTTGCGGATCCAAAATCAAATTGTCCAACAAATCAATGTTCGGCAAGCTGCGCCGGCCACCAAGAGACCATAGGACAATGCCGACAGCCGAAATACCGCAGCCTGCAACATCGCCCGCCAGCCGAGCGATAGCGACGCCGGTCCTCGACCGACCGCGGTTGCTTGCCTTCGGCCGTGTCGTGCTGGCGGCACTCGCCGCCTGGGTGACGCTGGCAATCCTGCACGACGCCCGGCTGGCCTCCGGGCTCGACTGGCTGAGCGCGCTCTGCCGCGGGGTGGCGCTGCCGGGCGCCGCTGCCGTGGTCGGCGCTATGGCGGTCTGGGCGCTGATGAGCGTGGCGATGATGCTGCCGACGGCGGCTCCGGCGATCGACATCTATGTCCGCCTTTCGCGCCGGATCGAAGTGCGACGCGCGGCGCATGTGGCCGGATTCGCGAGCGGCTACCTGCTCGCCTAGATCGCGCTCGCCGCGGTCGCCGGCGCGGCACAGGTGCTCGCCGGGCGGGAGGTCGCCGTGGCAGCCGCAGCGCTGCCGCAGGGCGCCGTCGCCGGTGGCTTGCTGCTGCTCGCCGGATTCTACCAACTGACACCGCTGAAGCAAGCCTGCCTGACGCTCTGCCGCAACCTGTTGGCATTCTTCATGTCGCACTGGCGCGAGGGCGTCGGCGGAGCGCTGCGGATGGGACTGCACAACGGGGCGATCTGCATCGGCTGCTGCTGGGCGCTGATGGGACTGATGTTCCTCTCCGGCACCATGAACCTCGCCTGGATGGCGGCGCTGGGGCTGTTGATGCTGCTGGAGAAGACCGCCCCCGGCGCGGCGCGGCTCGGGCGCCTGACCGGGCTTGCAATGGCGCTGGCGGGGGCAGCGCTGATCGCGACCGAAATCATCTGACCTGGAGGGACACGAAATGGCCAAGAGCAAGACGGCGAAGAAGACTGATGCGATCGAGCCCTGGAGCATCAAGGGTGAGCTGATCCTCAACTGCAACTGCACGGCGTTCTGCCCCTGCGTGATCAGCCTCGGCGCGCACCCCGCGACCGAGGGATCGTGCCGGACCTAGTTCGGGGTGCGCATCGACGAGGGGAACTGGGGCAAGACCGATCTCTCGGGCCTCAATGTGGCGATGATCATCGACATCCCCAACATGATGAGCGAGGGCGACTGGAAGGCGGCCGGTTATTCTGACGAGCGCGCCAGCGATGCGCAATACGCCGCGCTGGAGAAGATTTTCACCGGCCAGGCGAAGGACACCACCGGGCTGTTCCGGCTGCTGGTCAGCACCTATTTCGGCTCGTCGCGCGAGAAGATCAGCTTCACCACCGAGGGCAAGGTGCGCAGCCTGACCGTGGGTCGGAAGATCAGCGGTTCGGTGCAGCCGGTCGAGGGCTCCGATCCCGGGCGCGACGTGGTGGTGACCAACACCAAATACTGGATGGGCTCCGACATCACCGTGGCGCAGGCGATCAAGGGCAAGGTGCGCGATTTCGGCCGGGTGTGGAACTTCGACGGCCGCTCGGCCGAGATCTGCCAGATCGAGTGGTCGGGCCCGTGAGCGGCGCAGCGAGCGCAGCCACGGCATGCGCACACGCGTGCATGTCTTTTAAGATATTGAAATATATAGAGGTCCATGACACCTGCGGCAAAGTGTCATGGCTTGTAGGGTGCGTGCCAGCACGCACCCTGTGGCTTTTATCATGCCCGCGCCAGATACTCGTCCAGATAGCCCAGCCGGTCCTGGCCCCAGAACACCTCGTCACCGACCACGTAGGTCGGCGCGCCGAACACGCCGGCGGCGAGCGCATCGTCGGTGTTCTTCTGATAGGTCGCCTCGGCGGCTTCCATCGCCGGGGCTAGGGCCGCCGCGTCGTGGCCGTTCTCGGCCAGGATTGCGGCCACGGTGGGGCTGGATCGCCGATGTCGCGCTCCTCGGCCCAGACCGCGCGCAGCACCGCATGGGCGAGCGTGCCGACGTCGCCGCCGCTCTCCGCCACCGCGATGATCGCCTTGGAAGCCGGCAGCTGGTCGGTCGGCCAATGCGCCGGCTTCAGGTTCAGCTTGAGCCCGCGCCGGGCCGAGATGCGCTTCAGCTCCTGCAGCCGGTAGGCCTGGCGCGAGGGATGGCGCTTGGCCGACGGCACGCCGCCGGTCTCGCCGAACACCTTCATGATGTCGGCGGGCTTGTAGGCGATCTCGGCGCCATGGCGCGCGGCGATCTCTTCGAGACCCAGACCGGCGAGATAGGTGAACGGGCTGAGGACGGTAATATCGTAGTCAATCCGGGCCATCGGGTGCATGCTCCTCTCTGTTGCGGTGAGGCACAATCTGTGCTGATCGACCGGTTTTGCAAGGGATCTCCACCGGCTGTTGGATGCGCGGCGGTGGCGGGAGCGCGATTGTATGAAGACTTCCGGGGCACCCGGGCTCGGGCACAATCAGGGACCGCCGCTCGACCCGGCCGAGCGCTGGCGGCGGCACCGCTGGAAGGTGGCGAAGCGGGCGCTGTTCCGGCCGCTGCCGATCGAGACCGTCCGGCGACTGGTGAAGCGGGCGGCCGAGCTCGGCCTCGCCCACCGGCGCTACGAGCTTCTTGTGCTCGGCGGCGGCGAGGTCCGGGCGATGCTCATCGCCGAGGATTCGCTGGTGATCACCGCGCCCTACGCCAGCCCGACGGCAAAGCCGGAGCAAGGGGCGCTGAGCAAGCTCGCCGCGGTGACCGGCTGCCGGCGCCTGCTGCTCGCAGGGGCCCGGGCGGGCTGCAGCCGGTCTGGGCCCTGCCGGCGACGGCTGGCCCCCTTTTCGAGGCGACGATCCGGGTTCCTTCGGAACTTCTGCTGGCGGCACCACCGGTCAAGGCCGACCGGGCGGCGCTCGCCGACGGGCTGCGCGGCAGCGCCCTGCCCTCCGGTTCGGTCGCGCTCGTCGGCGACGGAGCCCATGGCACCGCCTGGGTCGCCGGGGCGCGGCTCGCCGGGCTGGTGCCCGCCTCCGAGTATTTCGCCACCTGACACGCCACGGCCCGCTCTATGACGGGTTTGCAACACCGGCGCCGCTTGCTATTAAGCCGGAGACTCATCCGGCGAGGGGCCTGGGGGAAAGGGAAGGCATGAAACCCGATACCGGCATCAGGATCATCGCAGGCAATTCCAACCAACCCCTGGCCGAGTCGATCGCCAAGCGCATCTCGGTCTATCGCGGCGGACACATCTCGCTGGCCCGCGCCCGGGTCGAGCGGTTCAACGACTCGGAGATCTTCGTCGAGATCTACGACAACGTGCGCGGCGAAGATGTCTTCATCATCCAGTCGACCTCGTGCCCGGCGAACGACAACTTGATGGAGTTGCTGATCATGTCGGACGCGCTGAAGCGCGCGTCGGCGCGGCGGATCACGGCGGTGATGCCGTATTTCGGCTATGCCCGGCAGGATCGAAAGACCGCCGCGCGCACGCCGATCTCGGCCAAGCTGGTGGCCAACCTGATCACCACCGCCGGCATCGACCGGGTGCTGACGATGGACCTGCATGCGGGGCAGATCCAGGGCTTCTTCGACATCCCGACCGACAACCTCTACGGCGCCCCTGTCTTCGCCCTCGACATCAAGCATCACTTCCCCGGCAAGGGCAAGCTGACCGTGGTCTCGCCCGATGTCGGCGGCGTGGTCCGCGCCCGGGATCTCGCCAAGCGTATCGGCGCCGACCTGGTGATCGTCGACAAGCGCCGAGGCCGCCCCGGCGAGGTCGAGCAGATGGCCGTGATCGGCGATGTCAAGAAGCGGACCTGCGTGCTGGTCGACGACATCTGCGACACCGCCGGCACGCTGTGCAAGGCGGCCGAGCAGCTGCGCGAGCACAACGCCAAGGAAGTGCACGCCTATATTACCCACGGCGTCCTGACCGGCAAGGCCATCGAACGGGTCACCAAATCCGTGCTGAAGAGCCTGGTGATCACCGACACAATCGAACCGACCAAGGCGGTGAAGGCGGCGAAAAACATCCGGGTGATCTCGGTCGCGCCGCTGTTCGCCCATGCGGTGCTGAATGTCGGCAACGACACCTCGGTCTCGTCGTTGTTCGCCGAGGAAACGCTCGGGCCGATCTACGAGGCGTTTTACCAGTTGGGTTGAGCCCCGCGGGAGGGCAACGGAGCCGGCGACCGGCAAATCCGGGCTTGCCCCGCGGCGGTGTTCGCGTATATACGGCGTCGAGTTTTCTCGACACGCCGGGCAACCACACTGACCCATTTGGGGTCCGGAAACAGCTTCGGCGTTGACGACGGGCGGTGGAGAGACCGCCGAGGAGCCGCAGGATGAAAAGAGATATCCACCCGCAGTATCACGCCATCACCGTCAAGACCACGGATGGCACCGAGATCGCGATGCGGTCGGCCTGGGGTGAGGAGGGCAGCACCCTCCAGCTCGACGTCGATCCCAGCACCCATCCGGCCTGGACCGGCAGCACCCAGCGTCTGATGGACACCGGCGGCCGGGTGTCGAAGTTCAAGAAGAAGTTCGAGGGCTTCGGCTTCTGAGCACCGGCCTCAGGGCCGCCCGCAGCGGAAGAGCGCGTCCTGCGGGGCGCGTTTTTGTTGTTTTGGGGCGTTGCCTGACCCGGGGTCCGGCCGACTGTGGCGTCTGGCATCAAGCGGGAGCGGGGTGAGCGATGAACCAGCGCGCGCATGTCATTGTTCTCGGCAACGAGAAGGGTGGAGCGGGCAAGTCCACCGTGGCGATGCACCTTTTTGTGGCGCTGGCGCGGGCCGGGCACGCAGTCGGCACGCTGGACCTTGATCTGCGGCAGCAGAGCTTGTTCCGCTATCTCGACAACCGCGAGGCCCATGGCGCCCGGCTGGGCGTGGCGCTGCGGATGCCGCGCCGGATCCGCATCCAAGCCAGCGACGCGCCCCTGCGCGACGATGCGGCGTCGGCGGACCGCGCACGTCTCGACGGCGCCATCGACGAGCTGTCGCGGGATTGCGCCTTCGTCATCATCGATACCCCGGGCGCGGTTACGGCACTCTCCGACCCCGCCCACATCGCCGCCGACACGCTGGTCACGCCGATCAACGACAGCCTGATCGATTTCGACCTTCTCGGCCGGGTCGATCCGGTGAGCGGCAAGGTCAAGGGGCCGTCGATCTATTCCGAGATGGTCTGGTCCGCCCGCCAGCGCCGCGCCGCGCAAGGCCGCGAGCCGATCGATTGGGTGGTGCTGCGCAACCGTTTGGCGATGTTGGAATCGCGCAACAAGCGCCGCGTCGGCACCGTGATGGCGGATCTCGCGAAGCGGATCGGCTTTCGCGTCGCGCCGGGCTTCTCCGAGCGGGTGATCTTCCGCGAGCTGTTCCTCAACGGCCTGACGCTTCTCGACCTGAAGCAGGACGGCCCCATCACCATCACCATGAGTCATGTCGCCGCGCGCCAGGAGGTGCGCGATATGGTAAAGGCGCTGAGTCTACCGGGTGTCGAGAAGGTGGGATAGCGCCCCCACGCCCGCAAAAGGACGAAGGATGAAAGAGTGCGCATTGCGATGATCGGCAGCGGTTATGTGGGCCTCGTCTCCGGGGTCTGCTTCTCGGATTTCGGCCACGAGGTCGTCTGCATCGACAAGGATCCGCAGAAGATCGCGCTGTTGAACAGCGGCGAGACGCCGATCTACGAGCCGGGCCTCAGGACGATGATGGCCAGGAACACCGAGGCCGGGCGGCTGAGCTTCACCACCGACCTGGCCGAGGGGATTAAGGGCGCCGACGCCGTGTTCATCGCCGTCGGCACCCCGGCGCGGCGCGGCGACGGTCACGCGGATCTCAGCTTCGTCTACCAGGCGGCGGAGGAGATCGCGGCCGAGATCGACGACTACATGGTGGTGATCACCAAATCGACGGTGCCGGTCGGCACCAATCGCGAGGTCGAGCAGCGGATCCGCGCGGTCCGGCCGGACGCGGATTTCGACGTCGCCTCGAACCCGGAATTCCTGCGCGAGGGCGCCGCGATCGAAGACTTCATGCACCCCGACCGGATCGTCGTCGGTGTCGAGAGCGAGCGCGCCCGGACGCTGCTCGGCGAGATCTACCGGCCGCTCTTCCTGCGCGAGACGCCGATCGTGACCACCGGCCTGGAATCGGCCGAGATGATCAAATACGCCGCCAATGCCTTCCTGGCGACCAAGATCACCTTCATCAACGAGGTCGCCGACCTGTGCGAGAAGGTCGGCGCCGATGTGCAGAGCGTCGCCAAAGGCATCGGGCTCGACGGGCGGATCGGCCCTAAGTTCTTGCACCCTGGCCCAGGCTACGGCGGCTCCTGCCTCCCGAAGGACACCCAGGCGCTGGTGCAGACCGCCCTGACCCATGGCAGCCCGGTGCGAGTCGTCGGGACGGTGGTCGAGGTGAACGCGGCGCGCAAGCGGGCGATGGCGGACAAGGTCGTCGCCGCGGCGGGCGGTTCGGTCGCCGGCAAGCGCATCGCCGTCCTCGGCGTTACCTTCAAGCCGAACACCGATGATATGCGCGAAGCTTCCAGCCTGGTGATCGTCCCGGCGCTTCGGGCGGCCGACGCCAGCATCGTGCTGTGCGATCCGCAGGGCCGCAAGGAAGGCGAAGCGCTGTTGGGACCGGCGGGCTGGGTGAGCGACCCCTACGAGGCGGCCGCGGAGGCCGACATCCTGTTGCTGCTCACCGAGTGGAACGAGTTCCGCGCCCTCGACCTCAGCCGCGTCCGCGCAGCGATGAAGGGCAACGTGATGGTCGATCTGCGCAATGTCTACCTCCCCGCCGAGGCACGCGTCGCCGGGTTCAGCTATGTGTCGGTCGGCCGGAGCTGAGCTGCGGGTTGGCGGCTGACGCCGCCCCCACGGATGGGCAGGGATCGTTTCGCCGCGGCATGTCCGCGGCGCGAGCAGGTCTCAGATGTTCGGGGCCAAGGTCTGGCACTGCCGGCCGTCTGCCTCCAGCAGCCGGCAGGCCCGGTTGGCGTCGTCGGGGGCCAGGCCGGTGAAGCGTACCCGGTAGAGCGACGCGCCCTCGCGGCTCGGGACCCGGTCGATCACCGGCGCCGCGTCGGCGAGCACCTGGTCGCCGCCCAGCGCTACCTCGGTCACCCGGGCCACCGCGATCGCATGGTTGTTGAACGGACCCAGCTGGACCGTCCAGCCCGGCCGCGGCACCGGTTGGGGCATCCCGTCGCCCGCCTCCGCAGCGGCAATCTCGGCCGACTCTTGACCTGGACGCGGGCGCGGCGTCTCCGAATAGAGCGACGCCAGGCGCGAGGTGGAGGGCGGGGTCGTGGCAACGGCCTGCGACGCCAGCGCCTCGGCAATTGCGGCGAGCGCGGTCGTCGGCGTCCCCGGCTTGGCCGGCGGCAGCGGCGCCTCGGCGACTGTCGGGATGTAGGCGCGCGGCGGCACCATCGCCACCCGGCGGCCGGAACGGGCAAACCCCTTGTCGAGCAGCTGAGCCATCCGGGCGTTGCGCCAGCGCGACGACTTGCCGCCGAGAATTGCCGCGATGGTCCGCTTGCTGCCGCGATGCGCCGAGGCGACGAGGTTGTAGCCGGCAGCGCGAGTGTAGCCGGTCTTGATGCCATCCGCGCCGCGATACGAGCTCAGCAGCCGGTTGGTGGTCCACACCCGCTTGCCCGCCGCCCGGTCGGTCTTGCGACTGAAGATGTTGTAGTACTCCGGGAAGTCGAAAAACAGGTGCCGCCCGAGGACGGCCATGTCCCGCGCCGTCGACAGGTGGCCTCGCTCGGTCAGCCCGTTGGCGTTGCGGAAGGTGGTGTTGCGCATGCCGAGCTGGCGCGCCCTGGCCGTCATCAGCCGGGCGAAGGCCTTCTCTGAGCCGCTGATCGCCTCGGCCAGCGCCACCGCCGCGTCGTTGGCCGACTTGAGTGCGGAGGCGCGGATCAGACTGCGGAGGCTGACCCGCTGACCCGGCTTGAGATACAGTTTGGACGGCGGCTGCCGCGCCGCGTGGCGCGAGACCCGCACCCGCTGATCCAGGCTGAGCTGACCGCTCTCCACCGCCTCGAAGGCGAGATAGAGGGTCATCATCTTGGTCAGCGACGCCGGCTGCTGGCGCCGGTCGGCACCGGACTCGTAGAGCACCGTGCCGTCGCGCATGTCCATGACGATCGCGGCATACGGCGCTGCTTCGGCCGGCCGGCCGGCAGCCGCAGCGACCACCAACGCCAGAGTGACGATTAGACTCCGGATAGTAAGCCCGGCGACTCGCATTGCTGCTCACCTCAGCACTTCTTGTGCCCGAATGCGGCGTGTTTCCGCCACTATATCGTTTTTCGCCTTTAGATTAATCATAACAGATTGCGGTTCAATTGATAATCCAAAATTCGGACAATTTTCCCAGCAGGAAGCGGCGCCGGCGAGCTGTATTATGCGGTGCACAATTTAGCTTGGTGCACCGCAACAATTCTGGATAGTGTCTGGCATGGAAAATGCCAATGGACGGCGAGACAGCATCGCCTGGCCCGAAGGAGCGCCAGTATGACCAAGCCCGCAACCCAGAAGACCCTTTCCGTGTCCGTCGACCCCCAGAAGGCCATGGCGGAGGGCGCCGAACAGGTGGCCGAAGGCTTCAAAGCCGCCGCTACTTTTAACAAAGGCAACATCGAATCCTTTGTGAAGTCGTCAATAATTGCCACAGAAGCTGCGCAGAACATATCTGCCGAGCTTGTTGACTACTCCAACAGGAGCTATGAGGTCGCCATGGCCGCAGCACAGGAAATCTACACCTGCACAGCCCTCGGCGCGTTCATCGAGAAGCAGAGCGAGTTCGGTAAGGTGTCGATGGAGGGTCTCGCCGCCGAGACCGCCAAGCTGAACGACATGCTTTCCGCAGCTGCGAAGAAAATGGTCGCCCCCTTGACCGCTCGCGCCAACGAGGCGGTTCAGTTCGTCATGTACCAGCGCGCTTGAGCGGCGTCTGCGGACGGATGTCGGAAAAGGGGGCTTCGGCCCCCTTTTCTCGGTTCAGCTTTCCAATATATTCGCGGTGGAGAGTCGCCGGTGCGGGCATAGCATCCCGTGGGCGGCTCGGTGAACGGTTCCATGGACGACGGGACGGCAGGTCGACGCGACCGATATGAGACCAGACGACGCAACCCTCCCCGAGGCAGCACGACCACGCCTCGGCCCCAAAGACCCGGGCAAGGGCGGCCGGGGCGGACCGGAGTCGGGGGTCGGCGTCAAGGCCAAGCCGAAGACCAAGCGGCCGTCGCTCTACAAGGTGCTGATGCTGAACGACGACTACACGCCGATGGAGTTCGTCGTCTATGTGCTGCAGCGGTTTTTCAACATGGACCAGGGGCGCGCCGTGGACATCATGTTGACCGTGCACAACAAGGGCGTTGCGGTGGTTGGGGTGTATCCGTTCGAGATCGCCGAGACCAAGGTGACCCAGGTGATGGATTGCGCGCGGTCCAATCAGCACCCCCTGCAGTGCACGATGGAGAAAGAGTGAGACGGTTTTGACCCGATCCGACGCATCTTCTGCTTGATCCCGCGGCAGACAACCCCAAGATAAGAACTACCGGCGTAGCAAGACGGGCAGTGGCCCGACCGCGCCCGGCACGCAGAACGCCCCGGTGACTGGGGTATAAGGGGAGAGGCTCATGCCGTCACTGACCGCGACACTCGAAGACGCGATCCACCGCGCGATCGGTTTCGCGAATGCGCGGCGGCACGAGTTGGCGACGCTGGAGCATCTGCTGCTGACGTTGCTCGACGAGCCCGACGCCGCGCGGGTGATGCGGGCCTGCTCGGTCGATCTCGAGGAGTTGCGATCGCGCCTGACCCGTTTCATCGACACCGAGCTCGAGACCCTGGTGTTCGACTCCGGTGGCGCCGAAGCGGCGCCCTCGACCGGCTTCCAGCGGGTCATCCAGCGCGCCGCAATCCATGTCCAGAGCTCGGGGCGCTCGGAGGTCACCGGCGCCAACGTGCTGGTCGCGATTTTCAACGAGCGCGAGAGCCATGCCGCCTTCTTCCTGCAGGAGCAGGACATGACCCGCTACGACGCGGTCAACTACCTCAGCCACGGCGTCGCCAAGGACCCGGCCTTCGGCGAAACCCGGCCGGTCCACGGCGCCGAGGAGCCGGAGCCGGTGGAGAAGGGCCGCACCGAGAGCGCCAAGGCGGAGGAGACCAGCCTCGGCAAGTTCTGCGTCGACCTCAACGCCAAGGCCCGCGGTGGCCTGGTCGACCCGCTGATCGGTCGCGAGCTGGAGGTCGAGCGCTGCATTCAGGTGCTGTGCCGGAGGCGCAAGAACAACCCGCTGCTGGTCGGCGACCCGGGCGTCGGCAAGACCGCCATCGCCGAGGGGCTGGCCAAGAAGATCGCCGATAGTCAGGTGCCCGAGGTGCTCTCGGGCTCGACCATCTTTTCGCTCGACATGGGCGCCTTGCTGGCGGGAACCCGCTACCGCGGCGACTTCGAAGAGCGGATGAAGGCGGTGATCAAGGAGCTGGAGGAGCACCCGGACGCGATCCTGTTCATCGACGAGATCCACACCGTGATCGGTGCGGGCGCCACCACCGGCGGCGCCATGGACGCCTCGAACCTGCTGAAGCCGGCGCTGCAGTCGGGCACCCTGCGCTGCATGGGCTCGACGACCTACAACGAGTTCCGCCAGCACTTCGAGAAAGACCGGGCGCTGAGCCGGCGGTTCCAGAAGATCGACATCAACGAACCGACGGTCGACCACTCGGTGAAGATCCTGAGGGGGCTGAAGCCGTTCTTCGAGGAGCACCACGAGGTCAAGTACACCGCCGAGGCGATCAAGTCGGCGGTCGACCTCTCGGCCCGCTACATCAACGACCGCAAGCTGCCCGACAAGGCAATCGACGTGATCGACGAGGCCGGCGCGGCGCAGCATCTGCTGCCGGCCAACAAGCGGCGCAAGACCATCACCCCGAAGGAGATCGAGGTGGTGGTTTCCAAGATCGCCCGCATTCCGCCGAAGTCGGTATCGAAGACCGACGCCGAGACCCTGCGCGAGCTGGAGCGCAACCTCAAGCGGGTGGTGTTCGGCCAAGACCCGGGGATCGACGCCCTGGCCTCGGCGATCAAGCTGAGCCGCGCCGGGCTGCGCGAGCCGGAGAAGCCAATCGGCTGCTACCTGTTCGCCGGACCTACCGGGGTCGGCAAGACCGAGGTGGCACGGCAGTTGGCCGAATGCATGTCGGTCGAGATGCTGCGCTTCGACATGTCGGAATACATGGAGAAGCACTCGGTCAGCCGGCTGATCGGCGCCCCGCCGGGCTATGTCGGCTTCGACCAGGGCGGGCTGATGACCGACGGGGTCGACCAGCACCCGCACTGCGTGCTGCTCTTGGACGAGATCGAGAAGGCACATCTGGACGTCTACAACATCCTCTTGCAGATCATGGACCACGGCAGCCTGACCGACCACAACGGCAAGAAGGTCAACTTCCGCAACACCATCCTGATCATGACCACCAATGCCGGGGCGCAGGAGCAGGCCAAGGCCGCCATCGGCTTCGGCCGCGACCGCCGCGAGGGCGAAGACCTGGCGGCGATCGAGCGGATGTTCACGCCTGAGTTCCGCAACCGGCTCGACGCGGTGATCTCGTTCGGTACCCTGCCGCGGGAGGTGATCCTGCAGGTGGTGGAGAAGTTCGTCCTCCAGCTCGAGGCGCAGCTTCTGGAGCGCAACGTCGCCGTCGAGCTGACCAAACCGGCGGCCGAGCTGCTAGCCGATCTCGGCTATGACGACGCGATGGGCGCGCGGCCGCTGGCGCGGGTGATCCAGGAGCAGATCAAGAAGCCGCTGGCCGAGGAGCTGCTGTTCGGCAGGCTGGCCAAGGGCGGCGTGGTCCGGGTCGGGGTCAAGGACGGCAAGATCGCCCTCGACGTCCAACCGCCGGACCGCCCGCGGCTGCCGCCGAAGCAGACGCCGCTCTTGACCGCCGGCTGATGCCCCCCTGCATCGCCGTAGGATGGGAGCCAACCCATCTGTGCTTCGGCGGGTGCGCGAGGATGGGTTAACACCCATCCTACGCGCTGTTAGCCTCCGGCGCCACAAACCCCGTCCTGCGGGGAACCGAACGGCGAGGGTGAGGTGAGCGATGGCGGACAGGGTTGTGGTGGTCGGCGGCGGCCAAGCGGGCGCCGCTCTGGTGGCAAAGCTGCGGGGCGAGGGGTTTTCGGGCGCCGCCACCCTGATCGGCGCCGAGCCGGTGCCGCCCTATCAGCGCCCGCCGCTGTCGAAAAAGTACCTGCTCGGCGAGATGGCCGAGGGGCGGCTCTACCTCAAGCCCGCCGCCTTCTATGCGGAGCAGGGGATCGAGCTGGTCACCGGAACGGGGGTCACCGCCATCGACCGGGCGGCGGGCGAGGTGGTCGCCGGCAACCGCCGCATCCCCTACGACGCCCTGGCGCTGACCACCGGCGCCCTGCCGCGCCTGCTGCCGGCCGCCATTGGCGGCGAGCTCGCCGGGGTCTACCCGGTGCGCACACTGGCGGATGTCGACGCGATCGCGCCCGAGGTGGTCGCGGGGCGCAGGGTGCTGATCATCGGCGGCGGCTATATCGGTTTGGAGGCCGCCGCGGTCTGCGCCCTCAAGGGGCTGAAAGTCACCCTGATCGAGCTCGCCGAACGCATTCTGCAGCGCGTCGCCGCGCCGGCGACCTCAGACTTCGTCCGCGAGCTGCACCGGGGGCACGGCGTCGATATCCGCGAGTCGGTCGGGCTGGAGCGGCTGACAGGCACGGGCCGGGTCGCTGGCGCGGCGCTCACCACCGGTGAGGCGCTGGAGATCGACTTCGCCATCTTCGGCATCGGCATCGTGCCCGACACGCGGCTGGCGGAGGCGGCCGGGCTCACGCTGGAGAATGGCATCGCCGTTGACGGGCGCTGCCGGACCTCGGACCCGGCGATCTATGCCGCCGGCGACTGCGCCTCGTTCCCCTACAAGGGCGGCCGCATCCGGCTCGAATCGGTGCAGAACGCCATCGACCAGGCCCGGCATGCGGCGAAGGCGATCATGGGGGCGGAGGCGGACTACCTGCCCTATCCCTGGTTCTGGTCCGACCAGTGCGACGCCCGGCTGCAGATCGCCGGGCTCAACACCGGCTATGACCGGACGGTGATTCGCCCCGGCCACCGGCCCGGCGGGCAGTCGATCTGGTATTTCCGCGGGCAAACCCTGCTCGCGGTCGATGCAATCAGCGACCCGAAGGCCTACATGCAGGGCAAGCGCTGGATCGAAGCCGGGGTCTCGCCCGACGCGGGCGCCATCGCGAATCCCGGAATCGAGCTCAAGAGCCTGACCTGAAGGGGCCGAACACACGACGCAGGCGGCCCCGGAGAAGACCGCCTGCCCGTGCATGGCTGGCAACACCCGCCACACACACGCTCGCTTGCGTTCGGGGGGAGCAGAAGCACTCTGCGAGGGTCCCGACAACAACTCGGTCGCAAGCAAGGCAAGCATATTGCCCGGCACACCGATTGGTCTGTGACCTGCGTCACATTTCCGTCTATTATCTCCGCGATGCCTGAGGCGGGACGCCCCGGCGAAAGGGCGGATCATCAGAATGGCAGATTGCAATTGAAGGGCAGTTTAGGTCGATCGGCGCCGGGCGCCAATCGTCCGCTTGCTGCGCCAGAGTGACGGAGCGAATGACGCAGGACAACGCCTACAGCTTTCCGCAGGGGAGCACGCTGCACATTTGAGGCCCCGAATGGTGTGCCGAGCTGGCCGAGCGCTGGACCGAAGCGAACTACGCCGCCCGCTCGCTGATCGTCAGTGAGGACGAGACCGACGACTTCGTGTTCTTCATCCTCTCGGGCTGCGCCCGCGCCGCCACCTATACCGACACCGGCCGCGAGGGACTGCTGTCCGAGCTGCCGCCGGGCGAATCGTTCGGCCTGTTCGCCGCCATTGTTGGCCAGCCGCGTTCGACCAATGTCATCGCGGTCGAGGACTCGCGGATCGCCCGGATGTCGGCCGAGAACTTCAACCGGGTGCTCTACGGCAACTGCTCGGTCGCACAAGCGATCATCCTCTACCTGGTCGAGCGGATCCGGAGCTTGTCGACCCGGATGACGGCGGTGACCACCCGCAACGCCGAGCAGCGGCTGATCGCCGAACTGCTGCGCCTGGCCGAGCCCGGGATGCGCGACGATGACACCGCGGTGATCGAGTCGCTGCCGACCCAGCAGAATCTCGCCACGCTGCTGTTCTCGCAGCGCGAGACCATCGGCCAGGACATGTCGAAGCTGAAGGATGCCGGGCTGATCGAGCGCGAAGGCCGCGCACTGTTGATCAAGCGCGTCTCGCGCTTGCGCGCGCGGCTGGAGGGTTGAGCCGCGCCGCTCGGCATCACCGTCGCCGGCACATGCTGCGATCTTTGGGTGCACGAGAAGCCAAGGGGCACCGATGACCAGCCTCAGACAGATATCCCGGTTCGGCTTCGTCGGCGTCGTCGCCACCCTGGTGCATGTCAGCATCGGGCTGGGGCTGCACGAAGGGGCCCAGATGCGCCCGCTCTGGGCCAACCTGATCGCATTCTGCTGCGCGCTGATGGTGTCGTTCCTCGGCCAGACCCGCCTGACCTTCCCCGACGCCACCGCCGATGGCGGCGCGTTCGCCCGGTTCACGGTGGTCGCGGTCTCGGGGCTCTGCCTCAACCAGATCATCGTCTGGCTGGTCACCTCAGTCTTCGGCGGCCCTTACTGGCTGGCGCTGATCATCATCATCGGCACCGTCCCCGGCGTCACCTTCCTGCTGCTCAAGTTTTGGGCGCTGCGCCGTTAGGCGCCGGGTCGCGAAACTCTGCCCCGCAAGGCCGGGAACCCCGGCATGGGCGGCAATGACATAGACCGGCCGGCGTTTCACCTCGGTGAAGATGCGGGCCATGTACTCGCCGAGCACCCCCAGCCCGATCAACACCAGCCCGTTCATGAACAGGGTGGCGACCAGCAGCGACGCGTAGCCGGGAACGTCGACGCCGAAAATCAGGGTTCGCAGGATGATGAACAGCCCGTAGCAGCCGGCAAAGCCGGCGACCACGAAACTGACATAGCTCCAGATCTTCAGCGGCGCGGCCGAGAACGAGACGATGCCGTCAATCGCCAGTGCGAACAGGCGCGGCCAGTTCTGTTTCACCGCACCGGCTGCGCGCGGCTCGCGCGCGTATTCGATCACCACCTGCCGGAACCCGAGCCAAGCGAAGACGCCCTTCATGAAGCGCGAGCGCTCCGGCAGGGTCGTCAGAGCCTCGACGACGCGCCGGTCCATCAGCCGGAAATCGCCGACGTTCTCCGGGATCTCGACCTGGTTGAGCCGACCGATGAGCCGGTAGAATGCATGGGCGGTGGCCCTTTTCGCCCAGCTCTCGCCCTCGCGGCTGACACGCCGGGCCAGCACCACGTCGTAGCCCTTGCGCCACTTCGCCACCATCTGAGGCAGCAGTTCCGGCGGGTCCTGCAGATCGGTGTCCATCGGGATCACCGCCCGGCCGGAGGTGAAGTCGAGGCCGGCGCTGAGGGCGTTCTCCTTGCCGAAGTTGCGCGACAGGCCGATCAGACGGATGCGCGGGTTCCGCTCGCGGTGAACCTCGAGCCGGGCGAAGGTGTCGTTGGTGCTGCCGTCGTCGATGCAGAGGATCTCGTAGTCCTTGGTCACGCTCTCCAGCACCGGCGTCAGCCGGGCGAAAAACCGGTCGAGCATCGCGGCTTCGTTGAGCATTGGCACGACGATGCTGAGCTCGACGGGATCCAGGAATTCGGTGGTCATCCGGTGCGGCTTACCTGCGGCATGGGCCGGAACGACCCTGACTGCCAATCTGCGGGAGCAACCCGGCGACGGTCAAGAGAGCATCCGGAAGCGCTTGTGTCTGGTCATCGAACGGCGGCTCGGTTAACGTCGCGCGAAAACGGGGAGCACGCAGTTATGGAACGCCGCCTCGCCGCGATATTGGCCGCGGATGTCGTCGGGTTTTCGAAGCTTGTCCAGGACGATGAAGCGGCGACGCTCCGGCGGCTGAAGGCGATCTGGGACCAGGTGTTCGCCGCCCAGATCTCCGGCCATCGGGGGCGCATCTTCAAGCTGATGGGCGACGGGCTGCTGGCGGAGTTCTCCAGCGTAGTCGATGCGGTGGACTGCGCGGCGGCGATTCAGACGGCGATGGGCGATGGCGGCACGGCGGGCGCTGACGGCGCGCCGATCGAGTTCCGCATCGGCGTCAATCTGGGCGATCTCCTGATCGATGGCGAGGATGTCCTCGGCGACGGGGTCAATGTCGCTGTCCGGCGCGAGGCAGCGGCGCCGCCCGGTGGTGTGCTGGTCTCCGACCATGTCCACAGCCAGGTCCGCGGCAAGGTCAAGGTCAGCTTCGCCGATTCCGGCGAAATCGCCCTGAAAAACATCGATGCCCCGCTTCGGGCTTGGAGCTGGCAGCCGGCCGCCGCCCGCATCAAGGCCAAAGACAAGGCCCCGGCGCCCGAGCCTGAGCGGCTGTCGATCGCCGTGCTGCCGTTCAACAACATGTCGGTCGACCCGGAGTAGGAATTCCTCGCCGACGGGATCAGCGAGGACATCATCACCGCGCTCTTTAAGATCCGCTGGTCCCCGGTGATCGCCCGCAACTCGACCTTCACCTACAAGGGCCAGGCGGTCGACGTCACCCGGGTGGCCAAGGTGCTGGGCGTGCGCTACGTGCTGGAGGGCAGCGTGCGCAAGGGCGGCAATCGCATCCGGGTGACGGCGCAGCTGATCGACGCTACCACCGGGCTGCATGTCTGGGCCGAGCGCTACGACCGCGAGCTGGAGGACATCTTCGACCTGCAGGACGAGATCACCCGGACCATCGTCGCCCGGATCGAGCCGGAGATCAGCGCCGCCGAGCGGAACCGGGCGATTCACCGCAGAACCGACAACCTCGGCGCCTGGGAGTGCTACCAGCGCGGCCTTGCATATATGTGGGAATACGGCCGCGAGGAGCACGACAAGGCCCTGGAGATGCTGACCCGGGCGACCGGACTCGATCCCAACTTCTCCACCGCCTTCGCTTATCTCTGCTACGCCTACTACGAGGGCGTCGTCATGGGCTGGCCGGACGATCCAGATCACCATCTCGATCTGGAAATGCAGGTGGCGCGCCGGGCGATCCAGACCGACGACCGCGACCCCGTCGGCTATTTCGCCATCGGACGGATCTACATGACGAAAGGCCAGCACGACGACTCGATTGCCGCGCTGAAGAAATCGATCGAACTCAACCCCAGCTTCAGCCAGGCCTATCACGGGCTGAGCATGGTGCTGGCGATGGCCGGCCAGCTCGATGAGGCCGGGGCCGCAGGCGAGCAGACCGAGCGGTTGAGCCCGCGCGACCCGATCCTCTGGGCGACGACGATCGTGCATGCCTGGGCCGATGTGCTAGCGGGCGACCCGGAGTCGGCGCTCATGTGGGTGCAGAAGACCAAGCAACTCCAGCGCGCCAAGGGCTACTGGCTGCCGGCGGTCGAGGCTGCTGCGCTGGTGCGGGGCGGCTGGACGAGGCCCGTGCGGCGGTTGAGGAGGCGCGGCGAGAGCTGCCCAAGCTGTCGGTGGCCTATCTGAAGCACGCCCTGCCAACCAAGCATCCGGGCGGGCTCGACCGCTATCTCGACGCTTTACGGGCGGCGGGGTTGCCGGAATAGCCGGGCTCCGGTTCGTCGGTAGAAAGAGTGGTGGCGGGGGAGAGACTCGAACTCTCGACCTCGGGATTATGAGTCCCGCGCTCTAACCAGCTGAGCTACCCAGCCACTGGGGCGCCATGTAACTGCGCTTCCCGGCGGCGTCAAGCCGCGAGCGTTCAGATCGTTCGCGCCAGCAGATCGAGCCAGTTGCCGCGGCATATCCGATCGATCAGCGCGTCGTCGTAGCCGGCCTGGCGCATCGCCGCGACCAGGCGCGGCAGGCCGGTGACGTCGCCGATCTCTTCGGGCAGGGTGCAGCCGTCATAGTCGGAGCCGAGGGCGACGCCGTCCTCGCCCAGATGCGCGATCAGATGGTCGAGATGGCGCAGCATGGTCTCGATCGGCGTCGCCCGGTCGTCCTCGCAATCGGCGCGCAGGAAGCCGACATTGAAATTCAGCCCGACCACGCCGCCGGACTCGCGCACGGCCTTCAACTGGTCGTCGGTCAGGTTGCGCGGACAGGGCGAGAGGGCGTGGGCGTTTGAATGGGTCGCGACCAGCGGCCTTGTGGAGACCTTCGCCACGTCCCAGAAGCCGCCCTCGTTCAGGTGCGAGAGGTCGATCATCACCCCGAGCGCCTCGCACTCGCGCACCAACGCCCGGCCGGCGTCGGTCAGCCCGGCCTCTGCGTCGTAGCTCTCGCCGGCATAGATCGGCGCCCCGTGGGCGAAGGCGTTGGGGCGCGACCAGACCAGCCCGAGCGAGCGCAGCCCGGCGGCGTGCAGCACCTCCAGGGTGTCGAGCCCGGTGTCGATGCACTCCGCCCCCTCGATATGCGGCAGGATGGCGAGGCGCCCCTCGGCCATCGCCGCCTCGATCTCGGCCGCCGCGCCGCAGAGGGCGACATCGTCGGGCAATTCTGCCGCCACCCGGCGCATGCGGGCGAACATCGCCAGGGTGAAATCGAGCGCCGCCTGCCGGCCGACCGGGGCGTAGCGGCGCGGGTCGGTGCGGTCGAACTTCGACACCTCGCCGTCCTGCATCGCCGGGGTGAACATGGCGAAGAAGCCGCCAGCAAAGCCAGAGGCGCGGGCGCGTGGCAAGTCGATGTCGAGGCTCGGGGCACAGCCGGCGAAATCGAGCCCTGTGCCCTGGCGCGTGGCGCGCTCCAGCTTCAGGAGGGTGTCGTTGTGGCCGTCAAAGACCGGGACGAGGTTATCGCTCATGTCATATTCCACTTCCTCGGGCACATAGCCCAGGCTCGCCTGCAGCAGTCGGTTGGTGTAGTCCTCGTGCGGCCGCATCCGCCGCATCGCCGCAACGCCGAGGGTCTCGACGATGCGGCCGTCCTTCATCACCGCGATCTCCTGGCACATATGCGCCACCACGGCAAGGTTGTGGCTGACCAGCAAGAAGGTCAGTCCCCGCGCGTCGCGCAGGTCCGCGAGCAGGTTCAGCACCTCCGCCTGCACCGAGACGTCGAGCGCCGAGGTCGGCTCGTCGAGGAGCAGGATCTGAGGCTCCAGCATCAGCGCCCGGGCGATCGCCACCCGCTGGCGCTGGCCGCCGGAGAGCTGGTGCGGATAGCGGAAGCGGAACTCGGGACTCAGGCCGACATCGGCCAGGCCGCGCTCGATCCGCGCCTCGATGTTGTCTAAGCCGTGCAGGGTGAGCGGCTCGGAAAGGGTGCGGTCTACGGTGTGGCGCGGATGCAGCGAGGCATAAGGGTCCTGGAACACCATCTGCGCGACACGGTAGAAGCTGCGGCGGCGGCGGTGGCCGAGGGGCTCGCCACCGACGGCTATGGCGCCGGTCCAGTCAGTGATCAGCCCGGCGATGGCGCGCAGCACGGTGGACTTGCCGGAGCCAGACTCGCCGACCAGGCCGAAGGAGCCGCCTTTCGGCACTGCGAACGAGGCGAGGTCGACGGCAACATTGCGCGCCGTGCCCTCGCCGAAGACGACCGAGAGGTCGAAGACAGTGATGGCATCAGCCGAAGGCATCGACACTCGGCTCCTCCAGCCATGCCGGGTCGCGGCGCATCATCTGCAGCCGGTGCGCCGGCTCGTCGAGCCGGGGCAGCGAGTTCAGCAACGCGCGGGTATAGGGATGGCGGGCATCGTGCAGGGCCTCGGCGCGGCAGGTCTCGACGATCCGGCCGCCATACATGATCAGCACCCGGTCGCAGAAGGTGGCGACGAGGTTGAGATCGTGGCTGATGAAGATCAGCCCCATGCCGCGCTCGTGCACCAGCCGGTCGACGATCTGCAGCACGCTCATCTGCACGGTCACGTCGAGCGCCGAGGTCGGCTCGTCGGCGATCAGCAGCGCCGGGTCCGGGGCCAGCATCATGGCGATCATGATCCGCTGGCCCATGCCGCCGGAGACCTCGTGCGGATAGAGCGCCGCCACCCGCTCGGGGTCGCGGATCTGCACCGCCTCCAGCATCTCGATCATCCGCGCCCGCGCCGCGCCCCTGCCGGCATCGGTGTGCAGCCGGTAGGCCTCCATGATCTGGTCGCCGACGGTCATCACCGGGTTGAGCGAGAATTTCGGGTCCTGCATGACCATCGAGATTTTCTCGCCCCGGACCCGACGCATCTGGCGCTCGGAGAGGGTCATGAGGTCGGTGCCCTCGAAGTCGATCCGGCGCGCCGTCACCTCGCCCGGCGGGCGGACCAGGCCGAGGACGGCGCGGCCGGTCATCGACTTGCCGGAGCCGGATTCGCCTACGATCCCGACCCGCTCGCGCCCGACCGAGAACGAGACGCCGCGCACCGCCTCGATCATGCCGCCGGAGCGCTTGGGAAAGCGGACCCAGAGGTCCTCGACACGCAGGAGATCGGTCATGGCAGTCCCCCGCCTCGGCGTCGCAGGACCCCCTCCTGCCTCCCCCCTTTCAGGGGTAGGGGAATCGCATATGGCGGGTTTTGGGTTGCGGTTGTTGGTGAAAGGGGTTCTTCGGTGGGGCAGTTCGAACCATTTGAGGGCTGCCGATGTCGTGT
>Ga0209049_1000042_pt1 | contig 23116 bp, 21 predicted proteins | sample WorMetulBAHAMAS2_FD_187398 | JGI IMG/M metagenome (GOLD analysis project Ga0209049, IMG submission 187398) | Marine gutless worms symbiont microbial communities from Max Planck institute for Marine Microbiology, Germany - Olavius ullae BAHAMAS.2... | ecosystem: Host-associated > Annelida >...
CGGTTATAAAGACCATTGCCATAGAGCCGGGCGAAGAGATCACGCTCGATATCACATTGAATTATCGCCCCCCAAGGCTCACGATCAATGTCCCCACTGGTACTTCGCTCTTCCTTGATGGACAAGCGGTGGAAGGAGAGGGTGCCACTTGGGTGATAGAAACCGAACCCGGCACACATGTGGTTGCCTTTACTCTGGGGGATGTGAGAATAGATCGGAGTTTCGTCGTCCGTCCAGGAGGCCATGTCAAGATTGACTTGCAAATCGATATCAGTGTTCTCGAATTCGACGAAAACACCGACAATGAATACGGTATCAATGCTGAATGATGTTTTTTTCGTAGGTTCTATCGATTATGACCGTCAATACCACTTTTTTGTGGTTAAGTTATAGCCTGAAGCATGCGATAATCATGATGTCGTATTCTCCGGGATAATACCCCTCCCAGTTCATTGTGCCGGGGGTCGACCCCTCAATTGAGGGTGGCCGGCCTGTAAAGGTCGGCCTTCTTATCACCAGCCTTGACATTCGGGCTTCCGCGGCCATACTTTTGGCTATGCACTATAGTGAAAGGCAGCGAATCGTACTCCTCTCATTGTCACTCTCCTTGTTTGTCACGGCGGGAATTCTGGGAGTCGCATTCGGAATGAGTCTTGCCGCCAATCAGAATATCCGCAATATGGACGAACTCAACGCTTCCAGACCATCTTTGCCATCCCGGGTGCTCGATATCAACGGCGAACTCATCACCGAATTCTTCGCGGAGGAAAAAAGGGAGATTATTCCCATTACTTCATTACCGAAGATTCAAATCTACGCTCTAACCACGCGTGAAGACGCGCTTTTTTATAAGCACACGGGTGTCGCCCTGAGTGGGTTTATCAGGGCATTGTTCAACAATGTTCTCCATGCCATCACCAACAAGGGCTATTTCTCGGGTTTCAGCACACTTACCATGCAGGTAGCCGGTGCCAGACACGCCGACCGCAGCGACATATCCGTAAGTCGCAAGCTCAAGGAAATCTGGTGGACATATCAGCTCGAGCGCCGTTTTACCAAACAGGAAATACTGGAACAGTATTTGAATTCAGTGTACTTCGGCCATAATACCTATGGAGTTGAAGCTGCAAGCCAGTTCTTCTTTGGACATTCCGCCATCGAGAATTCTCCCGCGGAAGCGGTAATGCTGGTGATACAACTTGCAGGCTCGGGACTGTATTCACCCATTACTCAGCCGGACGCGGCCAGGGTTCGGCAGCTGGAGATTCTCAATCAGATGGTGGAGACAGGCTATTTGAATCGGGAGCTGGCCGATCAGTCCTTCGAGTCATACTGGACAAACTACGATTGGTCGCGATCACCAACGGACTCCCCATATTTCGACCGGCTTGCCAACGACCAAGCACCTTACTTCAGTGAATTCATACGAAATGAGGTTGAGAAATACCTATTCGGCCAACAAGATATCTACCGTGATGGATACACGATTCATACTACCTTGAATCTCGAGTATCAGCGCGAAGCTGAGAATCAGATTCGTGACGGCCTCAAGCATTGGAATCGCTCATACCAGCATGACAGGGAGCTGAAAACCGGTTATGCATCAAGCCAGTTGGTACACACCATTGATTTGCTCTCCTTGATTTTCGATTTACCTGAAATCCATGTGGTCGGTGCCCAAAAGCGCCGGGAAGCCCTGGAATACCTTGTCAATGAGATGACGCCGATTATGGATATCATGTCCATGTCCTTCGATCTGCATGATCTAAAGACGATAACAAATCTCAGCTACGACGTTGCCAATACTCATGCGCGTATGAACAATGTCGAGACCGCGCTCATCACCCTGGATAACACAACCGGCTACATCCTGGCCATGGTAGGCGGGAGCGAATTCAATCGAAACAACCAATTCAATCGGGCTGTGGACGCCAGTGTGATGCCGGGTTCGGCCTTCAAACCCCTTTACTACTCCGCCGGAATCAATTCCGGACTCCTCACGGCGGCAACCAGATTATATGATGGGCCAAGAACATTCACCAGTCCCGATGGAACACTCTATACCCCGGACAACTACGACGGCCGCTGGTCGGGCTATGTCCTGCTACGCGAAGCACTGGCCCGTTCGCTGAACATCCCAGCGCTCACTGTTTTGGAAACGATTGGCTTCGATGCGGCAATTAGCCGCGCAGCGGATTTAATGGGCATGACCGATCCACAGGAAATTGGAAAAACCTTTGATCGTGTCTACCCCCTTGGCCTGGGAACACTCAGCCTATCGCCCATTCAGTTGGCCCGGGCCTATGCTACCATAGGCAATCGCGGAAAGGCTGTCGAACCCATTGCTATACGGTTCATCGAAGATCGTGATGGCAATGTCATCGTCAACCCCGAACGGGATTTGCGGGAATCCCAAGAACGGAAGAATCAACAAATGATTTCGCAACAGACGGCGTACATCATGGCCAATATGCTCCAAAGCGCGGTATCCTCGGGGACATTGGCTTCAGCACGCAAAAGTGTAGACGGATTTGACAACATGCCCATTGCTGGAAAAACGGGAACTACCCAGAATTGGTCTGACGCGTGGGCCGTCGGTTTTACCCCATATTACACCACGGCTCTTTGGATTGGTTTTGACAAGAGAGGAAACTCCCTCGGACCTAACCTGACTGGCGCCTCCGCCGCGGGCCCCGTGTGGGCTCGTTACATGAAAAGCATTCATGCCGAACTTCCAAGAATCAACTTTCCCCGGCCGGAAACCGGTATTATAGAAATCGAGATCGATAGGCGCACCGGCATGCTTCCTGGTGCCGATTCAACTGCCGAAGACCGGAAAATGGAGTTATTCATCGCCGGCACACAGCCGAAAACTCAGAGCAATCTGACAAGTTTTGAATTAGAACGGGACGCGGAACAGGTTCTCAAGATATCCGTGGACTCCTCTCTCACCAATCTTCTCGATGAAGGCGCAGGCCAGGCGGCCTCATCGAGAAATTTGCTTGCCGAGCTCGGCCTCGATGATATCTATTTGGAGAATAGCCGAGATCCCATCGCTGCCGCGGGAGATTCAGATGACGGATTTAACATCGAGGACATACTGGACTGATGGGGCGCTGACTGCATCCTCCCTTACAAACTCATTCCAATTCAGCTTCCTCCTTCAATGTGGATGCCGATAATTTCAGGATTTCGCCTGTCTCAGACTGAACGAACACCGATGTATCATCGAAAAAAATCGAAGTCCAGGCATCGACGGCCCTCTCACTCACCGCTGTTCTTTCGAGTGCTGTGTTGAACTTCCCCAGTCTCCATTCGCCTCCCTTCGTGGTAATCAGGTATATATCACTACCCCTGAGGGAGATTAAGGATCCTGGAAATACATCATCGGCCCCCTCTTTGATGGTTTTTAGCGTCTTACGATCTAAGAGCATGGGCCTCACCTTCGATCGACCACCTTTTTTCCCTGCGATGACCAGTAATGATTCAGGAAGTGCCACGAGAGTGCGTCCCCGCACCGCGGTCAACTCACTTGTAGCCAGCCTCGCCCCGTCGTTCAAGTTATGCTTCACGACACGACCGTAGGGTATGCCACCACCCTTGTTGTCTACCAGGAGGAACCAAACCGGGGCAATTTCCGGAACCAAGGTTTCCTTCCTGTCCTGTTCCTCCATCCTCTTGTTCTCATCGGCGGCAATATCGTCTCTCATCGCTAGTACCTCGTCGGTTCGCCGATTGAGTTCTTTCTGCTTCTTCGCGACTACAGCTTTTTTCTCTTCAGCATCCGCCCTCTTCTTCTCAAGCGCTTCCTTCTTTTGCCCTTCTGCCTGACTGAGTTCTCCACCGGCATCTTCTCTCCTCTCTAAGCTTCTAAGCTCATCGCCGACGGTTTCTTCGAGGCTCTGGACTGCCTCTCGTTCCCGATCGAGCGCTTTCAGTTCTTCCGCGATCTCCCTTTCACGAAGATCCACCATACCCCGCCTTGACTCCAATCCCATATCTTCTTCTTTGCGCATTTCCTCGATTACCTGATCGTCGCTTATGGCACCGGTATCCACCATGGGGCTTGTTTGATCTCCAAGAAATTGAGAAAGTCTGAGAGGAATGAGCATCTGGGTCCTTCCGGCCCAATTGGAGAAATGGGTGTCGAGTCCCAATTTTTCAGGATTGAGAGCCGCGACGACGGGTACTTTGTACCTGTTCTTCGCCATTTCTATGTCTTTTCGGTAAACCGCGTTATAATAACTGACGAACTCGGCGACGAGATAGGCATCAGATTCGGGCAATCCGTAGGAGTATTCAAGATAGGCGGCTACGATGATTCTTAAGTTGTTTATATGATCTACCGCCGCGTCGCTCTCAAGGATGAAGACGTCGGCATCCAGGCCGATTGGAATCTCCGGAGACACGATGCGCACAACTCTGTACTTATTGCCGATTGAAGCATTCCCGGAACGCGATGGCTCCAATTGCCTTCCCAGAGACCGACCGATTTCTTCAATCTGATCGAGTGTGTTGGTAAATTCGTATGGACCCACGTAATTGATAAACCTAGTGGATTGATCACCAATACTTGTCAATTCATCCCGGTCGATGCTCACATCCTCTGCCATCAATGCCCCCCCGAGGCACAAAACAGAAAAACACATCACAAATGAGCAAAGAGAATCTCTATGGAACATTCTGGACACCTCTTATGAAAGTATAGTCGTCAACGATTTCAATATCCCGTTTTTTATGTATGCTTTTTCCTCTATTCAGTAGCTCGGTTGAAAATAGCGAGTATTTTTTCTCTGGTGGCAGGTGAGTTGGAATTATTGAATAGATGTTTCATCAACGATTGTCCCACCGGGTAGTTGAGATTTCCATTATAACGCATCAAATCGCTAAGCGCTCTGGCCGTATCCAGGGTGAGACGCTCCCCTGGGGAGGGAAACTCACGGTATCGGGAGGCAATGATTCCCATGGACATGCCATCCCAATCCACTCCAATGATCCCCAGGGCCCGAAAACCAGCCGCCAATGCCCTGGGGTCCTCTTCGTGTTTCAGGCATTCGATGAGCAGTTTCCGCTGCCGAAAATCCTCACTTCGGGCTATCAGCATGTAGGTTGCGATACGGGCAACCGGATGAGATTGGAGCGTTTCATTGTTCACTCCGGTGTGACGAACGGTACCAATCATGACTAAATCCTCCAAGAGGAGCTGAACCCATGGAAGTTCCTGGTGCATGGAGAGGCTGTTGGGAAATGAATTGAGCTCTTCAATTAACGCCATCCTTTCTGATAGATCGTCTGAAACGGCCATTTTCTCCCGGTAAAAAAAACCAGGATCGTTTCGGGCCTCACTACGACTGACGCGCGGAGGATCGAGGAGAATGGTGCCGGCTCTTCGACTGCCGCCACGAAATTGATTCCATCCAGGCGCGGGTTCTTCAACCTTCCACCCATGGAGAATCCAGTTCTCATCTCCAGCAATGAGCACACCCTCATCGCTCAGCAAGGGCTCACTCAACACGGTGGCTTCTCTGAGCACGGTGTATTCATCTTCCTGAAGTTGTTCAGGGGAAATAATCCGAATACTCCCATCAGAATTCTGTAGATAGAGAGTACCCCTCCTCGATAGCGATGCCGCGGCCCCATGAAGTGCGAGGCTTCTCCGTTCAAGCTCAACACCATCCGAATCGTACATCCTAAAACCGCCATCCGCATAGAAAACACGGCCATTCCCTTCCGTGTCGATGAGTATTGCGGACACCCGTGACGTTGCGGGACGAGTCCGAAAGAGGGCTTCAAACGACTCTAAATCGCCCGGGTATACCCTCAGTGTTCCATCGAATCCACCCGCCCAAATCCGCGCGTCCGCATCCATGGCCAGAACGGATATGGGCACTTGCCCAGCGATTACTCCAACCCTGTCTCCGAAACGGTCTATGGCCACAATGCGCCCATCACGCAGGGGTACCCAAGCCGTTCCATCGGGCCCGAACACAGGCGCTGTCGAAGCCTCGGCGCTCTCATCGCTTCTCCACAGAATGACACCATGACGAGAAATACAAACAATACGGCCGGCCGCCAATGGAACGATAACCCGACCATCGGGGGCGGCCGCGGGCAGGGCGGCACTCTCTCTCCCCATCAGCATCTTCCACCGGCCACTGCCCCCCTGGCTAACCGCGAAGAGCTCCTGCCTGTCGTTCTGAACATAGATACTGCCATCGGGGGCCACCATCAGAAGGCTGTGCAGGCGTCCTCCGGGCCGATATATCCATCGGGAGGAACCGGTGAGGGGATCGATACTGTGCAAGGCTCGATCGTCGGCCACGATGTAAACATCTCCACCGGGACCCTGGGCGGCAAAGGTATCGGTTTTTCCACCTATGGCCCGACGCCAAATCAACTCCTGTGCGGAGAGTTCACCCGCGACAAGAAGGAGTATCAGGGTGAACAAGCGGGAAATCGCGGTCATGTGGACATATCGCAGGCCTTTTTACATATTATCGCCCCCTGTGTCGCTCGGACTGAGTGCCTTCCTGATACCGACTTCGATGATGCCCCCATCATCCTCACGATAGCGAAAAATCCGATTCAGTTTGGTTTCACAGAAGGTTGCAAGACCAGCTTTTCCGCGCAAGGTGTATAAGAACCTGAGCTTCAGACGTTCGAAGTCAGCATGCGCCTAGCGGCGAAAGAAAACGCTAGGCTGAGGGTGTCAGGTTAAGTGGCAGCTACTACGCTTATTAGGCAGCCATGTAGTCATACAGAATCTGAATTCGGGAAGGATGACGCAAACGACTGAGTGCCTTCTTCTCAATTTGTCGAATCCGCTCCTTCGTGAGACGGTATTGGTCTCCAATTTCCTTGAGAGAGAGGGGCTTGCGATTTCCCAGACCGAATCGATGGCGGAGTATGTCGGCTTCCTTGTCGGTTAGTGAACCGAGAACGGATTCAATATCGCTTTTGAGAGAGCTGTGAATTGCTTTCTCGTCGGGACTCGTATGGGTAGCATCCTCAAGGAAGTCTCCAAGCTTGGAAGCGCCCCGATCATCGAAAACGGGTGTTTCCAAGGAAATTAGATCACGACTGATGGCTTGCAATTCTGTGACGTCCTGTTCCTTGATGCCGGTAATTCGCGCAATCTCCGCATCGGATGGATCTTCCCCCATTTCATTGAGCATCATTTTGCGGGTTTTCTCTATCTGGATAAGCTCATTGGTCCGATTCAAGGGTAATCGAATCATCCTCGATTTCTCATAAATTGCCTTCAGAATTCCTTGCCTAATCCACCAAACAGCGTAAGAGATGAAATGATAGCCCTTGTCAGGGTCGAAACGCTCTATGGCATTCATCAAGCCGATATTGCCTTCGCTGATGAGATCGTCCAGTGGCAAGCCTTGATTCTGGTATTTCTTGGCCACATTGACAACAAACCTGAGGTTGGCCTTAACGAGCTGTGTCTGAGCCAGTTCATCGCCGGTAATGGCCTTCCGCGATATCTCGTTTTCCTCCTCCCGGGTGAGCAGGGGAATTTTGTTAATCTCTTTCAAATATATGGAGAGAGTTGATTCATCATCGTTCATGTATTGGTTCTCCCACTTAATGCCAGCAAATCCCATGCCAATCATTACCGGCAACAAGCTATTTCATTATGAAGAAACGTTTTAATAGAAACTCCGATAGGCAAAAATTGCAAATTGGCGAATGCTGCGAAGTTCAAGAAATGGCATTTGAGTCAAAATGACCCAAATGCACTTCCCCAAGGTATATCCGTATCAAAATGACACAACTTATGCCTTCTATGCTCCAGATCAAGCCCCCTCCGCTCAGGTGTTGGAAGTCTCATCGCAAATCGACCCTCTTATGAAGCCGCCAATACACTGGTGATGATTATGCGCCGTATTCACATAGCATCTTCAAGAATTGTTGAAGGGCTTGTGGAAGAGGCCAAAGAGCCGTGGCAAAATCAATTATCCGTTGATTCTGTCCGCTGTGGCTTTGAAAAACAATGAGTCGTGCGAAAGCAATCGCAATGATTGATATTTTTGCTTGACCCCTTATATTGGGTTTGCGTATATTCATCACGGGTGGTTGCGAATGCCAAACAGTGCAATTGGGCAGCCGCTACAATCAAACGATTTCGAGAGGATTCAAGATGACCGTTAAACCTCTGCAAGACCGAGTTCTTATCAAAGTGGAGGAAGCCGAAACAAAAACCGCTTCCGGACTCTACATCCCTGATACTGCTCGGGAAAAAACACAAACCGGTAGTGTTGTCGCTGTTGGTGATGACAAAGAGTCGATTTCCGTAAGAGTCGGTGACAAAGTGATGTACGACAAATATGCGGGCACCACCGTCCAGATTGACGCCGTGGATCATCTCATCGTCAAATGTTCGGATATTCTGGCCGTCATTGATTAGTCCCAGTCCCATCTTGAGAAAAGGGTTGTCCTGCGGCAGCCCTTTTTTGCGCCATCGGGGCAGGTTCATGCCAGTGTAGGTTATCCCTTTGCTCCCTGAAGAGCCTTGACATACTGAACACGTTGGTAAAAAGCGTTCCGTTTGTCGTCTTCAAGGCTTAAGAGGCTGCGAAATTGGGCAATTTCCGTGTACGAGTGTGACTCCATCCAATGCTCCAAATCGGCGAGTATGCTGCCGATGATACCCACTCCCTTACGATACAGTACGCTGCAGAATTGGGCGACATTCCCCCCGGCGAGGAGCACTTTGATGAGGTCGGCGGCATCATAGACTCCCGTGGAAGCGGCCAGGTCGAGCTCTGTAAGGTCGGAAATAATGCCAATCCATCGGAGCACGGGGCCGAACTCCTCGCGGGACGAGAGAGAATTGCCCGACTGGAAGATGAGTCTATCGATGTCTATATCGAAATTGTAATACCGGTTAAAAAGGGTTAATGAATCGACGCCGGCTTCTTGCAGACGATTCACCAGATGGGGAAGAGCACTGAAATCGTGGCCGATTTTGACCGCCAGGGGGAGTTTGACGGTTTTTCTGGCGATTTTTACCATATCGACAATCTTGTTTTCCTTGTCGGCCGCACTGGTTTTCACATCGAGGGCCACTGGTGAGAGGTTCAATTCAATAGCATCGGCCCCCACCCTTTCGATGCGCTCGGCATAATCTGTCCACCAACGCTCTGAATAGCAGTTCAGGCTGGCAATCACCGGCACATCCAGCAGAGCCTTTGACTCCTCTACCAAACTCAAGTACGCATCGGGCTCCAGGATCATGCTCAGCTGCGAGAGATACTCCCCGGCTTCCGGATGGGAATTGATAACGTTCATGCCGGAATTCTCAAGGCACCCGGCGATATCCTCTTCGAAAAGCGACTTCAGAACAATCGCGCCGGCCCCCGCTTCGGCCGCCTTACACACCCCACTCAGCTTCGCGCTGAGACCGGAAGACGAGAGAACAACGGGATTGGGTAGCGAAAGACCCATATAGTGGGTGGAAAGATCAATCATCTATCAACTCCTAAAAACTGCCCGTACTTCCGATTATCATATTCCTTCATGCCTCTATGACACCAGGGGAAGGATAAAGAAATCTCTCCAAGTCCCGCAGCACGGCCTCGGTGCTCTTAAGACTCCTGACGCTGGAAGGTAGGGCCCCTAAGAACAGTGAACCATAGCGTTTTGAATGGAGCCTGGAATCAAGAACGAGCACCGCTCCATGGTCGTCACTCTTCCTTATCAGGCGTCCGAATCCCTGCCGAAACCGAATGAGAGCCTCGGGAAGGGTAAGCTCCATGAACGGGTTTCTTCCCTCTGCCGCCAAGAAATCGCATCGGGCCTGAACAACAGGATTGGTGGGTGGTCTGAATGGAAGCCGCGTGATGAGAACTAGCTGCAGGGCATCTCCCGGAACATCAACTCCCTCCCAAAAGGAGTCGGTGGCAAAAAGAACAGTGGATGGATGCTCTCTGAATTTCTTCAAAAGGCGTCCTCGATCATCCTCTCCCTGTGCCAGAAGAACCGGCGTGCCGATGGGAAGACGCGATCTTACCCCCTTAAGAGTTTTCTTCAAAGTCTCATACGCGGTGAACAGCACAAGGGCATGACCACCTGAGAGCTCCAGTACCGTCGATATCGATTCCACTAAGAAGGATTCCCACTGAATGGATAACACAGGTGACGGCGCGTCAATCGGAACCCCCAGCATGACCTGCGATTGATAGTCGAAAGGGGAGGCGAAAACAGCCTCCAAGGGTTCTCTTGGGATGTGAAGCGCACCCATGCGAGTTTTCCAATGACGAAAATCCCCTTCCAACGCCAATGTGGCGGACATACTGATGACGGTTTCATAGGAATCCCACACCAACTCCCGCATCAGCGGAGCCACTGACAGCGGTGAGCGGTGGCAGGCCAGCCAGCGACTGCCATCCGGGCGCTTTCTCAATTCCAACCAGAAAACCTGTTCGGGAAAATCATCCCGATGCAGGAAGGAATCGACGAGCAGCAAGACTGCCTGCAACCCGGCCAATGCCTGTCGGGACTCCACGGCCAATACTTCGATTTCCGTGACGGATGATTCATTCTCGAGAAGTCTCACCGCCTCGGCAAACCTCTCATTCAGTGCCGACAAGGCCGTTCTCAAAGGTTTCATGGACTCAGAAAGGCGTGAAACGACAATGTCGGACGGCCTGTTCGAAAGGCGGATTCGTTCTTCGCCGGCAAGGATCCTGGGCCCCAGAGCATCTAAATTCTCGGCCATGGAGCGTGCCTTTTCAAGCAGTACAGCTAACTCTCCGATGAAATGTTCACTCAAATTCGGGCATTGTTGAGCCAGGCGGATGAATAGACCGGCACCACTCCTGGCACTCCGAATCAACAGGCGGTTGAAGAGCCGAGTAAGGGCGGGCAGGGATATCGATGATGTAAACAGATCGGTGGCACTCGCCTCGGCATGATGAGCCTCATCGAGAATGATACTCCTATAAGCCGGAAGAACCGCCGCCTCATCGGGACCTGCGCCGTCCACCCGGACAGCAAGGTCGGCAAAGAGTAGATGGTGATTGGCCACCAGGAGTGAGGATTCGGCGGCCTTACGACGGGCTCTCATCAGAAAACAGTCTTCGAAGTGAGGGCAATAGGAACCGGGACAGCTGTCCTTTTCACAGCATACACGATCCCAGATCCCTTCGGACGCTTGGAAGGGTAGATCGGATTGTGAACCCTCGAAGCTGGATTCGGCCCAACTACGAATGCCGTGAATCTCTTCTTTGCCAAAAAAGAGTTCTTCCTGCTTCGAAGCTTCTTCAAGACGTTTGAGGCATAGATAGTTGCGGCGTCCTTTCACCAGAGCAACTTTGGGATGGAACCCAAGGATCTGGGCGACAAGGGGGATATCCTTGTCGAGCAGCTGCTGCTGGAGGGCGATGGTAGCGGTGGACACAAGAACACGTTCCTCGTGCATGGAAGCCCATTTCATGGCTGGCAAGAGATACGCGAGGGATTTGCCCACCCCGGTGCCTGCTTCGGCAATAAGCTGGTGAGCCGTGTTGAAGGACTCACAGACGAGTTTGAGGAGTCCTATCTGTTCTTCCCGGGGTTCATAGGAAACAAGGTGCCTGGAAAGTTCACCCTCAGGTTCGAGTATGGCGGCTAATTCGTCGATATCAAGAGACTCGTCTCGGCGGCCGGAAATCGCAGTGCTGATAGCATTGATTTCTTCAACATCATCATCTACAATGAGAAAGCCGATTCCTCGCTCGTCCAAATTGGGGGCCGTGCGCAGATCCGCATCGCTCGGATTAAGATCTCCACCTGGATGTTTGTGAATAACGATGTGGCCACAATCCAAGGAGGGGAAAAGAGTCGGTAGCATCTTGGGGGTACCGCGAGCTGCCCCGGAGAGTTCATGCACGAAGCCCTCATCGTCAGCCCGGCCTACCCAGAGCATGGCGACTCCAACGGGATTTTCCTTGAGGGAATCTGCAATATCATCCCTCATTCTCTCGATGATATCAGGATGAATGAAGTGATGAGAACGCATGCAAGGCCCCTCCTGTTCAGGATGCGTATCAGGCTGCCTTAGGCTGAGAACAGGATAGCCCGTTAAGGATGTTCGGCAAAGGGGCTTTGGAATCTAAATGAGCTTCTGCGAACATTCTTGACGAATAGGTCTTATTAGCGCTATTTTTCGCCAGATAATGCTAGATTGAGGACTGTGAAATGAATCAAAAACACCCTGTTGCCCTGCTCGGCGCGACAGGCACCGTCGGACAGAAGTTCATCATTCTGCTACAGAATCATCCCTGGTTTGAGATTGAGGAACTGGTGGCCTCTCCCCGATCGGCCGGAAAAACATATAGGCAGGCCTGCTCTTGGAAGCAAAACCTCCCCATAGCACCCCAAATAGCAAATAAAACCACTATCAGTGCCGGTAGTCCACTGAGAAGTCGCATACTCTTTTCGGGGATGGATGCCTCTGTCGCCGGTCCCCTGGAAGAGCAGTATGCCGAGAATGGCCATTTTGTGGTATCCAATGCGAAAAATCATCGCATGGATCCGGACGTGCCCATTATCATTCCCGAAATAAACCCCGACCACTTCGAAGTCACCAAACACCAGAAATTCAAAGGGGCGATTGTCACCAATTCCAACTGTGTGATCATGCCGGTGGCCATGGTGTTGGCCCCCTTGCATGACGCATTTGAAATCGAATGGGTTCACATCATGTCGATGCAGGCCATCAGTGGGGCCGGCTATCCGGGGGTAGCCTCCTATGATATCCTGGGCAATGTGATTCCCTTCATCAGTGGTGAGGAAGACAAGGTAGAAACGGAATCCCAGAAAATCCTCGGTAGTATTGAGGGCAATACTATCAAGCCGGCCGAATACCGAGTAAGTGCCCAATGCAACCGTGTGCCGGTTATCGATGGTCATAGCGAGTGCCTGAGTATCAAATTCAAGAAGAAGCCCACTCCAGAAAATGTCCAGAGAATCCTAAGGGAATGGAAGGGCATGCCACAGGAACGCGATTTGCCGTCGGCACCTGAAAATCCGATCATTGTCTTTGACGATAATGATCGACCCCAGCCGGCCCGTGATATCTGGCTGGAAGCCGGTATGGCCGCCTGTGTGGGGCGTATCCGAGAATGCCCCATCGCTGATATCAAGATGGTGGTGATGGGCCATAACACGGTGCGCGGTGCGGCTGGAGCGGCCATACTCAATGCCGAAGCCTATCTCAGCCTGGGCTACCTCGATTAAGATGATTGTACTGAAAATCGGTGGTAGCTCCATGGGCAATGCGGCACGCATGAACCAGGCCCTTGATATCGCGGCCGCCCAGCTCGATGATGCGCCTCTAATGGTGTGCTCCGCCATGGAAGGGATCACCGATGGCATCATCAAGGCCTTTCGACTCGCCCAAAAAGGGCAAAGTGACCGGTCTGTCAGGGCTGTTGATACGATGAGGAGCACTCATCTTAACTGCGCGAGGGAATTTCTTGAAGGAGAGTTTCTGACGACTGCGGAGGCGGAGCTCCTGGGTCTTTTCGACCAGTTCGCCTCCCTTCTCAAGGGCATTGCTTTGCTCCGTGAGTGCAGCCTCCGGAGTCAAGATGCCCTTCTGTCCTTTGGTGAGCGCCTTTCCACACGCTTGATTCACTCGCGTGCTCAGCAAAGAGGCATCGATGCCATCCTACTCGATGCCCGAGAGCTGATACGCAGCGATGAGAATTTCACCAATGCCCGTCCCGATATGAATGAAACCTTCCGCCTCAGCGCCGAAAAGGCTCATCCAAGGTCCAATCGTTTGCTGATAACCCAAGGATTCATCGCTTCGAGTCCGGATGGGGTTACCACGACATTGGGGCGCGGAGGCAGCGATTACACGGCCAGCATACTCGCCGCGGCTCTTGGCGCTCGCGAAATCCAAATATGGACCGACGTAAACGGAATCATGACCAGCGATCCCCGACTCGTTCCCAGAGCAACCACAATTCCCGACATCAGTTATGAGGAGGCAGGCGAGCTGGCATTTTTCGGCGCGAAGGTGCTTCATCCGGCTACCATCCAGCCGGCAGTACTGAAAAAAATCCCCGTTGTGGTGAGGAATACCAACTCGCCTGAAAATGAAGGAACCCGTATCTCCGCCCAGCCCCCTTCTCCGGGATTGAAGGCCATTGCGGTGAAAAAGGGCATCACAGTGCTGAACGTTAGCTCATCACGAATGTTGGAAGCCCATGGATTCCTATGCCGCCTATTCGCCATTTTCGACGATGCCAAAATCCCCGTGGATCTGGTTGCGACGAGTGAGGTGTCGGTTTCTCTTACCATCGAAAGAAGCGATAAGCTCTCGGACATACTTGATAAGCTCAACGAACTTGGTCGGGTGAGTGTGGAACATGATATGTGCATTATCTGCATGGTGGGTAGAGAGCTGTGGAAAGACCCTTCCTTCCCATCCAAGGCCTTCGCGGCCATTATGGATATTCCGGTCCGCATGATTTCGCTGGGGGCATCCGATATCAATCTCTCTCTCGTGGTGCCGGCCAATCGAGCCGATGACACCCTCACGAGACTCCACAGCGGGTTCTTCGAAGTCAGCGGGCCTAATTGAGAATTGTTTAACAGGGACAGTCGATGGGTATCGGTATGTCGATCCGTTTCAGACCAAAAAACTTCTAGCCATAGAATTCCATGAAGGCCTGCAGCAAAGCTATCACCAAGTAGAAAAGGATGCTGAAGAGTGACATCGCGCCGTAAATAATGATTCTATCCAGATACAATCGGTTCCTCAATGGGATGCTAAGCACATACAGAAGAGAGGAAAATACCCCAAAAACAGTACAGAGCCCCAGTGTCCAGGATAGCGCGGCAAGGAGAAAAAACAGGGTAGTATCTGTGAAACCCTGTAAATTGCCGATGACGTAGAAATACAGGATGAGCAAGGAGAGAGCGAACAGCAGGGATGTGAACCTACCTAAAAAACTCGGCAGCCATATTCGCCTGGTTCGAGGAAGTTTCTGTGCCATATTGTGATTATAGCGCGCATGCGCTTGAAGAATCGATCATTGCCGCACCTTTCGCTTGCTGACTTATGGATTTTAGGCTATCTTAGGCGATATAGTCCTCATTTTCCAGGAGTATTTATGTCGAAAACCGGTAGCAGGCCTGTCAAAACACGGAAAAAACACCCGGGGAGAAGCTTCTTCCTGACACTTTTGATCCTCATCATCGTCGCTGCGGCTGTTTTTGTAGTAGGATGGTTACAATGGCGACTCGATGAGAATGATGTTGCCATCGTGCACACGAAAATGGGGGGTTATGAATCCAAAGTCGTTACAAATGGGGAATTTACCTGGCGATGGGAAGCGCTGTTGCCAACCTATCTCACACTGAACATCATCAAACTGGAAAACCGAAGCGTCACTGTGAACTCCCAGGGCACATTGCCTTCCGGGGATCTGTACGCCAAGGTAGCCGGCGAGGGAGCTTCCTTTGACTGGAAGATAAGCGCCGATATAACCTACAGGCTCAATGCTGAGAAGCTACCCGGTCTGATATCCGAGGGTCGCGTTACATCGGATATCGAGACCCTGTATGCCGATTTTGAATCCGACTTGAAAAACAATCTGAACCAGATAATCGCGACCACGGAAAGCTCCCATCCCGAGACAACGCTAAAAGATCACCTTTTTGACTTGGAAAAACAAATCGGTTTGAACGCCCTCGCGATGAATGGGAGCATAGAGGTTATTGCCATCAATATCACCGAATGGACATACCCCGATCCGGTTCTCTATGCGCAGGCACGCCAACTCACCATGGACATCATGAATAACCGTAAGGCAGTGATATCCGAAGTGGAAGAAGCGGCCTTGCGCAGGGTTGACGAGCAGAAAACACGCATTGAATCGCTCAAAGAGTATGGCGAGGCATTCGACGAGTATCCGGTTCTTCTCGATCTTTTCGCGCTGGAAGGCAATCCCGCCAAGTCGCTGCTACCGCCTGATTCCCCGCAGGAAGCCCCAACAATAGACGAATCGGATTCATCCGCCGCTCCGGACAGTCCTTGAGTCGATCATATCCAAGACATCCTCTACGGGTCTGATTTGAATCAGTCTTCCGGAGCGGATATCAATCTCGGCCCTCTCGCCCTTAAGACGATTGCTCAGGCTAAAGGAGCCGGCACCCCAATCCAGGGTGTCCAGTTCCCATTGCAGCCCAGAGGAGGAAAGTGACCAGGAAGCGCCGCCCACTGGAAAATATGATACCCTCATGCCCATCTTGCCCCATACAATGAATTTACCTTCCAGCATCCGGATTTCTTCGCGGGCGGTATACCACAAGCTTGGAGGCCTATCGCCATCAAACAGTGAACGGAGCGCCAGGATATGATCCAATCTCCCTTCCCCGCCGCCGATGAGTACATAGTCTTCACATCCGATTTCTACGAGTCGTCTGATGCCGATTTCGGTATCGCTTTCGTCCTTGTCAACCGGATGGGTTTCCACAGATTCGGCAGGAAAATCATTCAACAGGGCGCGATTGGAGAGCGAATCCATATCGCCTAATACCAGAGCCGGCCTCACACCGGCTTCAAGGGAAGCATCCAGGCCGGAGTCAGCGGCACAGACAAAGTCATCCGGCCTGAGAATCCTCTGTATCAAAGAGGACGATGGAACGGTTCCACCGATGAATAGAATACCCCTCACCTCTCCCCCATCTTTCGCATCAAACCCCTGCTCATCCCGTATCAGCGGCCCAGGGCTCTCCTGACCCGATATCATCCGGAATCATTATTATAGCGTTTTTTCTACGGTACCGTAATGATTTTGATGACTGAAGAACAAAAAACTAAGCTATTTATCAATTCGGTCGATGCAAGAAGTATCGGATAGGGATGTCCGTTTAAAAATTGACGCTGGTCAACATCAAGGAGGATGTAATGATCATCAATCACAACATGAGTGCTCTTCACGCCGCGCGCCGGAGTAAAATCAACGAAGGCAACACGCTCAAGAGCATGGAAAAGCTCTCCTCAGGATTGCGAATCACCCGGGCGGGTGACGACGCTTCTGGGCTGGCCGTATCCGAGAAGATGCGCGCCCAGATTCGTGGCCTTCATCAGGCCAGTCGGAACGCCGCGGATGGTATTTCGTTTATTCAGACCACCGAGGGCTATCTCCAGGAGTCACAAAACGTACTTCACAGAATTCGTGAGTTAGCCATTCAGGCTTCAAACGGTATCTACACGTCGGAAGACCGAATGATGATTCAAGTGGAAGTATCGCAATTGGTCGATGAGGTAGACCGTATTGCCTCTCACGCGCAGTTTAACGGCATGAACATGCTCACAGGCCGTTTCGCCCAATTCACCGGCCTAAACACGGTAAACAGTTCGATGTGGCTCCATATTGGTGCCAACATGGATCAGCGTGAGCGGGTTTACATCGGCACTATGACTGCCGAAGCGTTAGGCGTGCGTCAGATTGGCACAGGAGAGATCATTACCGTCTCCTCCCCGGAAAACGCTAATAGGGATATTGGTATCGTTGATGCCGCTCTTCTGAAAATTAACAAACAGCGGGCGGATTTGGGTGCCTACCAGAATCGTCTTGAGCACGCGATCGTAGGATTGGATATCGGTGCCGAAAACCTTCAAGCCTCCGAATCCCGGATACGGGATCTCAACATGGCCAGGGAAACCGTTGAGCTGACCAAGCATCAGATTCTCCACCAGGCTTCCAATGCCATGCTCGCCCAGGCTAATCAGCAGCCTCAGTTGGTTCTGCAGCTGTTGCAGTAGAGTCCCGTTCGACAACCCAGTTTTTGATGACGAGCCCGGCCTTATTGGCCGGGTTTTTCCGTCCTTGACCGGCCGGCACGGCTCCGGTACTTTCTTAAGATCAATGATCGACGATCTTATTCACATACCCGAGGATCTCGAAACCGTCATCAGGATATTCAAAAAACATTCCAGACAGTGCTGGCTCGTCGGCGGTGCCCTCAGAGATGCCTTTCTAGGCCGGGAAACAGACGATTTCGATTTGGCAACTGACGCGCTTCCCGAAGAAGTAGTGAAGATGTTTCGTCGGACGTTTCCCACCGGCATGCGCCACGGTACGATTACCATACTTCTCGGAACTCATCAGTTCGAAACCACCACATTGCGCCGGGATGGGAAGTACAGCGATGGACGCAGACCCGATGAAGTGAGCTATACAGCGAACATCCTGGAGGATTTGGCCCGTCGTGACTTCACCATCAATGCCATTGCGTGGGATTTGATAAATCACCGGCTATTGGATCCTCACAATGGACGAGAAGATCTCAAGCGACATCTGATTCGAGCCATCGGCAGGGCGTCAGAACGGTTTCATGAGGATGCCCTAAGAGCAATCAGGGCATGCCGGTTTGCCGCGCAATTGAATTTCCGAATTCAACAAAGCACCATGGACGCTATGGATGCCGCCCTCTCGTGGGTGCCTTCCCTATCCACCGAACGCATTTGGGAGGAATTCAAGAAAATTTTCTCTTCCCCCAAACCCTCCATCGCCTTCAGATTATTCAATACATCGGGTTTACTCGCCATTCTTCTACCGGAGTTGGAGGCCTGCGTTGGGATTAGGAGCCCTGCCGCTCACAACGCATTTCAGCACATGCTTTCTGTTTGCGATAATACCGATTCAGGAAATTTATCGTTGAGAATCGCCGCCTTGTTTCATGACATCGCGGCGCCGCTGCTTCGGGATGTCGATGTAGCCGAGGAAGCTTCATTGTCCCAGCATGCCGGCACAGGAGCCGATATCACAGATGGAATCCTGCGAAAATACAAGGCCCCCAACGCGTCAAGAGAAAGAATCACCAGACTGGTGAGACAGCACATGTTTCACTACAGCTCAGAATGGAGTGATGCCGAGATAAGGCGCTTCATGGCCCAGGTAGGTTTGGATATTGTGGACGACCTTTTGGCATTACGCCGGGCCGATGCCTTGGCCGGCACAGACCGGCTGCCCGATGCTGAGGGCCAACTGACTGAGCTGGCAGAGCGCATTAGCGAAATCTCGGCAGCTCACGAAGTGTTCAGCGTGGGAGAACTGGCACTCGACGGGTATTATCTGATGAACAAACTCCGGCTCAAGCCCGGCCCCCTGATAGGTAGGCTGCTCAGACATCTCCTGGACTGTGTACTCGATAATCCGGAGTATAATGAAAAAAATCGCCTTCTGGATCTTTCAAGAAGCTGGCTGGAAACTCAAGAATAAACTCATCCGGGAACGGGATCCTCCGACAGTAGGATCTCGTAGGCCAGTCTGGCCGCTTCCTGTTCAGCGTCTTTCTTGCTACAGCCCTCTCCCGGGCCGTAGCTATCCCCCTGAACCTGAACACTCATCCAGAATTTCTTCTGGTGATCGGGACCGGTTTTGCGTTCAAGAACATAGCGGGGATATGTGTGAAAACGCTTCTGGACAACTTCCTGAAGCAGGGTTTTGTAGTCCTTCTGGTGCCGATCAGCAAGTACGGTATCGATTATGTCCTTGAAATACCGCAGGATAAAACGCGAGGCCTTTTCGAAACCGGCATCAAGATACCAGGCGCCGATGACAGCCTCCAGACAGTCGGAAAGAAGCGCCTTCTTGGTACGCCCACCCGAAAGCTCCTCTCCCCTACCAACCCGCACATACACATTGATACCGAGATTCAAGGCTATTCGGGCAAGGGCATTCTCACTGACGACATGAGATTTAACGCGGGCCAAATCGCCTTCGGGACGATTAGGAAGCACCTTAAAAAGATAATCCGCTATAACCACCCCTAACACCGAATCACCGAGAAATTCCAAGCGCTCGTTGTTGTCTACGTTCTGCGACGTTTCGTTGGCAAAGGAGCGATGACAGAACGCAAGATCCAGGAGGTCGAGCCTTCTGAATCTTATGCCTGCCCTTTTCTGGAAGAGTAATAATCCATCCCTCCGTGAAGAATCAACAGACGGCGTACTCAAGGATGGAACCCCAGATACACGAAAGCGAATTCTTACTTCTCCTTTGATTCGAGCTGCTCTTCGATAAACGAAAGAGCATCTTGTACTTTTTCGAACTCGGTGGCTTTCTCGTCAGGAACAGAGACACCCATTTCCGAGTCGAGCGCGTACAGCAACTCGTAGGTGTCAAGGCTGTCGGCACCAAGATCCTCGCGGAATCTCGCTTCTAGCGTAACCTTGTCTTTTTCCACCTCAAGCTTATCCGCGATCAAATCCCTCAGTTTTTCGAACAGGTCGGTATTCATAAGTACTCCTTCGATTCAATCAACCCAATTTTTCAGGTTCGATAATCTGATTGCCTTTGTAAAAACCACATTTCGGACATACACGATGTCTCATCATCTTGTTTCCACAGTTGGAACAGCCTATGAGACTCGGACGGGCAAGCTTCATATTGATAGAACGCCGCCGACGGCTTCTAGCCTTCGAAGTCCTGTATTTCGGTACCGCCATAACATCCTCAACTGGTGGCATTTTGTGGTGGACATGCTATATTGACTTCCAATTTCTGTCAAGAGGCACAACACCGTTCCATCAACTATGAAGCCCCGTCCCCGTGACAGCTGAGAAGAGCCATCTCGACGGCATGGGGAACCATATGGGAGATATCCCCTCCGAGATTGAGCAATTCCTTGATAGTACTCGATTTCAGAATGAAGTACTTCGCCGCTGCCGGTATCATGACTGTTTCGATACCCTCATCGAGTTGTTTATTGATTATCGATAACTCAAATTCATAGTTATAATCCGATGAAGAACGCAGACCTCGCAAGAGGACGGTGGCCTTCACAGAACGGCAGTATTCCACTACGAGACCTTCATAAACCGCGACCGCGACATTCTTCAAGGACATAGCGGCGATTTCACCCAATAGAAGCCTTTTACGTTCATCGGTGGAAAGTAGCGGTGCTTTGTGGTGATTGACTGCAATCACCACGTCGAGAGAGTCAAATATCCTTGCCGATCTTCGAATAATATCAAGATGACCATGAGTAGGCGGATCGAAGGAGCCGGGGAACACGGCTTTAATCATGGAGTAATTCTAAACTATGGGTACTCGAATGGTCAAAGCTCCTACGGTAAGGGGTTTTTGGTTTGACCCAGTACTGAGCATCCCTTAGCATGAAGATATATGAGAATGGTACTGTCTTGGGGCCTGCTTCCATTTTTTCTACTAGGCTCCTGCGCATTGACAATGCCTGAACGGGATACTCCCATCACGATGAGGGTGCCTGAACCAACGACATACTCGTCTCAAAGCCGACAACACCCGCCGCCATGGGTTTCGAAGAATACATACGGCGAAATAATTTCTCATCGCTATCGACGGGCTTTCTGGGAAATAATAGAGATGATTGCCGAATTGGACTCGAAGATATCCCAGGGGCAATACGAGGGTTGGCTAAGCCACCTGTCAGCCAACTACATAGAATACTATAACTCACCGGAGATTCTCCATAGAATCAATCAGTATCCCCAACTCTTGGATAATGGCATTGTCATTAAGGATTTAGAGGATTACTTCCAGTGGGTGGTCGTGCCCAGCCGCTCGCAGGCCTCTTTAGAGGATATTGTGTTTCTTGGAGAGAATCAGGTGGTTGCCTATACCACCTACGAAGGGAAAAGGGCGAAATTATATGAATTTGAAAAATTGAATGGGGTCTGGAAAATCAGAAAAGAAATGTGGTAATAATCTCTTCTCGCCGATATAATGGATGTAGTAACAGGAAACTAATAAGGAGCATTTCATGAAAATTCGCTCATTGGGCCTCCTCATCACCGTGGTGCTGACGTGTTCATCGTTATGGGCTCAGGACTCAGAGCAATCCGTCGAGGAACTCTACCTTCAGACACCGATGAGAACTTTGATTTTGAAATCCGTGGCCGAATCTCCCGACAGGGAGACCAAATCGCGCGTGCTTGCCGACATTGCGGAGATACTGGACAAGGGTGAAGAGATTGATCCTGAAATAGTGGCTATTTTGGGAAACCTTGCTGGTGAAAGCGTTACAAATGTTGTCATGGAGCAAGGATATATAACGAACGACTTCCCTGAAGTCCGCATGCAGGCAGTCCGTATTCTGAGCCAGATAGGAACGGAGGAAGCCGCTATCGCGCTAAGATCAGTGCTTCTCAACGACCCCGAACCCATGGTGGTTTCCGAGGCCGTCCTGGCCCTATCCAAAATGGAAGACATCGAAGACAAAAAGAGCCGGAATCAATTATTGGCCGCGTCAATGTATTTACAGACAGCACTTAGCAAAGATAACAATGCTGCCTATACATTTCTCGAATCCGTCGAGATTGTTGCCCGACGGGAAGGCGGAATCCATGATTTAATGATTTTCGAAGAAGTCGCGAAGATCGCCGACGCCCGACAAGGCTATAGTCGTGTTGTCCGGGACCGGGCATATAAGCTGCTCAAAGACCTGCAAAACATGTAGTTTTTGCCCCCTTCGGGTAAATCCTACGCCATCAGTCAAGACGGCCTCACGGTGTGCTCGTCCGAAGACTGCGACGCCACTCGGCATTCTCATCGGGTTTCTCCCAGTCGATACGCCTATGTATAACGAGTTTGAGCCTTCGGTAGGCTTCGAGATCGACGGCGGCAAAGCTCCCCCCGCCGAGGTAGATGATTTTCTCAATTCCCTGCCGGGGTTTCAATTCCTCACCAACGCTCTCTAACGCGCAATCGAAATGAATGGGTTCGTTATCCATGGGCCTGGATAAAGCGGATGTGATGTTCTGAAGCGGCTTGCCGCAGATCGCGCAGGGCAAACGTGAGCGTTCCGGCTCTCGCGATGAAGCAGGCCGCCGTGCCGCCCCCGCGCGGCGGCCACGGCGGTTTCTCTTCTTAGACTCGTTGCGCATTCTTATTCCCATCACGACTAACTATTTCGTTTGACAATTTGATAGCGATACGATTAATCGCAATCTGAAGATATAGCTGATCGTTGATTTTCACTTTCAACTCCTCCAGTTTGACTGGATCGGTTTGCTTTGCGATGCGTGCCATCGGAGCTCCTTCTCCCTAAAACGCATTCTTCCAGTGATCCAACTTCTCCATCCTCCGTGACAAAAAAATAAGATCGAAGCGTACGCGGC
>Ga0209049_1000043_pt1 | contig 22875 bp, 23 predicted proteins | sample WorMetulBAHAMAS2_FD_187398 | JGI IMG/M metagenome (GOLD analysis project Ga0209049, IMG submission 187398) | Marine gutless worms symbiont microbial communities from Max Planck institute for Marine Microbiology, Germany - Olavius ullae BAHAMAS.2... | ecosystem: Host-associated > Annelida >...
AAAATCGGGTCACGACTTCGGATCGAGCATCCGGGTACCGCAACGCCAATCAGGAGATGCTGCTATGTTGAAAGGAGATAAGCTCCAGGAGACGTTACTCAACGCCTTGTGTCAGGAGCAAGTCCCGGTGTCCGTGTCTCTGGTGAATGAGGCCAAGTTTGAGGGCCAGATCGCATCGTTCGACCAGTATGCCATCTTGCTGAAAAGCCCCGCCATTCACCTGGTCTACAAGCACGCCATCATCCACCTCGACCCCTCACGTGACTTCAAGCTGCCGCCTGAGCTTGGGCCGGAGCCTGCTCCGGAAAGCAAACCGAAAGAAGCGCAGCGAAGTGATCCCAAGCCCGCCGCCGTTCAAATCCGCAAATCCGTAAGAAAAGGTAAATCGAAGGAAACAAGCTGACCAAGATTTACGTATCGAGTTTACTTACTGCTTTTCGTAGTATATGGGGCTGTTTTAGTGGGAGCAAGGAAAACGAGCGTTTAGCGGACAATATCACGCTGGTCTGGCCGCCCAGGACCAGCCCGAAAATCCAGTTTCGAGACTTTTTTCGAGGAATTCGGGGTCAAAAAAAAGGCCCCGCAAGGGAGCCTGTCCTCAGCTTTTCGAAAACACTACTTTTCGAGAAGCTGTGCACCCGGACGGTCCACACCGCTAGTCCAGCCACTTTGGGGGGGCTGCGATCCGGTTAAATGGACCATCCAGCGGTCCGATAACGGTTCAGATCTCCCACCCAGGCATCGGTAGAGTCCGGAATTTCCTGCCGGAATGGTGGCAAGGTTTGAACGATTATGCAATTCCCCATATCACTACAAAATTTACCACTACCGAATCGGGAAATAGCGATTTCCCGATTCGTCAGTCGCAAAGCCCAGGGATGGGCTTTTGCGACATCCCCGCCAAGGGCGAGGGACTTTCAGCCGTAGCCAGCCTGGTAGGACCATGGCTCACCTGGACCGTGCGGCATGGCTTAAGTTTTTAGACAGCCTCTCAGACGGGCTCTCAGCTTCCGATCACGCCCCCGTCGTCCTTGGTAATCACGACCACCGAGGGGCGCGGCGGCATTCGGGGGTCGAAGTCCGGCCAGCGGGTGGCCGGATCCTCGAAGGTGGAATCACGCTCGAAGCCGGGGAAATATTGGATGCCGTTGGTGGCCGGGTGCTGCACCGCGACGAACAGGGTCCGGTCGTCAGGAGTGAAGCGGGGACCGCATGTCTCCGCGCCCACGGGGACGCGAAAGAACATCCGGCCGGTGCCGCGGCCCGCGCCATCCGTCTCCAGGGCCCAGAGACCATCCGCGGTACCCGATGCCCGCTTCCAGTTGTAACCCTGATCGGTAGCGATCCAGAGCCGGCCCCGGTGATCGATGGCGCAATTATCGGGGCAGGAAAACCAGCCGTTTTCGCTGGTAGCGGGGTTCCACCGGGCGGCAACGTCCTCGTCGCGCGGGTTGCCGGCCTGGATGAGGAGGCCCCAGTCGAAGGTCTCCGCGCTATGGTCGCCCCCCGGCGGTGTGAGCTCCAGGATTTGCCCCCACCGATTATCCGCCCGCGGATTGGCGGCATCCACCTGGGCCGAGGTGCGTTTGGAATTGTTGGTGAGCATCACGTAGACCCGGTTGTTGTGGGGGTTGGGTTCCACGTCCTCCGGGCGGTCCATGGGCGTGGCGCGGAGCAGGCTGGCCGCGCGTCGGGTCTCGAGCAGCACGTCCGCCTGGCTGTGGAATCCGTTGTCCGGGGTCAAGCCGCCGGTGCCGAAGGTCAGGGGTAGCCAGGTGAGGGTTCCGTCGGGGTGGAATCTGGCAACGAACAGGGTTCCCCGATCCAGCAGGTCCCGGTTCGCGGCGCGGTTGTGGGGATCGACCCGCTCGGCGGAGACGAACTTGTAGAGGTATTCGAAGCCCTGGTCGTCCCCGGAGTAGAGCACCAGGCGTCCGTCGCGGTTGACGATGTTCTCGGCGCCCTCGTGCTTGAAGCGGCCCAGGGCGGTGCGTTTGACCGGCGTGGATGTCGGGTCCAGGGGATCGACCTCGACGATCCAGCCGAAGCGGTTGGCCTCGTTGGGCTCGGCGTTGATGTCGAAACGCCGATGGAACCGCCCCCAGGCATAGCCTCCCCCCGGTAGGCCGTAGCGGGTGTAATTAACCCTCTCCGGGTGTTCCCACGTGTCGGGATCGGATGCGCCGTCGTCTTTGTCCGCGGGGGTCCGGCGCGGGTGATGTTCCAGGTCTCCCAAAAAATAGTAGTGAAAGTTCTCCTCGGCCATCAGGTAGGTACCCCAGGGGGTGATGCCGCCAGCACAGTTGTTGATGGTGCCGATTACCTGGGTGCCTGTGGGATCTGCGAAGGTCCGCAGGCGCGGGTCGCCGGCGGCGGGTCCGGAAAGGGTCATCCGGGTATCCAGGGCCGTGATGCGGCGCGCATATCGGCTGTCCGGGACCACCCGCCACTTACCCTCGCGTTTCTCGATCTCGATGATGGTGCCGCCGTGGCTGGCCATCTCGATATCGACCATTTCTTTGGTGGCCGCTTTGTGCTGGTTCCGCTGGCCCTGGTCTTTGCCCGCACCGGGGAACATGACCTCCTCGTTCGTGTACTCGTGGTTGATGCAGAGCAGGCCATGGTCCGAGCTGTCGGAGCCCAGGGGGAGCGGAATATAACCGATGAAGTCGTTGTTGTAGCCGAATTGTCGACGCTGGGCCTCGGCGCTTTGCCCGTGGGGATCGAATGCGGGAGCGTCGGGGAGCACCGGGTCCCCCCAGCGGATGAGGATGTCCGCGCTGTAGCCGGGGGCGACTTGGTGCGTCTTGTCCACCCCGTGCGCGATCTCGGTAAAGCCGAATGCCGAAGCGACCGGGTCGCCCCGCTCGTGGCAACCGGCCAGCAGGGCCAGGGGGTTGGCGGCGAGGGCGCCCATTGCCGTTACCCCCAGGGTGCCCTTGAGGATTGTCCGGCGGTTGTAACGAGCGGTGATGAGGTCACCGAGGGTCGTCTCGTCGGAGTCGTTCGTGGGTATGTCTTCGGCCGCGTTATGGGCCTCGGCGCGACAGGAAAAGCGATGGTCGGACATCGTTGGCCTCTCTTCGTGTAGAATTGGTTTTCGGAAGCGGAAGCGGAAGCGGTGAGCATCTCTTTGATTCCCTTATCCCTCGCGCTTGCGCCGGGTCAGCGGATCTCGATGTGCTCGAGCTTGCCCAGCCGGTGCGGCAGGGTCACGCCCCGGCACCAGAGTGTGAGGAGGAGGTCCTTGCCGGGCGTGGTGGCCTCGTAGTCCTCCAGCGAGGCTTGGTCGCCGACATAGAGGAGCCGATCGAAGGTCTCGGGCGACGCGTAGACCTTACCCGTGGACAAGCCCCCGCCATCTTTCGGGCCTGGCACCCATCCCCACCCCTTACCGATACCTCAATGGTGACGGCACCTTGAAGGAGGGTGGCCAGCGCCTCCTGGACCGCGCGGCGTAGGGCGAGATAAGTCGCGGAGGAACTTTGGCGGGGGCGCTCCACAGAACATAACAATAGCCCGCGCTTGCCCTTGTATTCGTCTCTACGGGGCCGCTTTGGAGACCGTAAGGGAAACGCGAGTTTTGAAGAGGCATCCCCAAGAAAAAACCCTCCTTTCGGTGGGTTTTGATTCGATACGGATCATCCATTCAGAAGCTATGGATCATGCTTATTGGGATGCCCTTCCGTCAAAGTAGATATTGAACACGGGAGGAGGAGCTTCCTCTTGAAACTGCAAAGTACGCCCCAGCAAACCCACAAACAAAGCAGGATATTGCATCGCGATCTTTATCAAATACGACACCAAGCCGTCGAACAGGCGATCAGGGCAGTATTCGGCTCCGGCCTGCTCTGCGGCCAGCAGGATCGCCTTTTTAACCGCTGGCCAAATCAAGGGGTTGGTTTCCTCATCGATATCAATGATTTCGGGAAACTGAAAGAGGCAGAGGTGGAACCTATCTTCAAGGCGTTCACCGCCCTGCCAGAAGAACAGCAGGCGGACATGGAGGTGGATTTTCAGGATATTAACGCCTTGGTTCCTCTTTAATCAGATCGGCAATCTTGACCCCGGACTTTCTTTTCTGTTTCAACTCTCGTACAGCCTGCTCAGACAGACTCCGCCTCCGCCCGAACGCCACACCGCGAGCCTTGGCCTTCTCGATACCTTCCAGTTGACGCTCGGCGCGGATTTCGGTCTCGAAGTCGCAATGGGCCAAACGATCCAGTTGGACTTCCAGGCTCTGGCCGATCGAACTCACGCGCGCATAGCCAACGATAGCCATCACGGAATGTCCCAACCTGTCTACTGCTTCTCCAGGTACAAAAAAGCTAGCCCAGCCTGTGAAGCGGAATAACCATAGGTCAAGCAACCGCCGCTCCGCAGCGCGCGTAGAAGATGAGTGATAGCGAGGGAGCGAAAGCATTAAAATGAACTTTCCAGAACACAATTAACATATAATTCTGAAATAGATGCCGTATTCGGTAATTTAAGAATCGTTGAAATAAGAGTGGCCACATCTTCCGGTTGTGTCATTTGTTTTGGCTCAATAATATTTTGTCTGGCATCTTTGACCATCTGTGTATTGACCCACCCTGGACAAATTGCCGTTGCTCTAATACCATGTTCCCAACCGGAATATCTTACTGAATGTGTCAGTGCTGTGAGCGCAAATTTGCTCATCTCATATCCTACTGATATCCCTCTGACTCTCTTCCCGGACAAAGAAGACAAATTAATCACCTTACCTCTTCCTGATTTCTTTAAATAGGGGAAAGCCAAACTTATCAAACGCAATGGACCTTTGACGTTTACAGTCCATAGTTCATCTACAACTTCTTCATTTTGTTTATTAAAATCTTCGATTATGGTTGAGCGAAAGATGCCAGCATTATTTATTAAGGCATCAATGCGACCATGTTGTCCTATGGTAGCATCCATCCATTTTATCGCTGATTCAGGCACCTCTGCATCATACCAATTACATAATACCGTATTTCTATCAAATGCATTAAACTTGTTTTGAAGCTTATCGATTTTACGTGCGCCAAGGCTTAAAATACACCCTTCAGAAACCAGTCTCTTTGCTATTCGCTCACCAATTCCTCTGTTGGCACCTGATAGCATTACAACCATCTTTTTATCATTAGTTTTCATATTTCTTCTGTTTAGGATTATACTCGGTTTAAATCTTTGAAGTAACCAATGAGGTAGGTTACCTTAACCAACAATCGAATCGAACGCCAGATCATAACAAACCGTCTTGATCTAAATCGTCGTTACCGTAGCTTGGTGTCTACCATCGTGTGAATCTGATTCTCTCGATCAACCAAAGATACGACCCGCCACAGTGGCATCGCGCTCCCGGCGCGCGCTGTCCGCCTGGATCTCGACGCAGGCGGGCGGGGGTTGATCGCTGTAGTCCTCCATGTACCCCTAGGAGGCTCTGAGAGGCTCTCAGAGGGCTTCTTGAGTCCGCGCTTTCTCACGCGCGCACGCCGGCGAAACGCTCAGCCCGATGGCTACACGGGGTCGTCGCGCTGCGCTCGTCGCTTTCGGGCCTTCCCACCTTCCATCCGTTCTCCCGCCTTCGGCTGGATCGGCCCAGTAACGAATCCAGCCGGGTCAGATTGAGGATAACCTCGTTCCTTTGCGTTGTCCGCGCAGGTCGTAATAAAAACGTGCGTTTAGCGAATAGTTTGACCGGCCATTCTGTGCTGGACGGCTCAAGAATCTCAAACAGCTAGAACGCTGGCTGCTGTGAACAAAGCACCAAATCCAGGCCAGGAGGTTGACGCCGATACCGCCCACATTCTGTAATTAAGAATCCAAAAATTCTGATCTTGGAGCTACACACATGCGCCATCTCTACTCTAGTCTCTGGCTATTGTTAGCAGCAGTGGTAATACTCGGTCCATCCCAGTCGGCCGCACAACCACCGTGGGGCAGCGTCAACGACGAGCCCTTGCGCGAGAATTGGGCGCCGAGCGAATGGGGCACCGAGGATAAAATCGGTGCGGCAAACCGGATCACCCCGGCGGTCGTTCTGCGTGCTGTTGGCCTCGTCAAACAGGGCAAAGTGGTCACGCTCGGGAAACTCTATGCCCAGGACATACCCACGTTCAGCGAACGGAGCTGGCGTATGATAATCCCCGGACTACCCACCGGCGGCCCCTACGGACCCCAGCAGCTCGTCTACAACGATGAATACGTCGCAACCGAACTGGGGCAGATTGGTACCCAGTTCGACGGGCCGGGACACATCGGCGTACAGACCTCTAAAGGTCAGTTCTTCTACAATGGACGATTCCTCGAAGACGAGAGCATCACCCCCTACGGTTTGGGTCCGTTAGGCGTCGAGTTCGTAGCCGAAAAAGGCTTCGTATGTCGGGGCATCGTGCTGGACGCCGTGGCACTGCGCGGTGGGCCGCTGCCCATCCCCAAGCGCAACAGCAGCGACGATCCGGGCATCGTCACCGACACCGATATCCGCACCATGCTCAAGCAGCAGGGCTTGAAAGCGATCGAGGCCGGCGATTGTGTTTTCCTCCATACTGGCCACGGCGACCTGTGGCATCCGACCAACTGGGATCATTTCGACGCTGCCGAGAAGGCACGACGGGTGGCCGCGTTCAATGCCGGAACACCAGGTTTTGGGTACTCCGCCTGCGAATACCTCGCCGAACGTCGGGTCAGCTTGCACGGAGCTGACAGCTGGTCTATCGAAGCCGCGCTGAAAAACTTCACCGGCGAACATCAGCAACCGTTCGAGTGCCACATCCGCCTGCAGACCAAACGCGGCATTTGGGGCTTGGAAAACCTCGATCTCAGCAAACTCATCGCCGACCAGGCCTACGAGTTCCTGTTCGTTTACGCACCACTCAAAATTAAGGGTGCCACCGGCTCACCCGGCAACCCCGTGGCCATTTACTAATGGATTTAAAACCATGTTGACATCCTCCCCCGCCTAAAGGCGGGGAATGCCTACGGCGCGCATTCTGCGCAGTAAACGCAAAAGTATGCCGCCAAGTGAGTTGTAATGCGTCGCTTCAGTGGGTTCCTGCTGCTGGAGGCCTTACTGCACCGCTCACTTCACAGGCGAACCGGTTGAGAAAAGACTGCCTGTTCTGTCATCGGTCAGAGTGCTACGGACCGCCGTCGTCAATCCGTCCGGCCTGAACGCCTTCGACGGGGGCCGTGGCCTCGATCCCTGGGGTATCGCCCTGATCCTGGGGTATCACCCGATGCTTCAACCGGCTAATCGCCAGGAAATGCTTCGCCGCGTTTCGCAAGTAACCGCTCATACGCCCACATTAACTCGTCCTCCCGATAGCCAGCCTCCGCCAATCGACGCAGATCGGCCTCTATTGCCAGCTGTTGCTACACCTGCAACGAGCGGATTTGCTCTCGCCTGCGCTGGTCAGCCTCTCGCCGTTCCTCATAATCGACCAGCATCGTTTCACCTCGATAGGTTCTTTCAGTGGTCCCGTCAGATCAGATTGGGAGTTTCTGGCTGGTGGGATCTAGCGTGATATACATGCTTTTATGCTCGAAACGAATGTATGACGACACATGGCCCGAAAACGCCCCATCGATATTCTGTCCCCTTCGGAAGTCCGAAAACTCATCACCCAATGCTCGACGCGAGCGCCCACCGGGATCCGGGACGCCGCCCTGATTGCGATGCTGTACCGCTACGGCGTGCGGATCGGGGAAGCCTCGGCGCTGTGTGAGCGCGACATCAACGGCGAACGCGCTCGATCCGGGTCCACAATGGCAAGGGCCACAAGCCACGCACGGTCGGCCTCGACGCCACGGCCTTCGGCCTGATCGACCGCTGGCGAAGCAGGAAGGCCGATCTAGGGCTGGACCCGCGGACCACGCCGTTGTTCTGCACGCTGCGGGGCGGCGTGATCGCGGTCAACAATATCGGCGTCATGCTCAAGCGACGGGCGGCGAAGGCTGGCATCGATAAACGGGTGCATATCCGCACGGCCTACGGCACACGCACGCCACGGAGTTGATCGCGGAAGGGCTGCCGCTGAACGCGCTGCAAAAGCAACTCGGGCATGCGAACCTAGCCACCACATCGGTCTATGTCAATCACCTGGGTGCGGAGGATGTGATCGCGATTGGGCGCGAAAGGTCAAAGACGACCAGCACGCGGCTAAGCATGTTCCGAACCGCCGGCTGAGTTAAGTGGGCATCCACAAACTGCCCAAATCGAGCGGCACCGCGTCGAACGGCGGGATGGCGGCTTGGTCTTCGCCACCGTAAAGGCCAGCCTCTACCCATTTACCGTCTTTCAGCCGGTAGGCTTCCACGATGTGCTCGATGGGCTCGACCAACCAGGCATACGACACGCCATACCGCGCATACAGTGGCAGCTTGATTTCCCGATCAATGCTCCGGGTAGACGGCGATAGGATTTCGCAGACCCAATCCGGCACCAGTTCGATTTTATGGCCGGTTGGGAACTTCAGTTTGCGCTCCCGCCGCCACCCGGCCAAGTCCGGCACGGCGACATCGAGATCCAGCCGGAAGTGGATTTCCGGCTCATCGATGATGATCCAGCCGCCGGGGCCGCCAATTCCATCGTGAAACGGATTGGACAATCGGCTGCCCATCAAAGAGTGCGCATACGCATGCGGGAAAGCCGGACGCGAATGCGCATGCAGCCGTCCGTCGAACAGCTCGCCGATGGCGCGCGCAGGTAAGTTTTCCAAATCTCGGTACGCGGCGGTGCTCATGGTGGGTTCTCCTGGATTAGGCGATCACTGGTGGCCGGCGCTTCGACTTGCGCCCGCTGCTGGAACGCGGGATCGCAGAAATAGAGGATTTGCCGGCCATAGGACAAAGAGCCTACCGGAAATCCGCAGCGACCAAACGCAGGATAGCTACGCGTGGAACGCAAAAAAACGGGGCCGAAGCCCCGTTGTTCCACGGAAAATTCAAGCCGGGCTTAGAAGTCGTGGATCATGCCAAGCGAGAAGCCCTTCCAGTCACCCTCGTCGGTGTCTTTCGCGTCCACATTGGTATAGAGGGCATAGGCCTTAGTGCGCTTGCTGAAAGCGTGATCGAGGCCGAACGCCCACGTCTGTGTATCGGCTTCAGAGTTAGAGTCGCTGTCTAGGCTCCGCTTACCGTACATAGCCTTGACCATGTTGTTCCCGAAGCTATACCCGGCTTGTGTTTGCCAGACATCGGCCTCTACATCTTTGTGAAAGTGGGCGTTTTTCTGATGTTCGTACAGGGCGCTTAAATAGAGGTTGTTCCAGTCGCTGACCCCCACCCCGGCGCGCCATTTAGTGGAATCATCGGTATTACCGTGCAGGGCGTTTATATCGGCGAGTTCGTCGGCATCGATGAGTCCGGCCTGGAGATCCTCCTCGGCTAGGTTGACTATAGCCTTGTCACTGCTGAGCTCCTCATCCAGTGCCTCATAGGCGACCCCTACATGCCAGGGGCCATTCTGATAGGCGGCGGCGATAGAGTGGCCCGCAATCAAACCTTCCGACTGGCGGTTTAGGTGGTGATTGAAAGAGCTTGCGGAACCTGGCACGATGGCTGCGGCCAATTGGAAACCGCTGTAGCTTGGAGAGAGGTAAGCGACAGTGCTATCGAAGCGGTTATCGTCGAAACCAACGGCTCCCGCATAGTCGGCCATGGTGTCGTTGAATAGTTCCAGCCTTACAGTGGACTGCTTGAGTGGGCTATCGTAGCGGCCCGCCAAGATGGTGCCGAAGTCACCCTTCAGACCGATATAGGTGTTACGCATCCTGAGCCCGCCCTGATCGCCGTTAGTGATGTTGTGATCCCTCTCGTTGGCCAGCGGTATCCCGAACTCGACCTGATAGATGGCCTTCAGGCCACCGCCAAGGTCTTCGGAACCCTTGAGGCCGAGACGACTGGCACGGCTGTTACCTTTACCGATCTTACCTCTGCTCAAGGCCCAGCCTTTGTAGTAGTCGTCAGTCTGATCCTTGATCTGGAACCAGTCGATAGTCATGTGGGCTTTGCCGTAGAGGGTGGCGTCAGCCAGGGCCGCCGCCGGAGCAGTGATGGCGGCCGCGACCGCCAGAGAAATGAGCTTTTTGTTCATCGGGTTCTCCCCGTTGTTGATTTGCCTAAAATCCACAAAAACCAAACACATAGTTGTGCCTTGCAGGGTGCATAATAGGCCAGTAAGCAACATTATGCAACAGTTATCGGCCCTTTGGATTCCAGACTGGTTAGGATATTTTGCGCAAATTATACTTCTCATAAAGACAGAGGATGTTATTATAACTTGCGGTTTTTGTTTAAGAAAGACTTCAAGTTATGTCATCGGTCAGAGTGCTACGGACCGCCGTCCCCTTCGATCAGTCTGGGATCCATAAGAGCCCAGTTTTTTGGAAAAAGATACAAAAACGGAATACTGTTGTTTTTCTGATACATGCGACCCGGAGGCAGGGACCGGCGTCCTAAATTCCAACCCTCGACAGGCCGGGAGCGCTCGCAATAAAGCATCATGCCCGAAGCTAGAGAATGTGATCAATGCCGATCCGAATCGGATCAGTTGGACTCGCGCATTGAAGGCAGATGCCAAGCGCCGTAAGCGTTTCGCATTTGACGGGACATCGCTGACAACCAGCATGTATCGGCCATACACCAAGCAATGGTTCTATTTTAATCGCCGATTTAATGAAGTGGTTTACCAGCAGCCCAAACTGTTCCCGACGCCCAGGCATCGGAATGTGGTGATTTCAGTCTCGGGTATCAGGGCAAGTAAACTATTTTCAGCCTTGGTCGCCAACGTAATCACGGACGTACAGTTGCATAACAACGGTCAATGCTTCCCGCTCTACTGGTACGAGAAGTTAGAGAAGAAAGCCAAACCTCAAGATGAAATGTTTGCTGCTGAAGCAACGCCAGATGCTGACGGCTACATCCGCCATGACGCCATCTCAGATTGGGCGCTGGAGGCATCCCGCAAGCATTACGGCGACGACGGCATCACCAAGGAGGACATCTTCTGGTACGTTTATGGCCTCCTGCATCCACCGGAATACAAAAACCGCTTCGCCGCCAACCTCAAGAAGATGCTGCCACGCATCCCTTACGCCCAGGACTTTCGCACATTTCGCGATGCTGGACGCAAGCTGGGGGACTGGCATCTGAATTACGAAACCGTGGCGCCTTATCCCTTGATCGAAGGGAACACTCGCTTAATCATGGAAGATGATGATTACCGCGTGGTCAAAATGCGTTTTGGGAAAAAAGGCCGCAATCCAGATAAAACCGTGATCGTCTATAACCAGCATCTGGTCTTGCGCGACATCCCGCTGGAAGCTTACGGCTACATTGTGAATGGCAAGCCCGCTATCGAATGGATCATGGATCGCTACCAGGTGACCACCGATAAAGAGGAGCGGCATCGAAAATGACCCCAACGCCTGGTCGGAAGACCCACGCTACACCGTCGATCTGGTCAAGCGTATCGTGACAGTGAGCGTGGAAAGCGTGCAGATCGTTAACAGCCTTCCACCGTTGAACGCAGCAGTTGCTTGATCCGCTAAGCTTCAGGTTCACGCTGGGCAAGGCCAGCCAAAAACAGCAAGGGCGGGAGGCTAGAGGCCAGGCAAGCGGGACATATCGGCCTGATGGCTTCCACACCCCATCTTCCTACGATCCTGTAGACCATATCCATCGGTCTGTCCGATTACTCATGCGTTGCAGGCACGGCTCCGGAGTCTTGCGGCGAAAGACCGATGCCGTTTCAGGCGAAAAACCATAAAAAACTTTGTTGTTACTCCGTAGGAGCTTCCAGCAACTGCTGGGGCCTGCGGGTCGCACAGTGTGGAAAACCAGGGGGAAAGTGTGGGGACTTGCCCGAGGCAAGTATCCACACGCTCGCGAAGCGATTTCCCCGGTTTTCCACACGAAGACCCTTGAACCGCTCCTGGCTGTCGGTACCGCAGCGTCCCAGTTTTCCACAGTTGGGCGGCGATAACTATCGGTAAATATCGGTACCTATCGGTTTGTCCTACCAAGTGCATGTGGATTTCCCTTCGGATACCAAGGTCGGCAGGAACACGGAAGACATCCGCACCCACGATTTGGCTTATCCCGCAACCACCGATGCCACAAAGCTCGTGGCCGCAGCCAACGCCTTGACCAAGGACCGCCGCACTGTGGTCTTTTCCACCTAAAAGTCAATCCAGGTGTTAGCGGAGGCGCAGCAACAGGGCTTTGGAGGATTCGACCTCATCATTTGCGATGAAGCCCCCCGCACCACCGGCCTGACTCTGCCGCGCGAAGATCCTTCGGAGTTCGTCAAGGTCCATCACAACTAGATCATCGCGGGCCAGAAACGCCTCTACATGACGGCAACCCCGCGCATCTATGCCGAGCAGTCGAAAACCAAGGCTAGTGAGGTAAAAGCCGCCCCTTGTTCTCCATGGACGACGAAGCGACCTTCGGCCACGAGTTTTACCGCCTGGGATTCGGCAAGGCCGTGGAGTTGGATTTGCTCGCCGAGTACATAGGTCCTGATCGTGGCCGTCAAGAAAGACGAGATGGCCAAGCTCGCCAACAACTTCAACAACGCCTAGCGGTGCAGCGTCCCTTGCAACCGTGCTCAACGAGTACTACAGACAGGCTGTCACCGAGATGGATTTACTGAAAGTTATGGATATTGGCGACAACAAGGCTTCGTTCGAAGACATACAACAAGCATTGCTCAAGTTCGGGTTTCGAGCCGTTGGGGTTTCCGCCAGCTACGATCAGTTAGCTAGACTCAACATGCTGGGGATCGTGTACCTTGAGCACCGCAAGACCGAGCATTTCTCTGTGCTCCGGGGAATCGATGAATCGACCGTCTGGCCAGCTGATCCTTCGCTTGGCAACCGCACCTATAGCCGGTGGCAATTCTTGGATATTGTGGGACACGCGGACCGGCGCGACCGACTTCTTTACCAAAACACCAAGACGACAAACGGCCCTGGCGGTACAGCGACTCCGGGCTTTGCCTGATAGAATCCAGGCATCGACGTGAAAATTTAGGGGGCAATTTTTGCGGGCACGATCCGCAAAACCCCAGGCTCGTGCTGACAAAGCCGGTCAAGACCGGCAAGGGCGGGATTCCCCGTGTTCTCACGCTTTGCGCGGAACGGCTAAAGGACTACTACAACAACCCACGCCAGCTCATCCCCTCCCTGGACCTGGCTAATGGCAGCGAGCGGCAGCAACGCAGCGAGCGCCGGGAAGCCTGCTTGCTCTTGCTGATGGCTTTGCTCAAATACATGGACCTGGCCAGTCTGCGAGTCGGCATCCCCACCGAGGATGGATTCCTGAGCCTTACCGTAGACTACCTCGCCAAGCAAACCGGCATGGCCTTGAGGCGCGTGGAGCGCGCCTTGGCCGATCTGAAAGCTTGCCGGTCTAGTGACCATTGCCCAACCCCGCAAACGCCTTCCTGATGGCTCCTGGAAGGGCCTGGCAGCAGTCAAGGCCATATCCCGCCACCTGTTCGGCCTGTTCGGCCTGGGAGGTATGCTGAAACGCGAACGCACCAAAGCCAGCAGGCGTTTAGCCAAAAAATCCAAGAACCGGGAGACCGCCGGTCAATCCCGGTTGGCGTTGATCTTGAAAGCCTTGACTGGAAAGCTGAGCAGCAAACCGAACCGCACGCCACCGGGCGACCTGGAATATCGCCGACGACGGGACATCAAGGCGTTGGAACTTAAACAAGCCCACCTGCACTGGACCCGAGATCAGCTTATCGAGGAAGCCGAACGGATGCTCCTTACCCCCGATCCGTGCCACGGCTGAATTTACGGCTGAATTGCCGCTGATCAGAGCCAAAACTACCTCGCCGCAGCGATCTTCCGCGCGGAAATCAAGCCTAATTGGCCCTTCGTCGGGCTGCCCGCTTCGGAGCGAAAAATAAGTGTCGGTAAACCCTCTATTAAGTGGCGGGCATTAATCAGTGAAAAATTTCCTCAGAATCGGGCGGTTAAACCGGCCCAAGAGAACCTCCTCGAAACCCTTAGAAAACCGCTGAAAACCTTCTACACGGCTCCCTATTTACGTCTCCAAGCATAGACTTTCGGCCCTTGGTCTCGGTAGGACATTGAGACCAAGTACAGAACCGAATGTTGGTAGGTGATTTGTGGCGGGGTTTCCAGCGTGGCTGCTGCAATAGCCTTGGCTACGGGTCCTACTAGCCAGAAACTCTCAACCTAATCTAACGGGATCACTGAAAGAACCTATTAAGGTGAAACGATACTGGCCAATGGTAGGGATACCGCAGTCTATAGGGACATAGGGGAGCTGGATCTGTGAACCACAGATTAGCATGTTTGGTGAGCCTGGAACCTAAGTCATGTGACTTGCAGGACACCACTGTGGTCTTTTTCCTGTAGACCAATGCCACAATCCTTCCAGTGATTGCTGTTGCCTGGAGATGCTGTAGAAGGTTTGATAGTGGTTTTCTAAGGGTTTGGAGAGTGGTTTCACTTGGGCTGGTTGGATTACCTAACTCTTGAATTTTTTACTGATTAATGCCCGCCACTTAATAGAGAGTTTACCGACACTTATTTTTCGCTCCGAAGCGGGCAGCCCGACGAAGGGCCAATTAGGCTTGATTTCCGCGCGGAAGATCGCTGCGGCGAGGTAGTTTTGGCTCTGATCAGCGGCAATTCAGCCGTAAATTCAGCCGTGGCACGGATCGGGGGTAAGGAGCATCCGTTCGGCTTCCTCGATAAGCTGATCTCGGGTCCAGTGCAGGTGGGCTTGTTTAAGTTCCAACGCCTTGATGTCCCGTCGTCGGCGATATTCCAGGTCGCCCGGTGGCGTGCGGTTCGGTTTGCTGCTCAGCTTTCCAGTCAAGGCTTTCAAGATCAACGCCAACCGGGATTGACCGGCGGTCTCCCGGTTCTTGGATTTTTTGGCTAAACGCCTGCTGGCTTTGGTGCGTTCGCGTTTCAGCATACCTCCCAGGCCGAACAGGCCGAACAGGTGGCGGGATATGGCCTTGACTGCTGCCAGGCCCTTCCAGGAGCCATCAGGAAGGCGTTTGCGGGGTTGGGCAATGGTCACTAGACCGGCAAGCTTTCAGATCGGCCAAGGCGCGCTCCACGCGCCTCAAGGCCATGCCGGTTTGCTTGGCGAGGTAGTCTACGGTAAGGCTCAGGAATCCATCCTCGGTGGGGATGCCGACTCGCAGACTGGCCAGGTCCATGTATTTGAGCAAAGCCATCAGCAAGAGCAAGCAGGCTTCCCGGCGCTCGCTGCGTTGCTGCCGCTCGCTGCCATTAGCCAGGTCCAGGGAGGGGATGAGCTGGCGTGGGTTGTTGTAGTAGTCCTTTAGCCGTTCCGCGCAAAGCGTGAGAACACGGGGAATCCCGCCCTTGCCGGTCTTGGCCGGCTTTGTCAGCACGAGCCTGGGGTTTTGCGGATCGTGCCCGCAAAAATTGCCCCCTAAATTTTCACGCGGTGCGTAGGGCCTGCCCACGTGCGATCCCCAGCTTGGCAAGCGGGGAGCGGGCAGTTGTCACTTCCCAAGTCCCCGTGGTTAAGACCTTGCAACAGGGGATTCGAGCAGGTAAGATTTTCATCGACCGTTGCTGCTGTTGCTGCTATAAAATTGCTGTTACGGTTAACTGGCCCGCGCTTGGTCTACCACCTAAGCGCGGGTTTCTATTTTGTGCGCCTTGTTTTCGCTTGTCCACGTCTCATCGCTGGCAGTCAGATTCAGAATAGGCCCTGATAGCCACGGAGAGCCGCTCTAAGGCGTTCCCACGACTCTCCTTGCACTTTGCACTTGTCGGGATAAATTCCTCTACGGGCCTCTCAGGAGTTCCGCCTGCGCTCGACGGCCAAGACTACGGCCACAAGTTGATATGGCGCAACGAAGGCGCGATCCGGCCAGGCAGTGCCTGGATTCGCTGTACCGCCAGGGCCGTTTGTCGTCTTGGTGTTTTGGTAAAGAAGTCTGACGGGCCACGGACTTTGCCATCGGCGGGGAACGCAATCAAGACCTTCCCTTTCAATTCGGCATTTTCGGTCGCGCCGGTTCGCGTATCCCACATATCGCAAGAATTGCCACCGGCTGTAGGTGCGATTACCAAGCGATGGATCGGCTAGCCAGACGGTCTTTTCATCAATCCCCCGCAACACAGAAAAATATCAGATCCCGCTGGTGGACCGAAAAGGAAATTGAAGGAGCGTGAAGGAAGTCGAGCCGCAGGGCGACGGCGTTTGACAGGTCCGACATCATCACGCTTTGAGTATAGCAATCACCCACCATGAACATCCAGTTGCACAAGAACGCCCGTACCCCACCGGCCATCCGCCTGGAATTACAGTCTCAGCCCGAGTCGGTGAGCGACCAGGAACTGGCCGAGGCTTACCACCTCAACCGCCACACGGTTGCGAAATGGCGCCAACGCGAGGGGGTGGAAGATGCCTCGCACCGTCCCCAGCGGCTCCACGCCACGCTCAGCGCGGCCCAGGAGCGGTGGTGGTAGCGTTGCGTGAGACCCTCCTGCTGTCCCTGGATGACCTGCTGGCGGTGACCCGTGAGTTCATCCATCCCGAAGTGTCGCGCTCCGGCCTTGATCGTTGTCTGCGCCGCCACGGCGTGTCTAACCTCGAGACGCTGATGCCCTGGGAGGCCGCGCCAAGACGCCGGTGAAGCCCGTCAAGGCGTATGATCCGACTGCGTCCATGTGGACGTCAAGTATCTGCCCCAAATGCCAGATGAGGATCACCGGCAGTACCTCTTTGCCGCAATTGACCGCACTACCCGCTGGGTTTACGTCGAACCTCCTCCAGGACAAGTCAGCCGCCTCTGCCGGCGGTTTCCTCACGCGCCTGATCGACAAGGCCCCTTTCACGATCACCAAGGTCCTCACTGATAATGATAAGGAATTTACCGACCGCTTCTGTGCCACCGGTCAGCGCCAGCCCACGGGTGCCCACGCGTTTGATCGCGTCTGCACCGCCAACCGCAGCGAACATCGCCTGACCAAACCAAGAACGCCACAGACCAACTGGTATGATCGAACGCTTCAACGGCCGCATCGCCGAGGTCTTAGCCACCACCCGCTTCGACTCCGCCGAGCACTTGGCCGATACCATCAAACGCTACGTTAAGGTCTACAATCAGCACATCCCGCAGAAAGCACTGGGCCACAGTCCTCCCCTTCAGGCGATGAAAAACTGGTCCCAAAAACAGACCCAACTGTTCAAAAAATGTGCCTATAATCTGGCGGGACCTGATAGACCGCAAGGTTTTCATGATAGTGTCAACCAACTCGATATTCCGTGTTAGGTGCCGGATCTGTGCGGTTCTTGCCGCGGTTCTCATATCCGGCGGTGTCCAGGCAGCATCAACCACTCCGGTTCTTAGCTGGTACGTGTTCGACGAGCCGTCCGGCGCTTTTGCTGAAGTGGCGCGGCGTTGCGCCGAGGAGTCGGACGACGCTTACCGCATCGAGCTCAAGCCGCTTCCCACTGACGCCGACCAGCAACGCGAGCAATTAGTGCGGCGTCTGGCCGCGCGGGATAGCGATATCGATATTATCGGGATGGACGTGATCTGGACTGCGGAGTTCGCGCAAGCGGGATGGATCCTGCCCTGGCCGCAGGACGCAGCCCGGCAGGTCGAAATGGGCCGGATCGACGCCATTGTGCGGAGCGCTGTCTACGAGGGGCGGCTGTGGGCGGTGCCTTTTACCACCAACACTCAGCTCCTTTGGTACCGCACCGACCGGGTGCCGCAACCGCCGCAGACCTGGGACGAAATGATCGACATGGCCGAGAAGCTCGGGGAGGACGGCACGATCCAGGCCCAAGGTGAGCGCTATGAAGGACTCACGGTCTTTTTCGTGTCCCTACTCGCGTCCGCCGGGGGCTCGGTGCTCGACGAACAGGCGGATGCTCCCGCCTTGGGTGGCGCTCCTACCCGGGAGGCCTTGCGTATCCTGCATCGCCTTGCCGGGTCCCCATCCGCCGATCCGGGTCTAGCCACCGCCCGCGAGGACCAGTCACGCCTTGCCTTCGAGTCCGGCGGCTCGAGCTTCATGGTCAACTACACCTATGTGTGGCCGAGCGCCCGAGCGAATGCCCCGGCGGTCGCCGAGCACATGGGCTGGGCGCGTTGGCCCGCGGTGGAGCCGGGACGGCCCAGCCGAGTCACGATCGGGGGAATCAACCTCGGGGTGGGAGCCTTCTCACGCCATCCGGACCTGGCACGGCGCGCCGCCGCTTGTATCGCCTCCCCGGAGAGCCAGCGTCTCGCCGCTGAGCACGGCGGCCTGCCGCCGACGAGTGACAGGCTCTACGACGATCCACAGGTACGGGCGACCATTCCCTTCGCCGACCTGTTGCGGGAGACGTTGCGCGATGCCGTGCAACGTCCCCGGACACCCCTCTACAATGATGTCTCGCTGGCGATCAGCCGCACGCTGCATCCCCTCTCCAAGATCGAACCCGAACGGGATGCTTGGCGCCTCCGCGATGCCGTCGGTCGCGCATTGCATTCAGAGGGTCTCTTGTGAACCGCCGGCGCGACCACTCCGAGGAGCGCCTGGCCTGGCTCCTGTGCACCCCGGCGGCTCTGGCCATGCTCTTGGTGACCGCCTATCCGATCATCTACGCTTTGTGGCTCTCGCTTTTTCGCTACGACCTGCGTTTCCCGGACGAACGGGCGTTCGTCGGACTCGCCAATTACGCCAGTGTGCTCACCTCCGGAGTCTGGTGGGAATCCCTGGCCAACACCCTGATTATCACTATCGGCTCGGTTTCCATCGAGTTGGTGCTGGGCATGTTGCTCGCGTTGTTGATGCACCGGGTTCTCTTCCTGCGCGGCACGGTTCGCGCGTCCATCCTGGTCCCTTACGCCATCATTACCGTCGTCGCGGCCCTAGCCTGGAAATCCGCCTTCGACCCGGTCACGGGATTCCTGAACCCGTGGTTCGGTCCGGAGACGGCCTGGCTGACGGAACGCTGGTCGGCCTTCCTGGTAATCATCCTCACCGAGGTCTGGAAGACCACGCCCTTCATGGCCCTGCTGCTGCTTGCGGGCTTGACGTTGGTTCCCCAGGACCTGCTGGACGCGGCGCGCGTGGATGGGGCGAGTGCCCGGCAGCGCTTCTTTCGGGTGACCCTGCCCCTGATGCGCAATGCGGTCATGGTGGCTCTGCTGCTCCGTACCCTGGATGCTTTTCGCATCTTCGACACCGTCTTCGTGCAGACCCGCGGCGCCCAGGGCACTGAGACAGTCTCCATCGTCGGCTACCACGCCCTTGTCAGCCGGCTCAACCTCGGGCTCGGCTCGGCGGTGTCGGTGCTGATCTTCCTGTGCGTCGTCGCCATCGCGATGCTCTTCGCCAAAGATCTCGGGGCCAGCTTCACCGCGGAGGACAAAGCGTGAGTCCGCACAAAGGTATGCTTGAAACCTTGTTCTGGCGCGTCGGCAGCCTGGTCGTGATCGCCTATGCGCTATTTCCGGTTGCGTGGATACTGTCCCTATCCCTCAAGCCCGCGGCGGACCTGAACGACAACCGCTTCGTCCCACGGGAGATCAGTCTGGAGCATTACCGGGCGATCTTCGCGGACGCCCAGTTTCCGGCAGCGCTTTGGAACTCCATCGGCATCGCCGCAGTTTCAACCCTGCTCGCCGTGTCGCTGGCCATGTTCGCCGCCTATGCCATCGTGCGACTGCACTTTCGCGGACGCGCCCTCATACTGGGAGCGGCCTTGTTCATCGCCATGTTTCCTCCGGTGGCGGTCATCGGTCCCTTGTTCAACCTGTGGCGGAATATAGGTCTCTACGACACCTGGCCGGGGCTTGTTCTACCCTACATGACTTTTACCCTACCGTTGGCCATTTGGATCCTGTCGGCCTTCTTTCGCGAGATCCCGTGGGATTTGGACAAAGCGGCCCGCGTAGACGGTGCGACGCCGTTTCAGGCGTTCCGCCACGTGATCGCCCCCTTGGCGGCGCCGGGGATCTTTACCACAGCCATCCTGGTGTTCATCTTCGCGTGGAACGATTTTCTGTTCGCCGCGGCGCTGACTTCCACCAACGATGCCAGGACGGTACCCGCCGCCATCGCCTTCTTCTCCGGCAGCTCCCGCTTCGAGCTGCCGATCGGCTCCATCGCCGCCGCCTCCGTAGTGGTTACGGTCCCGGTGAGCCTGGTGGTCCTCATCTTTCAACGGCGCATCGTTGCCGGACTTACCGCGGGCGCAGTCAAGGGGTAGAAATGGCGGAGATCGTTCTCGAGCAGGTAAACAAACGCTTTGCGGATGGCACGGAAGGTCTCCGGCCGACAGACTTGACCATTCGCGACGGCGAGCTTTTCATTCTGGTCGGACCCTCCGGGTGCGGCAAGTCGACACTTCTCAAGATTATTGTCGGTCTCGAGCGGCCTACATCCGGAGTTGTCCGTGTCGGTGGCGAGTCGGTTACGGAGAGAGATCCGAAAGACCGTAACATGGCTATGGTCTTCCAGAGTTATGCGATCTATCCTCACATGACTGTGCGCGAGAACATGGCCTTCCCGCTCAAGCTGGCCGGGATGGACAACGCAGAGATCACTGCGCGAGTCGAAGAGGCTGCAACCATCCTGGAGCTCGGCGGACTACTCGAACATAAACCCGCGGCGCTCTCCGGCGGCCAGCGGCAGCGCGTAGCCATGGGCCGAGCGATCGTGCGCCAGCCTGCCGCTTTCCTGCTCGATGAGCCGCTTTCGAATCTGGACGCCAAGCTCAGAGTGCAGATGCGAACCGAACTGGCACGGCTGCAGCGGCGTCTCGGTACGACAATGGTGTATGTCACGCACGATCAGACCGAGGCCACGACGCTCGGCCATCGGATTGCAGTGCTGCGTAAGGGGGAGATCCAACAGGCAGGAACGCCGCGGGAGCTATACAAACGTCCGGCCAACTTGTTCGTCGCCGGCTTCGTCGGCTCGCCTGCCATGAACCTCCTTCCCGCAAGCATCGAGGAGAACAGGCTCATTCTTCCCATGAGCGAGGTCGCCCTTCCCGAAGATTTTTCTTATAGCTTGCCGTGGGGAAAGCGCGAGGTCATAGCAGGTATTCGCCCTGAGAATTTTCGCCACGCTGATCGGTCAGACACCGGAGTGTTTAAATTCCGAGCCCGTTTAGAAGTGGTCGAATGGCTTGGGGCCGATCTTTTCGTGCATTTCGACGTGCAAGGTAATACCGGCGGGAGGTTGGGCGCACTGCATCGAGAGCTTGAACTCGATGCCGGACATGATGGTTGCTTGCGTGTTGTGGCGCGCCTGGGAGCGGATATTCGAGCGCAGGAAGGGGAAACAATCGACCTTTCCGTCGAGCGAGGCGATGTCCACTTGTTTGATTCTGAAACCGGCGAGAATATCACTCCGGCAAGGAATCCTAAAACCACGAATGAACACGAATAGACACGAATAGTAAACTGAGGAGTTTACCTTTTCCTACTCATCAAAGCACTTGGCTTACAGGATTTTGGTTTTATCTATTCACGCATGCGTCACTGATTGCAGCATGCTTAGAAGAACTTCCTCTTGTTCCATTTGTTCCATAAGGACCTGTGACCACATAAAACCCATCAACTGGACCGTTGCCGCCAAAGGTCTCACCATTGTCACAATTACCGCCAAAATCTAACCCATCTTGAAATATAATCGTGTATCCAACAGCAGTTTGGGACAATACGGTTAATACTACAAATAGAATTCCATACTCAACCACTATGCACTACAAGGGACCTTGAAAAATCTCATGCTCAATACTTTTCATGGTGATGCTCATAAATCGCGCTTTTCGAATTCCTTGATTATCATGGGGTTACGCACACGGACATAACGGGGCTTCCCTGTTCTGCAAAGACACCTTGAATTTTTCAAGGTGACCTTATGATGGCATCATCCGAATTTATTGTCCCAGCACGCTAGTCCAAAACTATGCACGTTAGTGCAAGGCTTTAGCTGCTACACAGGTATGCTACAATTAGCTAATGAGTGATCAAAGACGCGCCGGAAGATCTCCAGCCCTTGGATCGAGAACAGGCCGAGCAATTAAAGTGGTACCAGGACGTGATCGCCGAGTACCACCAATACCAACCCGATGCGTTCGACCTGGATGATCTGGATAAAAAAGCTCCGATGATCTACGCTCAACTGGTCGAAGACGCGGAGGACAAGACAGTTCTCGAGTACCTATCGGACACTACCTTGGAAGACTACGTCGTCGAGCTTGTCAACTGGTGTCACCAAGAAATCGCCAAGTTGGAGAAACGCAAGCACGCTACCCCGCCCTGGCAACCCTAGCCATCACCGTACAGGAGATGTTGTGCGTACCCTGGCATAAACTCGATGTGCTGGCTAAATACCAAACCACCCTCGATAACCAATTCTACAAGGCCGTCAAAGCCCTCAGGGATGCGCAAGCGTGGCGAATAAATCAATTGAAGCCATGCCTTTTGATGAAGAAAGCCCCGCAGCAGATGCGGCCTGAATGGGTTTGAATGGGAGAATTGCGTACCGGACCTGTTGCGTCGTTTTCCGGTGCGCTTGGAATCATTTGGAGCCGAACATGGCGGCCTAGCATGGCAAGCCGGAGGATTCTCGGGAATCGGTAACGCGGATTGAGCGGGTGATCGTCAATCCCCCTTCTCCCGTGGGCGAGGGAACCTGCCTTCTAAAGTGAGATCGCCAGTGCTAATCGATCAGGCATGGTGCCTGATTAGAGTAAAAATCGGGTCACGACTTCGGATCGAGCATCCGGGTACCGCAACGCCAATCAGGAGATGCTGCTATGTTGAAAGGAGATAAGCTCCAGGAGACGTTACTCAACGCCTTGTGTCAGGAGCAAGTCCCG
>Ga0209049_1000044_pt1 | contig 22830 bp, 27 predicted proteins | sample WorMetulBAHAMAS2_FD_187398 | JGI IMG/M metagenome (GOLD analysis project Ga0209049, IMG submission 187398) | Marine gutless worms symbiont microbial communities from Max Planck institute for Marine Microbiology, Germany - Olavius ullae BAHAMAS.2... | ecosystem: Host-associated > Annelida >...
CCGCAGTTGTTGCGCTTGACCAGCGAGATCATCTCGGGGGCGAAGCGGTTCTCGTCCATCAGCCGCCCGACCCTGAGCGCGCCCTGCAGCCCAAGGGCGATCTCGGTCTGCATGTCGGCGAGCTTCTTCTGGAAGAGCTGGGTCTGCGCCAGCGGCCGGCCGAACTGTTTGCGGTCGAGGCCATACTGGCGCGCCGCATGCCAGCAGAACTCCGCCGCCCCCATTGCCCCCCAGGCGATGCCGTAGCGGGCCCGGTTGAGGCAGCCGAACGGCCCTTTGAGGCCCTCGACACCCGGTAGCAGTGCGTCCTCGCCGACCTCGATCCCGTCCATCACGATTTCGCCGGTGACCGAGGCGCGAAGGCTCAGCTTGTTGCCGATCTTCGGCGTCGAGAGGCCCTTCATCCCCTTCTCGAGCACGAAGCCCTTGATCGCGCCGCCATGGGCATCCGACTTGGCCCAGACCACAAACACGTCGGCAATCGGCGAGTTCGAGATCCAGGTCTTGCTGCCCGAGAGCACATAGCCGCCCTGCACTTGAATCGCCCGGGTCTTCATGCTGCCGGGGTCGGAGCCGGCATCGGGCTCGGTCAGGCCGAAGCAGCCTATGTATTCGCCCGAGGCCAGCTTCGGTAGGTACTTCATCCGCTGCTCTTCGCTGCCATAGGCATGGATCGGGTGCATCACCAGCGACGACTGCACCGACATCATCGAGCGGTAGCCGGAATCGACCCGCTCGACCTCGCGGGCGATCAGCCCGTAGGAGACGTAGCCTGCGCCGAGGCCGCCATACTGCTCGGGGATGGTGACGCCGAGGAGGCCCATCTCGCCCATCTCGGTTATGATCGCCGGATCGGTGTGCTCCTTGGCGAAGGCCTCGATCACCCGCGTCTGCAACTTCTCCTGGGCATAGGCGTGCGCGGCGTCGCGCAGCATCCGCTCGTCCTCGGTGAGTTGGCCTTCCAGCAGGAACGGGTCGTCCCAGACGAAGCGGGTACCCTTGGCGGACTGGTCATTCATCGGATCGGCCTCCTCTGCATTCGCGCGGACCCTAACGCCGCGCCGGGGCGCCGGCAACGCCTTCCGCAGCATGGATGTGATGGAGCCGCACAGCGGATCGCCGTTGCCGGGAGCGATCGCCCCGCGCTATGCAGGGAGCATGACCCTGTTCACCCGATCGCTATGGCCCGAGAACACGCGCCTGCCCTACCTTCAGCTCGCAGCCGCGGTGGTCGCGGCGCCGCTGCTGCTGGCGGCAGTGCTGACACCGCTCGCCTTCCTGATCGCCGGGTCGAGCGAGCCGGACCGCGAGTCGACCCTTGAGGTAACCAACTACACGGCCGCGGTGTTCTTCATCGGACTGTCGGGATTCACCGCGACCTTCGGCCTGGCCGGGGTGGCGGCGCTCTGGGCGCTCGGCCGGCGCGGGGTGCTGGCCTGGCTCGCGGCCGGCGCCCTGGCGAGTATGGCCGCGCTGGCCTTGCAGGCCGTGGTTGGCACCGACCCGGTCTCCCCGCCCCAAGTGGCGGTGTTCCTGGGCGCCGGTGTGATCATCTTCGCCCTGATCCGCTGGATCGCCGGGATCAGAGCGGGTTGACACGCCCCGGCACCGTGCGCTCCCAGACCAGGTGCCGGCCGGGCTGGCTGCGCTGCAACAGCCCCACCGCCGTCAGATCGCTGTAGCCCGGAAGAACGGTCAGCGCCTCGGGCAACCGGTCGGCGCCCTCGGCATTGGCCGGGATCACCAGCGCCAGGCCGTCGCGCCCTTGCAGCCGCCACAGCGGCGGCCGGCCGCCGCCGCTGCCGTAGAGCTCGATCCGGAACACATCGTCGAGCTCCAGGAAGCCACCGTTTTCGGGCCCCATATATCCAACCTCGCCCTCGCGCAGGATCACCACTCCGGCCCCGGTGGCGGGCCGCGCCGCCAGCGCCTCCAGGGTCGCCGCGCGCAGCCAGAACAGGGCCAGCGCCGCCGCCGCCAGCGCGATCCAGCCGACCACCGAACCCTGCCACGCGCCCCTGACTCCGACCCAGCCGGCCACCGCCATCAGCCCCACCGCCGCCGCCGGCTCGGCCCAGCGCCGCAGCGTCGCCATTGCCTCGGGACGCAGGAAGCTCATTGGCGCCCCCTGAACGAGTCCCCGAGCCAATCACCCAGCACCGCCTGCCACAGCGCCAGTGCGGGCACCGCGGCGGTGTCGGCACGCAGGATGCGCGGCCCCAGCGACACCACATAAGCCTGGGGCAGCGCCGCGAGGCGGTCACGCTCCGGCGCGTCGAAGCCGTCCTCGGGGCCGATCAGCACCGCCCAGGGGCCGGGACCAGCCCTTTGCAGAACCTTCAGTGCCGGCGCCCCGGTACCGCTCTCGTCGCAGAACAGCAGGCGCCGGGCCGGATCCCAGTCCGCCAGCAGCCGCTCCAGCGCCATCGGCTCTGCCACTTCCGGCACCGCCAGGGCACCGCATTGCTCCGCCGCCTCGACCGCATGTGCGCTGAGGCGCTCGACATTGACCCGCTCGGCATTGGTGAAGCGGGTGAACACCGAGACTAGGCGGCTGCAACCGAGCTCACAGGCCTTCTCGGCGATGAAATCGGTGCGCGCCTTCTTCACCGCGGCGAAGGCCAGCCAGAGGTCCTGTGGCTCGGACTGCGGCTGCGTCCGCTCGCGGCAGACCAGCCGTCCGGCTCGCTTTCCGGCCTCGGCAACCGAGGCCAGCCACTCGCCGTCGCGGCCGTTGAACAGCTTCAGCGCGTCGCCGGGCCCGAGCCACATCACCGTGAACAGGTAATGCGCCTGGTCGCGCGCGACCGGAACCTCGGCGCCGGACCCCAGCGCCGCCTCGACGTAGAGCCTGATTTTCACCCTGCCATTCACGGCCGGTTGTGCCATAAGCTGCCTCCATGACTGAGGCACCGGATACCAGCGACCGCCACCCGGAGGGAAGGGTGCGCGACGCCATTGACCAGAGCTGGGTCGATTACCGCGCGCCGCCTTGGTCGCGGCCGTATCTTAGGCTGGCCCGGGCCGATCGGCCGATCGGCACCTGGCTGTTGCTGATCCCCTGCTGGTGGGGGATCACCCTCGGCATCATCGCCGAAGGCTGGCACTGGGTCGATCTGTGGCTGTTCCCCGCCTGCGCCATCGGCTCCTTCGTCATGCGCGGGGCCGGATGCACCTGGAACGACATCACCGACCGCGAGTTCGACGCCCGGGTCGCCCGCACCCGGTCGCGGCCGATTCCCTCGGGTCAGGTGACGGTGGCGCAGGCCGCCGCCTTCATGGTGGCGCAGGCGCTGGTCGGGCTGATGATTCTGGTCAGCCTGAACAACACCGCGATCTGGCTCGGAGTGATTTCGCTCGGGCCGGTCTGCGTCTACCCCTTCGCCAAACGCTTCACCTGGTGGCCGCAGGTCTTCCTCGGCATCGCCTTCAACTGGGGCATCCTCCTGGGCTGGGCCGCCCATACCGGGGGCCTCAGCCTGCCGCCGATCTATCTTTACCTCGCCGGCATCGCGTGGACCCTGCACTACGACACCATCTACGCCCATCAGGATCGCGACGATGACACCCTGATCGGGGTGCGCTCGACCGCGCGCCTCTTTGAGCAGGACACCCCGCGCTGGCTCTGGCTGTTCACCGGCCTGACGGTGATCCTCGCCGCCCTGGCGCCGCTGTTCGCCGGCGGCGGCTGGCTGGCGCTCGGCGGCCCGCTGGCGCTCGGCGCCTTCATGGCCTGGCAGACCCGCGAGCTCAACATCGACGACCCGGAGCAGTGCATGCGGCTGTTCCGCGCCACCCGGTTCGGCGGCTTCCTGATGCTGGGATTCCTGCTGCTCGACGCTTTGCTCTGAGCCGGTGGCCAATGCCGGAATTTACCGGCCGGAAAGCGGAATCGAGGTCTGATCGTCCCCTCACCGTCCGGTCGCCTGCACGTCAACCCCGCCAACGGTTCAGGCGAACGTTGAAGGAGACGTCGCAATTCGCAATCCTCATTGGGCGTTTTGCCTCAGGGGAGCAGATGATGGCAGAAATTGACGCAGCGCCTGGCAAGGGGTCCGGGCCGACAGTACCAGAGCGGATCGCCCGCCAGCGGAGCGGATGGCTGAGGTTGCGCACGCAGCTTGCGCGTTACACGGCCGCGGCGGCGCCGTGGCTGTTTCTCTGGGTGACCGCTGCCGCCCAGGTTGGATCGAATCCGTTCAAGAAGGAGGGCGGCGCCAGGTTCAAGGGCGCGCCGCCAGATCCCGAGGCGGAGGCGCAGGCTGCGGAAGCGGCCGCGGACTATTATTTCGGCATCCATGTAAACACGATCTTCTTCGTCCCCGCCGCCCTGGTCGCCATCATCTGGTTCACCGTCGGCGGCGGGCGCAAGGCCAAGGTCTCCCGCGAATGACGGCGCGGCGCCGCCGCGCCGCCTTGCCCAGCTAGACGCGATCGCGCATTCTCGGCCGAGCTCGTCGCCCGCAAGCCGGGCGCCGCAGCGACCAGGCCAGGGGAACCCGCGAAGATGAGCCGCATCACCCGTGTCGAAATCCACGCCTTCGAATTCGATGCCAGGAATCTCGGCGTCTTTACCGGCGCCAAGTCGATCGGCGCCCTGAGCTACGCCAAGGGCGCCGTCACCCGGCTGATGAAATACGCCGTGCGGATCGAGACCGCTGACGGCTGCCGCGGCGAATACGTGACCCATTGGGTCGCCTCGGCCTCGTCGCTGGGCCAGACCCGGATGCTGGCGCCGCGGCTGATCGGGCCGCGACGCGCGCGAGCGCGAGGGCATCTATGACGACCTCAAGCGCGAGGCGCGGCAGTTCGACCATATGGGCCACGGACCGCTGGACATCGAGCTGTGGGACTGGGCGGGCAAGCAGATTGGCTGCTCGGTCGCGACCCTGCTCGGCGCCCACCGCAGGCGCCTGCCGGTCTATGCCAGCATCTATCACGGCGACCGCGCCGGCGGGCTCGACTCGAAGGAGGCCTTCGCCGCCTTCGCCGAACAGTGCTATGATATGGGCTACCGCGCCTTCAAGCTGCATGGCTGGAACGACGGCAATGCTCGCGAGGAGGCGGCCAACGTGCTCCATGTTGCCCGCGTCGTCGGCGACCGCATGACGCTGATGCTCGACCCGGCCTGCGAGCTCAGGACCTTCGTCGACGCGCTCTATGTCGGCCGCGCCTGCGACGAGGCGGGGTATTTCTGGTACGAGGACCCCTATCGCGACTCCGGCGTCTCGGCCTTCGCCCACGCCACGCTGCGCGAGAAGCTGATCACGCCACTGTTGATGACCGAGCACGTCCGCGGCATCGAGCCGAAGGCGGATTTCGCCATCGCCGGGGGGCACCGACTTCCTGCGTTCGGACCCGGAATACGACATGGGGATAACGGGCGCGATGAAGATCGCCCATCTCGGCGAGGCGCTCGGCCTCGACGTCGAGGTCCACGCCTGTGGCCCGGCCCACCGTCACGTGATGGCGGCGATGCGCAACTCGAACTACTACGAGCTGGCGCTGGTCGGGCCGGACTGCCCTAACGCCGTGCCGCCGATCTATGCCTGCGGCTACAATGATCAGCTGGACTGCGTAGGGGAGGACGACATGGTCCCGGTCCCCGACGGCCCCGGCCTCGGCGTGGTCTACGACTGGGACTTCATCGAGGCCAACCGCACGGAGCTGGCGGTCTACGAATAGGGGCCTGTGCAGGGGTCCGGCCGAGGGCTTGCGGCGATGCCGGGAACCTCGGCAGGGTGCGGTGAGCCCCGCCCTGTGCCATCACCCCTCGCGTTTCGGCAGCATCCGGCCCATGCGCTCGCCGCCGGCGATGTGAACGTGGTAGTGCGGCACGTCCTGGCGCCCGTCCGGGCCGGTGTTGGCGATCAAGCGGTAGCCACCGCCGCCGACCGACTCGGCCACCTCCGCCGCCCGCGCGGCCTCGCCGATGGCGCGGGCGAAACCGACCTGCTCGGCTTCCGAGGCCTCGGCGCCAAAATGGTCGGCGTTGACATAGCGTCCCTTCGGGATCACCAGCACATGCACCGGCGCCTGCGGCTGGATGTCGTGGAAGGCGAGCGCGTGCTCGGTCTCGAGCACCTTGTTGCAGGGGATCTCGCCGCGGATGATCCTGGCGAAGATGTTCTGGTCGTCGTAGTCGTAGCTCATGGCTGCCTCCCGTGCCGGCGCGTCCGCCGGCCGCAATTTGGCCTTGGCGCCGGTGCTTTTGCAAGGGCGCTCGCAACGCTCGGGGGGCGGGCGCCGCACGCCATGGATCACGGCCGCCGCGGTCGGCGCCGAAACCGGTTGTCTCGCCGCCGCGTTTCGGTTGACATAGGGGAACCGCACCGAAGCCGCGCAACGATGGGGGCGGCGCATGACTGGAGATTGGGATTTCATCGTCGTCGGCGCCGGCTCGGCCGGATGTGCCCTGGCCAACCGGCTCTCCGCCAACCCGAAGAACCGGGTGCTGCTGTTGGAGGCTGGGCCGCGGGATCGCAACTTCTGGATCCACATACCCGTAGGCTACTACAAGACCATGCTCTCGCCGCTCTCCTGGGGCTACGACACCGAGCCGGAGCCTGAGCTCGACAACCGCCAGATCCACTGGCCGCGCGGCAAGGTGCTGGGCGGCTCCAGCGCCATCAACGGCCTCGTCTACATGCGCGGCCAGCCGGAGGATTACGACCACTGGCGCCAGCTCGGAAATCGAGACTGGGGCTGGGGCGACGTGCTGCCCTATTTCAAGCGCTCGGAGGATCAGGAGCGCGGCGCCGACGACTTTCACGGGGCCGGCGGCCCGCTCAAGGTCTCTGACATCCGCGACCGGCGCGAGATCTGCGAGGCGTTCATCGCCGCAGCCGAGGAGACCGGCCTGCCGCGCAACTAAGACTTCAACGGCGCCAGCCAGGAAGGGGTCGGCTATTTCCAGACCACCTCGCGCGACGGCTGGCGCTGCTCCAGCGCGACCGGGTACCTGAAGCCGATCCGCGACCGCGCCAACCTCAAGATCGAGACCGAGGCGCTGGCCACCGGGCTGGTGCTCGACGGCGGCCGGGTCACCGGCATCGACTACCTCAAGGCCGGGCAGCCGACGACCGCATCCTGCGCCGGCGAAATAGTGCTTGCCGGCGGCGCCGTCAACTCGCCGCAGCTCCTGCAGCTCTCCGGCATCGGCCCAGCGGAGCACCTGCAGAGCCTCGGCATCGAGGTGCGCCACGCCATGGAAGGGGTCGGCCGCGACCTGCAGGACCATCTCCAGGTCCGCTCGCTCTACCGGCTGAACCGGCCGATCTCGGTCAGCAACGACGTCAACAACCTGCTTAGGTGGATGCTGGTCGGCATCGACTTCGCGCTCCGGAGCCGCGGGCCGCTGACCTTCTCCGCCGGCTCGGTCTGCATCTTCACCAAGATCCTGCCCGAATCGGCGACGCCGGACCTGCAGTTCCACTTCATCCCGTTCAGCGCCGACAAGCCGGGGACCGGGCTACATCCCTAGCCGGGGGTGACCGCCTCGGTGTGCCAGCTTCGGCCCGAAAGCCGCGGCGAGATCATGATCCGCTCGACCGACCCGCGCCAGCACCCGCGGATCTTCGCCAACTACCTGGCGACGAAGTTCGATCGCCGCGTGCTGATCGAAGGGCTGAAGCTGGCGCGCAAGATCTCGCAGGCGCCGTCCTTCGCCAAGTATGTCGAAGGCGAGGGCGAGCCGGGGCTCGACAACACCGATGACGAGGCGCTGATGGCGCATATCCGCGCCCGCGGCACGACCATCTTCCACCCCCCTCGACCTGCCGCATGGGAACCGACGACCGCGCCGTGGTCGACGAGCGGCTGCGGGTGCGCGGGCTGACGGGGCTGAGGATCGCCGACTGCTCGATCATGCCGACGGTGGTCTCCGGCAACACCCACGCCCCGGCGGTGATGATCGGCGAGAAATGCGCCTACATGATGCTGGAGGATATGAAGGGGTGGCGGCGCCGCCAACTCTCGGCACCCATCACACCTCCGTCTCGGCGCTCGGGATGATGGCGAAGAACGCGCCGCCGGAGCGGACGCCAAACCAGCGCGTGCCCTCGACCTCCTGATGCTCGCCGATCTCGACCAGGCGGTAGAAGCTCTTGCGGTCGATCAGCGCCTCGAGGCCGCGGCGGACATGGACGTAAGGGCTGGGCTCGCCGGTCTCCGGGTCGCGGGCGACGCGGATCGGGTTGTCCGGCCCGGCGGCGGTCTCGTCGCCGACATTGGTCTCAAAGGTCAGGGTCTGGTTCTCACCCTCGCCCTCGACCCGGAAATCGACCGCCACGAAGGGAGCGTCGTCGACGGTGATGCCTATCTTCTCGACCGGGGTCACCAAGTAGTACTTGCCGTCCTCCAACTTCAGCACCGAGGCGAACAGCCTCACCAGCTCGACCCGGCCGATGGGCGTGCCCAGGTACCACCACTGGCCGTTGCGGGCGATCCGGATGTCGAGGTCGCCGCAATAGGGCGGGCTCCACAGGTGCACCGGCGGCGGCCCCTTCTTGCCTTTGGTGGCGGCGACCACCGCCTTGGCCAGGCTGTCGGCGGCACCCGGATCGGCGCCTTCGCGGGAACTTGTTTGCCGTGTCATCTGGGCTACTGTTGCCTTTGTGTCGTTCTAGATTGCTTATGGTAAGGGTTGGCTGCCGATTTGACAGCCCCTTGGGATCGAAAACGCCCGGATGGAGACGCCATGACTGATGCCACCGACCCCGTCGCCGAGATCGAGCGCGCCGGCGACACCCTGAGGCGCGTCAAGCAACAGATCGCGCACCGTATCGTCGGCCAGCGCGAGGTGGTCGACCTGGCGCTTACCGCGATTCTCTCCGGTGGCCATGCGCTGGTGGTGGGCGTGCCGGGGCTGGCCAAGACCCGGCTGGTGGACACCCTCGGCACCGTGCTCGGATTCGACACCAGCCGGATCCAGTTTACCCCTGATCTCATGCCGGCCGACATCCTCGGCTCCGAGGTGCTGGAGGAGGGACCGGACGGCTCGCGCGCCTTCCGCTTCATCGAGGGGCCGGTGTTCACCCAGCTCTTGATGGCCGACGAGATCAACCGGGCGAGCCCCCGCACCCAGTCGGCGCTTCTTCAGGCGATGCAGGAGCGCGAGGTCACCGTCGCCGGCCAGCACCTCAAGCTGGCGCGCCCGTTCCACGTGTTGGCGACCCAGAACCCGATCGAGCAGGAGGGCACCTACCCGCTGCCCGAGGCGCAGCTCGACCGGTTCCTGTTGCAGATCGACATCGACTATCCGAGCCGCGAGGAGGAGCGCGACATCGTGCTCTCGACCACCGGGATCGAGGAGGCAGCGGCGGCGCCGGTACTCGACGCCGAGAGCCTGATGGAGCTGCAGCGGCTGGTGCGCCAGGTGCCGGTGGGCGAGAGCGTCGTCGACGCGATCCTGACCCTGGTGCGCGCCGCCCGGCCGGAGACGGAGGAAGGCACCGAGGCGGCCCATCGGCGCCTCGCCTGGGGACCGGGACCGCGCGCGGCGCAGGCGCTGCTGCACGGCCGGCTGGCGCCGTCGCTGGCCGATGTGACGGCGCTGGCACGCCCGGCGCTGACCCACCGCATGGCCCTGACCTTCGCCGCCCGGGCGGAGGGTGCGACCATCCGCGGCGTGATCGAGGACCTGCTGAAGGGCACGGCGCTGGAAGAGGCGGCCTGATGGCAGAGGCTGTGGACCGCACCGCGCGCGACCGCGCCGGGTGGCTGCGCCGGGATGCTGAGCGCATCTCCGGCACCCCCCCCGCCCTTGCTGGTCGAGGCCGAGCGGCTGGCCGTCAGCCTGACCCACGTCGTGCATGGCCGCCGCCGGGCCGGCATGGGAGAGACCTTCTGGCAGTACCGTGCCGCCCATTCCGGCGATCCCCATTCGATCATCGACTGGCGCCGCTCGGCCCGCTCCGACCGGCTCTATGTGCGCGAGATGGAGTGGGAGGCGGCGGAGACGGTGATGATCTGGTGCGACCGCTCGCAGTCGATGGACTTCCACTCGCGGTTCGCGCGGCGCTCGAAGGCCGAGCGGGCGGCGCTCCTGACCCTGGCACTCGGCGTGTTGCTCTCGCGCGGCGGCGAGCGGTTCGGGCTGATCGGCACCGAGGCCGAGGAACCGCGCACCGGTGAGCGCCAGCTGATGCGCTGGGCCGCCTTGCTCTCGACGCACCCCGAGTCGGCGCCGGACTACGGCGCTCCGCCGGTGATCGCCATGCCCAAGGTGAGCCGGGCGGTGTTCCTCTCCGACTTTATGGGTCCGCGCGACGCGGTGTTCCCGGCGCTGGTCTCCGCCGCCGGGCAGGGCATCGCCGGGGTCTATGTGCAGATCCTCGACCCGGCGGAGGAGCAGCTCCCCTATTCGGGGCGCACCCGGTTCCAGAGCATGGGCCACGAGGTGCAGCACGAGACCGACCAGGCCGCGAGCCTGCGCGAGGCCTATCTGCACCGCCTAGCCGAGCGGCGCGATGACCTCGCACAGGTGGCCCGCCGCGCTGGCTGGCAGCTGATCCTGCACCGCACCGACGAGAGCCCGCGCGCGGCGCTGCTGCTGCTCTATGGCGTGCTGGGGGGCGGCTGATGCTGACCCTGAATGTACTCGGGGGCGCCCTCGGCTTCGCCTATCCCTGGCTGCTGGCCGGGCTGGTCGCCCTGCCGGTGCTGTGGTGGCTGCTGCGCGCGGTGCCGCCGAGCCCGAAGCTGGAGGCCTTCGCCGGGGTGCGGCTGTTGCTGGGGCTGGAGGACCCCGAGCGGCAGGCGGCGAAGACGCCGTGGTGGCTGTTGCTGCAGCGGGCGCTGGCTTTGGCGGCAGTGATCATCGGCTTCGCCGGGCCGGTGCTGAACCCGACCACCCGGCTGGCGGACGACCGGGCCGGGCCGGTGCTGGTGCTGATGGATCAGGGCTGGGCCAGCGCCCCCGACTGGGCCGAGCGCAAGGCCGCGGCGCTGGCGGCGGTGGACGAGGCGGCGCAGGCCGGGCGGCAGGTGATCCTTTGGCAGGCGGCTGCGGGGGCGGTACCGCCGGTGCTGCCGGCGCGCGCGGCGCGGGCGGTGCTGGAAGGCGCGCGGCCGGTGCCCTGGGCGCCCGACCACGGCGCGGTGCTGACGGCGCTGGAGCGCGGGGCGGTGCCCGAGCCGGCTCAGACCCTGTGGTTCCATGACGGGCTTGCCCATGGCGCCACGGCCGCTCTGGCCGAACGCCTCACCGCTGCCGGGCCGCTGCGCCTGATCGGCCCCGCCGCCCCGGCGCGCGCCCTGACCCCGCCGCGGCTGGAGGAGGGTCGGATGGTCGCCGACGTCCTGCGCGCCGACGCCACCGAGGCAGCATCGACGGCGGTGATCGCCTTCTCGGCCGCGCCGGGCGAGCCCGAGCGCCGGCTCGGCGCCGCGCCGGCCAGCTTTGGCCCCGGCGACATCGCCGCCTCGGCCAGCTTCGACCTGCCGGTGGAAATTCTCGACCGGGTCAGCCGGATCGCCCTCGCCGACGCTCCCAGCGCCGGCGGCGCGGCGCTGGCCGACGCCGCGATCCGGCGGATCACCGCCGCTATCGTCGACCCCGAGGCGGATGCTGTCACCGCCTCGCTGACCTCGGCCAGCCACTACCTGCGCCAGGCCCTAGTGCCCTGGGCCGAGGTCCGCGACACCGTGCTGGCCGAGGTGCTGGCCGACCCGCCGGCGGTGATCGTGCTCGTTGATCACGGCGTCTTCACCGCTCCCGAGCGCGAGGCTCTGAGCGCCTGGGTCGAGGCCGGCGGCCTGCTGATCCGGTTCGCCGGGCCGCGGCTGGCGGCGGCGATGGGCGCGGGCGGCCTAGGCGTCGGGGCGGTGGGCGAGGACGCGCTGCTGCCGGTGCGCCTGCGCCGCGGCGGCCGGGTGCTCGGCGGCGCCCTGGCCTGGAGCGCGCCGCGCACGCTTGGGCCGTTCGACCCCGCCGGTCCGCTCCGCCGGCTGACCCCGCCGGACGAGGTCGCGGTGCGCACCCAGGTGCTGGCCGAGCCCTCGCCCGATCTGGCCGGCAAGGTTTGGGCGACGCTGGACGACGGCACCCCGATGGTCACCGCCAGCCGCCTCGGCCAGGGCCATGTGGTGCTGTTCCATGTCGGCGCCGACACCGAATGGTCGTCGCTGCCGCTCTCCGGCCTCTTCGTCGAGATGCTGGGCAGCCTGATGGCGCTGGCCCCCGGCCGCACGCCGGAGCCGCCGACCGCGGCGGAGCTGGTCTGGACCCTGTGGCGCCCGGCGCTGATGATCGCCACGGACGGGGTGCCGGTGCCGGCCTCGGACCTCGGCGAGCCGGTGCCGGGCGAGATGCTGGCTGACGCGACGCCGGCCCGCGACCTGCCGCCCGGCCTCTACCACCGGGCTGACCGGGCCGCACGCGCGGCCGGGGCGGCCGAGACCATGGTCGTCAACCTCTTTGCCGAGGGCGACCGGCTGGCGCCGTTCCCGCCCGCGCCCCTTGCCGCGGCGGCGGAGACCCTGGGCGACGGCACCGAAACCCGGCGCTTCGGCCCGGCGCTGATCGTAGTCGCGGTGCTGCTCGGCTGCGTCGATATTCTGGCGACGCTGTGGATCTCGCGCCGGCTCGCGCCCCGGCTCGTCCGGCGTGGTCTGCGCCCGGCGGCTGGTGCTGCGGTGCTGCTGGCAGTCCTGGCCGCCCCGCCAGATGCCAGTGCCGAGATGGCGGTGGAGCGTGCGGTCGAAGCCGCGGCCGAGACCACACTCGGCTACGTACTCACCGGCGAGCCCCGCATCGACCGGGTCGCGGCCCGGGCGCTGACCGGGCTCGGCAACGCGCTGACCCAGCGCACCGCGGTGGAGCCCGGCCCGCCGATGGGGGTAGACCCGGAGGCAGACGAGCTGAGCCTGTTCCCGGTGCTCTACTGGCCGCTCACCGCCGCCACGCTGCCGAGCGAGCGCGCGCTGGAACGGCTGGCGCGCTATCTCGCCGGCGGCGGCATGCTGCTGATCGACACCCAGAACGGCAACGCCGGATTCGGCGGCGCCGCCGCCGTCGACATGCGCCAGATCGCCCGTGCGCTGAACCTGCCGCCGCTGGCGCCGGTCGACACCGACCATTTACTGAGCCGCGCCTTCTACCTGCTCGCCGCCTATCCCGGCCGCTGGCGCGGCACCCGGGTCTGGGCCGAGGCGCCGCCGTCGGGCGAGCGCAGCGGAGCCGCGAAGGCCGGGCTGCCGCAGTTCGACAGGGTCGACGACAACGTCTCGCCGGTGGTGGTCGGCTCGGCCGACTGGGCCGCCGCCTGGGCGGTGGACGAGCGCGGCGAGCCACTGTTCCCGGTCGGCCGCCCCGGCGACAACCAGCGCGAGATGGCGGTCCGCTTCGGCATCAACGTGGTGATGTACGCCCTGACCGGGAACTACAAGTCCGACCAGGTGCACGCCCCTGCCGTCCTTGAAAGGCTGGGGCAGTGATGGACTTCACCCTGACCTTTCTCCCCGAGCTCGACTGGGAAGCGATCGGCGCACTGGCGGCGTTGGTACTGCTCGGCCCCCTGCTGGCGCTCTGGCGCGGCCTGCCGGGATGGGCGTTGCGGGCGGTGGCCTTGGGCATCCTGGTGCTGGCGCTGGCCGGGCCGCAGCTCAAGCGCGAGGAGCGTGAGGGGCTGAAGAACGTCGCCTTCCTCGTGGTCGACCGCTCCGAGTCGACCACCCTGGAGGATCGCACGGCCCAGATATCCGACGCCGCCGAGCGGCTGCGGGCCGGGATCGAGGCGCTCTCCACCCCGGCCGACCCGCTGGAGCTCCGGGTGGTCGAGCTGCCGCCCGACGAGTCCGGCCAGGACGAAGGCACCCGGCTCCTGACCGCGCTGGACGAGGCGGCCGCCCATGTTGCCCCCGGCCAGATCGCCGGCGCGGTGTTGCTGACCGACGGCCAGATCCACGACGCCGACCGGCTGGAGCGCTTCCCCGGCCCGGTCCATGCCCTGATCGCCGGCGAGCGCGGCGGCTTCGACCTGGCGCTGGAGGCGGCCAACGCGCCGGGCTTCGGCATCGTCGGCGAGAGCGTGACCTTCCGCCTGATCGCCCGGGTGCAGGGGGCGGCGGTGGCCGAGCGCCAGGTCGCCGTCGAGGTGTCGATCGACGGCGGGCCGCCGCAATACCATGTGCTGCCGGTGGGCGAGGAGACCCCGCTGATGGTCGAGATCGGCCATGGCGGCGCCAACATGGTCGACATCCGCCTCCGCCCCCGGGAGGGCGAGCTGACCGACCGCAACAACCGGATCATCGCCACCGTCACCGGCGTGCGCGACCGGCTGCGGGTGCTCCTGGTCTCGGGCGAGCCGCATCCGGGCGAGCGGACCTGGCGCGACCTGTTGAAATCCGATCCCACCGTGGATCTGATCCACTTCACCATCCTGCGCCCGCCGTCGAAGCAGGACCACACCCCGGTCTCGGAGCTCAGCCTGATCGCCTTCCCGACCCGCGAGCTGTTCCTGGAGAAGATCGACGGCTTCGACCTCATCGTGTTCGACCGCTACCGTTGGCGCGGCGTGCTTGCAGCGGCCTATCTGGCCAACATCACCCGCTATGTGCGCGATGGCCGCGCGGGTGCTGGTCGCCTCCGGGCCGGCCTTCGCAGGAGCGCAGAGCCTCAGCCAGACGCCGCTCGACGACATCCTGCCGGCCCGGCCGAGCCTCAGGGTGTACGAGGAGCCGTTCCTGCCGCGGGTCAGCGAGATCGGCCAGCGCCATCCGGTCACCGCCGGGCTGGAGCAGGCGGCGGGGTTCGGGCCGGAGGGGCCGCTTTGGGGACGCTGGCTCAGGCAGATCGAGATCGACCCGCGGTCCGGGCATACGGTGATGGAGGGCGTCGAGGACATGCCGCTCTTGCTGCTCGACCGGGTCGGCGAGGGCCGGGTGGCGCTCCTAGCCTCGGACCACGCTTGGCTCTGGACCCGCGGCTACGAGGGCGGCGGACCGCAGGCGGACCTGCTGCGCCGTCTCGCTCACTGGCTTATGCGCGAGCCGGAGCTCGAGGAGGAAGCGGTGTTCGCCCATGTCGAAGGCCGCCGGGTGCTGGTCGAGCGCCGGACCCTGGCGGTCGAGCCGCCCGGCCCGATGGTGGCGACCGCGCCGGACGGTGAGGATACGCGGCAGCTCAGCTACGAGCAGGTCGGCCCCGGCCGCTGGCAGGCGTTGCTGGAGGGCGCCGGCGAGGGGCTCTGGCGGTTCTCCGACGGGAGCTTGAGCGCCGTGGCGGCGGTCGGCCCGCCGAGCCCGGCCGAATATGTTGCGCCGCTCGCGACCGGAGAGGTGCTGGAGCCGCTCGCAGAGGCCACCGGCGGCCGCGTCGCCTGGATCGCCGACGGCGTGCCGGAGATGCGCATGGTCTCGGAGGGCCGGCGCGCCCATTCGCGCCGCTGGCTCGCCTTCCATTCGCGCGACGCTTACCGAGTGACCGGGGTGCGCCTGACGCCGCTGATGCCCGCCTGGCTGGCGGTGCTGGCGATCGGCCTGATGCTGCTGGTGGCCTGGCGGCGCGAAGGGCGATAGGCCCCCCTTGCCTCGCCTGCCCCGCTGCCGTTAGACCTCGCGCGCGAAGCAGGTCGGCGGGACGGCGATGGCGAAGAGACACAAGGGCAACAAGGTCGATGGCTGGGTGGTGATCGACAAGCCAGCCGGGGTGACCTCGATCAAGGCGGTCTCGAAGGCGCGCTGGGCGTTTCGCGCCGGCAAGGCGGGGCATGCCGGCACGCTCGATCCGCTGGCGACCGGGGTGCTGGCGGTCGCCTTCGGCGAGGCGACCAAGACCATGGCCATCGCCCAGGAGGGGTTGAAGGCCTACCGCTTCACCATCCGCCTCGGCCAGGCCACTGCCACCGACGACGCCGAGGGCGAGGTGGTCGCCGAATCGAACCGGCGGCCGACCGACGCCGAGATTGAATCCGCTCTCCCGGCTTATCAGGGCGACATCGAACAGGTGCCGCCGCAGTTCTCGGCCGTCAAGGTAGAGGGCGAGCGTGCCTACGACCTCGCCCGCGAGGGGGTGGAGATGGACCTAGCCCCTCGGCCGCTTTACGTCGAAAGCCTCAGGCTGATCACCCGCCCTGACCCCGACTACGCCGAGTTTGAACTGGTCTGCGGCAAGGGCGGCTATGTGCGCTCGATCGCCCGGGACCTGGGGCGCAACTTGAAATGCCACGCCCATGTGACCACGTTGCGCAGGACGGCGAGCGGGCCTTTCACGCTGGAGCATGCGATTTCCTTTGAAATGCTCGACGAAATCCGCCATACGGGCGGCTCCGAGCATCTGCTGCCGGTCTCGACCGGGCTGGACGACATCCCGGCCCTGGCCGTTCCGGCGGCGGCGGCGCCCCGGCTCCGACAGGGGCAGGCCGTTCCCGTCCCGGCAAGGGACATCGACTACGGTGATGTCGCCTGGGCCAGCCTCGACGGGCTGCCAGTGGCGATCGGCACTGTGAAGGCGGGGCTCCTGCATCCGGACCGGGTGTTCAACCTGGAGAGCTGAGGACAAGGAGACCCCGATGTCGATCACTGCCGAGCGCAAGGATGCGCTGATCAAGGAATTCGCCACCAAGGACGGCGACACCGGCTCGCCCGAGGTACAGGTCGCGATCCTCACCGAACGGATCAAGAACCTGACCGAGCACTTCGAGAGCCACGCCAAGGACAACCACTCGCGCCGCGGCCTGCTGAAGATGGTGGCCCAGCGCCGCAAGCTGCTGGACTACACGCGCGGCAAGAGCGAGGAGCGGTACCGGTCGCTGATCGGCCGACTCGGCATCCGCCGCTAAGGCGAGGCACGTCGCAGGGCGCGCGCCGCAAGGTGCGCGCCTTCGCATATCGGAAGGGGCCGGTCCGCGGGCCCTGCGCCAGAGGCCGCAAGCCGGGCGCCAAGCGCAGACATCACGTCTGTTCGTTTCCTCCCCCGGGCCCGGGTTGAAGCGTTGGGATAAGCGAAATGGGGTCCATCCCGAGGCATGGGATGCGCAGGGATGAAATACGGCCGCCGCCATCCGGACGCCGGCCGTCAGGAAGGAAACGGAATGTTCAATATCGTACGCAAGGAGATCCAGTGGGGCGGTGAGACGCTGACGCTGGAGACGGGCAAGATTGCCCGTCAGGCCGACGGCGCGGTGGTCGCGACCCTCGGCGAGACAACGGTGCTCGCCACCGTCGTCTACGAGCGGCAGCCGAGGCCGGGCCTCGACTTCTTCCCGCTCACCGTCCACTATCAAGAGAAGTATTACGCCGCCGGCAAGATCCCGGGCGGCTTCTTCAAGCGCGAGGCCAAACCGACCGAGAAGGAGGTGCTGACATCGCGGCTGATCGACCGCCCGATCCGGCCGCTGTTCGTCAGCGGCTTCAAGAACGAGACCCAGGTCATCGTCACCGTGCTCAGCCACGACCTGGAGAACGACCCCGACATCATCGGCATGATCGCCGCCTCGGCGGCGCTGACCATCTCCGGCGCGCCGTTCCTCGGCCCGATCGGCGCCGCCCGGGTCGGGTTCTCCAACGGGGCCTATGTGCTGAACCCGGCGGTCAGCGACATGGCCAAGTTGTGCGACAACCCGGAGCAGAAGCTGAACCTGGTCGTCGCCGGCACCCGCGATGCGGTGATGATGGTCGAGTCGGAGGCGTATGAGCTCAGCGAGGACGAAATGCTCGGCGCCGTCACCTTCGGCCACGAGCAGATGCAGCCGGTGATCGACCTGATCATCAGCCTCGCCGAGGAAGTGGCCAAGGAGCCGTTCGAGTTCGAGGCCCAGGATCACTCGGAGCTCTCCGCCAAGGTCAAGAGCCTGGGCGAGGACGCAATGCGCGCCGCCTTCGCGATCACCGACAAGCTGGACCGCCAGGCGGCGATCGGCGCCGCGCGCGAGAGCATCCTCGCCGGGCTGAGCGAGGAGGAGGCCGAGCAAGAGAGTGCGGTCAAGGGCTGCTTCAAGAAGCTCGAAGCCGAGGTCCTGCGCGGCGACGTGATCAAGACCGGCCGGCGCATTGACGGCCGGGACCTGACCACGGTGCGCCCGATCGTGAGCGAGGTCGGCATCCTGCCCCGCACCCACGGCTCGGCGCTGTTCACCCGCGGCGAGACGCAAGGCTTGATCGTCACCACGCTGGGGACCGGCGACAACGAGCAGATCATAGATGCGCTGGAAGGCGAGTGGCGCGAGCGCTTCATGCTACACTACAACTTCCCGCCCTACTCGGTCGGCGAGGCGGGCCGTATGGGTCCTCCGGGCCGGCGTGAGGTCGGCCACGGCAAGCTCGCCTGGCGGGCGCTGCAGGCGGTGCTGCCCGCGGCGACCGAGTTCCCCTACACCATCCGGCTGGTCTCGGAGATCACCGAGTCGAACGGGTCGAGCTCGATGGCCACGGTCTGCGGCTCCAGCTTGAGCATGATGGACGCCGGGGTGCCGCTGAAGGCGCCGGTGGCCGGCGTCGCCATGGGCCTGATCCTCGAGGCGGATGGCCAGTTCGCTGTCTTGACCGACATCCTCGGCGACGAGGACCACCTCGGCGACATGGACTTCAAGGTCGCCGGCACCGAGAACGGCGTCACCTCGCTGCAGATGGACATCAAGGTCGCCGGCATCACCCCGGAGATCATGAGCCAGTCCCTGGCCCAGGCCAAGGACGGGCGGATGCACATCCTCGGCGAGATGGCCAAGGCGCTGAGCGAGGGCCGGCAGGAGTTCTCGGTCCACGCCCCGAGGATCGAGACTATGACCATCAACCCGGACAAGATCCGCGAGGTGATCGGTTCGGGCGGCAAGGTGATCCGTGGCATCGTCGAGGAGTCGGGCGCCAAGGTCGACATCAACGACGAAGGGGTGATCAAGATCGCCTCGCCCAATGCCGCCTGCATCGAGAAGGCGCGCGAGATGATCAACTCGATCGTCGCCGAGCCCGAGCAGGGCAAGATCTACACCGGCAAGGTGGTCAAGATCATGGACTTCGGCGCCTTCGTGAACTTCTTCGGCAAGCGCGACGGCCTGGTCCATATCAGCCAGATGACCTGGGAGCGCGGCGCCAACCCGAAGGACCTCGTCAAGGAGGGCCAGGAGGTGAAGGTCAAGCTCCTCGGCTTCGACGACCGCGGCAAGGTGCGCCTGTCGATGAAGGTGGTCGACCAACAGACCGGCGAGGAGATCAAGCGCGAGAAGGCGCCGGAGAAGACCGAGGAAAAGACCGAAGGCTGATCCGCGCCGACAGCACGACGGTGCAAAGCCAACTGGCGCGTCAGTTCGGAATCGACGAGGACAAGGTGGGCGGCCTGACCGAGATGCTCGCCCCGGCCCTCGCGCAGGGCACGAAGCGCCAGGCGCAGGGCCAGCAGTACCTCGACCAGATCCTGGGCTCGCGCGAGGCCAGCGGCGAGCTGGCCACCGAAGCGGCCAACCGCTCTGGCATCAATCTGGGAGCGGTCATGCAGTTCCTGCCGGCAATCGCCGCAATGCTCCAGGGCGGCATGCAGCGCAACCTGCCTGACAGTTCGATCCAGGGCATGCTGTCCGGCGCCGGTGGCTCGGGCGGCGGCTTGATGGGTGCGATCGGCGACTTTCTGGGCGGCGGCGGCTCGCAGGGCTCGGGCGGCTCGACATGTTGACGAGCATGCTCGCTGGCTACGAATCGGCGCTGGACGACATGCTGGAGCGGTTCCTGAAGTGATCGCGATGTAGGATGGGTGATATCACCCATCCTACACATCCCGCATCGGCACCGCGTCTCTTCTTCCCCGGCAGCACGGAGGCCGGCTCACCCGGCGAGCATGGCCTCGACCTTCTCCTGCACGCTCAGCGCCTCGGCGACGGTGGCCAGAAGGTGCGGCGTGCCGCGCAGACATCTCTCCAGTTCGTCGAGCTGACCGCGCAGGCTCTCCGCCCGCCGGTCCGCCGGCTCCGGGCGAGTGGCGACGAAGGGGCCGCCGTCGGAGACCGCATGGATGTGGAAATCGGTGATGCGGTGGCTTTGCCGCGCGCCCTTGACGGTCAGCTCCTGCCGGTCCGGCTGGGCACCCCCGACGGCGCCGAAGATCAAAACCGGGGCTTCGTCGGCAGCTTCGAGCCGGGCAAAGATGTGGGTCTCGCAGAGCGCCGGGTCCGCGGGGTAGTTCGGGCGCGCATGGACCAGGCGGAGCAGCCCCAGCACCCGCTCAGTGAAGAACAGGAAGCGCGAGATCACCTCGCGCACATAGCCGCCCTCGGCCCGGATGCGCAGCCAGTCGGCCTCCTTCTGCCAGTCGCGCGGCCCGTTGCCGTAGGTGACCACGATGTCGACCCCCATCAGCCTGCCCATCGCCCGCGAGCGCGCCGCCTCGACGGTGTCGGCCAGCGCCAGGCCGGCGGCCTAGGTGAAGTTGACCGCCGTCGGAACCCCGGCGGCCTCCAGCCGCTGCAGCAGGTCGCGGCTATCGGCGACGTCGATGCCCAGCGGCTTCTCCAGGAACACCGCCTTGCCGGCACCGGCAGCCGCCAGGGCATGGGCCTTGCGCGGCACCGGCAGGCAGGCGAGGTAGACCAGCTCGGCACCGGCGATCGCCGCTTCCGCGGAGGGTGCCCACCGTCGCCTCCGGCGCCTCGGCCAGCGCCGTCCGGCAGGCATCTGGTGAGGGGTCTCACAGAAGCTCTGGCGAGAAAGCCGGGTGCAACCGCATATGGGTCAACATCCGCCGCCCCATGATCCCGAGGTCAATGATCGCAACCTTGGTCAATTCCGTCCCTCCCTGTCATTTCCGTTCAGACACAACTGACACGTAGCAGCGACATAGGATGGGTGCTAGCACCCATCCTGCACGGCACGCCCCGCAACACCGGGTTCACTCTTGACGCCGGACCTCTGATGTCGTCCGGTTCGTGGGACGGCCGAACTGCGGAGGGCAGGGAATGCAGATCGTCGACGCGCAGATCCACCTCTGGGGGACCGGCCTGCCGAGCAACTTCGCGCATCGGCAGGTGACCTCGTTCACCACCGAGGAGGCGGTCGCGATGATGGATGCGGCCGGGGTCGACGCCGCGGTGATCCATCCACCGAGCTGGGATCCAGGCTCGACCGAAATGGCCGTGCAGGCGGTGCAGGACTACCCCGGCCGGTTCGCGATCATGGGGGCCCTGCCCCTCGGCCATCCCGACTCCCAGGCACGGATCGCCGGGTGGCGGGACCAGCCGGGGATGCTCGGCCTGCGCTACCTGTTCCTGGATAATCCCGAGCGCCAGTGGCTGCACGACGGCAGCCTCGACTGGCTGTGGTTGGCAGCCGAGGCGGCCGGGGTTCCCATCGCCGTGCTGACGACGGATTTGCTCGCGCGCCTCGGCGCGATCGCCGAGCGTCATCCGGGCCTGCGCCTCACCATCGACCATCTGGGCGGCCTCGGCGGCAACACTACGCTGAAGGACGCCGCCGCCATGACCCATATGCCGGAGCTTCTGGTGCTGGCGCGCTTCCCAAATGTGGCGATCAAGGCGACCGGGGCGCCGGGCTATTCCAGCGAGGCTTACCCCTTCCCCGCCATGCACACCTACCTCAGGCAGATCTACGACGCCTTCGGGCCGAGCCGGATGTTCTGGGGCACCGACATCACCAAGATGCCCTGCTCGTGGCGTCAGTGCGTGACCATGTTCACCGAGGAGCTGCCCTGGCTCACAGGCGCCGACAAGCGGCTGATCATGGGCGATGCGATCTGCGCCTGGTGGGGCTGGGAGCGGACCTCGCGGGCCTGAGCGGCCGGCGCTACTCCCGCCCCACATTGGCGTTGCGCACCGGCACGCTGAACTCCTCGAAGCAGATGTTGGCGAGCTTGGCGACGCCGTCGCGGATATTGTCGATCGGCGGATGGCCGAAGCAGAGCCGCATGCGGTGCCGGTTGACGGCGCCGGCGACGGTCCATTGCGAGCCGGGGTTGATCTCCACCCCCTGGGCCAACACCACCTCATAGAGGCGGTCGGTGTCGACGTTCTCGGGCAGGGTGACCCAGAGATAGATGCCGCCCACGGGGCGCTCGTACTCGACGCTGGCGCCGAAATGCGCGTCGAGCGCCTCGCGCAGCGCCTCGGCCTTCGCCTGCAGCATCGGCAACATGCCGGCGACATGAGCGTCAAAATGGCCGGGCAGATACTCCGCCAATGCCATCTGCTCCATTGCCCCGCTGCCGGCGTCGGTCTTCAGCGGCAGGATGTGTGCAGGTTTCTCGGACGCCGCGTCGCATCGGTTGAGATGGGCGCGGCATTGCCGGCGTCCGAGAAGCACCAGGGCACGAGATCGCGGGGGCGGTTCGCCGAGGGCTCAGGGTTCGAGGGTTCAGGGTTCAGGCTTCGCTACGGGGAATCAGCGCCGGGGGGAGGGATGGCGGTGACCTCAGATCGGGCGGAGCCGGGGAGCATGACGCTGTTGCGCCGCGGTGGCGATCGTGCGCCGCGGGATGGCAAGCCTCGGACCGGCGGTTACCGCACCAGAATGAGGCTGCAGTTCGGTCACCGGCGCACGGCCGATCGCGGCCGCGGCGGAGCGCGGGATCGGTTGTGGCGTGCGAGCGGCGTTGCGGCGGGGTCATGAGCTGTCGATGGCCTCCGGGGCGGGCCGGTGTTGCGACGGGCCGCCTGGCCCGAAGGCCGCGACGATGATCAGGCGCCCGCCGCAGCAGCGGCACGGGAGGGCGGGCATGCGTGGCATCTCCGCGGTGCCGGCAGCGCCGGTGTCGGCAGTGTCGGTGTCGGCAGTGTCGGGCGCGGGCGCCCGCGCGGCGGGCAATGCGCGGATGTGGGCGATGCTGGCGGCGCGATTGCCGTTGGCGAAGAGCCCATAGTGACGGATGCGGTGCTGGCCCTTCGGCAGCACGTG
>Ga0209049_1000045_pt1 | contig 22582 bp, 34 predicted proteins | sample WorMetulBAHAMAS2_FD_187398 | JGI IMG/M metagenome (GOLD analysis project Ga0209049, IMG submission 187398) | Marine gutless worms symbiont microbial communities from Max Planck institute for Marine Microbiology, Germany - Olavius ullae BAHAMAS.2... | ecosystem: Host-associated > Annelida >...
CTGCATTGGGTGCTCGACGTGCATCTCGGCGAGGACCTGAGCCGCGCCCGCACCGACCATGCCCCCGCCAATGCCGCGCTGGTCAATCGGCTGGCGCGCAACCTCCTGCAACTCATCGACACCCCGAAGACACCGATCAGCCACCGCATCCGAAAATGCATGTGGAGCGACGACTACCTCATCGCCGCCCTCTCCCACATGCGATAGCCCTGCCTGAAAAGGGTGTGACGCTCGTGCTGGGTCGCGCTTCATTCTTCGCCGAAGACCGGCTCGGGCAGCGCGTTCGCCTCCCAGCCGAAAAACGCCCAGGTGCGGGCCATGTGCTCGGGCAGCGGCGCGGCGAAGGCCATCGGCCGGCCGCTCACCGGATGGGGGAAGCTGAGCCGCGCCGCGTGCAGGTGCAGCTTGCGGCTGAGCGCGCCGCCGAGCCCGGCACCCCAGCCGGCGCCGAGGTTCTCCTGCCCGCGGCCGCCATACTTGCCGTCGCCGGCGATCGGGCAGCCGAGCGCCGCCATATGGGCTCTGAGCTGATGGGTGCGCCCGGTCACCGGCTTCAACGCCACCCACGCCGCCCGGTTGCCCGCCTGCTCGATCACCCGGTACTCGGTCACCGCGTGGCGGGCCCCCGGCGTCGCCTTGACCTCGTCCGGAGCTACCGGCCGCATCTTCTCGCCCTCGCCCCGGGCACCGGCCTTGACCAGCCCGTAGCGAATGGTGCCGCGCGCCGGCTCGGGCCGGCCGGCAACGGCGGCGAAATAGATCTTCTCGACCGCGCACGAGCGGAACAGCCTGGCCAGCGCCACCGCCGCCGCACCGGTGCGCGCCAGCACCAGGAGGCCGGAGGTGTCCTTGTCGAGCCGGTGCACCAGCCGCGGGTCGTCGTCGCGACCGAAGCGCAAGCCCGCCAGCATGGCGCCCAAGTGACGCCGCTGCCCGGTGCCGCCCTGCACCGCGAGGCCTGCCGACTTGTTCAGCACCAGCATGTGGTCGTCGCGATAGAGCACCGCATCGGCCAGCGCCCGGGCGTCCTCCGGTTCCGGCGCGACCGGTTCCGCCGCCGCCGCCGGCGCCTCGCGCTCGTCCGGCAGCGGCGGGATGCGCACCACCTGTCCGGGGCCGATTCGGGTCGAGGTCCTGACCCGGCCGCCATCGACCCGGACCTCGCCCTTGCGGCACATCTTCTCCAGCCGCCCTTGGGTCACCTGCGGGAAGCGGCGTCGGAACCAGCGGTCGAGCCGCTGCTCGGCCGCGTCCGGCCCCACGGTCAGCTGCTGCACCCCGGTCATCGTCTCATCATGGCACGCTCACGGCCCCCACAGCCCCCGCGCCAGCATCAGCCCGGCCCAGAGTCCGAGCACCGACAGTGCGACCGAGCCGCCGATATAGGCGGTGGCGGCCAGGTGTCGGCCGCGCTCGATCAGGTAGAGCGCATCGAGCGAGAAGGCGGAAAAGGTGGTGAAGCCACCGAGGATGCCGGTCATCAGGAAGGGCGACAGCTTGCCCCAGCTTCCCGGGAAGCGCTCCATCATCACCACCGCGGCGAGCCCCATCGCCAGCGAGCCGGCGACATTGACGATCAGGGTGCCGTAGGGAAAGGCGAGGCCCAGCGCATGCCCGGCCCAGCGCACCACCAGGTATCTCAGCGAGGCGCCGATCGCGCCGCCTGCTGCCACTGCGAAGATCGCACCGCCCATCGGCCCCTCCCGCTGAAACGCCTCGCCCGCGTTGGTGGCGGCTGCGGCGGCAAAGGTCAAGACCGGCTCGCGGCATCCCGCGCCGCTCGATCGGTCGCAATCGGCCACGGAATGCGCTATCCTGCCCCCAGTTTGCCGCCCCAGGTCATAGGAGATTACCCATGCCCTCGTCGCATCCCGTGATCGTCATCCCCGGCGTAACCGCAACCTATCTGCGCGACCTCTACCCGCTGCCACCGGAGTCGATCTGGCAGGTGCTGGAGATGACCAAGAGCTACGAGAGGGCGCAGATGCACCCCGACAACCTGCGCTACGAGGCGCACGAGCCGGCGGCGGTGCGCGCCGACCAGGTCTATGAGATCGCCTACAAGGAGCTGGTCGAGGAGCTGCGCCACAACCTGACCGAAGACCCGCGCGAGCCGGTGCTGGTCTACCGGCTATGACTGGCGCCACCCGCTGACGCTGATCTAGGCGTGGCTAGACGCCTTCATCGACGAGGTCATTGAGGGAACCAAGCTGATGCGGCATTACCACGACTACGGCTACGGCGACGACCAGAAGGTGAACCTGGTCGGCCATTTGATGGGCGGGCTGGTCATCGCCGGCTATATCGAGCGCTTCGGAGGCGCCAAGGTCAACAAGGTCGCGTCTCTCGCCAAGCCCCTTCCGCGGCTCGTTCGAAGCGATGGTGAAGCTCGCCACCGGCACCGCCAACCTGGGCGGCTCGGTGCCGAGCTCGCGCGAGCGCGAGGCGGCGCGGATGACGCCGTCGCTCTACCACTTGCTTCCCGACTTCGCCACCAGGATCCAAACCGATGCCGACGACGGCCTGCCGAAGTCGACCTTCGATGCGGCGCTTTACCAGCCGTCGATCGTCGAGACCATCACCAGCTATGTCGACCGCTGTTCGGTCGAGAGCGGCAGCACCAAGGCGAAGCCGAAGGACCAAGCCGAGGCGCTGTTCGCCGGCATGCTCGCCGGGGCCGGCAAGCACCGGAAGCGGATTGCCAACCTCGATCTCGCCGCCAAGGGGCTCAGCGCCGACCGCTGGCTCTGCGTCGTGGGAGTGGACTACAAGACGCGCGTGCGCATGAAGGTCAAACTGGTGCACAACAAGCCGGTGTTCGAGCTGACCTCGAAGGACATGCTGAACGAATGGGACAAGGACGGCGGCGATCCGGCGAACACCGGCGACGGCACCGTCCACTTCAAGGGCGCCGTCTCGGGCTTCCTCGAGACAAACAACGTCGTCTGCGTGGCGCCGGACGACTACGGCTACTGGGAGATCGCCGACATCGCCACCACCAAGGCCGCCGGCTTCCACGGAATCGTACCGAACATGAACATGCTGCACCGGCTGCTGGTGCGCCATTTCACCGGCTGGAGCGACCCGCGCAAGAGCACCTGGGGCCGCCGCGCGCCGGGTTTTGCCAAGGAGGACTGGCAGCCCGCGGTCTGGCCGCTGAAGGACAAGACCGAGTAGCGGCGCCTTACCCCTGCCGCTCGCTGCGCCGTTTGGCGAACCAGGCCATGCGCTTGGCCATCTCGCGCTCGAAGCCGCGCTCGACCGGGTGGTAGAGCTCGGCCCGCGCCATCCCGTCGGGGAAGTAGTTCTGGCCCGAGAACCCATCCTCGACGTCGTGGTCGTACTCGTAGCCGGCGCCGTAGCCCATCTCCTTCATCATCCCCGTCGGGGCGTTTAGGATATGGTCTGGCGGCGGCATCGAGCCGGTGCGCGCGGCGATCTTGAGTGCCGTGTTGAAGGCGGTGTAGGCGGCGTTCGACTTCGGCGCCAGCGCGAGATAGATCACCGCCTGGGCGATCGCCAGCTCGCCTTCGGGCGAGCCGAGCCTCTCATAGGCCTCCCAGGCGGCGACGCACTGGCGCACCGCCTCGGGATCGGCGAGGCCGATGTCCTCGATCGCCATGCGGGTGACCCGCCGGGCGATGTAGCTCGGGTCCTCGCCCCCCTCCAGCATCCGTGCCAGCCAGTAGAGCGAGGCGTCGGGGTCGGAGCCGCGCACCGCCTTGTGCAGGGTCGAGATCAGGTTGTAATGCCCGTCGCCGGACTTGTCGTAGACCGGCGCGCGGCGGGTGAGCCGGCGTGAGAGATCCGCCGGGCCGAACATCCCCGGCCTGAAGGTCAGCACCTGCTCGGTCAGGTTCAACAGCGTCCGCCCGTCGCCATCGGCCATGGCAATCAGCGTGGCGCGCCCTTCCTCGGTCAGCTTCAACGCGCCTTCGGAGTCCTCGGCCCGGGCCAGGATCTGCTCCAGGTGCTCCGCCTCCAGCCTCTTCAGCCGCATCACCTGGGCGCGGCTGAGCAGCGCCGCGTTGAGCTCGAAGGAGGGGTTCTCGGTGGTCGCGCCCACCAGCACGATCACGCCCGATTCCATATGCGGCAGGAAGCCGTCCTGCTGGGCCTTGTTGAAGCGGTGGATCTCATCGACGAACAGCAGCGTTCCCCGGCCCTGGGCGTGGCGCAGCTTGGCGGCCTCAAACATCTTGCGCAAATCGGCAACCCCGGTGAAGATGGCGCTGATCTGCTCGAAATGCAGGTCCGTGACCTCGGCCAGAAGCCGGGCGATGGTGGTCTTGCCGGAGCCGGGCGGCCCCCAGAGCACCAGCGACGACAGCGTCCCCACCGCCAACATGTCGCCCAAGGGCGCGCCGGCGGCGAGGATGTGGTCCTGCCCGACCACCTCGTCGAGCTCGCGCGGCCGCAGCCGATCGGCCAGCGGGCGCGGCGCCTTGCCGCCGGGCGGCGGCGGGGTCGAGGCCGGCTGGTCGAACAGATCGGCCATCTCAGCGACCGATCTCGATGGTGCCGCGGCGGCCGTCGCGCTCAACCTCGATCACCAGATCGCCGCGGCGGCGCAGCCCCCCCTCCAGCGCACGGACCGAGGCGATCTCGCGGCCATCGACGCCGAAGATCAGGTCGCCAGGGCGCAGGCCGGTCCGACGCGCCGAGCCAGCCACCGCGGCAACCAGAACCCCCTCGGCGGAGAGCGGCAGGCGGAACTGGTCGATCACCGCCGGGTTGACGTTCATCACGGTCAGGCCGCGCAGCGCCCGCGGCCTCTCCAGCACGGTGCGGTCGCGGGCGGGCCGTTCCGGCGCCGCCGCCAGCGCCGCCGTCGCCCGCCGGGTCTTGCCGTCGCGCAGATAGGTGAGCTGTGCCCTGCGCCCGGTGCCGAGCGCCGCGGTGCGGAAGCTGAGCTCGCCCGGCGCGTTGACCTCTTCGCCGTCTATGCTCAGCAGGATGTCGCCGGACTCGATGCCGGCACTGGCGAAGGGGCTCTCCGGGTGCAGCTGGGTGACCAGGATGCCGGTCGGCCGCGCCAGCCCCAGCGCCTCGGCTATCTCGCCGGTCATCGACTGGGTGCGCAGCCCGAGCCAGGGCCGGTCGAGCACCGTGGCGCCCTCCTTGGCGGCGGCGATGATCCGGGCCACCAGATTGGCCGGGATCGCGAAGCCGATGCCGATCGAGCCGCCGGAGCGGCTGAGGATCATGGTGTTGATGCCTATCAGGCGCCCGGCGATGTCGACCAAGGCGCCGCCCGAGTTGCCCGGGTTGATCGCCGCGTCGGTCTGGAGGAAATAGCCCTTGGCCCGCCCGCGTGGGGCGCCGGAGCGCGCCAGGCCGGAGACGATGCCGCTGGTCACCGTCTGGCCGACGCCGAAGGGGTTGCCGATCGCCAGAACCAGCTCGCCGACCTCCAGGGTGTCGGAGTCGCGCAGCTCCAGCGACGGCAGGCCGTCGGCACCCTGTAACTCGACGATGGCGATGTCCGTCTCCTCGTCGGCGAGGATCACCTTGCCCTCGAATTCGCGTCGGTCGGCCAGCACAACGGTGATCTCGTCGGCGCCGCCGACCACGTGATGGTTCGAGACCACGATCCCGGACGGATCGACGATCACCCCCGAGCCGAGCGAGTTCTGGATCCGCTTGCGGGTCTGCCCGCCGGGGAAGTTGTCGCCGAACAGGTCGCCGAAGAAGCGCTCGAAGAAGGGGTCGCCGGCGAATGGGCTGGCCCGGCGCTCGACCATCTTGCGGGTGTAGATGTTGACCACCGCCGGCGCCGCCTGCTTGACCACCGACACGAAGCCGAGGTTGATCTCGGCCTGGCTTGCAGACACCTTCATGCTCTGGGCTTTCGCCGCGGGCTGCAGCAGGGCCGGCAGCATCAGGGCAGCGAGCACGAGAAGGGTCAAAATCGTCCGCCGGATCACGTGCGGGTCTCCATCGTTCTGATCGATCTGAGCCATACTTAGGCGCTGCAGCGCGCCGCGCCAAGCACGACGCTCAGAGCGATTTGACGAGCAGCGCCAAGCCGGCGGCGCCGGAGAGCGCAAGCATGGCGTGGCGCACCGCCCGCGGCGACATCCGCCCGCCGAGCGCCCGGCCGGCGACATAGCCGCCCGCCACCCCCGGCAGCAGCGCCAGGCCGCGCCCGAGGTCCTCCCAGCCGAGCAGGCCCGCCAGCCAGAGCGAGCCCAAGGCCATGATGCAACCGAACAGGAACACCCCGGCCATGGTGGCGCGGACCTTCTCCGGCGGCTCGCGCTGGTAGAGCAGGATCAGCGGCGGCCCGTGCAAGGCGGCAATCACCCCCGGTGGTGCCGCCGAGGGTGGCGCCGGCGAAGAGGCGCCCGGAGGTGAGGCGCAGGGGCAGGGCGAAGGCGCTCGCAAGCACCGCGGCGGCGATGATGCCGCCGATCATCGTGCCGAGGGTGCGGCTGTCGACCAGCGCCAGAACCCCCGCCCCGGCGAGGGTGCCGAGGGTCAGGCCGAGCACCAGCGGCGGTGCCTCGGCACGGTCCAGCGCGGCCAGGCCGCGCCGGATCATCGCGAGCGAGAGCAGGATATTGCAGATCAGCATCGGCGCCGGCACCCAGGCAAGGCTGATCAGCGCCAAGAGCGCCACCGCCACCATGGCAAAGCCGACGCCGGTCGCGGCTTGCACCGCCGAGGCAAGGAAGATGACCAGATTCGCGGCGATGAGCTCGAAGATCATCGCCGCCCCTCCGGCCGCGGTGTCACTCGTCCTCGGCCGCGGCCTCTTCCGCCGCAACGCGGGCCTTGTCGCCGGCGCCCTTGGCGTCGGGGTCGCGGCCGACCAGCTCGATAATCGCCATCGGCGCCATGTCGCCATAGCGGAAGCCGGCCCTGAGCACCCTTGTGTAGCCGCCCTGGCGGTCCTGGTAACGCCCGCCGAGGGTGTCGAACAGCTTCTTCACCGCCGCGTCCTGGCGGATCTGCGACGCCGCCAGACGGCGGGCGTGCAAATCTCCGCGCTTGGCCAGGGTGATCAGCTTGTCGACATAGGAGCGCAGCTCCTTGGCCTTGGGCAGGGCGGTCTTGATCTGCTCATGCTCGATCAGCGAGCAGGCCATGTTGGCGAACATCGCCTTGCGGTGCTCGGCGGTGCGGTTCAGCTTGCGGTGGCCATATCCGTGGCGCATCTGGGTTTCTCCTTCGGTTTATACTATGTCCGGCCGCTCGCCTCGGCGGCCTCCTTGGGGCGGATGCCCGGGGGATGGGTTGACACCCATCCTACGAACGTTGCGTAGGATGGGTGAAACCCATCCTAAAAAAGGTCCTCGAACTTCTTCGCCAGGTCCTCGATGTTGTCCGGCGGCCAGTCCGGCACGTCCATGCCGAGATGGAGGCCCATGGTGGTGAGCACTTCCTTGATCTCGTTCAGCGACTTGCGGCCGAAGTTCGGAGTGCGCAGCATCTCCGCCTCGGTCTTCTGGATCAGGTCGCCGATATAGATGATGTTGTCGTTCTTCAGGCAGTTGGCCGAGCGGACCGAGAGCTCCAGCTCGTCGACCTTCTTCAGCAGGAGCGGGTTGAACTCCAGCCCTTCCTCCTCCTCGCCGGCGCCGGCTTCCTTCGGCTCCTCGAAGTTGATGAAGGTCTGCAACTGGTCCTGCAGGATCCGCGCCGCATAGGCCAGCGCGTCGTCGGGGGTCACGGTGCCGTCGGTCTCGACCGAGATCGACAGCTTGTCGTAGTCGAGCACCTGGCCCTCGCGGGTCAGGCTGATCTTGTAGGACACCCGCTTGACCGGCGAGTAGAGCGCATCAACCGGGATGAAGCCGATCGGCGCATCCTCGGGGCGGCTCTTCTCGGCGGCGACATAACCCTTGCCGGTGCCGACGGTCAGCTCCATGTGAACGCTGGCCCCCTCGTCGAGGTGGCAGATAACGTGGTCCTTGTTGACGATCTCGACGCCCATGATCTCTTCGATATCGGCGGCGGTCACCACGCCGGGACCGGTGGCATTGAGCTGCAGGCGCTTGCTGCCCTCGCCGTCCATCCGCACCGCCAGGCCCTTAAGGTTGAGGACGATGTCGGTCACGTCCTCGCGCACCCCGGCGACCGAGGAGAACTCGTGCAGCACGCCGTCGATCTGCACTGCGGTCACCGCAGCGCCTTGCAGCGACGACAGCAGCACACGGCGCAGCGCGTTGCCGAGGGTGAGGCCAAAGCCCCGCTCCAACGGCTCGGCCACGGCGGTGGCGACACGGTCAGCATCGGCGCCGGGCTCGATCTCGAGCCCCTGCGGCTTGATCAGTTCCAACCAGTTCTTGTGGATCATCGGCTTGGTCCTCCATGCTCGTGCCGGGCCCGATCCTGAGACTCGGCACACCCGAGGAAACGGCAGACGGCCTGCCCGGTGAGGGCAGGCCGGCTACCGCGGGAAATCGGTCTCAGACGCGGCGGCGCTTCGGCGGCCGGCAGCCGTTGTGGGCGATCGGCGTCACGTCCTTGATCGAGTTGATGGTGAAGCCCACCACCTGCAGCGCCCTGAGCGCCGACTCGCGGCCGCCTCCCGGCCCCTGGACCATGACGTCCAGCGTCCGCATGCCGTGCTCCTGCGCCTTGCGGCCGACGTCCTCGACGGCCAACTGCGCCGCGTAAGGCGTCGACTTGCGCGAGCCCTTGAACCCCATATGCCCGGCCGACGACCAGGAGATGGTGTTCCCCTGCGCGTCCGAGATGGTGATCATGGTGTTGTTGAACGACGAGTTCACATGCGCGACCCCCTCCGTGATGTTCTTACGCTCCCGGCGCCGCGGCGCTACGCGCTTGTCACGAGCCATGTCCCGGCCTCCTTACTACTTCTTCTTGCCGGCGATCGGCTTCGCCTTGCCCTTGCGGGTGCGGGCGTTGGTGTGGGTGCGCTGACCGCGCACCGGCAGGCCGCGACGATGGCGCAGGCCGCGGTAGCAACCCAGATCCATCAGGCGCTTGATGTTGACGGCCACCTCGCGGCGCAGGTCGCCCTCGACCTGGACGCTGTTGTCGATGTGCTCGCGAATCGCCAGCACCTCGGCGTCCGAGAGGTCGTTCACCCGGCGCTCCTCGGCGATGCCGCTGGCCTCGCAGATCCGCTTCGCCGTCGAGTGGCCGATGCCATGGATGTAAGTGAGTGCGATGTGCACCCGTTTGTTGGTCGGAATGTTAACGCCTGCGATGCGCGCCACTTCTCCAGCTCCCAAACTCTTTGGCCGAGGCTCTCCACCCCGGGCCGGGCCCGCCACCGGCAGGCCGAAATCCAAAAGCACCCGACGCAAGCGCCGGCCGTCGTCGTCCCGAGAGGCCCAGACCAACATTCCGCACCCCGCCAAGAGGTAGACTTCGTGGCGGAGGCGACTCTCGTGTCTCTAGGAAGCGCGCACTATAGCCGCCGGCGCTTCCGCGTCAAGCCCCGGAGGCGCCCGGCATTGACGGATTCTCAGTCCTGCCCCAGCGCCTTACGGATCGACCGGGTCACCTCGTCGATCTCGGCCATGCCGTCGACCATGCGCAGCTTGCCGGTACCGGTGTAATAGTCGATCAGCGGCGCCGTCTCGAAATGGTAGGCCTCGAGCCGGGCGCGCACGGTTTCGGCATTGTCGTCGGCCCGGCGGTTGAACTCGGTGCCGCCGCAGCTGTCGCAGACGCCCGCCTTGGCCGGCTGCTTATGCCGGTCGTGGTAGCCCTCGCCGCAGCCGGCGCAGGTGTAGCGGCCGGAGACGCGGTCGACCAGCAACTCGTCGTCGACCTCCATCGACACCACCGCATCGAGCGTCAGCCCCTTCTCGGCCATCAGCCGGTCCAGCGCCTCGGCCTGGGCCGCGGTGCGCGGGAAGCCGTCGAAGATCACCCCGGCCTTGGTGTCGGGCTCGTCGAGGCGGTCGGAGACCACGCCGATGACGATCTCGTCCGAGACCAGCTGCCCCGCCTCCATCACCGCCTTGGCCTTCTTGCCGACCTCGGTGCCGGCCGCCACCGCGGCACGCAGCATGTCGCCGGTGGAGAGCTGCACGAAGCCAATCGTGTCCATCAGTATCCGCGCCTGGGTTCCCTTGCCGGCTCCCGGCGGGCCGAGAAGAATGATGTTCATGACCGTCCCCTTGCGCGCCGCCTCAGCGGCCGCGGATCTTCGACTTCTTGATCAGCCCCTGATACTGGTGCGCCAAGAGATGGCTCTGCACCTGGGTGATCGTGTCCATGGTGACGGAGACCACGATCAGCAGCGACGTGCCGCCGAAGTAGAACGGGACCCCGACATTGGAGATAAGAAGCTCGGGCAAAAGGCAGACCGCAACCAGGTAATTCGCCCCGATGACCGAAAGTCGCATCAGCACGAAGTCGAGATACTCGGCGGTTCGCTTGCCGGGACGGATGCCGGGGACGAAGCCGCCATGCTTCTTCAGGTTCTCGGCCACGTCGTCCGGATTGAAGACCACCGCGGTGTAGAAGAAGACGAAGAACACGATCAGGGCCGAGAAGACAATCAGGAACAAGGGCTGGCCGCGGCCCAGGAGCGCCGCCACGGCCCCGAGCATGCCGGGGTCGCCGCCGCCGGCGGAGAAGGTTGCGATCGTCGTCGGCAGCAGCAGCAGCGACGAGGCGAAGATCGGCGGGATCACGCCGGCGGTGTTGAGCTTCAGCGGCAGGTGCGAGCTTTCGCCACCGGTCATCCGCATGCCGATCTGGCGCTTCGGGTACTGGATTAGGATCCGCCGCTGCGCCCGCTCTAGGTACACCACCACATAGATCACCGCCACCGCCAGCAGTAGCACGCCGATGATGACCATGGTGTTGATCTGGCCGATGCGGCCCTGCTCGAAGAACTGCGCCAGCGCCCCGGGCAGCTCGGCGATGATGCCGATGAAGATGATCAGCGAGATGCCGTTGCCGATGCCGCGGGCGGTGATCTGCTCGCCGAGCCACATCAGGAACATGGTGCCGCCGACCAGGGTGATCACCGCCGAGGCGCGGAAGAAGGCGCCGGGATCGACCGCCAGCCCCTGCCCTTCCAGCCCGACGGAGATGCCGTAGGCCTGAACGGTCGAGAGCAGCACCGTGCCGTAGCGGGTGTACTGGTTGAGCTTGCGCCGACCAAGCTCGCCTTCCTTCTTCAGCGCCTCGAGCGACGGCACCATCGAGGAGGCGAGCTGCATGATGATCGAGGCCGAGATGTAGGGCATGATGCCGAGCGAGAAGATTGCCATCCGGCTGACCGCGCCGCCGGCGAACATGTTGAACACCCCGAGGATGCCGCCTTGGGTCTGCTCGATGAACCGGGCAAGCTGCTCGGTGTCGATCCCCGGCATCGGGATGAAGGTGCCGAGACGGTAGACGATCAGCAGCCCGAGGGTGAAGAAGATGCGGCGTTGCAGATCTTTCGCCTGGCCGAGCGCGCTCCAGCTGAGGTTCGCGGCCATCTGTTCGGCGGCTGATGCCATGTCTCGCTCTCTCTCTATCCGTTAAAATCGCCGCCGCGGGGGAGCCCGCAGCGGCGTGTCTCAAAACCCGGCCCCGAGCCCGGTCGACCCCAGCGGGGCCGCCGCGTCTCAGGCCTCGACCGCTGCCGCCGGGGCGGTCACCGTCAGGCTGCCGCTGGCCGCTTCGACCGCTGCAACCGCCGACTTACTCGCGCCGGTGACCTCTATATTGAGGCCCTTGGTTGTCAGCGCGCCCTTGGCCAGAACCCGCACACCGTCACGCCGCCGGCGCACCAGACCCGACTGGACCAGCGCAGCCTCGTCGATCGTGGCCTTGGGGTCCAGCTTGACTGCGTCGATGAAGCTCTGGATGTTGCCGAGATTCACCACCGCATAGCTCTTGGCGAAGATATTGTTGAAGCCCCGCTTCGGCAAGCGCCGGTGCAGGGGCATCTGGCCGCCCTCGAAGCCCTTGCCCTTGAGGGCGCCGCCGGAGCGCGAGTTCTGGCCCTTCATGCCGCGGCCGCCCGTCGAGCCGGTGCCCGAGCCGGGCCCGCGGCCGATGCGCTTGCGCTTCTTCGACGCGCCGGGATTGTCGCGCAACTCGTGAAGTTTCATGACGCATTCTCCTCTCGCCGGATAGACGGGGCGATGCGTCCTGCCCCGCCGCCACGGCTTTTCCGTTGTCGTCATTCCCCGGCTTGACCGGGGAATCTCCGCCCCATCGAGAGATTCCCGCCTGCGCGGGAATGACGGTCTTGAGGCTGCCTTGGACCGCGACTCAGCCGCGCTCCTCGACGATCTCCACCAGATGCGGGATCTTGGCGACCATGCCGCGCACCGCCGGGGTGTCCTCCAGTTCGCGCGTCTTGTGCATCTTGTTCAGGCCCAGTCCGACCAGCGTCGCGCGCTGCTCGGTGGGACGGCGGATCGGGCTGCCGATCTGCTTGACGACGATTGTCTTTGCCATATCGCGTTCCCCTTGCTCGGGCCCCTTACTCGGCCACGGCCTCGGCCGAAGCTTCGACCGGTGCCGCCTCCGGCGCGCGCGCCGGCAGGATGTCGGCCACCTTCTTGCCGCGGCGGGCGGCAACCTGACGCGGGCTGAGCACGCGCTTCAGTCCGTCAAAGGTGGCACGGACCATGTTGTAGGGATTCTGGCTGCCGGTCGACTTGGCGACCACGTCCTGCACCCCGAGCATCTCGAACACGGCGCGGCAGGGACCGCCGGCGATGATCCCGGTGCCCGCGGGCGCGGTGCGCATCACCACCTTGCCGGCGCCCCAGCGACCCTCGATGTCGTGATGCAGCGTGCGCCCTTCGCGCAGCGGCACCCGCACCATCGAGCGCTTGGCCTCCTCGGTGGCCTTGCGGATCGCCTCGGGGACCTCCTTGGCCTTGCCCGAGCCGAAGCCGACGCGGCCCTTCTGATCGCCCACGACCACCAACGCCGCAAAGCCGAAGCGCTTGCCGCCCTTCACCGTCTTCGACACCCGGTTGATCGCGACCAGACGATCGGCGAATTCCGGTTCGCGGCCGTCCTCGCGCAGGTCGCGGCGCTCGCCGCGGTCCCGGCGTCCTTCACGTTCTGCCATCATCGCCTCCTCAGAACTTCAGCCCGCCCTCGCGGGCGGTATCGGCCAGGGCCTTGATCTTGCCGTGGAACAGATACCCGCCGCGGTCGAGATAGACCTCCTCGACGCCGGCGGCCTTGGCCCGCGCGGCAATCTCGGCGCCGATCTTGGCGGCGGCCTCGACATTGTTCTTGCCCACCAGTCCCAGCTTCGGCTCCAGAGTCGAGGCGGCGGCCAGGGTGCGGCCCTGGACGTCGTCGATCACCTGGACCGAGATGTTCTTGAGCGAACGGTGGACGCTCAGCCGCGGACGACCCGCCGCGACCTTCCTTAGCTTGTTGCGGACGCGCAGGCGGCGCCGCTGGAACAAGACTCGCTTGCTGTTGGCCATCGTCTCGCGCTCCTTACTTTTTCTTGCCTTCCTTGAGGAAGATGTACTCGCCCTTGTACCTGACGCCCTTGCCCTTGTACGGCTCGGGGCGGCGCCAGTTGCGGATCTCGGCGGCGACCTGGCCGACCCGCTGCTGGTCGATGCCGGTGATCTCGATCTCCGTCGGCTTGCCGCAGGCGACCTGGATGTCGTCCGGGATCAGGTACTCGACGTCATGGCTGTAGCCGAGCGACAGCTTCAGCACGTTGCCCTGGACCTGGGCACGATAGCCGACACCGGTGATCTCCAACTCCTTCTTGAAGCCCGTCGTGACGCCGGTGACCAGGTTGGCGACCTGGGTGCGGGTCATGCCCCACTGCTGACGGGCGCGCTTCGAGGCGCCGCGCGGACTGACGCTGATCTCGTTGTCCGATAGCTTCAGATCGACGTCGTCGGTGGCGGTGAAGTTGCGCACGCCCTTCGGCCCCTTGACCTCGACGGTCTGGTCGGAGATCGCGGCGGAGACGCCGCTGGGCAGCTCTACGGGCCGTTTTCCGATACGAGACATGTGATTTCCCTCCTCAGAACACGGTGCAGAGCACTTCGCCGCCGACATTCTCGGCCCGCGCCCGGGCGTCGGACATGACGCCCTTCGAGGTCGAGACGATCGACACGCCGAGGCCGTTGCTGACCTGCGGCATCTGCTTGACCGAGGCGTAGACGCGCCGGCCCGGGGTCGAGATCCTTTTCAGCTGTCGGATCACCGGCTCGCCGTCGAAATACTTCAGCGAGATCTCGAACGCCGGCTTGCCGTCGGCGCCGCCCACGGATTGGTAACCGCGGATGTAGCCTTCGGCCGCCAGCACGTCGAGGACCCAGCCGCGCAGCTTCGACGCCGGAGTCTGGACCGTCGACTTGGACCGCATCTGCGCGTTGCGGATGCGGGTCAGCATATCGCCGAGAGGATCGTTCATTGACATCTGCTCCTCCTCACCAGCTCGACTTGACCATGCCCGGGATCTCGCCATGGGAGGCGAGGTCGCGCAGCGCAATACGGCTCATCTTGAGCTTGCGGTAATAGGCCTTCGGACGCCCGCTGACCTGGCAGCGGTTGTGCAGCCGGCTCGGGCTGGAGTTGCGCGGCAGCTTCGCCAGCTTGAGGCGGGCCTTGAAGCGCTCCTCCATCGAGAGATTGTCGTCGCCCGCGATCTCTTTCAGCTTCGCGCGCTTCGCGGCGTACTTCGCCGCCAGGCGCTGCCGCTTCTTCTCGCGCTCGACCATGCTCACTTTAGCCATATCCGGTCCCTCCCGATCAGCTCGGAAACGGCAAGTTGAAGTGCTTCAACAATGCCTTCGCCTCGGCATCGGTGGACGCCGTCGTGGTGATGATGATGTCCATGCCCCGGATCTTGTCGACCTTGTCGTAGTCGATCTCCGGGAACACGATGTGCTCCTTGATGCCCATGGCAAAGTTGCCGCGGCCGTCGAAATGCTTGCCGCGCAGGCCGCGGAAGTCGCTCACCCGCGGCAGGGCGATCATGACCAGGCGGTCGAGGAAATCGTACATGCGCTCGCGGCGCAGCGTGACCTTGACCCCCACCGGCATGCCCTCGCGCAGCTTGAAGCTGGCGATCGACTTGCGGGCCTTCTGGATGACCGGCTTCTGGGCAGCGATCATCATCAGGTCGTCATGGGCCGCCTTGATCGTCTTCGAGTCGGCCACCGCCTCGCCGACCCCCATGTTCAGCACGATCTTGTCGAGCCGGGGGATCTGCATGTCGTTCTTGTAGCCGAACTCCTCCTTGAGCGCGGCACGGATCTGGCTGTCGTAGAGCGCTTTCAGGCGCGGGACATATGCGGAACCGTCAGCCATCGATGACTTCCCCGGATTTCTTGGCGAAACGGACCTTGGTGCCGTCTTCGAGAAACCTGAACCCGACCCGGGTCGGGCCGCCCTCCTGCGGGTCGACCAAGGCGATGTTCGACAGGCCGATCGTCGCTTCCTTGGAGAGCCGCCCGCCCTGCTGGGTCTGCGTCTGTCGGGTGTGTCGGATCACCATGTTGATGCCCGAGACGACGGCGCGATCGTCCTTCGGCATGACCTGGAGGATCTCGCCCACCTTGCCCTTGTCGCGGCCGGCGAGCACGACGACGCGGTCGCCCTTCTTCAGCTTGGCTGCCATCACAGCACCTCCGGGGCGAGCGAGATGATCTTCATGAAGTTCTTCTGCCGAAGCTCGCGTACCACCGGGCCGAAGATACGGGTGCCGACCGGCTCGAGGTTGTTCGACAGGATCACCGCGGCGTTGCGGTCGAAGCGGATCGAGGTGCCGTCGTCGCGACGCACCTCCTTGGCGGTGCGCACGACCACCGCCTTGCGGATGTCGCCCTTCTTCACCCGGCCGCGCGGGATCGCCTCCTTGACGGAGACGACGATGATGTCGCCGACGCCCGCATATTTGCGCTTGGCGCCGCCGAGCACCTTGATGCACTGCACCCGACGCGCGCCCGAGTTGTCGGCGACGTCCAGATTGGTCTGCATCTGGATCATGGCAGTCTCTCCCGACCTTGGCCAATTTCCCCTATCTCAGTTGGCGGGGGTCGGGCCTGGTTTCGACGTAACCGGGGGTCGTGTCAGGTCAATCGGTCTGGGCCACAACCTCCCAGCGCTTGGTTTTCGAGCGCGGGGCGTATTCCTGGATGCGCACCATATCGCCTACCTTGCAGGCGTTCTGCTCGTCATGCGCGCGGTACTTCTTGGTGCTGCGCACTGTCTTTTTCATCATCGGGTGGGTGAAGCGGCGCTCGACCTGGACGGTGACGGTCTGGTCGTTCTTGTCGCTGACTACGGTGCCCTGCAGGATGCGCTTCGGCATGTCTTCTCACCTCACTCGGACGTCGCGGCCGCACGGGCCTTTTCGTTCAGAATCGTCTTCACCCGCGCGGCATCGCGGCGCACCTTGCGCCGGCGCGCGGCGTTCTCGAGCTGGCCGGTGGCAGCCTGGAAGCGGAGGTTGAACGACTCCTTCTTCAGGCTCTCGAGCTCCTCGCGGAGTTGGTCCGGCGTTTTGTCGCGCAGCTCTTCGGCGTTCATGGCGACCTGTCCTTCCTTGACAGATATGCGCGACGCCCCTGCCCGGCGCATCATTCATCAAAAACCGCGGGGCCCTGCACCGGGTGGGCGCGGGCCCCTGCTCTTATCAGTCCTCGCGGGCGACGATCCGGCATTTGACCGACATTTTCATGGCGGCGAGGCGGAGCGCCTCCCTTGCCACAGGTTCCGGCACGCCGTCAATCTCAAACATGATCCGCCCGGGCTTGACCTTGGCGGCCCAGTATTCGGGCGAGCCCTTGCCCTTGCCCATGCGGACCTCGATCGGCTTCTGGCTCACCGGCACGTCGGGAAAGATGCGGATCCACACCCGGCCCTGACGCTTCATCGCACGGGTCATGGCACGGCGCGCGGCCTCGATCTGGCGGGAGTTGATCCGGTCAGGCTCCAACGCCTTGAGGCCGTAATGGCCGAAATTCAGGTCCGAGCCGCCCTTGGCCTCGCCCTTGATGCGGCCCTTGTGCTGCTTGCGGAATTTCGTTCGCTTCGGCGATAGCATTGTTCTTTACTCCTCAAGCGGTCTCAGCGGCGCGGGCGCCCGGCGCCGCCTTCCTGCATCTCCTGCTGGCGGCGGTCGCGGGCCGAGGGGTCATGCTCCATGACCTCGCCCTTGAAGACCCACACCTTGACGCCGATGATGCCGTAGGCGGTCTTGGCCTCGGTATGGGCATAGTCGATATCGGCACGCAGCGTGTGCAGCGGCACCCGCCCCTCGCGATACCACTCGGTGCGGGCGATCTCGGCGCCGCCGAGACGACCGCCGGCGTTGATCCGGATGCCCTGGGCGCCCATCCGCATGGCGTTCTGCACCGAGCGCTTCATGGCCCGGCGGAACGACACCCGGCGCTCGATCTGCTGGGCGATGTTCTCGGCCACCAGCTGGGCGTCGAGCTCGGGGCGGCGGATCTCGACGATGTTGAGATGCAGTTCCGAGTCGGTCAGCTGGGCCACCTTCTGGCGCAGCTTCTCGATATCGGCGCCCTTCTTGCCGATGATCACCCCCGGGCGGGCGGTGTGGATGGTCACCCGGCACTTCTTGTGCGGGCGCTCGATCACCACCCGGCTGATGCCGGACTGGGCGCATTCCTTCTTGATGAAGGCCAGGATCTTCAGATCCTCGTGCAGCAGATCGCCATAATCCTTGGTGTCCGCATACCAGCGGCTGTCCCAAGTTCGGTTGATGCCGACGCGCAGGCCGATCGGATTGACTTTGTGTCCCATCAGATCTGCTCCTCTACCTGGCAGACCTTGATCGTCAACTGGCTGAAGGGCTTCATGATCCGCCCGTAGCGACCACGAGCGCGCGGGCGGCCGCGTTTCATGACCAAGTTCTTGCCCACCCAGGCCTCTGCGACGACCAGCTCGTCGACGTCCAGCTCGTGGTTGTTCTCGGCATTCGCAACCGCCGACTGCAGGGTCTTCTTCACGTCATCGGCGATCCGCTTCTTCGAGAAGGTCAGCATCGCCAGGGCCGAGCCGACCGGCTTGCCGCGGATCATCTCGGCCACCAGGTTTAGCTTCTGCGGGCTGACCCGCATCATCCGGTTGATGGCCATCGCTTCGTTGTCGGCGCAGCGGCGGGGATTGTTGTCCTTGCCCATCGTCTTATCTCCGCCTCGCTTTCTTGTCGGCCGCGTGGCCGTAATAGGTCCGCGTCGGCGAGAACTCGCCGAACTTGTGGCCGATCATGTCCTCGCTGACGCTGACGGGGATGTGCTTCTTGCCGTTGTAGACGCCGAAGGTGAGGCCGACGAACTGCGGCAGGATGGTGGAGCGCCGCGACCAGATCTTGATCACCTCGTTGCGGCCCGATTCGCGCGACTTGGCTGCCTTCTTCAGCAGGTAGGAGTCGACGAAAGGACCCTTCCAGACGGAACGTGCCATTTGCCGTTCTCCTTACTTGCTCTTGCTCTTGCTCTTGCGCGCGTGACGCGAGCGCAGGATGTACTTGCTGGTGGACTTGTTCGAGCGGGTGCGGCGGCCCTTGGTCGGCTTGCCCCAGGGGGTGACCGGATGGCGGCCGCCCGACGAGCGGCCCTCGCCGCCGCCATGGGGGTGGTCGATCGGGTTCATCGCCACGCCGCGCACCGACGGGCGCTTGCCCAGGTGCCGGGTGCGGCCGGCCTTGCCGAGGTCGATGTTGGAGTTGTCCGGGTTCGACACCGCGCCCACCGTGGCCATGCACTCCTGACGCACCACCCGCATCTCGCCCGAGCCGAGCCGAAGCTGCGCATAGCCGCCGTCGCGGCCGACGAACTGCGCGTAGGTGCCGGCGGCCCGGGCGATCTGGCCGCCCTTGCCCGGCTTGAGCTCGATATTGTGCACCACGGTGCCGACCGGCATGCCGGAGAACGGCATCGCGTTGCCGGGCTTGATGTCGGCCTTGGCACCGGCGATCACCTGGTCGCCGACACCGAGGCGCTGCGGCGCCAGGATGTAGGCCTGCTCGCCGTCCTCGTAGCGGATCAACGCGATGAAAGCGGTCCGGTTCGGGTCGTATTCGAGCCGCTCCACGGTCGCCGGCACGTCGAGCTTGCGCCGCTTGAAGTCCACGATGCGATAGAGCCGCTTGGCTCCGCAGCCGCGCCGCCGCGCGGTGATCCGTCCGGCATTGTTCCGCCCGCCCTTCTTGGTCAGGCCCTCGGTGAGGGTCTTGACCGGGCGGCCTTTCCACAGATCCGAACGGTCGATCAGAACCAGCCCGCGCTGGCCCGGCGTCGTCGGTTTATTGGTTTTCAACGCCATCTTGCTGTCTTCCGTCTCTGCTTGTTATCGGCCCACGATCACAGGCCGGTGGTCACGTCGATCATGTGGCCCTCTTCCAAGGTCACATACGCCTTCTTCACGTCGTTGCGCCGACCCGGGCGGCCGTGGAACCGCTTCACCTTGCTCTTGGTCAGCACCGTGTTGACCGCCTTCACCTTGACGTTGAAGAGGGTCTCGACCGCCTCCCTGATCAAGGGCTTGGCGGCGTCCTTGGCAACCTCGAACACCAGCGCATTAGCCTCCGAGGCCATGGTCGACTTCTCGGTCACGATCGGACGCCGGATGACGTCGTAGAGATCTGCCTTCGCGGTCATTTCAGTCGTGCCTCCAGAGCTTCGACACCGGCTTTGGTGACCACCAAGAGGTCGCGCCGCAGGATGTCGTAGACATTGGCGCCCTGGCTCGGCAGCATGTCGATGTCGGCGAAGTTGCGGGCGGCGCGGGCGAAATTCTTGTCCACCGACGCCCCGTCGATCACCAGCGCCCGTCCCCAGCCAAGCTTGCCGACCTTCTCGGCCAGCGCCTTGGTCTTGGGTTCGGCCAGGGTCGCGGCATCGAGAACGATCAGCTCGCCCGCCTTGGCCTTCGAGCTCAGCGCCAGCTTAAGGCCGAGCTTGCGCACCGCCTTGGGCAGGTCATGCGCATGGCTGCGTGGGGTCGGGCCCTTGGTGGTGCCACCATGGCGCATCAGGTTGACGCCGCGGGTGCCGTGCCGGGCGCCGCCGGTGCCTTTCTGGCGGTAGATCTTCTTGCTCGGGTAGCTGGTCTCACCCCGGGTCAGGGTCTTGTGCGTGCCGGCCTGGCGCTTGGCGAGCTGCCAGCGCACCACCCGGTGCAGGATGTCCGCCCGCGGCTCGAGACCGAAGATCTCGTCCGCCAGTTCGACCGCGCCCGCCGCCTTCGACTCGAGGTCTATCACGTCGATCTTCATGACTCTTTGTCTCCCTCGGGCGCATCGTCCGAGCTCTCGCTCTCGGCCTGGGCCGCCTTCAGCGCCGCCTCCTGCTCCGCCGCCTGGGCCGCGGCCTTCTCGGCTTCCGCCGCCGCCTCGGCCGCCGCCGCTTCCTCGGCAGCGGCCGCCGCGGCCGCAGCCGCCTCTTCCGCGTGCGAGCGCAGCGCTGCTGGCAGGATCACGTTCTCAGGGATGGCCTTCTTCACCGCGTCCTTGACCGTGACCCAGCCACCCTTGGCGCCGGGAACCGCGCCCTTGATCATCAGCAGGCCGCGCTCGGCGTCGGTCTTGACCACCTGGAGGTTCTGCACGATGACCCGCGCCGCCCCCATCTGGCCGGCCATCTTCTTGCCCTTGAACACCTTGCCCGGATCCTGGCACTGCCCGGTCGAGCCGTGGCTGCGGTGGCTGATCGACGTGCCATGCGAGGCCCGCAGGCCACCGAATTTGTGCCGCTTCATGCTGCCGGCGAAGCCCTTGCCGATCGAGGTGCCGGCGACATCGACAAACTGGCCCTCGAAATAGTGGTTGGCGGTGATCTCCTCGCCAATCCCGATCATGTTCTCGGGCGCCACCCGGAACTCGACCAGCCTGCGCTTCGGCGCCACAGAGGCGCGGGCGAAGTGGCCGCGCATCGGCTGGGTGGTGTTCTTGGCCTTGGCTTCCCCGGCCCCGAGCTGAACGGCGCTGTAGCCATCCCGATCGACAGTGCGCTGGGCGACGACCTGCAGGTTCTCCATCTGCAGCACGGTGACAGGGACCTGCCGTCCGTCCTCCATGAAGAGCCGGGTCATCCCGAGCTTTTTCGCAATGATACCAGAGCGCATAACGCCCTCCTCAGAGCTTGATTTCGACGTCGACGCCGGCGGCGAGGTCGAGCTTCATCAGCGCGTCCACGGTCTGCGGCGTCGGATCGACGATGTCCAGGAGCCGCTTGTGGGTGCGGATCTCGAACTGCTCGCGGCTCTTCTTGTCGACATGCGGGCCGCGCAGCACCGTGAACTTCTCGATCTTGTTCGGCAGCGGGATCGGGCCGCGCACCTGGGCGCCGGTCCGCTTGGCCGTGTTGACGATCTCCGCCGTGCTGGTGTCCAGCACCCGGTGATCGAAGGCTTTGAGCCGAATTCTAATGTTCTGATCTTGCATCTCTTTGCCTCTCAGGCTGCGATCGGCGTAGGGTGCGCATCAATGCGCACCCTACAGGCGCCCGCTTTACTCGATGATTTTGCTGACCACGCCGGCGCCGACGGTGCGGCCGCCTTCGCGGATGGCGAAGCGCAGCTTCTCCTCCATCGCGATCGGCGAGATCAGCTCCACCGTGAACTTCAGGTTGTCCCCCGGCATCACCATCTCGGTGCCCTCCGGCAGCGCCACCGTCCCGGTCACGTCCGTCGTGCGGAAGTAGAACTGCGGCCGGTAGTTGGCGAAGAACGGCGTGTGCCGGCCGCCCTCGTCCTTGGTCAGGATATACGCCTCGGCCTCGAACTTGGTGTGCGGCGTCACCGAGCCCGGCGCGCACAGAACCTGGCCGCGCTCCACCGCGTCGCGGTCGATGCCGCGCAGAAGCGCGCCGATGTTGTCCCCCGCCTCGCCGCGGTCGAGCAGCTTGCGGAACATCTCCACGCCCGTACAGGTCGTCTTCTGGGTCGGCCGGATGCCGACGATCTCGATCTGGTCGCCGACATTGATCACCCCGCGCTCGACACGGCCCGTGACCACCGTGCCGCGGCCGGAGATCGAAAACACGTCCTCGATCGGCATCAGGAACGGCTGGTCGATCGGTCGCTCCGGCGTCGGGATGTAGTCGTCCACCGCCTCCAGGAGCTCGCGCACCGAGTTCAGCCCCATCTCCTCGTCGCGCTGCTCCAGCGCCGCCAGCGCCGAGCCCTTCACGATCGGGATGTCGTCGCAGGGGAAGTCGTAGCTGGAGAGGAGCTCGCGCACCTCCATCTCGACCAGCTCCAAGAGCTCCTCGTCGTCGACCTGGTCGACCTTGTTCATGTAGACCACCAGCGCCGGCACGCCGACCTGACGGGCCAGCAGGATGTGCTCGCGGGTCTGCGGCATCGGCCCGTCCGCCGCACTCACCACCAGGATCGCCCCGTCCATCTGCGCCGCCCCGGTGATCATGTTCTTCACGTAGTCGGCATGCCCCGGGCAGTCGACATGCGCGTAGTGCCGCGCCGGCGTCTCGTACTCGACATGCGCCGTCGAGATCGTGATCCCGCGCGCCTTCTCCTCCGGCGCCGCGTCAATCTGGTCATAGGCCTTGAACTCGCCAAACTCCCGCGTGATCGCCGCCGTCAGCGTCGTCTTGCCGTGATCGACATGCCCGATCGTCCCAACATTCACATGCGGCTTCGTCCGCTCAAACTTCGCCTTCGCCAT
>Ga0209049_1000046_pt1 | contig 22498 bp, 22 predicted proteins | sample WorMetulBAHAMAS2_FD_187398 | JGI IMG/M metagenome (GOLD analysis project Ga0209049, IMG submission 187398) | Marine gutless worms symbiont microbial communities from Max Planck institute for Marine Microbiology, Germany - Olavius ullae BAHAMAS.2... | ecosystem: Host-associated > Annelida >...
TGTTCCTGATCTACGACGACATCGTCGCCCACTGCTGCGAGAGCTGGAACAAGCCCATCGATCAGCCATGGCGCATCCGGTCAACCGGATTGCGGGAACGGGATCATGGGTCATTGACCCCGCTCGCTGGTATTAGCTGAACGGGGGCCCGCATCTGCGCGGGGCCCCTTTCTCTTGCACCCTTCCCTGCCCTGCGGGTTTGCGCCATGCTCGGGGACCCAACACGGGAGATCATGCCATGAGCCGCTTCGACCCGAGCGCCCCCGACGGCGAAAACGCCAGCCTCACGAGCGCCATTTCCGCCGACGGCACGCCGATCCCGGGGCGATGCTACACCGTGCCCGCCCGCTGCGGCGTTGCCGTGCGCCTCGCCGCCGGCCAGCGGCTGACGGTGACCAACACCCATGGCACCCAGGTTGGCGACTTCTGGGCCTTCTGCGCCGACTATCTGGACGAGTACCTGTTGCTGGAGCACGTCCGCGTCGATCTCGGTTCTGTCTTCCCCAAGGCGGGGGACCGGCTGATCACCAATCGCCGGCGGCCAATCCTGCAGTTCGAGGTGGACAGCTCGCCCGGCGTCCGCGACACGCTGATGGAGGCCTGCGACATCTACCGCTACCGGCACCTCGGCTGCACGTAATACCACGACAACTGCACCGACAACCTGCGCATGGCGTTGATCGCCATCGGCGTCCGGGCGCCGGCGATCCCGGCGCCGTTTAACCTGTGGATGAACATCCCCGTCACTGCCGACGGCGAGACCGATTTTCTGCCCACCATCTCCGGCCCCGGCGACCGGGCCGTGTTCCGGGCCGAGACGCAGGCCATTGCCGTGATCTCTGCCTGCCCGATGGACCTGTCGCCGATCAACGGCCCAGACCGGATCATCCGCGAGCTCGCGTTCGAGGTAGCCTGAATCCGCTAAAACCTGTCGCACCGGCGATTGCTTTTCCCAGATCGCCGGCGGCATGGTGGCGGTAGTCGCAACCCAGGGAGCCCCACCATGCCGCACCCATTCCTCCGACCATGAGCGCGACCTGATCAAGCGCGCCCGCCGCGTTCTGCCCGCCGGCGGCTTCGGTAATTTCCCCGCCGACGTGGTGATCGCCCGCGGCAAGGGCGGCCGGGTGTGGGACGAGAGCGGAAACGAATACGTCGACTTCCTGCTCGGCTCCGGGCCGATGCTGGTCGGCCACGCCCATCCGGAGGTGCAGGCCGCGGTCGAGGCACAGTTGCCGAAGGGCGTCACCTTCTTCGCCAACAATGCCGAGGGCATCCGGCTAGCCGAGGTGATCTGCGACGCCGTCGCCTGCGCCGACAAGCTGCGCTATGTCTCCACCGGCTCCGAGGCCGACATGTACGCCATGCGCCTCGCCCGCGCCCATACCGGCCGCGACAAGATCCTGAAGTTCGAGGGCGGCTATCATGGCATGAGCGAATCTTCTCTGATGAGCCTGGCGCCAAAGAGGCTGGTCAACTTCCCCCAGGCGGTGCCGGATTCGGCCGGTATCCCGGAGGCGGTGCGCGACAACATGCTGATCGCGCCCTTCAACGACATTGAGTTCGCCCGCCAGATCATCGCCGAATACGCCGATGAGATCGCCGGGGTGATCGTCGAGCCGTTCCAGCGCCTGATCCCGCCGGAGCCCGGGTTCCTGGAGGCCTTACGCGAGGAGACCGCCAAGCACAGCATCGTGCTCATTTTCGACGAGGTGGTGACCGGGTTCCGGCTCGCATATGGCGGGGCGCAGGAGCTGTACGGCGTGACCCCGGACCTCTGCACCCTCGGCAAGGCGATCGGCGGCGGCTTCCCGATGGCGGCGATTGCCGGCTCGGACGAGGTGATGGCCCATTTCGACAAGGACCGGGTCGGCGAAGAAGGCTTCACCTTCCAGGTCGGCACGCTCAACGGCAACCCGGTCGCCGCCGCCGTCGGGATGGCGACGTTGGAGATCCTGCATCGCCCGGGCGCCTATGAGCGGATCGAGGCCACCGGGCGGGCAATCATCGCAGCGCTGGAGGAGAACTTCGCCAGGGCCGGCATCGCCGCTCAGGTGGTCGTGGTGCCATCGCTGTTCGATGTGGTCTTCACCGACCGACCGGTGCGCAACTACCGCGATGTGTTCGCGGGCGACGCGGCCCGCACCAATCGCTTCAATGTGCTCCTGCGTGAGCGCGGAATCTTCAAGTCCGACGGCAAGTTCTATGTCTCCCTCGCCCATGACCAGACCGACCTCGCCCAGACGCGGTGAATGCGAGCCGCGAGACTGCCGAGGTCATGGCGGCGGAGGGGTAGTGCGAGGCATGTCATGTCCGCGCGTCATGCGCGCGGACGCCGCTTGGCTCGATCAGCCGGCCGAAAACTGGGCCACGTGGCGGGCGATCTCCCGCTCCTCGTCGGGGGGGAAGATCAAGATCGGCACCTTGGACCCCGCAACGTCGAGGCGCGGTTCACCGCCGCTGTTGCGCGCATCGTCGACTTCGGCTCCCAGCCAGCCCAATCCGTCGACGATTGTGCCGCGGATCCGCGGCTGGTGCTCGCCGATCCCGCCGGTGAAGGCGATCGCATCCAGCCCGCCCATGGCGGCTATCATCGCTCCGGCGTGCCGGACCGCCCAGTAGCAGAAATGCGCCACCGCGAACTGCGCCCGCGGGTCCGGCGAATCGATCAGTTCGGCAATGTTGGATATCCCGCCAGAAAGCCCGACCAAGCCCGACTTCTGGTCAGCAGCCGGCCCGCCTCGGCGACGCCGAGCTTGCCCGCCAACCGCAGCACCGCGTTGCCGTCGATGCTGCCAGCGCGGGTGCCCATGGTCAGGCCCTCCAGCGGTGAATAGCCCATCGTCGTCGCCACCGACACGCCATCCAGTATCGAGCATTCGCTGGCGCCGTTGCCGAGGTGGAAGGCGAGCAGCCGCTGCGGCAAGGGGGCGCCGCTGAGCCGCGGCAGGGTATGAACGATGCTCGAATGGGAGAGGCCGTGGAAGCCTAACCGGCGGAACCCCCGCTCCCAGTACTCGGGGGGCAGAGCATAATGGGTGGCCTCCGGCGGGTTGGCGGCATGGAAGGCGGTGTCGAAGCAGGCAATCTGCGTCAGATCGGGGACCATGCCGGCGATCACCTCGATACAGGCGAGCCCAATCGGGTTGTGCAGCGGCGCCAGAGCGCAGCAACGCCGGATCGCGGCGATCACCTCTGGGGTAACGGCTGTCGGCTGGGTCAACTCGGCGCCGCCATGCACCGCCCTGTGGCCGACGGCGCGCAGGCGGTCGGGCGTGATGCCCGCCGCGGCCATGTGGTCTAACATCACCCTGAGCGCGGCTTGGTGCGAAGGGCAGTCGAACGCGGTTGCCTTGCCCTCCAGGGTCAGCTTTCCATGACCGCCGATCTCCGAGACCACGCCCGAAAGCAGTCGCGTCAGACCCAGGTCGAAAACTGCGAACTTCAGCGATGACGACCCGGCATTGACGGTCAGGATCCGTTCTTTCTGCGCTGTCATCATCGTCACCCGCCTCGCCTCTCACACCGCAACCGCCAGCGCGACCCCGTCATGCCCCGGATCGGCGCCGCCGGATAGGCGCCCGCCGTCGATCCGGATGCCGTGCACGGCGCCGATGCCGAAGGTCAGGGCCGAGCGGATCACCTCGTAGCCCTCAGCGTGCAGCGGCTCGACGGTGTAGTCGGGAACTCGGTTGGTGATGTCGATGGCGTCGGAGGTGGCCGAGAACCGTGGCACCGAGACCACATCCGACATGCTCATGTCGAAGTCGATCACGTTCAAGAGCGCCTGCAGCACGCCCATTGTGATCTGCGTCCCGCCGGGGGCGCCGATCACCACCCTCGGGGTGCCGTCGCGGAAGACGATGGTCGTTCAGACCTAGCTGAACCGGCTCTTGCCCGGCGCGATCGAGCCGGGATCACCCCCGAGGGCATGCCGAGCGAATGGGTCATGGTCACGCAGTTGCCCTGCCCGTCGACCACCGCGACATGGGTGGTGTCGGCCGACTCCGGCTGCCCGAGCCGGGTGACACGCATTCGCTCGCCAGCCTCGATCCGGGTAGCGATGCCAGCGGCATAGCCCTTCTGGGTCAGGTGCGGCGGGATCTCGACGAAGGCCGGGTCGCCGACATGGGCGTCCTTGTCGGCGGTCGCGGCCTTCATCGCCTCGCAGACGGTGCGGATAAAGTCGGTCGAGTTGTGCCCCATCCCGGCGAGGTCGAAGTTCTCCAGGATGTTCAGCATCTCCAGCAGCATGATGCCGCCACCGCGCGGATTGTTGGTGGCCAGCTCGTGGCCGCGATAACTGCCGCGCATGGGCTCGATGCGGGTGGTGCGGTACTGCTCCAGGTCCTCACGGCGCAAGAGCCCGCCATTGGCGCGCATGTCGGCATCGATCCGCTCGGCGATCTCGCCGCGGTAGAACACCTCCGCCCCGTCACGGGCGATCCGCGCCAGGGTGCGCGTGAGATCGGGGTTCTTGACCCTGTCGCCGATCTTCTTCAGCGAGCCGTCCGGGTGGAAGTAGATCGCCCGCCCGGTGGCCGAGAAGGCCAGCCGCTCGGTCACCTCGGCCTGCCCCATATAGGCACCATGGGTCCACCAGTAGTGCACATACGGGTGTACCGTGAAGCCCTGCTCGGCCTCGGCCACCGCCGGGGCACAGATATCGGCCCAGTCCCAACTGCCGAAATCGCGCACCGCCTCGAAATAGGCCAGCAGCGAGCCGGGCGTGGTGACTGCCTGATAGCCGACATCGTTGACGTTGCCCCTGAGCACGAAGCCGAAGCCGTCGCGGGTCTCGCCCTCGACGAGGTCCTGCCACATCTCCGGCGTGGCGCCGAGCGGGGTCTTGCCGTGGAAGTCGATGCAGGTGTGCACCCCCATGCCCGGTATGTAGATCTGGCACGACGCGAACCCGGCGATGCCGCACATCTGCGGATCGACCACCCCCTGCACCAGCGCCGCCGCCATCGCCGCGTCGACCGCGTTGCCGCCCCGCATCAGCACCCGCGCCCCGGTCTTCGAGGCCTCGGGCTGGGCGGTGACGATCATCGCCTGTTTGGTCATTTGCCTCTCCCCCGCCAGATGCTTGTCAGCCGGCACCACCGGGCGGTGAACACCGCCAGGGTACGGGTGGTCTCGCGGATTGAGTTGAGGCTAACCCGCTCGTAGAAGCCGTGGATGTTCTCGGACTTCGGTCCGTAGACGAGGCACGGGCAGTCGCCGTAGAGCACGAACACCCGGCCGTCGGGATAGGCGGTCGCCGCCTCTCGTCCCAGCGATGTGCCATCGGTCGCCCGCCGGTATGCAGCGACCAGCGCCGCCTCGGCGTCGGTGCCTTCCTCCAGTATGTAGCCGCGAGCGAAGAAGCCGCTGTAGGCGACCGTCGCCGGGTTGTTGGGCAGGAACGCGTGGTCCTGGCAGGCGGCGGAGACCGCCCTCTCGACCCGCCGCGCCACATCGGCCGGATCCTAGCCGGGATATACTGCCAGCCGGCAGTCGATCTCGCACCAGGCGGGCACGCTGGAGGCCCAGTCGCCGCCGGCGATCTTGCCGACGTTGAAGTTGATCGGGTGGGGGTGGTCGGCGAAGGGCGGGCAGTCGCCTTTCTCGGCGTTCAGCTCGGCCTCCAGCGCCCGCAGGCTCTGGATGATCGAATACGCCGCCTCGATGGCGTTCGCCCCGGCGCCAGCCTCGCGCACATGCACCGGGTGGCCGCGCACGGTGACCTTGAACCAGATCACGCCGACATTGGCGCTGACCAGGTGCGCGTCGGTCGGCTCGGGGATGATCGCCGCATCGGCACGGTAGCCGCGAACCAGGCACGAGAGCGCGCCGTTGCCGGTGCATTCCTCCTCGGTCACCTATTACAGATAGACCGTCGCCGCCGGTTGCCAGCCGAGGCTGCGCAGCGCGTCTAGGGCGAAGATGTTGGCCGCCAGACCGGCCTTCATGTCGCCACCACCGCGGCCGTAGAGCCAGTCGCTCTCCACATGCGGCTCGAAGGGCGGCCGGCTCCACATATCCAGCGGCCCCACCGGCACCACATCGATATGGCCGTTGAGGATCAGCGACCGACCCAGCGTCTCCGACGGGCGGTGGGTGCCGACGACGTTGAGATCGCATTCTCGTAGTTGACGGCGACCGGCGAGAAGCCCGGATGACCGCGGATCTCGTCGACATCGATCGCCCAGCGCTCGGCCGCATAGCCGCGCTCTTTCAGCGCGCTGTGCACCATCTCCTGCGCCGTATGCTCACTGCCGCGCACCGAGGGTGGCGGACCAGATCACGGGTGAACGCAATCTGGGCGTCGAAACCGGCATCGACGGCGGCGACGATCTCGGCTTCAAGGGCGGGATCGAGATCGCCGGCGGGGACGGATGTCATCACGCACTCCTCTCTGGCGGCACATAGGCCTGACCGCTTGAACAGAGGCGGACGCCGGGGCGCAGCCGCCGGTAGGGAATGCGGTCGAGGGCGCAGGGATTGGCGCCGGGCGCGTCGGCGAAGATCACCTGGGCAGCGATCGGCTCGTAGTCGGCGAGAAAATGCACCGCGCTCTTGACGGCGACGATCCGCTGCTCGGCCGGCTCGATACCGACGACGCGAAACATTTCCTGATCGGCGTTCTGGGCCCGGGCCGAGCCGACGACGACCCGCAAGTCGCAGCCGCCCTGTCGGATACGCAGGCAGGCCATTGGTCCGAGATTGGCGTGCGAACCACCGCAGAACGGCCCGGTGAAGGTGAAATGGCCGTCCGAGAGGCACTCGACAGTGGCGGTAGCGCGGACCTGCGGGCCGCCGACCTCGGGGAACCGGCCACCGATGCTGGCCTCGATGGTGGCGCCCTCGCCGGCGGCATGGGCCTCGGCCGCGGTGTCCGGATCCCAGATCATGCTGATACAGGCATCCGTGGCCCCCTCGTCGATCAACGCCGCCAGCAGGCCGGTGCTGTCGCCCACCGCCCCGGCGCCCGGGTTGTCCTGCGGGTCGCAGATCACCACTGGGCGCCCGGCCGCGGCGCTCTTGGTCACCGCCATTCGCACCGCCTCGGCGGCGGGGACCAGCGGGTTGCCGAACTCGCTTTCGGCCGTATCCACCGCCGCCAGAAATGCATCCGCCGCGGCGTCGACCGCCGCCTGGTCGTGGCCATAAGCGAAGATCGACGGGCCGCAATGCCAGATGTCGGCGGGCGGTAAGCCGAAGGCAAAGTCGACCGAGCTGACCCCGGCCCCGGCCAGCCCCGGCAACATGCCGTAGAGCCGGCCTCCGGGCTCGCGCATGGTCGACTGGTCGGTGATCGGCGGGATGAACCCGACCTGGCGATAAGCCTTGGCGAAGGGCTCGCCCCGCGCCAGCTCCTCGGCGAGGAGCACCGCCGCGCGCCGCCCGGTCTCGGCCATGTCGACATGCGGATAGGTGCGGTAGATGGCAACCGAAGAGGCCAGCGCGGCGAATTCCGGGGTCAGGTTTCCGTGCAGATCGAGGCTGACCGCGACCGGCAGGTCGGGGCCGACAACCTCGCACACCAGGCGCACGAGCTCGCCCTCGCCGTCCTCGAAATCCTCGGTCACCATCGCGCCGTGGAGATGGAGATACACCCCATCGAGACATTTTGCCCTCGCGATCCCGTAGCAGATCACGCCAGCCACGCGGTCGAATGCGTCCTGCTGGACATAGCCGCCGGGCTCGGCCGCGGCCCAAAGCACCGGGACCAGGTCCAGCTCTCCTGCCCCGCCGATGAAGCCGCCGATGGAGATGTTGAGGCCGGCGAAAACGTCGATCACGTCCGCCCCGGTAGTCAGCCCAGGACAAGCGCCACCGCGCGCGAAGTCATCGAACGGGTTCGGCATCGGCGCGAAGGTGTTGGTCTCGTGCTGGAAGCCGGCGATGGCGATGCGGGGCCTGCTTATGTTTCACCTGTCACTTGGTCGCCGAGCACGGTGCCGGCGACGGGGATGCCCTTGAGAGCCTTCGGCGCGACGGCCAACGGGTCGTCGTCGAGCAGGCAGAAATCGGCCCGCTTGCCGGTCTGGATCGAGCCTATCTCGCCGTCCATCTTCAGCACGTAGGCGGCGCCGAGGGTGATGCAGCGCAGGGCATCGGCGACACTGATGCGCTGCGCCTCACCGAGCCGGCGGCCGCTCGCGGTCAGCCGGTTGACCGCACACCAGGCGGTGAACAGCGGCGCCAGCGGCGTGACGGGCGCGTCGGAGTGGATGGCGAAATCGCCGCCGAACACCTCCAGCGCATCGCCGCAGGCGTCCATCCGGCTTGCCCGGTCGGGGCCGAGGGTCCGGCCCCAGTGGACGTCGCCGAAGTAGTAGAGGTGGTTGGCAAACAGGTTCACGCAGATGCCGAGGTTGCGCATTCGCACTAACTGCGCCCGGTCGGCCATCTGTACATGCTCCAGGGTGTGCCTGTGGTCGGCGCCGGGGGCGAACCGCATCGCCTCCTCGATCACATCGGTGGCGAACTCCGAGGCGGCGTCGCCGTTGGTGTGGATATGGGTCTGCACCCCGGCGCGGTGCAGCGCGATCATCGCGGCGCGAAAATGCTCCTCGGCCATGTTCCAAATGCCGTGATCCTCGCCCTTGAAGTAGCCCGGCGACTTGACCTTGGCGGTGAAGCTCTGGATCAAGCCGTCGGTTAACAGCTTGGCCGCGCCGAGCCTGAGCTTGTCGGTCAAGCGCGCCCTGAGGGCCACGGCACGGCGGGCTTCATCCTCGGGATCACTGACCATGGCGTTCATCATCGGCACATAGCGCACCGGGAAGCGCGCCTCGCCGGTGACGTTGAGCAGCATGTCGACCTCGCCTGCGTGCAGGTCGGCCAGCAGGTCGGCGACCGTGGTCACTCCGCAGAGCCGGGCGATCTTGCCGTAGTCGCGCACCGCCTCGGCGTCGTTGGTGAGGTCGGCGAAATCGATCCCGGTCGCCTGCATCACCGGCCCCATGGCGGCGAACTCCTCCAGTTCGCCGTTCGGCAGCCCGTCGGCGCCAAGGATAGTACCCTCGATATTGCCTCCTTGCGCCAACCCTGCCCGCTCCAGCGCCGCCGAGTTCGCGGTCAGCATGTGGAAGTTGGAGTGCAGCACCACCACCGGCCGGGTCATCGACACCCGGTCGAGATGCGACTTGTCGAGCCTCGGCCCGGTGACCGAGTTTGGGTCGAAGCCCCAGCCGATCAGCGGCGCGTCGGCATTCTCCATCGCCGCGTCGATTCCAGCCAGCCGCTCGATCAGCGCCTCGCTGGTACCGATGCCGGGCTAGGTCACGCCCTCCGGATCGGTCCGGGCGTAGTGACCGCAATAGCTGTAGCGCCAGATGCCGCCGGCCGAAACATGGGCATGGGCCTCGACCAGCCCCGGCAGCATAACCTTGTCGGCGAAGCGGTGGTCGTGCCGCGCGTCGCCCCAGCCCTCGGCGCAGTCGGCATCGCCGACCGCGAGGCACCATCGCCGCCTACAAGGCAGGTAGCGCGATTGACCGATTCGTCACGCTGTTCTCGGTGGCGGGCTTCTCCGTCCCGGTATTCGTGCTTGGCTACATCCTGATCTACATCCTGTCGATGCAGCTCAAGATCCTGCCCGAGCAGGGCTACAAAAGCCCGTTCGAGCACGGGGTCTGGCAGTTTCTCCAGCACATCATCCTGCCGACGATGACCCTGAGCGTCATCTACATCGCCCTGATCGCGCGCATGACCCGGGCCTCGGTCCTGGAGGTGCTGCAGGAGGACTACGTGCGCACCGCCCGTGCCAAAGGGCAGAGCGAGCTGAAGATCCTGCTACGCCATGCGCTGCGCAACGCCGCGGTGCCGATCGTCACCGTGATCGGCCTCGGCATCGCGCTGATGATCGGCGGCGTGGTGGTGACCGAGAGCGTCTACAACATCCCCAGTCTCGGCCGGCTGGTGCTCGACGCGGTGCTGGCTCGCGACTATCCGGTGATCCAAGGGCTGATCCCGTTCTTCAGCTTCGTCTACATCGTCATCAACCTGCTGATCGACCTCAGCTACACCCTGTTTGACCCGAGGATCCGCTACTGATGGCCGAGCAGGACCCGCGACCGCTGATGGCCGACGCGGTCTTCTCGTCACGGGAGGAGCCGAGCGTTCTCAAGGTGATGGCGAAGAACCGGGCGATCGTCTGGGGCGGGTTCCTGCTATCTCTGTTCGTCGTCGTCGCCGTCTTCGGCCCGTTCTTCACCGCCGACCCGATCGCGCTGAACCCGATAAATCGGCTGAAGCCGCCCTCGGCCGAGATCTGGTTCGGCAGCGATTTCCTCGGCCGCGACGTTTTCGCCCGGGTGATCTTCGGCGCCCGGATCTCGCTGGTGGTCGGTATCGCGGTGGCTCTGGTCGCCGTCATCAACGGCCTGCTTCTCGGGCTGGTCGCCGGGTATCTGAGGACGCTCGACGCCATCATCATGCGGGTCATGGACGGCTTGATGGCAATCCCGGCGATCCTGCTTGCGATCGCCCTGATCTCGCTCTCCGGCGCGACGCTGACCACGGTGGTGATCGCCATCTTCATCCCCGAGATCCCCCGCGCGTGGTGCGGTTGGTCCGCGCCGTGGTGCTGACCGTGCGCGAGGAGCCCTATGTCGAGGCGGCAATCGCCGCCGGCACCCGACTTGCCGCTGATCCTCACCAGCCACATCCTGCCCAACACCATCGCGCCCCTGATCGTGCAGGCGACCTATGTCTGCGCCTCGGCGATGCTGACCGAGGCGATCCTCGGCTTCCTCGGCGCCGGCATCTCGCCGGAGATCCCGAATTGGGGCAACATCATGTCCGAGGGCCGGACCTACTTCCAGATCAGTCCCTGGATCATCTTCTATACCGGCGTGGCGCTGGCCCTGACGGTGCTGGCGGTGAATACCGTCGGCGACGGGCCGCGCGACACCCTCGACCCGCGCATCGCGAGGAAAATGTGAGCACGGTTCTGGAGATAAAAGACCTCACCGTTCGCCTGCCCGAGGGCGCCGACCGGGAGTTCGCCATCGAGGACGTCTCGTTCAGCGTCGGCTCCGGCGAGATCGTCTGCGTCGTCGGCGAGTCCGGCTCCGGCAAGTCGGTCACCGCCTTCACGGAGATGGGGCTGATCCCGAAGAAGACGTCACCCCAGTGACCGGCGAGGTGCTGCTGCAGGGCGAGGATCTGCTGAAGAAGACCGACCGGCAGATGCGGGCGATGCGCGGCGAGAAGATGGCGATGATCTTCCAGGAGCCGATGACGGCGCTCAACCCGGTGATGAAGGTCGGCGACCAGATCGGCGAGATGCTGGAGATCCACACCAGCATGGGCCCACGTACCCGGCGCGAGCGGATGCTGGCGGCGATGCGCGATGTCAGCCTGCCGGAGCCGGAACGGATGTTCCACAGCTATCCGCACCAGCTCTCCGGCGGCCAGCGCCAGCGGGTGATGATCGCCATGGCGCTGGCGTTCGACCCGGGGCTGCTGATCGCCGACGAGCCGACCACGGCGCTCGACGTCACCACCCAGGCGCAGATCCTGGAGCTGATCAAGTCGATCCAGCGCCGCCACGGGACCGGGGTGATGTTCATCACCCACGATTTCGGCGTCGTCGCCGAAATCGCCGACCGGGTGGTGGTGATGCGCGAGGGCCGGGTGGTCGAGCAGGGCCCAGCCGAGCAGGTTCTGACCCGACCCGAGCATCCCTATACTCGGATGCTGATCGGCTCGGTGCCGAGTCTGATGCCGCCGGAGCGGCCGGCGGTTAGCCACACCGAAGCCGGGATCGAGACGCACGGGCTGAACAAGGTCTACGGCACTCCCGGCCCGTTCCGAACCGGCCGCGTGGTGCATGCGGCGAACGAGGTCGACCTGGTGGTGCGCCGCGGCAAAACCCTGGGAGTGGTGGGCGAGTCGGGCTCGGGCAAGTCGACCGTCGTCCGCTGCATCGTCCGCCTGATAGACCCGACCAGCGGCAAGATGCTGATCGGCGGCCACGACATAGCGCGCCTCAGCGAATCCGACCTCAGGCCCCACCGGCGCGACATCCAGATTGTGTTCCAAGACCCCTACCGGTCGCTGAACCCGCGCCGCACCGTCGGCCAGTCGATCATCGAGGGGCAGATGAATTTCGGCCTCGGGCGCGACGAGGCGATGGCGCGGGCGCGCGAGTTGATGCGGGTGGTCGGGCTGGCGCCGGAGGCGCTCGACCGCTTCCCGCACCAGTTCTCGGGCGGCCAGCGCCAGCGCATCTGCATCGCCCGCGCCCTGGCCATGGAGCCGCAGGTGCTGATCGCCGACGAGCCGGTGTCGGCGCTCGATGTCTCGGTGCAGGCGCAGGTGCTGGAGCTGCTCGACGATGTGCGCGAGCGCTTCGACCTAGCGATGCTGTTCATCACCCATGACCTGCGCGTCGCCGCCCAGGTCTGCGACCGGATCGTGGTGATGCAGAACGGCATCGTGGTCGAGGAAGGGCCGACCCGAGAGGTCTATGCCACCCCGCAGAACGGCTACACAAAGGCGCTGCTGGCCGCGGCGCCGGGCCGCCACATGGCATTCCTGCAACCCTCGTCCTGAGGCAAGTCGACGGCGGATCGGAGGCCCGAAGGCGCCGGCGTTGCCACAGCCATTGCGATGCCAAATCAAGATCGGCTTGACGTGGGGAAGATTGGCTCCGGCGGTAGGATTCGAACCTACGACCCGCGGATTAACAGTCCGATGCTCTACCACTGAGCTACGCCGGAACAGCTGATCTTCGATGAGGTGAAAGGGCGTATAACAAAGCCCGCCAGCGGCGTCCAGCGGGTTTGGGGCACTTTCTGCCACCCGGTCGCCGGGGCATGCGAGCCTCCCGCGCCCGCGCCGGGCGCGGGTGCGTTCTACTGCGCCGCGATCGGCGGTGTGCCACCGTAGTCGCGGGTTGCCTCGCGCGCCGCCTGGGAGATGATGCTGCGAAGGCTCGGCAGCCGATCGACCGAGATCCGCACGCTCGGGCCGGAGACCGAGATCGCCGCCACCGCCCGGCCGAATTCGTCCAGCACCGGCGCGGCGACACAGCGCAGGCCGAGCGCATGCTCCTCGTCGTCGACCGCGTAGCCGAGCGTACGCACCTCATCGAGCTCCGCCTCCAGCCGCGCCCGGTCGGTGATCGTGCGCTGGGTTTCGCGCGGCAGCGCCATGGTCGATATCAGCCGCTGACGGCGGGCCGGCTCCATATGCGCCAGCAGCGCCTTGCCGGCGCCCGAGGAGTGCAGCAGCACCCGTCCCCGCCGACACCGGTGATCGCGCGCATTGTGCATGGCGGGATTCGATCTGGCCGATGCAGACCGCCTCGCTGTCGCTCTCGACAAACAGGTTCGCGGTTTCGCCCGACATCTCCATCACCCGGCGCAGGTAAGGTCGGCTGAGGCTGAGCTTGTCGCGGGTGCGGGCGAAGGCGGTACCGACGATGAACGCCGCGACGCCGATCTGCCACACCCCACCTGCAGGGTCGGGGCGGACGAACCGCTCGGACTCGAGGGTGGTGAGAAGGCGATGGGTGGTCGAGGGCGGCAGCTCTGCCGCCTCGGACAGCTCGGTCAGCGACATGCCATCGCCGCTCTGCGCCAGATGGCGCAACAGATTGAGCGCGCGCGTCAGCGAGCGCACCTGTCCCGCGGCTCTGGCCTTTCCATTGTTCTTCATCATGTCTCCGGATTGTGGGAACCGTTTTCGTCAGATGTAATTACCGCAACCGACGCATGAAGGAAGAGCTAATTCGCGAATCCGCATCGGAGTTCTTACCAATTTGCGCTTTCTGGGGCCTGAGGGGGTGTCGAAGTCGGTGGCGATGCCCCCGCGCCGGGAGTCTTGGCCCGGAAATCACCGGCAAGCGATGATGTTTCGGCGACATATCGGTTCGATTAACCGTTCCTTTACCGCAACCGTCCTATCCAAGAATCACTCCCTGCCAGTCTCGGCGGTGGTGCGGGAACTCCCCCCGTTCTCACACCCGCACCAGGGTCGGGTACCCGGGAGAAGCCCCAATACCCAACAGACGGGTATGTCCGCCCCAGCTTCGGCTGGGGCGTATTTTGGCTGGCATGGCGGTTCGTGGATGCGCGGCACCGAAGCTTGCTTTGCGCTAGGGCGGGTTGCGCCGGGGTTGGTTGCGCCGGTCTTGGCACTCGCCCTCGGGGGCGTCCTACGCGAGGCAGGCTGGATCGTGTGCGGTCGATGCGTCGAGCGAAGCCGAGCATCGCACGGGGACCATCCGCCGGCGTGAGGTGTCGCTAGCCGGCGCCGGACAGATCGGCCCAACGCGCGCGCTTGCGGTAGAGCGTCGACGGGCTGATGCCAAGCACTCGGGCGGCGCGCGGCAGCGAATCGCCATGGGCCTGGATGGTCGCCTCGATCACGACGCGCTCGATCTCCGCCAGCTTCATGCCAACGAACGCTGCTGCAGCGGCGTTGAGATCGGCTTCGCTGTGCGGCACGGCCGTGACGGGCGCGTCTTGCTGCCCGAACTCCGCCCCCAGTTCGGCGCAGCCTGGCCAGCGGCGCGGCAGCGTTGACGTCGGCGCGGGCCTCGACCCGGAAACGCAGCGACGCCAGTCCCGGCGCGGCGCCGTCGCGAAGGCCGGCGGCAGGCGCAGCCGCACGGAGGCCGGCTGGCTCCGCAGGCAGGTTTCCGAAACCGGAGGCCGGCGCAGCGGCAGAACGCGTCATCTTGTCCTATTCCTTCGCTTCCGCCTCAACGAATTCCAGCACCGCGCCGATCATTTCAACGAGCTGGCGGCAGCCCGGCGCCACGACACCGGCATCGTTGCCGTGAGCGGCCTTGTTCATCCGGCCGGCCTGTTTCTGGAGCGGCACCGCGCCGACCGCTCCGGCAATCGAGATCAGGATATGGGTCACCGCGCGGATCTCCTCGAGATCGAGCGGGTCGAGCGCCTTCTCCAGCCGGGTGCGCGCTCCGCTGAGATCGGAGTCCACTTTCTCCAACACCTCAGCCATTTTGACCGGCCCGACGGTCCGCGCCAGTTCGTCATAGATGCCGCGATCGATCGGACCGGGGGCCGAGTCGCCGGAGGCCGCGGCAGCCGTGCCAACCGCCGCCGGCGCACTCGCCGGGACCCGACCATGCATATAGCGCAGGATATCGGCGCCGAACCGCTCGATCGACATGGTCGGCTTGGCAATGATGCCGTCGGCGCCAGCGGTGTCGATCGCCGCCCTGTGCTCGCGCATCACATAGGCCGTAAGCGCGATCAGTGTCGCTTCGCGCTCCGGGCCCGGCATCGCACGCACGCGGCGGATCACCTCTATGCCGTTAACCCTAGGCATCTCGATGTCGACGAGAACAACGTCGAAGGGCTCGCGGGCGATGATTTCGAGCGCCTCGGCACCGTCCTCCGCCAGGGTTGCAGTGGCTCCAAGGCTCTCGAGCATTTGCATCGCCACAAGCTGGTTGGTCGGGTTGTCCTCGGCCAGCAGGATCCGAAGGCTGGATAGAGTCATGCCAACACCCTCATCCCTTCCGGCCCGCCCCAAGCCAGAGCCGCCGGTGCCGCAGCCTCCAGGGCCGCAGTGGCAGTTCGACGGTCACCTGCAGCCAGCACAGCCAAGCCGATCGCCGCTTCCCCGGTCACGAGATTCCAACCTCTGCGATGGGGCCAACGCGCAGGGCCTCTGCCAGTGAGTCGGGCGTCGCCGGCTGGTGATAAACCACATCGAAGAGCTCCGGCCGGCGCGGCGTACCGACCGCCACCAGCCGTGCCACCGGATGGTCCGAGCGCAGCCGGGCGACACGCAGGTCCTCCTCGTCGCCGCCGGCCTCGATCAGCACCGCGGCCGCCTTTGAATACTCCGCCCCCGCCAAATCCCAGACGTTGAGCCCAAGCTTGCCCAGCAGGGCCTTGAGCACAATCTGGAGGGTCACCGTTTCGGGCTTCGATCCGGACCGTGTCGCTGGCGCCCTCGACCAGTTCCAGCGGCAAGACGACCGACAGCGTGGCGCGGCCGGCCTCGGGCCGCTCCAACGACACCGTGCCACCCATCAGGCTGACCAGGCCGCGGGCGATCATTGGCCCCAGTGAGTCGGAGGCGAAGTCGCCGTATTGCGCACTGCCGCGATCGAACATGGCTGCCGGCTGCCAGCCGGGCCGATCGCCACCCTGCACCGCCGTGTGGAGGGCCAAGGCGAGCCCGCCGTCTGCCCGGTTGACCGTCAGCCTGACGTCCTTGGTGCCGACGACATCGACGAAGAACGTCACGAAATGCCCCAGCAGCTGGCGCAACCGGGTCCGGTCGCCGATCACCCAACGCGGAGCGTCCTCGGCGATCTCGACCGTGAACGTCACACCCTCGCGCTGCACGATGGGGCCAAACATCTCCTCGACCGCCTCGGCCAGGCCGGAGATCTCGAACATGTCGCGCGCCATCACCAAGCTCTCGCTTTGCAGGTCCGAGAAGTCGAGAATGTCACCGAGGAGCGCGCTCATCTGCCGGCCCGACCGCTCCGCCTGCTCGATCAGCCGCCCCTGGCGTTCGTTCAGCGCCGTCTGCCGAACCAGCGCCATAAGCCCGAGCACACCGTTCATCGGCGTGCGCAGCTCGTGGCTCATCATGGTCAGGAATCCCGACTTCGCCCGGCTCGCCGCCTCGGCCTTCCGGGCCAGTTCCTTGCTCTCCACGGCCATCCGGCGATAGCGCCGGGTCTCGATCAGTATGATCCCGATCAGCAGCAGCGACAGCACCAGCGCCGGCATGCTGAACAGCCAGGTGAGCCGCGCGCTGGAGCGCACGTCGTTGCGCGCATCGCCGAGCCGCCTCGCCTCACCGGCAAGCACCAGCACCGACAAGGCCCGCAGCTTTTCCCCAGCGACAGAGAAGTCGCCGCTGATCAGTTGGACCAACTCCGGCGGATCGTCGTGCGAGATGTTGACGATGGCATCTTCATGTTTCCGCAGCAGCGCCGAGATTTCGTCTATCGCGCCCACACCGTCGTCGTACCGGCGGACACGCCGGCCGACATCCCCCTGCTGGAACAGCTGTATCCGGCTCCACATTATGTCGAAGCGGCGGTTGACTTCCTCCGCGCTGATCCCGGGTGTTCGCTGTGAGTAGAGGTGAAGGATGTTCAGGAACCGTCCCAGTTCGGCTTCCGCCTGCGACGTGCTCCAGTAGATGATCTCCTGGCTTGACTGGCGCAGACTATCGAGGTCCTTCTCCTGGGCACGAAAGCCCTGCACCGCCAAGACCATAAGCCCCAGCAGCGCGGTCGCGCTGAGACCGCGCGTGAGAGCGAAGGAGATCTTCACCGGATCTCGATGAAGGTGAGCTGCCAGATCAGCAGGGCATTGTACAATGCATCCTGCAGTCCCGCATGGTCATCCAACGGGTACATCAGCCACAATGGCCCCTTGTCGCGGAACGAAAGGCGCTTGCCGTTGGCCGACATTGCCAGGATCACGTCGTACTGTTGCACGTCGCTGACCGGAACGTCGACGGCATAGTCATTCGCCGCCACCATGTGCAAGCTCGTTGCCTCGGAGACATCGAGAGCGGCCATCACGTCGCGCACCAGCGGGCCGACGAACGCCACGACACCCTCGGTAAACTCGGTCCGGGTCCGGACCGTAACCTGCGGGAATGCCTTGAGTTCTTCCTCCGTCAGGCGAAGCTCTGTCTTACCCGAATCGGTCGCATTCCGGACGACCAGGATTTCGCTGGCGGTCGCTGGCATGACGCTTTAGCTCAGCACAGTGATGGAAAAGACGACGGCGACACAGAAACGGAACAGGAGGCTGTGAATACACATAATTTCCCTTCACGTTGGCTACTTCACCCCAGCCGAGCAGCCCCCACTCAAATAAGATACCACCGCCCAATGGCGGGAGGGTTCTCGTCGGAGGCGGCCTCGGCCGATCCTAGCCCTGCCTTAATACAAACCAGATAGTTTCCGTTCTGCAAATGTAACTGTCCGCCACGTGGAAAAGACCACTGACAGCAGGCAAATCGCATGCGGCCCATATGCCGTGCTCAAGAGAAGTCGACCACTCAGGCAGACGACAGCCGGCGGCCCAGACGAAAGCGCCCCGCCGAAGCGGGCCGCTCAGGGACCGAGTCGCGCCGGATCGGGGCGATCAGTGCACGCCTGGATAGCCGATCTTGGCCAGTGCCGCGGTGATCTCGTCAAGGATCGCCGGATCGTCGATCGTCGCCGGCATCTTGTATTCCTTGCCGTCGGCGATCTTGACCATGGTGCCGCGCAGGATCTTGCCCGACCGGGTCTTCGGCAGCCGGTCGACCACCACCGCGAGCTTGAAGGCCGCGACCGGGCCGATCACGTCGCGGATCATCTTGACGCATTCGGCGATGATCTCGTCATGCGGCCGGTCGCAGCCGGCGTTGAGGCACAGGAACCCCACCGGCAGTTCGCCCTTGAGGTGGTCCGCAACCCCGATCACGGCGCATTCGGCCACGTCGGGGTGGTTGGCCATCACCTCCTCCATGGCGCCGGTCGACAGACGGTGCCCGGCGACGTTGATCACGTCGTCGGTGCGGGCCATGATGTAGACGTAGCCGTCCTCGTCGAGCATCCCCGAGTCGCCGGTCTCGTAGTAGCCGGGGAAGGTGGTGAGGTAGCTGCTCAGGAACCTCTGGTCGGCGTTCCACAGCGTCGGCAGGTTGCCCGGCGGCAGCGGCAGCTTGATCACGATCGCACCCAGCTCGCCAATCGGAACCGGGTGCCCGGCATCGTCGAGGATCTGGATGTCGTAGCCCGGCATCGGCACCGTGGGCGAGCCGTGCTTGACCGGCATCAGCTCGATCCCCACCGGGTTGCCGGCGATCGCCCAGCCGGTCTCAGTCTGCCACCAGTGGTCGATCACCGGCACCTTGAGCTGCTCCGCGGCCCACTCCAGGGTCGCCGCGTCGGCGCGCTCACCGGCCAGGAACAGGGTGCGGAAGTTGGAGAGGTCGTATTTGCGCACGAACTCGCCCTGCGGGTCCTCGCGCTTGATCGCCCGGAAGGCGGTGGGCGCGGTGAACATCACGCTGACCTTGTGCTCCGAAATCACCCGCCAGAACGTCCCGGCATCCGGGGTGCCCACCGGCTTGCCCTCGAACACGATCGAGGTGCAGCCATGAAGCAGCGGCGCGTAGACGATATAGGAATGCCCCACCACCCAACCGACATCCGAGGCCGCCCAGTAGACCTCGCCCGGCTCGACGCCATAAAGGTTCTTCATCGTCCACAGCAGCGCCACCATGTGCCCGCCATTGGTGCGCACCACGCCCTTGGGCTGGCCGGTGGTGCCGGAAGTGTAGAGGATATAGAGTGGGTCTCCCCCGCCCACCGGCACGCAGTCGGCCGGCTCGACGCCCTCCTGGAACGCCTCCCACTCGACGTCACGGTGCTCGATCAGCGGCGCCGGCTCCTGCGGGCGCTGCAGCAGGACGCAGAAATCGAGCTTGTGCTTGGCGATGTCGATGGCGGCATCGATCAGGGGCTTGTATTTCACCACCCGGCCCGGCTCCAGCCCGCAGGAGGCGGCGATGATTGCCTTCGGCGCCGCGTCGTCGATCCGCACCGCCAGCTCGTTCGCCGCGAAGCCGCCGAACACCACCGAGTGGATGGCGCCGATGCGGGCGCAGGCGAGCATGGCGATCGGCGCCTCGGGCACCATCGGCATGTAGACGATCACCCGGTCGCCCTTGCCCACGCCCCGCGCCACCATGGCGCCGGCCAGCCGCGCCACCCGGTTCTGCAACTCGGCATAGGTGATGACGGTCTGGGTGCCGGTGATTGAGCTGTCGTGGATCAGCGCCGCCTGGCTGCCGCGGCCCGCGGCAACATGGCGGTCGACGGCGTTCCAGCAGGTATTGCAGACACCGTCGGTGAACCAGGAGTAATGATCGGGCGCCCGGATGTCGTCGAGCGCCTTGGTCGGCTTCTCGATCCAGTCGACCGCCTCCGCCTCCCGCATCCAGAACCCCTCAGGATCGGCCTTCCAGCCCTGGTAAACGTCCTTGTAGCCCATCGTTGCCTCCCTGAATTCGGGGGTCTCCCCCATCCCTGCGCGCCCCGGCGTCCGATCCGTCTCTCCTCTCCGAATCGGAGACCCGGTTCGGGGATCACGCGTAATGATGCACCGGCGTGCCCGCCAGCGCGGCAATATTCAAGAGGCCGCGCGCTGTGACCGACGGATCGACGATATGCACCTTGTTGCCCATACCCATCAGAATTGGGCCAACCTCGAGCCCGTTGGCAAGCAGTTTCAGAATGTTGCGCGAACCCGATGCGGCGTCGACATTGGCGAAGATGAGACAGTTCGCCGCTCCCTGCAACCGCGAGTTTGGGAAGACCCGCTCGCGCAGGGCCGGATCCAGCGCATGGTCGGCGCGCATTTCGCCCTCGTATTTGAAATCGACCCCCCGTTCGTCGAGGATCTCCACCGCCCGCCGTACCTTGCGGGCTGATTCCGACTCGAGGTTGCCGAAGACGGAATGGCTCAAGAGCGCGATCTTCGGGGCGACGCCGAAGCGCCGGATGTGACGTGCGGCGCCGATTGCGGTCTCGGCGATCTGCTCCGCGGTCGGGTCGTGGTTCACCTGGGTATCGCCGATGAACACCACCCCCTGGTCGAGGATCATCGGCGACACCGCCCCGATCGCGTCGAGCCCGTCGCCATTGCCATCGGGCAGGCCGGCGAGCATCTGCCGCACATAGTTGAGATGCCAAAGATACTGGCCGAAGGTGCCGCAGATCATGCTGTCGGCCTCGCCGCGGTAGACCATGACCGCCGCGATCGCCGTGGTGTTGGTGCGCATGATGGTGCGCGCCAGGTCCGGGGTGACGCCCCGGCGCTCCATCCGCCGGTGATAGGTCCCCCAGTACTCGCGATAACGCGGGTCGTTGGTCGGGTCGCAGATCTCGAAATCCTCGCCTGGCCGCACCTTCAGCCCGGCGCGTTCGATCCGCTGCGCGATCACGCCGGGTCGGCCGATCAGGATCGGCCGCTGCATGCCCTCCTGCTTCATCGACTGGGCCGTGCGCAGCACCCGCTCGGCCTCGCCCTCGGCGAAGACAATCCGGCGCCCGCCCGCCCGGGCCGCCTCGAACACCGGCCGCATCAGCAATGTCGAGCGGAACACCGAGGTGTCGAGCCGGGCGCGGTAGGCCTCCATGTCCTCGATCGGGCGCCGCGCCACCCCGGTCTGCATCGCCACCCGGGCGACATGGCTGGCGACCCGCCCGAGGAGCCGCGGATCGAACGGCTTTGGGATCAGGTATTCGCGGCCGAAAACGACCCGCTCGCTGCTGTAGACGGTCGCGACCTCCTCCGAGGAGGTCTGGCGCGCCAGCTCGGCCAGGGCAGTGACGCAGGCGATCTTCATCTCCTCGTTGATCTGCGTCGCCCCCACATCCAGGGCGCCGCGGAAGATGAACGGGAAGCAGAGCACGTTGTTGACCTGGTTCGGATAGTCCGATCGACCGGTGGCGATGATGGCGTCGGGGCGCACCTTGGCGGCGACGTTCGGCTCGATTTCCGGCGTTGGATTGGCGAGGGCGAAGATGATCGGGTCGGGCGCCATCTTGGCGACCATCTCCGGCTCCAGCACGCCGCCGGCGGAGAGGCCCAGGAACATGTCGGCGCCGGCGATCCGGTCTTCCAGCAGCCCGTCATCGGTGGGCCGGGCATAGCGGCCCTTGGTCTCGTCGACGCCCTCGCGGCCCTCGAAACAGAGCCCGTCCTTGTCGTAGAGCCAGATGTTCTCGCGCTTGAGCCCCATGTCGCAGAGCAGGTCGAGGCAGGCGATCCCCGCCGCACCGCCGCCGGTCGAGACCAGAACCACGCCCTCGAGCTTCTTCTTCGCCAGATACAGCGCGTTGATCACCGCCGCCGCAACCACGATGGCGGTGCCGTGCTGGTCGTCGTGGAACACCGGAATACCCATCCGCTCCTTGCAGATACGCTCGACCTCGAAGCATTCCGGCGCCTTGATGTCCTCGAGATTGATCGCCCCGAAGCTCGGCTCGAGGGCGATGACGATCTCGGCCAGCCTCGCAGGGTCGGCCTCGTTCACTTCGATGTCAAATCCGTCGATGTCGGCGAATTTCTTGAACAGGGCGACCTTGCCCTCCATCACCGGCTTCGAAGCCTGGGCGCCGAGGTCGCCCAGACCCAGCACCGCGGTGCCGTTCGAGATCACCGCCACCCGGTTACCCTTGCCGGTGTAGCGGAAGGCGTCGTCGGCCTCGGCGGCAATGCGCCAGCAGGCTTCCGCCACCCCGGGGCTGTAGGCCAGGCTCAGATCGCGCTGGGTGGCCATTGGCTTGGTGACCCGGATCGCCAGTTTCCCCGGATCCGGGTGCTCGTGGTATTGGAGCGCGGCGTCCTTCAACGCGCTATCATGCTGCTTGGTCATTGTGCGAACCTCTCGGCATCTCTTCTGCTCGATTCTCGAATCTAATGGGCTCGGCAGGTACCGGTCCGCGACCTCGGCGCACCGAGTCCGTGCCGTCCCGCCCTCACCC
>Ga0209049_1000047_pt1 | contig 22443 bp, 17 predicted proteins | sample WorMetulBAHAMAS2_FD_187398 | JGI IMG/M metagenome (GOLD analysis project Ga0209049, IMG submission 187398) | Marine gutless worms symbiont microbial communities from Max Planck institute for Marine Microbiology, Germany - Olavius ullae BAHAMAS.2... | ecosystem: Host-associated > Annelida >...
CGCCACCGGTCAGCGCCAGCCCACGGGTGCCCACGCGTTTGATCGCGTCTGCACCGCCAACCGCAGCGAACATCGCCTGACCAAACCAAGAACGCCACAGACCAACTGGTATGATCGAACGCTTCAGGCGTGAGCTGCCACCTCGACCTCGGGTTGCGCCGTGTCCCTGCGCCTAACCCGACCTGCGCTCTTGCGCTCGGGCGATGGCTCGATATCCGATGTCGTTCCGGTAGTAGGCGTCCTTCCAGTCGATCTCGTGCACCAGGGCGTAGGCGTTGGCCTGGGCCGCGCCGACCCCGTCACCGAGGGCGGTTGCGCACAGAACGCGGCCGCCATTGGTTACCACTTCGCCGTCGGACAGGTCGGTGCCGGCATGGAACAGTTTACGGTCGGGGAGCCCCGCCGCTGTCTCCAGACCCCTGATCGGGTGTCCCTTCTCGTAGGCGTCCGGGTAGCCGCCCACCGCCATGACCACCCCCAGCGCGGCCCGTGGATCCCACGTCGCCTCGATCCGATCGAGCCGCCCGGCGAGGGCCGCCAGGCACAGTTCCACCAAATCGGTGCGCAGACGCATGAGGATGGGCTGGGTCTCGGGATCACCGAGGCGACAGTTGTATTCCAGGACCTTGGGGGTACCGTCCGATCCTATCATCAGGCCCGCGTACAGAAAACCCGTGTAGGGTAACCCTTCGGATGCAAGCCCGGTGACGGTGGGTCGGATCACCTCCTCCATAATCCGGGCGTGGATCTCGGGGGTGACGACGGGCGCGGGCGAATAGGCCCCCATGCCGCCGGTATTGGGACCCCGGTCTCCAGCGTCCCGGGCCTTGTGGTCCTGGGAGCTCGCCATGGGGAGTATCCGGCCGCCGCCGACGATCGCGATGAAGCTTGCCTCTTCGCCCCGCAGGTACTCTTCGATGACGATCCGGCTGCCCGCCGCGCCGAAGCGCCCGCTGCTCAGCATATCCCGGACCGCTCGCTCCGCGGTGGCGAGGTCCTCCGCCAGGATCACGCCTTTGCCCGCGGCGAGGCCGTCCGCCTTGACGACAATGGGCGCGCCCACTTCCCGCAGGTAGGAGAGGGCGGGCTCCGGCTCGGTGAAGGTGCGATAAGCCGCGGTCGGGATGCCCCGGCGGGCGAGGAAGTCCTTGGTAAATGTCTTGGAACCCTCGATCTGCGCGGCCTTGCCGGTGGGGCCGAAGCAGGGCAGGTCGGCGGCCTGGAAAGCATCGACCACGCCCGCCACCAGTGGTGCTTCAGGGCCTACGATGGTAAGTCCGATGGCATTTCGCCGGGCGTAGGCGACCAGTCCCGCGATGTCATCGGATGCAATATCCAGGTTTTGCACGCCCGACTCCATAGCGGTGCCGCCGTTTCCAGGCGCCACCAAGACCGCTTCCACCCGGGGCGATTGGGCCACCTTCCAGGCCAAGGCGTGTTCGCGCCCGCCATTACCGATGATCAGAACTTTCATGTCATTAATCTTCCCAAAAGAAACGACGAATCGCGCGATTCGTCGTTTTCTCTTCCGCATCCTGATCGACCATGGCAAGCGGTCAACGGCTAACTTAACGGCATTGACGCCCAAACCGGTCGCTGAGGCGGCCAAAAGATTTCCAGGTCGAGGCTCACGGCCCCGAACGGTGGTGCGGTAACCCGATCGGCATCGGCAAAACGGCCGGTCTCGATACAGGTGCCGGCCTCGAGTCGGTAGGCCTCCAGCGTGCGCTTAGCCGGATCGATCAGCCATATGTACCGCACCTCATAATAGGCATACAGTGGCATCTTGATCTCACGATCCCTACCCGCCGTGGACGGAGACAAGATCTCGCAGATCCAGTCAGGAACCACCTCGAAGCGCTGATCTTCCGGAAAGTAGGGCATCCGCTCCCGTCGCCAACCGGCCAGATCCGGTACCGCCACCTCCACATTTCGCACGAAGTGGATCTCCGGTTCATCAATGACCCACCAGCCGCCGGGGCCTCCGTTACCTTTACGAAAGGGGCAGATCAATTCAGCACCGAGCATAGAGCCGACGTTCACATAGGCTCCGGAAGGCCGCGGGTGAGTATGCAGCTGCCCATTCAGGATCTCCCCGGTCACCCCTTCAGGCAGGGCCTCCAGGGACTCGTAGAGGGTAGGTTGAAGTGCCGGTTGCATTTTCTTGTCCCCATCTCCCGCACGTACCTGCAAGCGTGACCTTCGCCGCTTTGGATTGGGAGCGACCGCAAACCAAAGCACCGTCGCCGCGCTGCGGGTAGAACACCGCCCCGCGATTCCCGGCAAACACCGCGGCAATCATGGGCACCGCTTGGTTCCAAGCAGAGGCAGCGCCCTGCCGGCGCACTCCAAAGCGTCGGACAGGTTGTCCAACCGACCCCACTCGCTTACCTACCAAGCGCCTGTTTGAGCAGAGATTATCATTCGGTTGCCCTGGCATCCCCGATTACACGAAGAGGCGCTTGCGCGCCTCTTCTCCTGCTCCGTTGCGTGCTCGGGGCAGCCTACCACGGATAGGCGTAGACCCCTGCATACATGAAATAGTGCCTCAGCAGGTAGCCGCCGGTGAGCACGAAGATGGACGCGGCAATGATGGGTACATGGCTGGTCCAACCCTTAATGACCCCTTTGAGCTCCAGGAAGAAGGGGACGATGAGACCGAATCCGATAAAGCCGATCAGCCAACCCATGTCGGTGAACAGGAGCTCCCACGACCGCAACGCCGATTCGGGTCCCCGCTGCAGATAGAAGAAGAAGGAGAAGATGATCACCAGCTCGACCGAGATCAGCACCAGGTCGATGCGCTCATAGAGTACCCGGATGTGATCGTCCTCCGCCTCGTGGAGGATGGTGTACATGATCAGCAGCAGGAAGGCCATGGCGGTGGAGAAGGCGGAGACCGTGAACAGCAGTGGGACCCCCGGATTCGCCCACAGGGCCACGGCCGGGAAGGACTGCAACAACAGGCCCGTATAGACAGCGATCCCCACTCCGTTGATGATCGCCAGCCAGCCGAAGAACTTGCGGTGTTTTTCCTCGATGTCGCCCAGCTTGACCACGAGGGACCAGTTCAGGATGCTCTTGAGCACCGGGGTTCTCTGGAGCAGGGGGGTCACCCGGGCATAGGGAATCGCGTAGAGCACGCCCCAGACCATCATCCAGAGGATGAATTGGGTACCCCAGGCGATCCAGGCTGTCGGCTGGTTGAACATGGCCAGGGGATTGAATATATGGATCGCGGCCATGTGATCCAGCAAATGCCAGAACAGCATGGCGGAGCCCAGGGACAGCAGCACGACCCCGGAACCCGCTCCCCAGAGCACCAGGTTGCGATGGGCCTTGAGATACATGTCGGTGAGGAAGGTCACCGCCAGAACCGCCGCGCCGAGTCCTCCGGTATACAGGTAGACGGCGAACCACCAGGTCCAGATGTTCTGGGTCTCGTAGGTGATGTTGACTTCCATCTCTCAGCCCCTCCACTTCGTATCTTCGATGTAATAGACATTGGGCTTGGTGCCAATATGGGGCATCGGCGGCTGGGCCGCCCCGCTTGCGACCATCTGGGCAACCGGGTCGTTTGGGTTGTCCAGGTCGCCGAACATCCGCGACAAGCCCACGCAGGTCTCCACGCAGGCGGGCTTCTGCCCCTGCTCGACCAGGTGGTCGCAGAAGGAACACTTGTCCACGCTGGGACTGGTGCGGCGGTAATCCGAGCCGTAAAACTCCTTGCCCTGGTCGACGTCTGCGTAGGTGACATCGATCCGGGCGTCATAGGGACAGGCCAAGGCGCAGGCCTGGCAGCCCATGCACAGGTCCTCGTCGACCATGACGATGCCGTTGGCCTTTTTGTAGGTCGCCCCGGTGGGACAGACGCTCATGCAGGGCGGGTTGTCACAGTGGTTGCACAGGCGCGGGAAGAAGCGGCGGCGCACGGTGGCACCCATCCCGCTCTCCTCGTCGTGGACATAGGTGCGCCACTTCTCGGCGTTCCACACGGGCGTCTGATTCTCCATGGCGCAGGCGGCCATGCAGGCGTTGCAGCCCACGCAGGTGTTGAGGTCGATGACCATTGCGTATTTCGTCATGTTTTATCTCTCCATCCCGATTCCCACAGGGGTCAGGCGCGGGCCACTTTGAGGGTGAATTCCTGGGATCTGAAGCCGGCCACCACGGGCTCGACCTGACGGGGGATGAGCTTGCTGATGGCGGTGCCGCCGTCCCCGGCGGTCCGGGTCAAGGCCTTACTCTCCGCCCCGAAGGAGGAGTGGATGAACAGAGTGTCCTTGTGCACCAGGCGGGTGAGGTGGGCGCGGCCCATGACCTCCTGACCGGACGTGGTGTTGGTGAGCCGGATCGGGTCGCCGCTCCCGATGCCCAGCTTTCCGGCCCGCTCCGGATGGATCCAGACCCCATTGTAGATATCGCGCTTGATCTGGTTGATACTGAACAGCACCGGATTGTTGCTGTTGGTGGAGGCATGGGAGACGGTGGGGGTCTTACCGTAGGTGAAGAAGAACTCGTCTTCTCCCAACGACTTGCCGTCCGGCACCTCGGGGGCGATCCAGCCGGCCAGCACATGGAAGTTGTCCTGGGTGTGACCGTCGTCGCGCAGAGAACGCATCAGGGGGCTGAAGAACTCCAGCCGGCCGCTGTCAGTGGGCACCGGCAGCTTACGCGGCATGGCCTGATGGGCAAGGATCTCGCGCTTATCCATCTCGGGGTAGACACCCTTCTCGCGCAGCACCTGGTCGATGTGCTCGGGAGTGGTCTTACCACGCTCGGCGTAGAGATCGAAGGACGCCTTACGGCAGGCGGCGGCGAAGGCCCCTTTCCCTTTCCTGTCTCGATGCGTCTTATTGGTCTCGGCATAGGCCTCTATGATGTCCTTGGCCTTCATCCCCGTGAGCTGCTCTATCGTCTGAATGAAACCTTCCTTGTTGCCGCTGATGATCTCGGTCAGCTTGAGCAGGATGTCCGCCATCTCCTCGGTGTCGTAGAGAGGCTCGATGGCCGCGTAACGGGTGGTCAGGGCCAGGTCCTGATTCACGCCGTTGCCGTAGAGCGTGGGCTCGTCGCGCTCCAGGTAGGTGCTGTTGGGCAAGATCACATCCGCGTAGGGGACCGTGTCCGAAGGCAACACGTCCACGGCGATGACCAGCTCCACGTTCTCGTGGCTCAGGACTTCTTTCCAGTAGCTATCCGGATAATAATGACGCACCGGATTCGCGGCATTGATGATGAAGGCGCGGGTCTTGTAGGGTTCGCCCCGGAAATAGAGCTTACCCTGCACCGACTCGATCAGCCCGGTGTCGGCCATTATCGGCAGGGCGACGCTGGGACGGCCGGCCGCCTTTTCCTGCTCGCTGAAGGCCCAGGACCAGCCGGGCCTGCCGTGCTTGAAGAATTGGTCGCCCTTGTTGGAGACCACATTGATGACCAGCTTGGCAAAGCCCCAGCCGGCCATGGTCACCAAGGGCGCGCCCATCTCGTGGCCCTGGGCCATGGTGTGGTACATGTGGACCGCCTTGTGGTGCAGCTCGCCGGAGTTCATCCAGCCGCCCACGCTGTCGATACCACCGGTGAGCGCCTGGATCATGGCCTGCACCCGGCGCAGCATCAGCACGTTGCCGTAGCGGGCGCCGTGCCAACCCGGATCCACGATGGCCGGTCGGGTGATGCCGAACTCGCGGGAGATGCGGGCGATGTCCGCGGCCGGCACGCCGGTGAGCTCCGCAGCCCACTCCGGGGTGTACTCGGCGAGCGCATCGAGCTGGGCCTCGAACACCGTCTGGACCGGCCTGCCGTCGACCTCGACGGGTTCCGACAGCTCGAGGGCGGGGAGGATGCTGTTGCCCTCGCTGTCCTTGGAATTGTTATTGCTGAATTTCTCCAGCACGCGGACATCGGCGGAGTTCTCCACCACTACCATGGGGCGGCCTTCCTCGTCCGCGACCATCCGCAGCTCGCCCTGGTCGTCCTTATAGGCGAGGAACGGCATGTTGGTGTAACGCTGGAGGAACTGGGCGTCGTAGAGGTTCTCCTCCATCATGATCCGCATCAGGGCCAGCATGAAGGCCAGATCGGTCCCCGGACGGATCCGGACCCACTCGTCCGCCTTGGCTGCGGTCTCGGAGCAGCGCGGGTCGAGCACGACCACCTTGGCACCGTTTTTGATGCCTTGCGCGAAGCGCACCATGCGGCAGGTGGAGACCGCCCCGATGGAGGCGTTGTTGGCCACGAACAGGATGTACTTGGCGTTATCGAAATCCGGCAGGACCTCGTCGTGGATGTTGAAGTTGCCGGTGACCACATCCGTGCCCAGGTGTCCGGTAGCCACGCAGTGTTGCATGGGCGCGGCGACGATATTGGGCACCTGATTGGCCATGGCGAAGGGCACGGCCCAGTTCATGTAGAAGACACACGAGGTCCAGCCGCCCACCATGGTCCATTCCCAGGGCTGGATCTTGGCCGCTTTCTGCTTATCGGCGATGTATTTCCAGGCCTCCTCCCAGCTCGCCTCGCGGAATTTGTACTCACCGCGCTTACTGCCCTCGACCCGAATCAAGGGCGTCTTGAGGCGGTCCGTATCATAGGTCTGGCGGAAACCCGCCTGACCACGGGCACAGATCTTGCCGCGGTTGAGCGTGGAATTGGGGTTGCCATCGATCTTGGCGATCCGCTTGTCGCCGTCCTTGGTGCGGGTGGTGACCTTCAGGTTGCACAGCGACGAGCAGAAGTTGCAGATGCTATAGGTCACTTCCTCCTGCTCATCGTCCTTGGCGACTGCCTTGCCGACCATGCTGCCGAGGGGAGAAATGGGAGAGAGCAGGCTGAGCCCGGCGGTGCCATAGCCGGTGGTTTTCAGGAACGCACGGCGGGAAAGGCGTGGTATCTTCCAACCCATGGGGGATCCTCCTTTCTGGTTGATGCTGCCCCGGTGCTATGACGACCGGGATCTTTAATAAGGGGACCAAAGCAGAAACCCTTCCGAGGGATTCGCCGGCCCGACGCTCATCTGCTCGGGTACCCTGCCATCCATTTGGTGGACAGCAGGGCACGCACAGGCAGACACGGCATTTCGAGCGTCTTCATTTTTATTATGGACGGTGAGGCATCTTGGTTCCGCACAGCCTCCGACGTATCCACGTGTGCCCTGGTTACGGCATCCCGGGGGCGATCGGAGACTGGCTCCGACGCGTGCAAGAATATTAATCTATGTTATTTGTGGGCCTTAAGTCACTGACCAGCGTCAATAGATCGGCTGTCTTGCGAGAATGAATCCTCCTGGCATCTGAGAACGCCCCCTCGTACCTGGTTTCGATTGATACTGCTGGTTCATAGTATCTGCCGGCTAACATGCTTGGCTCACCCGCTCCAGTGCGTGAACCAGCAATATCTATCGAAACTATGTATGAGCACATAGTTTCATCCTATTTTACAGTCCCATGCGGTTCGAACAGACAGGCAACGATTGCTCCACCCTGCTGAGCCGATTGGGAGGAAACCGCGAGATGGGCGACTCACAAAAATATCCGTGTGTGGAGACGCACGTGCAGGTAATCCGCCGGCTCGCCGACGGTGAGCTCCACTCCGGCGCAGACCTGGCGCGGGCCCTGGGCATCAGCCGAGCGGCGGTCTGGAAGGCAGTACACAAGGCCGGTGAGATGCTGGGTCTGGAAGTCCGCTCGGTGCGCGGACGCGGCTATCGCCTGGCGGCGCCCCTGGAGCTGCTCGATGCCGAACGCATCCTGGCCGCGATCCCGCATCAGGCCCGGCACCGGATCGAGCGGTTGGAGGTCTACGACGATATCGACTCGACCAACAGTCACCTGATGCGCGAGGCGCAACAGGGCGCGCCGTCGGGCACCCTGTGTCTCGCCGAACGCCAGCGGGCCGGACGCGGGAGGCGCGGCAGGACCTGGATCTCCCCCTTCGGCACCAACATCTACCTCTCCCTGCTGTGGCGCTACCCCTTCGGACCGGCGGTACTCGGCGGCCTGAGTCTGGCTGCGGGCACCGCAGTAGCCGGCGTCCTGGAGGCGGAAAGCGTACCCGACATCGGCCTCAAGTGGCCCAACGACGTCCTGTGGCACCGCCGTAAGCTCGCGGGCCTGCTCCTGGAAGTGGCGGGCGAGGCCCAAGGCCCGAGCCTGGTGGCACTCGGCTTGGGGTTGAACACCCGTCTTCCCGCGACCCAGGCCGCCGTGATCGATCAACCCTGGGCGGACCTGGATTCCGTCGCCGGGCTCGACACCATCGGCCGCAACCGGCTCGCGGCCCGACTGGCGGAACGCCTCACCGCCGCCATGGTGGGTTACGGCAGCGATGGGCTCGGCCCCTTCCTCCCGGAGTGGGAGCGTTTCGACCGCTACCGCGGCGAACCGGTCGAAATCCACCTGGCCGACCAGCGCTTTTCAGGCATCCATGCCGGGGTGACATCCCAAGGCGCCCTGTGCCTGGACATGGACGGCAACATCCGGACCTTCCAGGCCGGTGAAGTCAGCCTGCGGCCCAATGCTATCAAGTAAGCCTCGAACCCCCGCTCCCGGCAAGGGTGTCGCAAAAGTAGCGCAGGCGTCTCGCCTGCATGGTTTGGGGATAAGCCACCCCTTTCTCGTTCCCACGCGCTGCGTGGGAACCTGGAAGCTCCGCGTCGCAGAGAGCATCAGGCCGGTGTCACCATTCGCATACACGACGGGAATCAAACCTGCCAGCTGTCCGGCGTTATCCGGTGCGGCCCGGAAGGCCCTGCTCTGACCCTTGCCGACAGCTGGTCATGGGGTCCATAAGCCGCCCGGAAGACGGCGGTCCCAGCCGGCCCGGGACCGCCGCATCCTGTCGGCCCCTGGGACCGCCGACATCCCGTCGGCCCCTGGGACTACCGACATTTCGTTGGCCCTTCCGGCTATCGGGTAAAACCTGCAATGCCGAGTTGCCGGTCCAACTGGTCATCAGTCAGACTTACCACGCGAATCTTCACGAATGGATTCGCGCCGATTCACGCGATTCGTCGTTTCTGTGAAAATCCCAGTAATCTGCGGACACAAAAGACAATGTGACCTTATATGGACCTCCTCATCGACATCGGCAACACCAATCTCAAGTGGACCCGCGGCGAATCCGGCTCGCTGGAAGCGATGCGGACCGTCCGCCACCATGGCAGTCTCCCGATCGACCTGCACGCGGCCTGGGAACAGCTGACACCCCCGAGGCGAATCCTCGTCGGCAACGTCGGCGGTGCCGAAATGGCCAGGGCCCTGGAACGGGTCTGTCGCTCCTACTGGGGCCGAGATCCCCTGTTCGCCACCCCCGAACCGCAGGCCCATGGCGTCACCATCGCCTATGAATGCCCGGAGCGGCTCGGCGTCGACCGCTGGCTGGCCCTGATTGCCGCCCATCGGATCTGCCAAGGCCCGATCCTCGTCGTCAACGCGGGTACCGCCATCACCTACGACCTGCTGCTCGGGGATGGCAGCCATCTGGGTGGGCTCATCACGCCGGGAATCGAGATGATGCGCGATAGGCTAATCGCCGGCACCCGGATCCCTCGCGCCGAGCCGGAAGAGCTCGCGGTCCCCTGGGCCACGGATACGGGTGCCGCCATTGCCGTAGGCTCGATCCAGGCCCCGGCCGCGCTGGCCGAACGGCTATTCCACCGGCTGACCGAACAGGCCGGTAACCCACCCCAGTGCATCCTCTCGGGGGGCGATGCGGAACGCCTGATCCCCGCCCTGCACCTCCCGCTTCGACACAGACCCGACCTCGTGCTCCAGGGCCTGGCCCTGCTAGTGTAGGATTCAGTTGTCAGTTGTCAGGGGCGGTCCCTGTAGGGTGGGCTGTGCCCACCACTAGTACGCCGTTTCACTCCATTTTGCATTTGTAGGGGACGGCCTCCGTGCCGTCCCGCAGGCCGTTCGGAACGCCACGGAGGGCGTTCCCTACCGCAAAATCATGTGAAACGGGGTACTAGCGTGCGACTAAGGCTCATGGGGTCTCCGAAACACTCCGCAGCGCGGGTCTTCTCTCGTTCCCACGCGGCGCGTGGGAACGAGAGAAGACCCGTAGGGTGGGCTGTGCCCACCAACTACCGGCTACCAGCTACCAGTCGCCGGCTACCGATAGCTGGAAGCTGGTGACTGGATGAACCCCAAAGACGCATATTGAGCATAGGAAAACACGGATAGGTTGAACAAAACCTGTAGGGTAGGCGGCGCCCACCGACCGGGCTTCGGTCACCAGCGACCAGTGGCCGGACTCCAGCGCATCGATGCGGTTCGCGGCCTGCCCGCCTCTGTCTGCCGTACCGGCCTGTCTGCGTGCCTGCCTGTGCGTCCCTGGGGCAGTAGGCAGGCGCTCACCACACCATCGATGCAGTAGGAAATGACAACCGATAGCCGGCGACTGCAAACCGGAAACGACGCGTCAGTGCAAAGAAATCGATACGCGCCTGCCCCGTGTCCTGGTAGTCTGAACTATTGTGTCGTCTTCCGGGTTCCCATAGTAGAATCGAGGCATCGGTGCCGTTATCCACAGGCGGCTTCGAAGGGTGCGCCTCGACCCATCGCGGCACGAGTAGGCGAGGCCGGCCGGATGTAGATGTAGACGCATCGCGCCATAGGTAGCCACAAGGCTATATCGGATCATGCTGGCGTAGCTCAGTTGGTAGAGCAGCTGATTTGTAATCAGCCGGTCGTAGGTTCGAATCCTATCGCCAGCTCCAACAAAACCAAGGGGTTACGAGAAATCGTAACCCCTCTTTTTTTGCCCGTTATACACACATAGCGCACTTCTGAACGAGAAAGCTCGCTGCCGTGAAGCTGCATTGGCCACGGTGATCGGCGCACCGTCACCCGACACCGGGTGGCCGTCGTGTCGCCCTGTCCTTACCCGACCTATGGGCTTCGGAGAAAGGGTTGGAGCGGGTTGGGGTGAGGGGGGACCAGTGGCTTTGGAGGCTGTCCGAAAAAAGGCTGTAGGCCGGAGCCGGGAGTAGGCTGGAATGAAAGAAACCTTGAAAGCAGGCATCAAAATGGCATCGAGCTTATCTCGAAGGGAACCCACCAACGCTTTGTCATCATTAAAAAGAAATTCGATTCGAAAGTCGAAGAGAAAAGAAAATTCTCACCTGCGAATGGTCGCTGAATGGTAGTGGTCAAGGTCTGAATGGAAACAGCGCCACTCACAGTGTGTTGAGCGTACCACAAGTAGCACCCCCTCTCTCTCCGAGGACAATGCCATTAACCTAGTTCCGTGAGCTAAATTCAGTTTGGATGGAGAAACCTGTAGTAAAAACAGTAACATAGGTATAAAGTCCCGCAAGATTATAGACACATTTTTTGAACAGCTGGGTCTGTTTTTGGGACCAGTTTTTCATCGCCTGAAGGGGAGGACTGTGGCCCAGTGCTTTCTGCGGGATGTGCTGATTGTAGACCTTAACGTAGCGTTTGATGGTATCGGCGAAGTGCTCGGCGGAGTCGAAGCGGGTGGTGGCTAAGACCTCGGCGATACGGCCGTTGAAGCGTTCGATCATGCCATTGGTCTGTGGCGTTCTTGGTTTGGTCAGGCGATGTTCGCTGCGGTTGGCGGTGCAGACGCGATCAAACGCGTGGGCACCCGCGGGCTGGCGCTGACCGGTGGTACAGAAGCGGTCGGTAAATGCCTTATCATTATCAGTGAGGACCTTGGTGGTCGTGAAGGGGGCCTTGTCGATCAGGCGCGTGAGGAAACCCGCCGGCAGAGGCGGCTGACTTGTCCTGGAGGCGTTCGACGTAGACCCAGCGGGTGGCGCGGTCAATTGCGGCAAAGAGGTACTGCCGGTGATCCTCATCCGGCATTTGGGGCAGATACTTGACGTCCACATGGACGAAGCCGGGATTATACGCCTTGACGGGCTTCACCGGCGTCTTGGCGCCGTCCTCCTGGGGCATCAGCGCCTTGAGGTTAGAAACCCCATGGCGGCGCAGACAACGATCCAGGCCGGAGCGCGACACTTCGGGGATAGATGAACTCACGGGTCACCGCCAGCAGGTCATCCAGGGGCAGCAGGAAGGTCTCACGCAACGCCACCACCACCGCCTTCTGGGCCGTGGCGTGGAGCCGATGGGGGGGCGGTGCGAGGCATCTTCACCCCCTCGCGTTGGCGCCATTTCGCAACCGTGTGACGGTTGAGGTGGTAAGCCTCGGCCAGTTCCCGGTCGCTCACCGACTCGGGCTGAGACTGTAATTCCAGGCGGATAGCCGGTGGGGTACACGGGCGTTCTTGTGCAACTGGATGTTCATGGTGGGTGATTGCTATACTCTAAAGCGTGATGATGTCGGACTTGTCAATCGCCGTCGCCCCGCGGCTCGGCTTCCTTACCCCTCCCCTCTATTCCCTCCTCGGCCAGCAGGCGTAAGACCTCTCTCGCTTGCAATATGAGGATTGCTCCTCTTCGGTATATAATCGCACGGGATCTGACAGCCTACGAGTTTTAGCGTGTTTTCTTCGGCGATCAAACCCTGCGACAATATAATCCTCGGCCGGTCAGATATCCTTAGCCCGGATACCGGTACCAGCCGTGGGTAACCTTGCTCCTGAAGAGTGCGATCTTCACCTTGTTCTCGGCAGTTCGCCGTCCATGCCGACCAGCGAATTGGATCGACGGTGATCTGCGTCATAGGCAACTTCGGATTTCCTCCGTACCTTAGCCGCCTTGATTCCGGGGACCCTGCTCGGCGACCCCGGAAGCCGCATTCGGCCCAGCCGGAAACAGAGTAGCTTTTATGAGTACAGATTCGACCAGCCCACACGACGGAAAGGACCGGACAGTGACGGACGCCGCCACACCGTCCGGCGTACAGCGTATCGGCGAGCATATCGTCGAGATCGTCAGCGACTCGGGCGAGGGGGCCCAGAAGGCCGGACAGACCTTCGGGACTATCTGCGCCCGGATGGGCAACGGGGTCTGGACGGTGGAGATCATCCCCGCGGAGATCCAGCCGCCGGCCCGCTCCCCGGCGGGTGCGAGCGGGATCCGGATCCGTCTCGCTTCCCACAATGTCACCAATATGGGGGACGAGGCCGACATCGTGGTCGCCTTCAACGAGCAGGTGCTCTACTCACGTATCGCCAACGGTGCCTACAAACGGGGTACCGTGGTCCTGCTCGAAGACAAATGGCGTGACGACCCGGTCCCCGAGATCCGCGACCAGTACGCCAAGGCGGTTACCGAGTTCCGGAACAACGGCCTGATCGTCCACGAGCTACCCATCGAGCAGGCCTGCCTGGAAATCATGCCCAATCCCCGCCGGGGCAAGAATATGTTCGTGCTGGGCATGCTTTGCCACCTCTACTCGCGGGACGTCCAAAAGGCCAAGGAGGAGATCACCACCACTTTCAAGCGCAAGGACGCGGATGTCATCGCCCTGAACCATCGTTTGTTCGACGCCGGTCTGGCATTCGCCGCCGAGCACTTGGACGCCCGCTTCGAGGTCCCGCCGCGACCGCAGGAGGAGACGGAGGGCAAGCGCTTCATCGTCACCAACGGCAATCAGGCCCTGGCGCTGGGGGTCATGGCTTCGGGGATGGAGCTGGTGTCCATGTATCCCATCACCCCGGCCACTTCGGCATCGCACTATCTGGCCGACGTCTTCCATGAGGTCGGGGGCTTCGTGCACCAGGCTGAGGACGAGATCGCCGCCGTCGGTTTCGCCATCGGTTCTTCCTTCGCGGGCAAGACCGCCTGCACTATCACCTCCGGCCCCGGACTGGCACTCAAGACCGAGATGGTGGCGCTTGCGGTCATGGCCGAGCTCCCCTTGGTGTTGGCGGTCGTGCAGCGCGGCGGTCCGTCCACGGGTCTGCCGACCAAGGTCGAGCAGGGGGACCTGCTGGCCTCCCTGTACGGTGAGCCGGGAGACGCGCCCAAGATCGTCATCGCCGCTGCCACTATCCAGGAGTGCCTGCACTTCGTCATTATGGCGCGACGCCTGGCCGAGGCCTTCCGCACCCCGGTGATCCTGCTTACCGATGCCAATCTGGCTACCGGCGTGCAGCCCTACCCTCGACCGGAGCCTACCCCCGACTGGCTGGCGCCGCCCATCGACCAGTCGGAGTGGGACCGATCCGTACCGCCCTACGACTGGGACCCGGAGACGGGGCTCTCGCCGCGCCCCATCCCCGGTATGCCCAACGGTCAATACATACTCACCGGCTTGGCCCACACCGGTTTCAGCAAGGTTGCCTACGACTCGGATTCCAATCAGCAGGGCTGCGACATGCGCAGCCGCAAGCTGGCGGCCCTGGCCAGCACCCTCAAGCCGCCCCAGGTCCACGGCGATGAGGAAGGCGATCTGCTGCTGGTGGGCTGGGGCTCCACCCTGGGCGCCGTCGAGGAGGCGGTGGACCGGGCGCGGGCCCAGGGGCACCGGGTTTCATCGGTGCACCTGCGCTTCCTCTCCCCCCTGGAGCCGGGCCTGAAGGAGATCTTTACGCACTTCGGCAAGGTCATGACGGTGGAGATCAACTACAGCGACGACCCCAAGGCCCCCCTGATCACCGACGAGACCCGGCGCTATGCCCAGCTCGCCTGGCTCCTGCGCGCCCATACTCTGCTGGACATCGACTGCTGGTCCGTGGTCTATGGCCATCCCCTGCAACCGGGGATGATCCACAACGTGATCCTACAACGCCTGTCAGTTCCGCAGGATGCCGGGGATGCGGCCGAAAAAGCGGGAGGAACCGACTGATGTTCGGACTCAAAGCGGACTGGTCTATCGAGGTCTTCGAGCGCTACTTCACCATCGGCGACTACGCCGGCGGCGAGGCCCGCTGGTGTCCCGGCTGCGGCGACCACGGGGTGCTCACTGCGGCCCAACGGGTGCTGCGTGACGAACAGCAAAAGCCCGAGCACTCAGTGTGCGTGTCCGGCATCGGCTGCTCCAGCCGTATGCCCCACTACCTGGGCACCTACGGCTTCCACGGCCTGCACGGGCGCGCCCTGCCCCTGGCCTGCGGCATCAAATCCCGACGCCCGGATCTGGACGTATGGGTCGCCACCGGGGATGGAGATTGCTTCTCCATCGGTACGGCCCACTGGATCCATGCCCTGCGCTACAACATGGACATGACGCTGATGGTATTCGACAATGCCATCTATGGCCTCACCAAGGCCCAGACCTCGCCCACCAGCCCCCTTGGCTTCAAGACCAACACCCACCCCTTCGGGGCCATCATCGACCCCCATAATCCGCTGACCGTCACCCTGGGGATCACCAATGTATCCTTCGTGGCCCAGGTCGTGGACTGGAATCCGCCCCTGCTCTACGAGACCCTCAAGGCCGCCTACCGCCACCGCGGGACCGGCTTCGTGCGCATCATCCAACGCTGTCCCGTGTACGCGGAACAGGTCTCGAAGACCTTGCAGGATGATCCATCCGGATTCCTGCTGCTCGAACACGAGCAAGGCATACCGATCGACCCCAGCGCCCAGCGCCAGTTCCCCCAGCGGATAGCGCACGACCCCAGTGATCTGGTCCAGGCCTTCCGGCTCGTCGCGGACCCGGCACTGATCCCCGTGGGGCTCATCTATCGCAACCCGGATGCCCCCTGCTACGAAGACTTGTCCAGCCAAGGGACCGACATGACGCCCCAGGAACAGCTGGAGCGTTTCGGTGGGGTTCTGGACCGGCTTACGATTTGACCGCCATGACTAACGACCAAACAGCAAAGGGGCATCGGACCCAGATCCCCGGTCCGCAGCCGGAGAGCATCCCGGCCCTGCCGACGGCGGTGAAAGACGCCAAGGCCACCCGGGAGCTCATGTTCACCCTCCGCCACTTCCATCTCGGCGAGCCGACGGCCAAGGACCAGCTCGAAGCGGTGCCCGACGATATCCTGCCGGCCCTGCTCGACCCGTTCCGCGATACCTCCAAGCTGCGTTACGACTACCCCCTGTTCCTGTTTCCACCCGACGCCGGGGACGGCCATCAGGATGCGGACGACCTGGAGCAACCCCTGGCGGAATGGTTCACTCGGACCGTGCAGGGATTCGCCCCCGGCGACCATGAAGCGCGCATCCTCAAGGACCACTTGCACTGGCTCGAATACCACCTACGCCAAACTCTGCGGGAACGCGAGGGACCGGCGCCGGCGGCACTCGTCCTGCGGAGGGCGGGGCTGGATCTGCAACACCGTTTGAACCTGGACCAGGACAACCGCGAGCGCCTACGGGAGGACCTGGATAAGCTGCGGGACGCGGCCGGCGCAGGTCGGATCATGGGCTATGGCCGCTACCCGGCCCTCCACCTGTTGATCCACGCCGTCCGCAGCCGGGTCATCCCACGCCTGACCCGGTTTCAGTCCCAGGTGGATCAATCCATCCGCGGCCTCCGTGGCCTGTTCGACGTGGAATGGGGTAAGTCCGACGAGGCCATCGAGCCGCGCCAGGCCCGCGACAGCGTCGGACCCGAGGGTGAACGCTTCGACCCCGCCGCCCTCTCGGCGGTGATGGACCACTCCAAAGGCACCCAGGAAATGCCGCCGGAACGGCGCGCGCGGATCGAACGGGTCATCGAGATCCTGGAGGCCTGGCAACCCGACCCGATCCGGGTCCGGTTCGTCCACTTAGGCGGAGTGGCAGGGCACTGGCTATCCGAGAGCTACGATACCAAGGACCTGAGCGACCCGGACCCCTGCGCCCGGGCCACCGAGCTCTTCGACCACGAGGCGGCCAAGCTCGCCGGCGTCTTTGCCGCCGTGCGCATCGCCCAGCTCGAGATCGAGGGCATCTACGACCCGGCGATCCACGATCCCTGGTTCGACAACTTCCACTGGGAGGCCTTCTCCCAGGAAGAGCTCCTGCTCGTACCCAGCATCATCGCCCTGGACAACGCGGATCGAGTCGCCAGCACCGGGCTCCATTCCTTCTCGCGTCTGCTGAGCTCGGGCCGTCCGGTGCAGATCATGATCCGCATCCAGGCCCACAACAACCCCGGCGCGCTGCCGGACGAGAACCCCTTCCAGGCCTATCGCACCGAGCTCGGATACCTGGGAATCAGCCACCGCCAGGCCGTCGTGACCCAATCGTCCGCGGCCCGGCACCGCCATCTGATGCGCTGCTTCCTTGATGCCCTGGATGCCACCCACACCAGCCTGAACCTGATTACCATCGGCATTCGGCCCCCGAGCCCGCTGGTCCGCCTCAACGCCTGGCTGGTGGCCGGGGCCGGTATCGAAGGGCGCGCCCACCCCTTCTTCCGCATCAATCCGGCGGCCGGGGACTTCGCAGCCACCCGCATGGATTTCAGCGAAAATCCCCAAGAGACCCGCGACTGGCCAGTGCACCCCTTCCGCTATCGGGACGAGAACGGCAACGGCATCGAGGCCCAACTGGCCTTCGCCTTCGCCGACTACGCCCTCCTTGTCGAGCGCCTGCGCGACCACTTCCGGATCATCCCGCCAGGCTGCGACTCGTCCGCCCTGGTCCCGGTGGCCGACTATCTGGCCCTACCCCTGGAAGAGGCCAACCGCCTGTTGCCCTTCGTCTGGGCCGTGGACGGCAACAACCTGCTGCACCGATTAGTCATCTCCAGGGAACTCATCCTCGCCTGCCGGGACCGGCTCAACTTCTGGCACACCCTGCAAGAGCTTGCCGGCGTCCGCAATCCCTATGTCGAACAGGCAATCGCGCGCACCCAGGCCGAAGAACGGCAACAGGCCGCGGCCGAGCGCGAGCGCCTCCAGGCCGAACACGCCGTCGAGCTGGAACAGGTCCGCGAAGCCGCCGCCGGCGAGGCCATGCAGCGACTCACGGACATCCTGCTGGGAATGGATCTGACCGGCACCTCCGGCGGAGCTATCTCAGCGAAACCGGAGAGCCTGCCGCCTGCGGAAGAGGCAACAGCCCCACCCGTAGAGGAAGACGACGGTGAAGTCGGAGAGCCAATCACACTCGAACCCGCTCTGAGTTTCGACGAGCCCTGGATCGACACCCCCCTGTGCACCAGTTGCAACGACTGCACCAACCTCAACCCCCTGCTCTTCCTCTACAACGAAGACAAACAGGCCATCCTCGGAGACCTGAAGGCCGGTACCTACGCCCAACTGGTAGAAGCCACCGAACTCTGCCCCGCCGACTGCATCCATCCGGGCAAGCCCTGGAACCCGGACGAGCCGGGGCTTGAGGAGTTGGTTGAGCGGGCGGTGCCCTACAATCAGTAGGCTGGGTTGAGGCACGAAACCCAGCTTACGGGTTCAACCCATGAAGGAAGATCTAGCCGCAGATGAAAATTGAGGGCTTCATATGGTATAGAAATAGGCTCTTTATGGATTTGTCAGGTCCTGTGTGATTGTATACCGAAGAGGAGCTATCCTCTATTGCAAGCGAGAGAGGTCTCGCAAACCGGGCTCGCTGCCGGACTGGAATTCGATAGCTTCCAGCCCGCAGACGAAACGCGCCGGGACTTTCGTGCCGAGCTTCCCATCCACATCCGCGTCACCGGACACTTTCACGAATTCGGCCGTTTCATCAGCGGGCTGGCCGCATTATCTCGGATCGTCACCATCCACGACATCGACATCAGCGCCCGCCAGGGCGAGCATGACGTATTCGCCGTGCTGGTCCTGATGGTCTTGGTCGCCTGCGGCGACGACACGATGACCGATCTGGCGGAATATGTCCAACGGGTGAAAGGACGCAGCCCCGGTCCCATCGATCCGCTACCCGCGATCGAGCCGATCGACAGTTTTTCTTTCGTACCCGACAACTGACGCGATCCCTTCGTGCCAGCGCGCCGGAACTTTGCCACGGTCGCCGCGCCCGTCGTCCAAGGCATCGTCCCTGATCCGTCGCGGCGTAGGGAAGCATTGGAACAGTTCCCGCTCGACGCCCTCACCATGGTAGGCATCCTGGCACGGGGGGACACCATCCGGGCCTTGATTAAGACGTCTGACCGGACGCTGTTCGCAAGTGAACGTAGGCAATCACCTGGGCACCAACCATGGCCGGATCACACGCATTACCGAAGACAAGATCGAGCTGACCGAACTCGTCTTCGACGGCGGCGAATGGCGTGAACGCCGGGCTATTCTCGCTTTGAGTCGCTAGTACGGATGCTCTCAACCACCGATAACATTGAGAAAGAAGCTATTGAGCTGCAACTGCTGATAACTTTCGGCTAAATTTGTTTTCTGCAGAAGTCGTTATCAACAAGCATTCCATGGCACGTGTCATACCGACATAGAGCAGGCGGGCCTCCTGAGACAGTTGTGCCTCATCGTCTTTGAAGTGGCCCACACCCATCATAATTACCCGGGAAAACTCCAGACCCTTACTGCTATGAATGGTCAGCAGAAAGACCCTGTCGTCCCCAGGTTGGTAGGCAGCCTTATGACCCTTCGATGCCATCCATAGATGAGGTAACGAAACCTTCAAAGTATTAAAGGCTCTTACCACCGGTTTCGGGCCACTGTTTCCCGCTGCCACGGGTTCGATAAGCGGGATATGATCATCATATCGGCACCTTGTGGGTCGATATAATCACGGGCGAAGGCATAGGCAAAATCGAGGATCTCACGCGCGTTGCGGTAATTGGCCCTCAGAATTGTCGTTCTGCCCTGCGCTCTAATCCCTACGCTGGAGAGGCTAAAGCCCAGGCCCGAACGTTTCTTGTAGATGGACTGGGCATCGTCATAGAGCAACAGCAGTGAATCCGTTTCCGGGTCCACCATCTGCGTTATCAATTTCAACCATTCCGCCTCGAAATCGTGGCCCTCATCGATCAGCAGGGCACCATACTGAGCCCTGGGGATCCATCCCTTGTCCACAACCCCTATGACCGTATCCACCTGGCGCTCCCAATAGTGTTTGTCCGACTTGACCATATCGACATGATAGGTCTTGATCTGTTGTCCACACCAATCGTGGAAGTGGTAGAGCTGTACCTGACCACCGATCCCCTTGGCGGAGATGAAGGCCCTCAACTTGGCTGCAAGGGTAATATTGAAGCAGAGCACCAAGATCGGTTTGTTCATTGTCCGGGCGAGATGCAGGCAACGATATCCCAGGATCAAGGTTTTACCGGAACCGGCTACGCCATAGATTACACGATGCCCTTCCCCAAGGCTACGGGCCAACTGCTCCTGTTGAATATCCATGATTTTAATAATATCCGGTAGACTCCGCTCCAAAGTAGCCGAGTCCTCCCCATCGGCATCAAACAGATCGGCCTGTCCGGCATCATCGATACGCACCTCGGGAAATAAGTACCAGCGGATGCGGTCGATCTGCGGCAGAGTCAGCGTTTCACCGAACTGATAGTTGAACATCCCTCACAAGTGTTGCTGGAAGCGCTCCGCATCGGCACTCGCGGTCATTTCATCCTGATAGATCATCAGATGATCCGGTAGCAGATCCTCGCGTTGGTCATCAGGAATAGCCTTCTCGATCTGCTGACGAGAGATATTGGTGAACACCGCCCCCACCCATAGGGCATGATCAGATTGCCCTTGTAGGCCCCGGTAGTTTGGCGCAGCATCGGATCGCGTGACAGCATATCCACCGTCTTATAGGCGTACTGGCGGGCCTGTTCCAGCGGGTGCGGTTTAGTGACCAAGCCATTGCTGGTCAACAAAGAGACATCGAATTTATCGATCGCTTTGACGGTTGATGGTTTCCAATCCTTGACCTCCAGAAACAGCAGACCACGCGATGGATGCAAGATGATAAAGTCCGGGTAGCGGCGATTTTTACCGATAGGAATGTCATACCAGACTAAGTAATCATCCTCCGGCAACGCCTCTAGGCGTCGGGCAAACCGTCTTTCACCCCTGGTCATGCGGCCGAGGGTTTGTTCATTTAGTGGAGGGATGATGTTTGCCATGCTTTCCCCTATTATCGCAATAGTTTCACTACTCAGGATAGGAAATTCAACCGCTGCCGGTCAGATAGAGGGTAAACACAGACCCGATGGGGGCGAATATGGCAAGGGCAGTGGAGATGCGATCTAGCTTCTGGAAGACGACTTGGGACAATTTCCAGGGGGAAAGCGAGGGACAAAATCCTCGGGAGAGACCGGACCGAGCACATTCGGCACAAACGAACGCACAACACCATTGATGCGGTAAACGATGGTCTGATCGAATTGAAACTCAGGTAGTGGAATAGCCCAGGTTTGATTGAGTATGGGAAAAATTGATCCGACTGCTTCCAGGAGGCCGTGGAATAACTTGCGCACTCGGGTTAATGAAGCCTAGCCCGGTATCGTTGCTTCCGGCTACCAGTCGCCAGCCGTTGCAAGGGTAATCGCCTGCCTGGCAGCAGACAGGCCATGCGCTGTAGGCGCCGGCTTGCCGGCGGAGCACGGGTGTCCTGGCCCGCAAGGTAAGTCGTCTTTGTCCGCGGATTGCTATGGTGAGTTGCGGAATCGATGCCGTGCGCTCCGGCGTAACCGGCAGGTGGACAGGATTCGTCATCAGGACATCGGCGTGCAGCGCATAATGTTTGCGTTGCAGCGTTTCGCCAAGCTGGTTCAGGTAGCATGATCAACGATGCCGTACTGCAGCCTTGGCGGAAGACCAGGAAGACCTAGCGGCTTTTGACGATCGCGCAACTGAGCCTACATACAATAAGTATAGTCTAAAGGTCACGGAAACGGGCTTCCATTGAGGAGGGGAAAAGGGTGGCAGAAGACAAGTACGTGCGGCGCCGGTTCGTCTATCAGGGTAAGATCGTCGACTTGGGCCTGGAAACCATCGTTTTGCCCAACGGCGAGACGGCAGAGCTGGAGATCGTCAGACACCCCGGCGGCGCGGCCGTTGTGGCCATGGACGACCAGGACCGAGTCTGTCTGTTGCGCCAGTATCGACACGCGGCCGACGGTTGGCTCTGGGAGCTGCCGGCCGGGAAGCTGGAGCCGGGCGAACCCCCCTTCGACACCGCCCGGCGCGAGCTCTCCGAAGAGGCCGGGGTGGAAGCGGAACGATGGACCGAGCTGGGGGCTATGCACAGCTCGCCGGGAATCCTGACCGAGATCATCCACCTCTACCTGGCCGGCGGTCTGCGGCGAGCCGCCCACGACCATGAGACCCACGAAGTCATCGAAATCCACTGGCTGCCTTTCGGCCAGGTCCTGGATTGGTGCCTCGACGGCACCATCACCGATGCCAAGACCCTGATCGGCTTGTTCCGTGCTCAGGCGTTGCACGGGAAAACGGGCCAATCCGTGAATGGATGAATCGGCCGCGGATAGCAGAGGCGGCTGACTTGTCCTGGAGGCGTTCGACGTAGACCCAGCGGGTGGCGCGGTCAATTGCGGCAAAGAGGTACTGCCGGTGGTCTTCATCCGGCATTTGGGGCAGATACTTGACGTCCACATGGACGCAGCCGGGATCATACGCCTTGACGGGCTTCACCGGCATCTTGGCGCCGGCCTCCCAGGGCATCAGCGTCTCGAGGTTAGACACGC
>Ga0209049_1000048_pt1 | contig 22077 bp, 24 predicted proteins | sample WorMetulBAHAMAS2_FD_187398 | JGI IMG/M metagenome (GOLD analysis project Ga0209049, IMG submission 187398) | Marine gutless worms symbiont microbial communities from Max Planck institute for Marine Microbiology, Germany - Olavius ullae BAHAMAS.2... | ecosystem: Host-associated > Annelida >...
CTGGTCCGGCAGCTCGGCGCCGTCCCGGTCATCCCGCACCGGTCCAACAGGAAGGCGATCCCGGCCCGCTTCGCCAAGGCGCTCTACCGGGGCCGCGCCCGCATCGAGCAGGCCGTCGGCAAGCTCAGGCGCTTCAAGCGCATCGCCCTGCGCTGCGAGAAGACCGCAAGAAACTTCAGAGCATTCATCGCCTTAGCCGCCGCGCTCATCTTGGTCAAATCCGTCCACACAGCATAGACATGGTCAAACAAAACACTCAGTGAAATCCATTTATGAATCATAAGAGTGCAAATCTTGGCGATTTTTTACTCAAGGACAGGCGAGAAAAAAATATCCCGCTATGATTGAGGGTTCACTTGTGGGCAGCCCCTATGCATGTGCGGTAACTCCGCTGAAAGCGAATCACTGCAGTCCGAAAGTGGCGCCCGTCGTCAATCGGGGCTTGCCAGCGCGCGCAGGCTTGCCAGCCGGTCCTCGGCGATCTCGATCCCTTCCTGCGCCACCCGGGCACGCCGCTGGGCGCGCCCCTCACCGGGGAGGCGGGCGCCTTCCTGGGTGGCGATCTCGCCGAAAAGGCGCTCCGCATGGGCAGCCCAGCCACCGTTACCGCGGGTGCGGCCGGGGTCGAGGGCGAGCAGGAACTCGCCGCCACGGCCGCGGGCCGCCGTCGGGCTGGTCGGTCTCGGCCGCCTCGACGCTGAGGCATTCGCCAATCAGCGGGCCGGCGAGAAGCTCGATCATCATCGCGATCGAGGCGCCCTTATAGCCGCCGAACGGCAGCAGGGCGCCTTTCAGCACTTCGTCCGGATCGGTGGTCGGTGCGCCGTCCGGGCCGATACCGACGCCGGGCGGCAGCGCGTGTCCGTCGCGGGCGGCGATCATCACCTCGCCTCGGGCCATCACCGCGCTGGCCTGGTCGAAGACCACCGGCTCCCGGCCCGGCCGCGGCCACGCGAAGGCCATCGGGTTGGTGCCGTAGAGCGGTTTCACTCCGCCCGCCGGCGGCAGCGCGGGCTTGAACGAGACGCAGGCCAACGCCGCGACGCCCTGCTCGGCAAGGAGCTCGACCCCGGCCCACAGGGCGCTGAAATGGTGGGTGTTGGTCACCGCGACCAAGGCCACGCCCTGGGCCTTCGCGGCATCCGCCAGCGGCGCCGCCAGCACCCGGTGCGCCACCGGGGCGTAGCCGCCGTCGCCGTCGACATGCAGCACCGCCGGGGCGCGGTCCGAGACCCGCGGGCGGTTCCTGCCGTTGACCTTGCCGCTCTGCAGAGAGGCGATGTAGCCAGGCAGGCGGAACAGGCCGTGCGACGCAGCGCCGTCGCGCTCGGCCCGGGAGATGGTGTCGGTCACCGCGGCGGCGTTGGCTTCGTCGCAGCCATGGGCAGTGAGCGCGGCGCGGGCGATTTCGCGGGCGTCCTCGGCGGTGATGACGGGCATGGCGGATCCTCCTCGGCGGCCATCAGATCGCCTGCGCCGCCCGGCGTCAATGCGCAAGCGCCGGCGCGCCTCTCGGCATCGCATCTGCGTCCTTACCGACTTGGATGTCTGCCGCAATGGTCCGGCAAACCGGTCTCGCGTCTACTCGGCTGGCATTCAACCAGCGAGAGGAGACCAACAATGTACAAGCTCAGGAATTCAGTCGATCGGCTGCTCGGCCGGCGGGGCGATGTCGCATCGCGGGGCCTGGCGATGTTGCTGGCGGGCACGGTGGCGGCCTGCGCCATGGCGCCCGAGGCGTTGGCCGGGCCGAAGGAGGAAGAGCCGTTCAAGCTGGCCCGTGTCTACTTTGAGACCAACGGCTCGGCCTGCGACATGGGCATCCAGATCCTGTTCGACACCGAGGGCATCAAGACCGCCAAGTTCATCTATCCGAACGGCCGCGTGATCCACGAAGTCCGGGCGCGCGAGGGCATGCTCGACATCGGTGGCCAGACCGAAGGTTTCTTGGAGGTGGTGGAGCCGGTGATCGAAGAGCTGGTCTGCGGCTCGGAGGTGTATGGGGAAGAGGGTCACTGCGACCCCGACGAAGAGGATTGGGCGGATGCGATCACCATGGACGACATCCTCGAGATGTTTCCGCCCGGCGAGTACGACTTCTAGGGCAGGGGGCCCGACGGCGAGCTCTACGACGACGAGTTCGAACTGACCTACAATGTTCCCGCCCGTCCGGAGATCACCACGCCCGCTGGCTCGACCTTCGTCGGCGAGCCCGATCCCTCGGAGGTCCCCTACCACAACCCGGCCGGCGATCTCGTCATCAGCTGGGAAGAGGTCACGGATTTCGCCCCCGGCCTGCCGCTGGAGCTCACCGACGGCCCGCTGGTGATGCGCGGCTACCAGGTGCTGGTGTTTCGATGCCTTGGCCGTAGAGGGGCCGTTCGAGTTCAAACTGACCGTCGAGGCCGATGTGACCAGCTTAACCGTTCCGGCGGACTTCCTGCAGCCGGACATCTTCTACTCCATCGAGAGGTTCTGGCGATCGAAGAGAGCCGGAACCAGACCATCACCGTAGCATGGCTCAGGACTTGCCTCGACCCTGCTGATTGCGCCGACGACTAGGGGATCGGACGTCCGGTTTGGTGGGCGCGCTGCGCTCGTCGGACGATCCCCAACGTCGTGACGGAGCGGAGCGCCAGTTGCCGGGCCATGTCCCTTGTGGCCCGGCAACGCATCTCTGGTCAGGCCCCCAGCGCGGTGTCGGCGGGGACGTAGTCGTAACCCAGGTCCTCGGCGACCGCCCGATAGGTGACCATGCCGTTCCAGACGTTGAGGCCCTCCTTCAGATGCGGGTCGGCCTGCATCGCCTCGCGCCAGCCCTTGTCGGCGATCTTAAGCGCGTGGGGCAGGGTGACGTTGTTCAGCGCATAGGTCGAGGTGCGGGCCACGCCGCCGGGCATGTTGGCGACGCAGTAGTGGACGATGCCGTCGACCACATAGGTGGGCTCGGCATGGGTGGTGGGCTTTGCGGTCTCGAAGCAGCCACCCTGGTCGATCGCCACATCCACCAGCACCGAGCCGGCCCGCATCGTGCCGAGCATCGCGCGGGTCACCAGTTTCGGCGCCGTGGCGCCGGGGATCAGCACCGCGCCGACCACCAGATCGGCGTCGGCGACGCATTCGGCGAGGTTCGCCTTGTTTGAGAACCGGGTCTTCGCCCGGGCCTCGAAATACATGCCGAGCCGCTCCAGCCACTTCGGGCTGCGGTCAAGGATGGTGACATCCGCACCCAGGCCGGCGGCCATTTGCGCCGCATTGAACCCGACCACACCGCCACCGATCACCACCACCTTGGCCGGCGACACCCCCGGCACGCCGCCCAAAAGCACGCCGCGGCCGCCATTGGACTTCTCCAGCGCGGTGGCGCCGGCCTGGATCGACATCCGGCCCGCGACCTGGCTCATAGGCTTCAGCAGCGGCAGCCCGCCATGGGCATCGGTCACCGTCTCGTAGGCGATGCAGGTGGCGCCGGAGGCGACGAGGTCCCTGGTCTGCTCCGGGTCGGGGGCGAGGTGCAGATAGGTATAGAGGATCTGGCCCTCGCGCAGCATCGCCCGCTCGACCGCCTGCGGCTCCTTCACCTTGACGATCATCTCGGCCGTGGCGAAGACCTCCGCCGCGGTATCGGCGATGCGGGCGCCAGCGGCGCGATAGGCGTCGTCGTCGGCGCCGATGCCGAGGCCGGCGCCGGATTCGACCACCACCTCGTGGCCGTGGGCGACCAGCTCGTGCACGCTCTCGGGCACCAGGCCGACCCGGTATTCGTGGGTCTTAATTTCCTTCGGGGCTCCAACGATCATCGGTCCATCCTCCCAGTGGATCGGTTGCGTCAACGAGGCATTGTCGGCGCAGTTCCGCTGGATTTGCTCCGAAAGTTCCTGCGCAACACGCGGTTGTGTGGTAGGAAATTCGAAGAAAATGGCCATGGATGGGGGATTTTGCCGTGGACGAAATCGATGCCCGAATCCTGCGCGCGCTGCAGCGCAACGCCAGCCGGCCGGTGGCGGAGCTGGCACGCGACGTGGGGCTCTCGGCTTCGGCCTGCCACCGGCGGGTGAAGCTGCTGGAGGAGGCGGGGCTGATCGCTGGCTATGTCGCCAGGCTCGACCGCGCCGGACTCGGGTTGCCGGTCCAGGTCTTTGTCGAAATTTCGGTCAGCTCGCAGAGTCAGGAGGCGCTCGACGCCTTCGAGGCCGCGGTGACCCGGTTCGACGAGATCCTGGAATGCCATCTGACCACCGGCCGGGCCGACTATCTGCTGCGGGTGGTGGCCCGCGATGTCGCGGACTACGACGACATCCACCGCAACTGCCTGGCGCGGCTGCCGGGCGTGGTCAGCATGCAGACCATCTTCGTCCTGCGCTCGATCCGCGAGTGGCGGGGTTACCCGGTGCGGCTCGGGTAGCGTGACGTCCGGCCGTCACAGGTTTGAGATCGTTGCGACGCGCATTGTTTGCGAGACCGTCAAGCCAGGTTCACGCGGGGCGGCTAGAGGGATTGTCTCTGATTCCTGACAATCCTGGGAAGGGCTCATGCGCCTGAAACATCTCGTGCTCGGCGCCGCGATGGCGGTGCTCGCTGCAACCTCCGCTATGGCGGAGACTCGGAAAATCGCGGTCACCGATGTCGAAGGCCTGGAGCGGCTGCAGGTCGAGTGGGGCCCGTTCAAGACGGCGCTGGAGTCCGCATCCGGCGAGACCTTCGAGTTCTTCCCTGTGAACTCGCGCACCGCCGCCGCCGAAGCGCTGCGCGCCAAGCGGGTCGATTTCGTCGTCTCCGGGCCGGCGGAATACGTCGTCATCAACAAGCTGACCAACGCCACGCCGCTGATCGGCCTTGGCCGGCCTGGCTATCACTGCGCCATCGTCGTGCGCGCCGACAGCGGCATCAACAAGATATCCGACCTGAAGGGCGCCAAGGTGGCGTTCGGCGATATCGGCTCGACCTCCAACATGCTCTGCCCTATGCAGCTGGTAGCCGACTACGGCGTCGACCCGGTCAACGATGCCGAGAGGATCCACACCTCGCGCAACATCGCCCACGAAGCGCTAAAGAAGGGTGACGTGAAGGCGATCGGCACCAACGCCAACAGCTGGATGACGAACGCCCGCAACAGGGACGAGTCGGTCCCCTACGGCTTCGCCCTCTCTGGCGCGCGGCCCGGCAGGTGCCTGCTGTTGCGCAGTCCCGGCGGGCGCGGACCACTCGGCCGCGCCGGCTTCCGTTGCCGCCGCCTCGACCAGCCGGCGCAGGTCCCGAGGCGCCGCTTCGGCAGCGCTTTCCAGCGCCGTCGCGACGGCTTGCATGCGTACTAGGCCGGAGCGTATCGCTTGCCCGAGGATGCCCCCGATCAGTTCCGGTGGCGGCGGGGCCGAGCCTTGCGCGAGCCTCGCGATGTCGGCCGCAAACGCGGCGCTGCCCGATCGAACGGCCGCGTCGGCGATCAGTGCCCAGAGCGGCCGGAGTGTTGGGAACCGGGCGTCCAGCGCGTCGAGCGCGGCGGTGTATGGCGGTGTCCGGAGGGCCGGGCCGGCCTCCGCCTGCAGATCGTCGAAGACCGTCCGGGCGACCGACCCGGCCGCGGGCGGCCGGAAGCTCGCAGCAAGCTCCGCCGCGGTCGTCCCCTGCATTCCGGCCAGCCGGGCAATGACGCTTTGCCAGAAGCTGCGTCGTGAGGTTGGAACGCCGCCCGTTGCAGTCTCCAGGATTGCCACCCAGAGGTCTCTGCGTTGCCCCGCACGCGCGCCCGCCGGCGCCGCGCGCAGGAGCCCGGCCGCGACCTGCCGGGTCACGGCGGCGAATCCAACCCCGGCCCCAGCCAAGAGGCCGGCGATCACTGAAAGCTGCCGCGGCGCCACCCCGGCCGCGAGGCGACGCGCCGCTGCGCGCCGCGCGATCTGGCGACGCAGCAGGGCCAGTAGCCGCTCCGGGTTGTCTGCAAGCGCACGGGCAATAGCCGCCGCCAGGGCATGGCGGTCCGCTGGATCGGCCCACCAGGGCAGCCGCCCGTGCTCCAGCGCCATCTCGACGAGGTGCAGGTCCGAGCGGCCGCTGTCGTGCGCTTCCGCCCCGGCGCCCTCGGCGGTGCCGGCGGTGGCATACAGCGCTGCCGGCAATGCCCGCGCGACGGCTCCCAGGAGATCCGCCTCCAGCCGGTCGGCACGCAGCGTGCCGAGATCGAGCTGCAGACGGTCGATGCGAAGCGGTCCGGTCTGCGCCTCCGCCGCGTCCAGCATCTGCGCCGGCGTGCCCTCGACGCGGCGCTGCACCCGCGACAGCCGGTCCTGGACCTCACGCGCCCGGTCCTCGGTACCCAGCGTGACCTCCATCAGCTGGCGTCCGACGATATGCGCCTGCCGCAGGGTCATCGCACCGGTCAGCCGCCGCCGGCGACGCCGATCGCGACCCGGCGGTCGCGGGCGAGCTTGAGCCCGTCCGCTGTGCGCCGGCTGGCGCGGATCACGAAGGTTGTCGCGGCATTGATCGGCGGGGTTGTGAACGCGAGATCGGCGCCGGTGCCGTTCTTCGCCGACCCGATGGGGGCGCCGGCGAGCAGGAGCTGATAGCGGTCCTCCGCCGCGCTGGCGCTGATGACGATGAGGGCGGTACCACCGGCCGGAACCTCCGCGGCCGAGGCCGCCAAGGCGGGCGTGGCCGGGATCGTCGCGCTGGCGGCGAGCTCGGTCTCTACCCCGGTCTGCGCCTTAGACCGCGCGCGCATGAAGGGCGCTGCCCGGCGCCAGCCCTGGCGTCTCGACAGCGGGCGGTGCCGAAGAATCGGCCGCCGGGTTGCCCCGCGGCTCGGGATCGGTCGGGCCGGAAGCCCGGGCGATCGCCAGGTCGACGCCGATGGCAAGCGCATAGATCCCCTTGTTGAGCGCCGGGTCATCGGGGTCGCGCTTGTGGACATAGGCGGGGCGGCGAAATTCACCGCCCGGATCGGCCTGGGCGCGGAAATTGTAGAAAACGCCTGGCTCGCCGCCAAGGACGGTGAGGCTTCCAGTGTCGGCGTCTAGGGCGACGGTCATGTCCGGAGCCGGGTTCGGCCGCACGAGCTGGACCACCGCGCCGGCTAGTGTCACTTCGGACCGGATCGTCGCATCCTCGCCGGCCGCATGCTCCTTGATCGCCTGCACGATCAGCACCCGGCCGGCATCGGCCGGCTGCAGGGCGAGCTCAAGCGGCCGTCCGGTGCCCAGGACTTCGCGCGACACCGCGACGAAACCAGCGGGCGGCCGCCAATCGTCGGGCAGCTCGGGCAGGGCCACGCGCACGATCAGCCGATCCGGCACCGGGACCGCGCCGACCCGGTCCCGCGGCAGCCCGGTGGGGCGGAATTCGTCGTCGCGGATGGCGCGGGCGAAGACCCGATACCGCACGCTCGCTTGGCTGCGGCCGAGCCCGAACCGCGTGCGCGCGCCGAAATCGGCGATCGGCCCGGCGGCGATCTTCATCGGCGGCTCGCGGTCGGCCCGGATCATCAGCGGCAGCCCGGCATCGAGCAGTCGGCTCTCATCGTGGCCGAAGCGCGAGGTCGCGCGCACACGGAGCACCAGATCCTCCTCGGCGAGGGGGAGAGCCGTAATCTCGATCACCTCGCCGTGGCCCCGGCCGCGGACGGCGGCGCTGGAGAGCGTCCTGCCTGGCCGCGCGTCTTCGGCCGGCGCGGCCTCCAGCGTGTAGTCGACGCCCTCCTGCCCGTTCGCGACGATCACGGTGACCGAAACCCGGAACGGCGCCAGGCGCGGGTTCTCCCGGCCGGGCTCGGCGAGCGACGGGTCAAGTGCGCGGATCCCGTTGGCCGGATCGATCTTGACCCGTGCCGGCAACGAGGTGTCGAGGCCGACATGGACGCGGATGCTGGTGCGGAGCTCGACGTCGAACCGGTCCGCCTTGCGCGCCAGCACGGAGAAAGTGGCTTCCTCGGTGATCTTCCCGGTCGGCAATAACAGCCGACCGCCGGTGACGTGCCGCGACCGCGTTGCTGTGCCGTCGGCGTCGACGAGACGGTAGAGCACCGAGGGCTGCGAATAGCCGAGCACCACCTTGGCGGGCCTGTCGTGCGGCACCGAGATCTCCGTCTCGGCCATCGGCAGGTCCTGGATCGGCGCCGTCAGGCCGAAGCCGAGCAGGTCGATCACGGCATCGCGCGCGTCGCGCTGGGTCAGACGTGCCGGATCGCTCATGGCCTGCCCTCCACCAGGGCAAAGCGGCGCGCGAGGTCCGATCGACGCGCGTCGCGCCAGCGCGCAACCGCCGCGTCGGCGGCATCGAAGGCAGCATCGTTTAGCCAATGGACATAGGGCGTCAGGTGCGCCGGCATCGCGTCGCGGATCACGTGCTCGGTGAACTCGCGGAACCCTTCGGCGTCCACCGCCGTTGCGGCGAACCGGCCGCGCTCGGCCGGGAAGACGAAGCTGATCTGTAGCGAGAACGGATCGGGGCGGGCCAGATCGCGCAGCAGCGGCACGGTCTACGCGTGGTCCTCGGGCAGCATCCGCAGCAGGACATGCTCGACCATGAGGAAGCGTTCGCCCCCCGCTTCGTCGAGACAGAGCAGCAGCGCAATCCACTCATCGAGACCGGCACGCTTTCCGCCGCCCGTCGGTGCGAGATCGTTGGCCGCGGTTCCCCGCCTGCCGCCGATCTGCGTGACGCGATCAAGAAAGGCGGCGCGGTCGCGCAATCCACCCCAGGCGTCGGCATTCGTCGGCGAGCCGGCCGCGGCGGCGCCGAGCGGAAGCAGATCGAAGAAGGTCTCGCCGAAGCGCGCCAGAAGATGGTCAAGCTGGCGGCGGCGGAGCGCGACACCAAGCGGCGCTTCGCTGTCGTCATCGGCGTGTGCCCGGATCGCCGCCTGATACTCGCCCGGATCGCGCCTGTCCGCGTCGAGGTCGAGTCCGTCTGCCTCGACCTCTCCGGCACGATACAGCCGGGCGTGCTATTCTCGCCCGACAGCAGCGCAGCGGCATTCGCCGCCTGGGCGAAGCAGTTGGCGAGGAGCTGGTCATAGATCTGCAGATAGGCCTTGAGCTGCAGCATCTGCGCCTGCCGAAGGAGGCTTGATCCGGCGGGAAGCCCGTCGGGGCCGACGCCATAGGCTTCGGGGAACTGGTGAAGGATCGACTGGTAGCGGGCGATATTGCGCCGGCGCCCGCTGGGCAGCTGGGGGCTGGTGGTTCCCGCCACGGCGCCGACGGCCCGCCGCTCGGCCCCGCGCGCAGCGTCGAGGCGCGCCTGCACTCGGTAGAAATCGGTCCGCAGCGGCAGTTGGTCGCGCCGCAGGCGGATGTCGCCGGGCTGCGCGTCGAGCCGGGGTGCGCGGTTCGCCGAGAGCGCAAGCTTGGAGGTCTGCCAATCCGGCGTGTCGTCGGGCCGGTTGACGCCTTCGATCGCTAGGCGCAGACGGCGCACCGCGCGCACACCGTCGATATCCATGATCGCCCGCAGGATGTCCGAGGCGTGCAGCTTCTTCGGTCGTTCGGCCTTCGGCATGCTCGCCGGATTGATCACTCCGTGGCCGAGGATTGGGCCCTAGTAGAGATCCTCGAGCGACCGGCCGGCTGCGCGCACCTCGCGCACCGGGCTGAAGCGCGGCCGCGGCGAGATCTGACGCTCGATCTCGGTAAGGATCCTGACCATCAGCGTCTCGGCATCCGCCACCGGGCCGATCTCGACATCGGCATCGACCCGGATGTTCTGGGGCGTCAGCACGTCGATCGCGGTGTAGTCCTGGCAGAGCGGACGCTCGGCGAACAGCCGGCGGACCACCTGCTCGCGCAGCGACCCGGCGCCCGCATCCTCGGGCTCGCGGCCGGCCACCGAGACCCGCCACAAGCCGGTGATGCGCAGCTCCTCGGTCTCGGCCTCGCGCGCCTCGGTGTCGAGGCTCTTGCGAAGGTGATTGTAGTAGAGCTTCGCCTCGTCCTTGTCCGGCTCGATCCACGCATTGTCGACCCCTGGAATGTCGAGCAGGCACCGGCGCAGGTCATCGATGGTGACAGGCGCCGAGCCGAGCGCCTCAGCCGGCGACACGATGCCGGTGCCCGGCGGTCCGTCGAGCTCGGCCGGTATGTCCTCAATCGGATGGTCGAGCCGGTAGCCGAGATCGGCGATCGCCCAGCAGACCTGGTCGAGGATGGTGATGCCCGGGTCGTGGGCGTTGAAGTCGGTCCATTGGTCGGGAGCAAGCTCGGCGAGGTGCTCGACGCCCGCTTCGAGCAGCGATTGGAAGCCGAGCGCCGGTGCCGCTTCGGGCGCCTGCATCTGGTCCGCCATGTCGTTCACTTCGCGCATCGCTGTTCTCTCCGCACGCGGCACCCGCCCGCCCTGTTGTGCCGGGCCAGCTAGCTGTCAGCCTCGTCCTCTCCGGGCTTCTGCTCTTCCAGTGTTTCCTCGAACACCTGGATCGCTCCGCTGATCCTGAGCAGGGTCTGGCGCAGATCGGCCGTCTCGGCCTCCATCTCATCGAGGCGCTGCCTGCCCTGGTCGAACTGCCGCCTGAGTTCCTCCAGGCGCGCCTCAAGCTTTTCCCTCATTCGTCCCCTCCCTGATTCCTGACTCGGCCGTCAGCGCGGCATGACGAAGACCAGGACCTCGCCCCGGCCGCGTTCCAGACCCTCCAGCGCCTTGCCGATGATCGCCCCCGGCTTCGCGGCGCCATCGTTGCTGCGACGGGCGTGCCCCTCGGTTGCGCTCGTGGTCAGCAGATCCCCCACCCGGATCGGCGCGACATCGGCGTCGGCCTTGCACCTCAACCGGCCGCAAAGCGCGATCGGGATCTCTTCCTCCTCGATCCCGAGGATCATGCCCGGGTCGCCCGAGGCGAAGCCGACCACCAGCGGGTCCTCGGCCGTCGCACAGCGCCGCACCGAGTTGAGCTTCGCGTCGTAGACTAGAACATCGCCGGATTCGACCTCGCCGGCGAGCGGGAAGCGTTCGGCGACGTCCATCGCCCGCGTCTGGAAGCCCTCCTTGATGAAGACACGGCCTGCGGCATCGAGCCAGAGATTGGGCTCCCCCTTGATCCCGTTATGACCATAGGGCGCTTCTGCCACCCCGACCTTGATCCGGTGATTCCCCGTTGCGACGGTAAGATCGCCATGCACCGTCAGCTCTTCCCAGATCTTCACGACACGGTGCCGCGCACCGCCCGCCTTGGGGACGTTGCGGCCAAGGATCATCAGCGCCTTGTAGTTTTGCCCGTCGTTCTTGATTGCCGCGTGGCCCACGGCGTTCCCTGCCCCGGTATGGCGGTGGTTGGTCTGGGCGAAATAGATGTTCGAGCCGCCGACCTTCAGCGCGCCGCCGACATCGAGGTTGGTGCCCGTTCGCACCATGCCGTTGGTCCAGAGATTCCCGGTGTCTGCATCGATGTCGACGAGTGGCACTTCCCGCGCGTTCTCGAACAGGAAGCCCTGTCCGATATGGGTTCTGAAGCGCATCCGATGATGGGCGTCCCAATGCCCCTGCGCTGTCGGCTTGTTGGCCGGGCTCGGACGGCCAGGAGCGACGCTGTAGATCGCATGGTTCGTATCTGTGGCCTTCCAGATCCGCAGCCCGCGGCCGACGCGGGTGTTCTGCCCGTCATTGATGGCGACCCCTTGCGCGTTGACGAACCCGTTCACGTCGAGCGTATGGGATGATGGGTTGGTCTTGCCGACCCCGACATTGCCGCCGCTGCCGGGCACCAGAGCCAAATGGTTCGCCCGCCCGCGGGCGAGGCCGATACAGGAACTGAATTGCGGTGCGTCCTCCGTGCCGTTGCCGGTGTTGTCGAAGCGGACCCGGGGCGGCTCCTTTGCATCGCTGAGCGCCCGCGCCGGCGCGGCGGGGTTGCCGGGGCCGGCAAAGCGCAGTGTCGCCGGTCTGTTGTCGCCGCCAAGGCCGGCGCTGAGCCAGATGTTCCCGGGACCGGTGCGGACGTCGAGGCCGCCGCGGGGCTCGACGGTGCCGAGCTCAAGCTGCCCGGTCGCCGGTTCGACAAAGACCCGCGTGGTGCCCGAGCCGCCGCTGATGCCGAGGCCCCGTTTGTCCGTCGCCGGGTTGTCCGGATTGGCAAAGAGGTTGAGGTTCAGAACCACCGCCGGCGCCGGGTCGCGGGAGCTCCGGTGGAGCGCCAGCGCCCGCTTCTGCGAGGTATCGTCGCCGCACGCCTCGACGCTGAGCGGGGCGCCTTGCGCCTTGACCAGCCCGTCGTCGCGCTGGTTCACGCCCGCCTCGATCAGGTCGGCGAAGTTGCTCTCCGCCGGGATGCTGTTCTTGCGGAAGAAATCCTTCAGCTGGGCCCGGGCCTTCTTGCTACTCGGAATATCCATGGTGTCATTTCCTCCTATGTCACGGGTCTCTGAAAACGCATCCGCAAGGCAAGGCCACGCCGCCTCCTCGCCGCTCACGATGAAGTCGAGGCCGATCTTCATGTAACCGATCCCGCTGAGCTCGGTCGCGGCCTCGACGCCCGGCCGGATCGGATCGATGTCGTGCTGGCGCGCCGAGACGAGAACCTCGTCCGGCGCCCGGGTCTGGACGTGGTGACCGCCCTCGTCCTCGGGCGGTGCCGGCACCTCGCGGAAGATCCCGGTCGCCTCGCCGAAGCGAAACAGGCGCGGCGGGCGGACGTAGTCCACATCCGGCTGACGGGCGAGGAAGTCGATGATGCTATTGGCCCAGATCGCGCCGCCGATGACGATGTCCGCGCCGTCTTCGTAGGCCCAGGGCGACAGGAACCGCTTCAGCCCTTCGTTCAGCTCGCTCAACGCCAGGCGGATGTCGGCGCCGTCGCGGAAGCGCACCGCGACGCGGACCTTGATCGGCACGAACCGGGCATTGCTGACCTCGACCCGGGCGCAGAGTGGCGCCCGCGCCCGCAGGTTGGCGCCGATGTCGGCGATCAGGTCGCTCGATGCCTTGGGCGCGAACGGATCGCTCGGTCGCCGCTTCGAGATGTCTGGAATGACGATGACCCGCACGGCGCCGGGCCCATTCGCCCCATCGCCCTCCTGGCATTTCGCCTTGTAGAGCTGCGGGAACCGGCCGAGCGCGAGATGCTCGTAGTCCCAGAAGCTCACCGCCCGGCCGCGGTGGCGCAACCGCTCGGCGGCGCGGGTGCGCACGCTCTCGGGCGCCTCTGCCGGCTGGCCGCCGAACGAGGTGAACGGCTGGCAGATGCCGGCGATGCCGGCGAGCGGACGCACCAGGCGGGTGATCGCCTCGGCCGGCAACAGCTCGGCGTAGTGTCCGGGATCGTTCCCCCGGTCGAGGAACACCGCCGAGACCGCCCGGGCCGCGATCGCGACGGTATCGCAGAGGCTCGTCGGGTCGCCGTCGACGGAGAGGCGCAGCCAGTAGCGCTCTGCCGGCAGCGAGGTGCCCGGTTTCGCCGCCGGCAGGTCGATCTCGACGATGCCGCTGTTGATCAACCCGCGGGTGCCGTCGACGCGCACCTCGCCGCGGTCGAGCGGCACCCAGCGCGCGCCGTCGAGCACGCTCCAGCGCACCGGCGCCGCCTCTAGGTCGGGGTCGGCACTGCCCTCGGCCATCTGGAACAGCAGGCTCAGGCGCTCGGGCGGACCGGCATCTCCGAGCCCGATCAGAAGCTCGCCGGCATGCGGATAGTCGGGCATCAAGGGTTACAGCTCGGCACCCGGTTCGCCCGCCGGGCTTTGGCCGAACGGGTGCAGGTGCAGGATCGCCTCGCCCGGGTCCAACGCAAGGCCCTGCGCCGGGCTCCATTGGCTCTCCGCCCGATACCCGCTGCCGAGGCTCTTCAGCCGCGGGTTATGGGGCGGATTCACGGTAGTGCCCTCCGCCGCCGTCGACGCCGCTTTCGGGTAGGCGGCATGGCGGAAATCGCTGCCGGCGAGCTCTAGGCGCAGGTAGCGGTCCCAGCGTGACGAATCCGGCGCCCGGCCGCGCGGCGGCCCGGGCGGCACCTCTGTCACGGCCCTGAAATCGCTCAAGGCGATGTTGCGCCGCTTCCCAGCATCGTCTTCGAACAGCCGCTCGGTGCTCAAGGCGATGCTCACGCCCCGATCGACGATGGCGATCTCCGCCTTGAAATCACCGTTCTGCGGGGGGCTTGCGTAGCCCGCATAGTGCGTGGCCAGACTGCCCGGCACCCCCATCCATTCGAGTGCCAGGTCGAGCCTGGTCAGGCGCTTGCCGGCCAGTTCGGGGTCGGCCAGCGACAGGCGGGCGCCGATCTTGGGGCGGTCGCCGAAGGGCTCGAACGGCTTGGTCGGGTCGACCGCCGTGCGGTCGTTGCGCGCCGCCAGCTCGGCCAGCCCGGTGTCCGGTGTCAGCGTCTCGCCGGTGCGGGGACCGACGGTTGCGGCGCAGCTCAGCGACGCCAGCTTCAGGACCGAAAGCACCGGATACGGCGCCGGGCCGTTGCTGTTCGAAGCCCGAACGTCGAGAGCCAGCACCGGATGTCCGCCGCCGAGGCCCGATGCTGACGCTGCCAGCGGCGGATCGCCGGGCGCCAGCGAGACCGAAATGTGCAGCGCCAGCCCGGTGTCGCCGCCGCGCTCAGGCGAATCGCCAGCGGTGAAGACGCATCGGGGGCGAAGAGTGCCTCAAGCGCGGCGATCTGGTCGCCGGTCAGGTCCTTCGTCGCGAAGCGCAGAATCAGCTCGATTTGCCGCTGGCCCTGGCGCATCGCCAGGATCGGCGAGACGAAGGCCCAAGCGAGCCGGGCGCCAAGTCCCGCCCCCGGCGCCGCTTGCGGGACGCTGCCAAAGGTGCGCCAGCGGTCGCCGGCTTCCTCGGCGCCCTCGGCCGCCTCAGCGCACACGGCGGTCGCGTCCTCGAAGGCATGCAGGCCGCGCCATACCCGCTGTTCCAGCGCGTCGGCGCCCGGGCCGAGCCGCGCGCGTTGGACCCGTTCGGCGATGGCCACAAACCGCTCCCAGTCCAGCTCACCCGCGCGGTCGGCGGCAATCGCTTCGCCGGCGCTCTCGAGAAATCCGCCATCCTTCCGGTCCGGCAGCAGTTGCACGGCATCGGCGATCAGCGTGGACAGCGCCGGCGGCTGGTCGACGCTGCGGTCGAGCGCGGCGAGCAAGACCGCACGGGCGCGCGTCTCGGGATCGGCGTCGGCGCTTGTCAGTGCCTCGTTCAGCGCGCCAGTTCGCTGCGCGATCCCCTTGGCCACCCGCGCCCCGGCGAGCACTGCATCCGCCCGCGCCCAGAGCCCGGCCGCGCTGCCCCCATCGAGCCGGGGCAGGGCTTCGGTCAGCAGGAACCGCGCCTGCTCGGCGCCGGTGTGGAGATAGGCCTCGATCGCCCCGATCACCCGCATGTAGTCGATCACGTCAGTCGGCGCCCTCTGCGTACCGATCGCCGGCAGCGCCGACAGGTTGAGGGCCGGCAGGGCGAAGGAGAGATTGCCGTCGAAATCGGTCTCGGAATAACCGTTGCGCCGGTCGAGGCAGAAGCGGCGGCCATCGCGGCGCCGCACGCCGGCGGCTTCGAGATAGGCGTTGATCGCCTGCCACTCGGCGTCGATCCGCTGCTTGCGCGTCATCATCGCCACCACGTCGTCGGCCAGCCGTGGCAGCGCCTCGCCTCGGGCCGGGGCGGCGAGCGCGTCATAGGGGGCGGTACGCAGGAACTCGCGGACTTCCTCGCGGTCGCGCAGCAGGAACAGGTCGTCGATGGTGTCGATCTCGGCCACGCCGCTGAAATCTGGCTCGGTGCCGAGCGCCTCGGTGAGGTTCAGGGTGAAGGCGCGCGGATCGAACCGGTTGCCGAGCCGTGATGCGAGATTGAAACGGGCACCGGTTCGGCGCCGGCCGATTGCGTTCAAGACGCCGTTGATCTGCGCCCAGTCGCCCTGGTCCTTGTCGCGGGCGCGTTTGAGCTCGACCAGATGGCGCGGCTCGAAGAAGTCGAGCCTGAAATCGTCGCGGGCAAAGCCGAGCCAGCGCGGCAGGATCTGGGCAAACAGCGCCTCGTCGCGCACCAGTGGCCGGTTGCGCCTGCCCCAGGCTTCGGCGGGCGACAGCGGATCACCCGGGGCGGGATCGCCGAGGGCGAGGGCGAGCAGTTTGATCGCCGCTGCGTCCCGCGACTGGGCGGTGCGCCGGATCATCGCCGACGAGACCCGGTGGATCTCGGCATGGATTGAGCGCAGCTCGGCCACCGCGGTGCGCCCGACGATGATCTCGCGCTCCGTGGCGTAGGCGCGCGGCCGGCGGGTCGCGTCCTGGCCGGCGTCGAGCAGGGTGCCCGCCGGCAGCCGCACGGCGCGGGCGGTCCGGGCCGGCCGGACGATCGCGTGCACCCGGTCGGCACGGTGCGGGCGCGGCCCGAAGCCGAGCACCCGTCGGTAGAGGAAATCCAGATGCCGGGCGGTGAGCCCGTTCAGCTTGCCCTGCGCCCGCCCGAGCCGCTTGAGCACCGTCAGCAACAGCGCCACATGCGGCTGCAGCAGCGCGGTGCGCTCCTCGGCGGTCAGCAGCGCCGGGTCGCGCGCGGCCTCGGCGAGCCGCTCTAGCATCTGCTCAGTGACCCTGCCCGGCGGCACGGCGGTGCCGACCGGATCGGGCGTCGTGTCCGATCCAGGCGCCAGCAGCCGGTCCCAGCTCCCGGCGGCGTGCCCGGTCTCATCGAACCAGGTGAACTGGCGCGCGAGGAAGTCGACTTCGTCCAGCGCATCGGCCAGCGACCGCTTGTCCAGCGGTGCGCTCGCTGGGTCGAGCGCGGTCAGTTGCCGCGCCGCCTGGCTGATTCCGTCCCGCGGCAGGCGGTGGATGGTCGGGAAGTTGCGCGCCATGCCTCCCCCCTCAGCCTGCCGTCAAGAGGACGTTGGTGGTGACGAACTGCCCGCTGCCGGTGTAGGAAGGCGTGCTGTCCGGAACCGGACCTCCCCCAGTCGGCTGCTGGGCCGGGCTCTGCACCTCGAACTTGGCGGTGAAGGTCGAGCCCTTCAGGATCACCGCCGTGCCGTCCACCGTGGTGACCTGCGAGACCTGATCCGAGCCGAGCGCGTCGATCTTCAGGGTGCCGGTGCCGGGGATCGAGTATTGCGGGGTCATGTAGACCACCCCCTGGACTCGACCGAGCTCTCGTCGCCCTCGATGCACAATGACTTGCCGGTCGCGGTGTGCTGCCCGCTGCCGGTGATCGGGCCCGGCACGGGCACGATGGTTGCCGGCGCGAAGCTCGGCATGAAGACCGCCATGTCGCCGTCGATGATGACATAGTCGGACATCGCTCAGCCCCGCTCCGGCACCGGCGTCTTCGCCGATTCATCGAGATAGAACGGCCACACCATCATGTTGTAGCGCGCGTTGGTGATGCGGCTGCGGTAGGTGATCGGGATCAGCAGCATCGCGTCGTTGTCCGGCGCCCGCGAGACGTCGACGCCCTAAAGCTCGACCCGCGGCTCGTGGTAGAGGATGGCGTCCGAGACCACGCGGGTGATGCCGTTGACCAGCTCTTGGTCGATCTCGGCAAAGACGTAGTCGCGCAGGTTGCAGCCGAACCGCGGGCGCATCACTCGCTCGCCCGGGGTAGTGGCCACCAGGATCTGCAGGTTCTCGAGGATGTCCTCGTCGCCCGAGACGGTGGCGACCGAGGCGCCGCCGCGGCCGAAGCTCGGCCGGAAGGCCCAGCCCGTCCCCTTGAAGCCCGCATCTGCCATCATCCCGCTGTTCCTCCTCAGCTCATGTCGATGCTGGCGCCGGTGATGCGCACGTCGCCGCTCGCTTCGATCACCACGTCCGCGGCGCTGGTCAGCGCGATGCCGTCGGAACTCATCACCATCGTGTTGCCGTGCGAGTCTACGATCTCGAGCACCTCTTGGTCGTCGTCGAGCCGCAGTTTGCTGCCGGAGGGCGTCTCGATGGTGATCGACGGGTCGTCCGCATCCGAGATCACGATCCGCGTGCCCGAGCGGGTGACGATGCCCTTCTCCAGGTTCTCCTCGGTCGCCTCCGCCACCGGCTCGGGCGGTGGGTTGGCGCTGGAGAACACCCCGCCGAGCACGATCGGGCAACGCGGATCGCAATTGGTGAAGCCGACCACCACCTCGTCGGCGACCTCGGGGCGAAAGACGAAGCCGTGGTCGGTGCCGGCATGCGGGGTCGCCAGCCGCGCCCAGACCGGCGGCGCGTCGGGGCCGAGCACCGGCAGGCGCACGCGCAGGCGCCGCTCACCTTCCGGGTCTTCCTCGAACGCCTCGATGATGCCGACCTGGAGCGCGCGCCGCCGGGATCAATCCGCCGGCGGGCAGTTCCACCACATCCGGACGCTCGATCAGCCGCGGGCCGCCGAGGCCGAGCGCGATCTCCGTCCGCCAGCCGTCGCGATCGACGCGGTGCCGTACCCCGCCGATCAGCGCCTTGCCGTTGAACCGATCGCCCATGCCGGAGAGCTCGACCAGCTGCAGCGGCGCCGGCGCGCCGTTGCCGCGCAGCGCCACCCGCCCGCGCAGGAAGCCGAGTCGGGCGCGCCGGAGCGTCCCGTCGGCCCAGCCGGACAGCTCGTCCGGGAGCCCCGGCGCCATGTGGGAGATGCTCTTCGGATCGTCCGACAACGCCCCCGCCGCGTCACCGGGCGTCGTCGCGCCCTGCTCAAGGTTGAATTCCGCCGCTTCCGCGGGGGCCTGCGCCTCCTGCGCGGCCGGGTCCCAGGCAGAGGCCTCGACGCCATTCGGCTGACCGAGCCCGTCCGCCTCAAGCTCGAGGTCGATCACAGCGTCGATGCCGAGATCGAGTGTGATCTCCGCCGCAGCCGAGAGATCCGGCAGCCGCACCGAGACCTCGGTGCCAACGGCCGCGGCGGTTACCGAGAGGCCGAGTGCTTGGGCCCGCGCGACCATGAAATCCCAGTCAGTGACCCGGTACTGCACCAGTTCCGGATGGGTCGCGCCGGTATCGTCGATGGTGCCGGCGGGCAGGCTCGATGCGCTGATCAGCTCGCGGAAGGCGTCGGCCATTTCCTGAAACACCCGGCTCCGGCGCACCCGGGTCATCTTCGCCGCCGTCCCGCGCAGTTCCACCACCAGCTCCGGATGCCCGTCGACGATGCGCAGCGAGGCGCGCACCGGCAAGCCCTCGAACACCGTCGTCCCCGGCCCGTCATCCTCGCGCAGCGCGATCCCGATCGTCTTGCCGGGGGCAAACTGCCCGCCATACAGCAGCGGGAAGCTCCGCTCCGCCAGGCTGCCATCCAACAGGACCAGCGTCGCATCGGGGATGCGGTCGACCTCGACGGCGATGTCGATCGACTTGACCGTCATGTCCAGCCCCAGCGCCTCGCCGTCGCTGGTGATTGTGGCGACGACGGTCACGGTGCGCCCCCCGGTGTCCGGCGACGGCGTTCGAGCGGCGGGAAGGCGAGCTCGGTGCCGGGCGCGAGTATCCTCAGCCCGTCGAGGCCATTCGCCCGCGCCACCATGGCGACATGCTCGGCGCTGCCGTAGATCCGCCGGGTCAGCGCCGACAAGGTCTCTCCGGCGCGCACCACATGGCGGTGGGTGAGATCGGGCGAGGTCGGGTTGGTCTGCCGGACCTGTTCCTCGCGCGGCAGATCCTCGAGTAGGCTGACATCGAGCTTGGCCCTGAGCGGTTTGCCGTCGCGTTCGAACCGGGTGTAGGTGATCTCGACCGACTTGAGCCGGGTCAATTCTCTGGCGGGCGAACCATCTACACTAGGTCCGGCAGTGACCGAAAGGGAACACAGATGATCCGCAGGCTGGTCCAGGTCGCCGTGCTCCTGGCACTCGCCGCCGCCGGCTGGTGGTGGTTTGCCAACAGGGCGGCGGAAGTGAGCGTGGCCGAGGTCACCCGCGGTGACGCGGCCGAGATCGTCTACGCCACCGGTGTGGTCGAGCCCGAGCGCTGGGCCGAGGTCGCGCCGTTGCGTCGGGGCCGCATCGTCGAGACCTGCCGGTGTGAGGGCAGCTCGGTGCCGGAGGGAACCCTGCAGTTCCGCCTCGACGACGCCGAGATCCGGGCCCGGCTGAACGAGCTGGAGGCCCGCCTCGTCTTTGCCGAGAAGGAATTCATCCGGGCCGAGGACCTGCTCGACCGCCGGGTCGGCACACGGGAGAAATACGAGGAGGTCTTCGCCGACGTCTCCAGCTTGCGCGCCGGTGTCGCGGCGATGCGCAGCCAGCTCGCCGATCTCGAGATCCGGGCGCCGATGGCCGGCCAGGTGCTACGCATCGACGGCGAGGTCAACGAGGAAGGCATTCCGGTCGTGCGGGTCGGCCAGCAGGCGCTGTTGGCGGCCGATGCCTTCCCGGGCGAGAACCTACCGGCCGAAAGTCGCGTCGATCACGCCGAAGGGCGACCCGGTGCTCAAGACCTACCGCGTCTATCTCGCCCTGCCGGCGGACACGCCGCTGTTCATCGGCATGTCGATCGACGTCAACATCATCACTGCGCTGCACGAGGACTCGGTTCTGGTTCCGGCCGAAAGCCTGATCGACGGCGCGGTGCAGATCGTCGATGCCGAGGGCGTGGTCGAGATCCGGCCGATCGAATCGGGCATCGCCGGGGCCGAGCGGGTTAAAGTCCTCTCCGGCGTGGTGGAGGGCGAGCGGGTCGTCAGCCCCGCAGTCGACGGGCTCGAGCCGGGCGAGGAGGTTCGGGTGCGTTGACATGCAGCTCTTGGTCGACATCGCCTTGACCCACATCCGGGGGCGCGGTCGGCAGACCCTGGTTTTGATCGCCGGGGTGACCCTCGGGGTCGGTTTCGGCATCGCCATGGCGGCGCTGATGCAGGGCAGCCAGGATGACTTCGTCGGCACCTTGATCGATGCCATGCCGCATGTGCAGGTGACCGACGAGCAGCGCTCGGCTGCGATGCAGCCGTCCGAGCGGGCTTATGACGCAGTTACCTTCCGGGGGCTGAGGCCCGAGGACGACGTGCGTGGCATCCTCAACCCGGTCGCCGCCATCGCGGGCTTGCGTAGCTGGGTGCCGGGAATCCTGTCCGCCGGGCTGTCGCTGCCGGCTGCGGCGCGTTACGGCGGCACCGAGTGGGGGGTGGAACTCATGGGGGTCGAACCGCGTGGCGCCGTGCGGGTCTCGACCATCGGCGAAGACATGGTGGCGGGGCAGTTCGAGGATCTCGAAGCCGTCGGCTTTTCCACGGTGCTCGGCGACCGGCTGGCAGACCGGCTATCGATTACCGTCGGCGACAGCCTGCGGCTGACGGCGGCCACCGGGCTCGCCCGGCAGTTCAAGATGGTGGGGCTGTTCCACACTGGAGTCGTGGCCAGCGACGAGCGGCTGATCTACGTGCGACTCAAGGCAGCCCAAGTGCTGGCCGGGCGGCAGAACGAGATCAACGACATCCGCATTCGCCTCGCCGATCCCAACACCGCCCGGCTGGTCGCCACCCGGGCCGAGGCTCTGCTGGGCTACAAGGCGGTCTCGTGGCAGGACGCGAACGAAGACCTGCTGTGGGCGTTTCGGATCCGCAACACCATCATCTACACGGTGGTCGGCGCCATTCTGCTGGTCGCCGGCTTCGGCATCTTCAACATCGTCTCGATCATCACCCACGAGAAGGCCCGCGACGTCGCCATCCTCAAGTCGCTCGGCTTCCGCGAGACCGACATCCGCGCCATATTCCTGGCCGAGGGCGCGTTGATGGGCTTGGCCGGCAGCCTGCTCGGCGCCGCGCTGGGCTATGCGTTGACCGTGCTCATGGCCCATGTGGAGTTCAAGTCGCCGATCGAGACCGAGGCGACCTATCTGCCGGTCACCTACAACTGGCTGCACTACATGATCGCCTCCGGCCTGGCCGTGGGCGCAGCCACCTTTGCCGGCTATCTGCCGGCACGAAAGGCGTCGGAAGGGAACCCGGTTGACATCATCCGGGGGGCGACGTGACCGCCCTGATCGAGGCCCGCGGGGTGACCCGGATCTTGCCGGCAACGGTGCCGGTGACGCTGGTCGAGGACATCGACCTCGCCATCGACCGCGGCGAGTTGGTGTGCAGGTTTCTCGGACGCCGCGTCGCATCGGTTGAGATGGGCGCGGCATTGCCGGCGTCCGAGAAGCGCCAAGGCACGAGATCGCGGGGGTGGTGCGGGGTGGTTCAGGCTTCGCTACGGGGAAT